>Ga0182030_10018637_pt1 | contig 13296 bp, 9 predicted proteins | sample 812S3MmetaG_FD_121299 | JGI IMG/M metagenome (GOLD analysis project Ga0182030, IMG submission 121299) | Permafrost microbial communities from Stordalen Mire, Sweden - 812S3M metaG (Illumina Assembly) | ecosystem: Environmental > Terrestrial > Soil > Wetlands > Permafrost | place: Sweden... | reverse complement strand
CTGCTAATGCATCAAAGCCTCGAGTTCACAACAATAGCGCTTGGAGCATGGATTTATCTTGCCGAGCACTCTTACCATGGCCACGCGAATCCTGATGCCGAGATACGCCAGATAATGGACCATTGTCTTACACAAGAATCGCGCATGGAAATTCAAAAACGAAGACTCGACATTCACAAACAGCGGCTTGAGAATAAGCAGCTCAGAATGCTACTGCAAGAGCAAGAATGGTCACCCGAGCTGGAAGAATATTTTGACTGCATGAAAGATGAGCTGGAATCATTGCAGAAAGAGGTAGCGAAATTGCGCTCATCCGCTGGCGCTCAAAGCACAACCCATGAGCTTTTGCAAGGGCTGAAAGACAAAAATGCGGAGCACGTGAAAACAGAGGACAACAAATTGGCAGGCGCGGAAAAAATCCAGTCATCAAATGAGACGATGCTATCCGCAGAGGAAGATGAACTAGCAGCAATGGAACAAGGGCAATTAACACAGCGCAAGGAGGCGAGCCGGGGTGAGTAATCCTGACGACTCTCAGAAAACAGCGCCGCTAATCATGGTTGTCGACGCCGATCCACACGTAAGGGAATTAGCCGGTTATTTCCTGATTGAAGCTGGCTATCAAGTCGAGTGTGCCGGTGACGGCATCGAGGCTTTGGGCAAAGCAAAGAAAAATCCGCCTGCGGCTATTTTACTTGAACTTATTATCCCTAAGCTCAACGGGCTTTCTCTCTGCCGCTTACTTAAAAGCGATCCGACTACGCGAGAAACTAAGATCGTGGTGCTCAGCGTGCTTAGCTCGAGCAAGGGCGCCCAAATTGTCGAGGCTGACGCATTCTTGTCCAAACCACTGGAAAAAACACGATTAATAGACGCTATGTCTAAGATAATCAAGCCACTGAGGAACACGATATTATGAGCGATATATATCCCCGCATCAGTACCGGAAACTCCAAGGCTAACGAAATCTTGCATGGAGGATTCCCCGCTAATTCCATCAATCTAATTATCGGGCAACCAGGCTCTGGGAAGACTGTTTTCGCTCAACAATTAGCGTTTCACAATTCGGATGACAATCACCATATTTTATACCTGACCACAATGTCAGAGCCTGTTACCAAAGTCGTCAGATATCTTCAACAATTTTCGTTCTGTGATGTGGACAAAATTGGATCTGCCATTCAGTACGAAGACATTGGTAACGATCTAATGAAAAGCGGAATCGGCGTACTCGTGCCGTATCTCAAAGAAGCAATAAAAACAACTTCTCCCAAAATCATCATCATTGATTCCTTCAAACCGCTGCACGACTTATCGACTGTGCTAGAAATGCGCAAAATGCTTTTCGAACTCACAGGCTTGCTCACTGCCTATGAGACAACAGTATTTCTTCTGGGCGACTATTCAGACGAAGATACAAAAACCCTGCCAGAATTTGCAGTTGTTGACGGCATTGTAGAGCTATTGCGCAGCGGTCGGAGTACTCGTGATGAGCGCTTCTTGCGGGTACTTAAGCTACGAGGCAGCTCCTACATTGAGGGCTTACACGGATTTCGCATTCTGCCTAAGGGACTCGATATTTATCCCCGACTGGTAACTCCTGACGTAGCAGAGCATTATGTCATCGGACAAGATCAAATACTTACGGGAGTTGATGGACTAGACAAAATAATTGGTGGCGGTCTGCGGAAAGGCTCCATGACTCTTGTGTCTGGAGGCACAGGCACGGGAAAGACCACCATGGCTTTGCAATTTGTAATCGAAGGGTTGCGCCACCATGAACGCAGTCTGTATGTCAATTTTCAGGAAAACCCTGCCCAATTAGAAAGATCCGTAGACAATTTATGCGGACTATCCGTGCGAAATTTGTCAGAGGTGGAGGCCCTTGAGGTAGAACAAAATATAGCGCCCGGCCTTGATATGCTCTATATCTCGCCGGTTGAGGTGCAGATCGACAGTGTTATTGTGACTCTTTTCAGGGCAATTAAAGAAAAGAAAATCAGGCGTGTAGTTATCGATAGTATCGGCGATCTGGCTATGGCTGCTAGTGATCCGCAGCGCTTGCATGATTATTTGTACGCCCTTGTTCAACATTTTGCGGTCCAGGGTGTTACTGCTATGTTCACTCTTGAAACTGGAGATGCTATAACGGGCGCCAGCACTGATTCTCCTTTGGGACGCATTAGCTACATGTCGGACAACATTTTTCTGTTGTCGCTAAACCAAGAGCTTCCGGACCCGATAAGAGAGATAAAGTGCGTTAAGACTAGAGGCTCCAAGCAAGATCTGCACATTCATGAATTCACCATTGAAAAAGATGGGATTCACATTACTTGAATGCGGCGTACTGATTCAAAAGAGTCACTTTTATCCCCAAAAAATCTTGCAGGTATTAGAGTCGGTGATTTCGCCGTCAGCCGTTATCAAAGGCAATTCCATCCGCTGTGCAGTAGCAACAATGAGCGAGTCAAAAGGATCTCGATTAAAACTCAACGAATGAGCAATTAAAGGTTCATCTCACAAAGCCTCGTGAATTCAGCGCAGAAATACTATCGAAAAGAATTACCTTCATCGCCATACTGGTGTTAGTATCGCGATTTGCGGCATGCACAGCAGAAGCTAGCTCGTTGAAAGAACCTGCAGAGCCTGCCTGCGCAGCGCTGACATAACCGCAGCGTTGCGCCGCGATTGGGGCTTCGCGCAGCAACTCCTTGTAAGCAGTGCTGAACTCAACGTTGTGCGAGGCAGCCAGTGAAGCGGCGCTCGACATCAAACTGGGGGCTATCGGTGAAGACAGATCGTTTTCACCAGAGATCTGATACACAGCAAGCGCATTGTTTACTTCCTGCGCCGGCAGGTTACGTGCCATGTCGCCATGCGCCAACTTAAACACTGACGGATGCTCATTTCCAAACTCGCGGCGCGCGCGCGCGTGCGTGTATGACAGAGCAGCAAACACGGCTTGCTTTCGGCGCGATGGATGCATAGACTGAATCGCAAGATTCTGCATGGCTGCGCGCGTATCTTTGTCGATCGGGATACCGCTCACAACCAGTGATTCGGTCGCCGGTCCGACGTTGCGATTCCAGGGCGACTCACTTGACTCAGGATTACTGATCAGGTGCACCGCCTCAGCATCCTGGTCGGGCCCCCATGGACCATAACGATCGCATAAGTAGCTGGTGTAATCATTACCTTTCATCCCCGAAACATATGCCTGTGAACCTTCCACTGCCTCACCGAACATTGATTGCTGAAAGCGCTCTTTCGCGATCGCCGTGCTTTGCCAGCTGACACCACTTGCATTGAGCCAGTTAGCCGAAAGATTTTCCGCAAGTCCGCGCGGCCCTGCACCGCCCGATTTAATCGCCGCCTTTCGCGCGGCGTCACGAGCCGGATCATCAGTAGCGATGTTGTGCGCAAACGCCGCAGCATAAATGCCATTTGCCATTTCTGCAGGCGTGGCGTCTTTGGCGATATTAACACGTTGAACGCCGTGAGCAGCACTTCCCAAAACTGAATTGCGCTCCTGTCCGACCCTTAATCCAACGCCTTCGACAGAGGTCAATCGAGCAAGCAATTTGCGTGCGTCAACGTGACAGAGATTACCGGAATCCCATCCTTCAGCAGACGAGCGGGCCCAGCGGTAAGGCTGCGAATTCCACATTCCACCTTCGCGAGAATCACCATCCCCGTGCATAGAATTATGCGGCACCGTGCTTAACGTCTCGTCTGCAGCTCCGTTAGAATCAACGTCTCCAGCAAAACTTCCAGCGGCGGAGGACGAAGCTCCCGTATCTTCCGACATTTTCCCGTGCGAAATCGAAACATTGCCAGAGTTTAGGTTTTTGCTTGCCGCGTTTGTTGAAACATTGACAGAACCTGAGGAGGCAAAGTCAATTCCCAGGTTATTGCCGGAGCTTGGCTTTGAGTTTTGCGGAGGGATATTACCTGAACCGCTTCCGCCGCGCTTGCCACCGCCTTTGATGCCACCGCCAGAATTGAAACCATTATTGACTCCAGCGACAGAAACTGAATCAACCGCGCCAGAGCCAGACCCGGTCGCCGAGCCTCGACCAGACCCAGTGGATCGAGTCATCACCGGCGGTATCATCTGCGGCGGACCGCCCCCCACGTTTCCGCTACCGCCTTGCATAACCTTATTGAGGCTATTCAACAACTCGGGGTTGCTTGTCGCACCAGGCAAGTTGCCGAGCCCGGCATTTTTAGTTTGCTGCAAGCCCACGCCATCGTATCGGCCGTTGGTAAACAACGCCACTCCATTATTGACCAAACCATTGACTCCCGTCTCCAGCCCGGAGAAAGAACTGGATAGAGCCTTAAACAAAAGCTTAGGCGTCAAGAAATCGGAGGTGGGACTGATTTGCGCTTTCGACAGAAATGCGGGCACTTGAATCATGATTTGCAAAACGCCGACCGCGATTAGCAGTTTCCCCCAGGGGCTAAAATTGCTGAACATAATCAATGTCATCACCTTCAAAAGCCCCACCCAGATGAAACTCCAGAGGCTTGTTTCAACAAACGAAGTGACAAAACCCGTAGCGTAGCTTTCGGTATCAGGTGTCGCAAAGCAGACGAGAAAAACCGGAGCAAACATATATTGTGCCGTCAACAACGCCGTCTGAATAGCCTTCAACACCATCACATAAACAAGTTCGGTGATCAAAACCATTGCTAAAATAGAGTAAACGAGTGTGGCACCAAAAGAAAAAACTGCGCCGACAAAGTTACCTGAATATCCGAGATTGAGTTTAGCGGCTACCGGCGCCAGAACGCCAAGCACCCCGCTTCCCGCCGCCAGGACGCCCGATTTTACAGCGACAGCCATCGCGGCATCAAGGTGTTGCACTTGCTCAGGACTCGAAACAATCGCCTGAATCATCTCGTTTGTAATTTGTACATCAAATGCATAGATAGTCGGCCAGGCAATGAGCAATCCCACGGTAAAGATCAAACGACCGACCGCAGACATCACGTTGGCACGCCCATGAACAGCGGCTTCCGCCCAAAACTTCCAAATACACAGAATGAAGAACAAGAGTGAAAGATCCACAGCAATTTTATACATCACATCCGCGCCCTGACGAATGTAATTAGAAACGCCATCGTTATGTTCACCGTCGAGGCCGTTTACAGCGATGTTAGGATTGAGCACAAATACACGCAATATGCGCGAGAGAAACTGCGCAGCATCAGAAACCCAGCCATCAAGAAATTCGGTGAGAAACTTGCCAACGAGCTGTCCAATATTCGGAAACAGATTTGATACCAGGTCATCCGTGTACCATTGGTGCATGCCACGATAAGTATCGTTAACCGCACCGGCGTTGGCATTAATCAGACTGTTCGCCGCCTTCTGCAATTCACCATCAACGCCCTGTTCAGCAGATTGAAACACCAGCGGTGTTCGGTAGCCGCTTAGCATTCTCTGTACACCATTGTTGATGTTAGTTTGGTTCACCGGCACGGATCGATCAATCACCGCCATTGTTGCAACCGCATCGTCATACTGATTGGCGACGGTCGCTGTTGTCGTCTGACCATCTGGGGAAAGCTGAGATTTCCCCGGGCTTGACTGCATGTTTTGCATCTGAGCCGGCATAGTCTGAGCCAGCAGCGGAGCACAAGAGCTGAAACTAAATTCGATCAAACAGAAGATGAAACAGAGCGCAAATAAACTTGAGCGCAGCGGCTTGCGGGAAGATAGCATAAGACCTCGGTATTAGTGAAGATTGCTTGATGAGCTCAACAGCGCCAATCCCTTCTTGCCGAACAAGAAGTCGGAGTGCGAGATAGCTGCTTGCGACGGGCTCAGCGGAGCGCTGCCCAGAAAGAACGCGAGATAAACCAGCGCTGCAAATACGAACGGAATAGTCCAGCGCAATGTTTGCTTTGAATGCGGAGTGCCCGAGCGCAAAGCGTCAGCGATTCGTAGTTGTTCATCCTCGCCTTCAAAATCCATGTAACCGGCAAATGCATGTTGTATGACGCATTTGGCATCTGATATTTTTTCGAGAAACGATTCATTCATTTTAATTCTCCAGGTCTTGAAATATTCTTTGAACCGGGCGACGCATGCGTCGCCCCTACCACGGATGCGATTCAATGTAAAAGGCTTGCGGCTTGCAAGCGAACCGTTATTGCGGTTTTCTTGCGCCTTGCAAGCGAACCGTTATTGCGGTTTTCTTGCGGCTTGCAAGCGGGCGGCGATTATTTGCAGGGAGCGATTGTCTGGTGCATCTGGATCGGTTTGCATCGATAAAGCGATATAGTGCGAAGCATCATCGCAATAAGTGGAATCGGCATTTGGTTTCGAGCCTAGAGCCAGTTCAGCAATTGCCATGTCGCGGGCTAGTTTAGCGACGTGGCGCAAATCGTGATTGTTTGAAACATTTATCTGACTGCGTATTGCGTCCATCGATTGTAGAAGATTGACGAAATCTGCTTTTTGCAATTCCACTAAGATATCGTCCATGTCGTGGGCACCATATACGGCGTCAAGTTTTCCTTTGATATTTTGTTCCAGATCCCGCAACTGATCGAGATACTGTGCCTTGCTTGCGCCGTCTTGCCCAGGATGAGTCGAAATATAATTACGTGCTTTCCCAAGTTGCAAGGCGGCCAGCCGCAAATCGGCCGTTGCCGCTCCACCAAAATCATATTTTTGCGTTTTCAGAATGCTATTCGCTTCTGTGTAGTGCGTCTTTATATCGAGGCGGCTGCCCTGCTCGAGGCGAGCTTCTCCACGTGCCTCCAAAATAGCTGCGCTGCCGCGCATGTAATCAGCCGGATTCATAGCAGAGCCTTTTTCCCACAATTGCTCGAACTTCAATCTCATAGCATCATCAGTAACAAGCGCAACTTCCTTTTCTTTTTGCACGGACATTTTGAACGTGTCGACAGTTTTGGTGGATAGATCTTTGTTAAAAGCTTCGTCAGCTTCGCCATTTAGTGCGGCGATTCCCGCGCCATCCCAATTAAAGGCGCGAGCCGCTCCGTTGTATAAACGCCCCACAGCCAGTGTTCCCAGGGCACCGAGTCCACGAATGCGCCAGTCCATCGGCAAAGTTCCAAAGGCCGTAGCTCCGAGTGTGTCCACCAGGTTAGGACGCATCGCAGTACTTAGATTTGCCGCACCGGCATCTTTGTTAAAGATATCGCTCACTGTTAACAGACCCTGACCAAGAGCCACCACGCCAAACTTGAAGCGCATCGCCATGGGAGACAGCAACACAGCAGGCATGCCAACGCCGTAAGCGATAAGGTGCACGGCATCCATCTGCGCATCTTTATTGAACTTCTTATCCAGCAAATATTCCGCGCCCATTGCGAGACCTGTTGCCAGAAGCCCACGCCCAGCCCCTTTTACAGTGCGCTCTAACCACGAGCCGGCCCCGCCTCCGAGCTGCAAAGTGAGCTTCTCTTCTGCTCCTGCAAGAGCTTTTTCACCAGCAGCCAGTTTGTCGCTCCAGACCTTTTTCGAGTCGTACCATTTCGCATGATCGCTGAGTAACTTCTCTTCTTCGCTGCCTACAACAAACAACTTGCGACCGAACTTTACGTCCTCAGCGCTACCAAGAACATTGTTGATACTTTCCGTTGTTCGCAAATTGTGAAGCTTACTGAGAAACTCGCTCTTCTTTTCCAGAGACGCCAACTCTTCAGATGTTAGCGGCGGATACTTACTGCGTTCTTCAATCTGACCGTTGACATGTTTCAGCATTTTGGACAGCAACGATCCAGCCTTTTCGGTGTCCTTTTTCCAGGATGCACTGCGATAATCAAAAAGATCTTTTACTATATCGCTATTTGCTTCGAACAGTTTTTCGCCCTTCAGAACTTGCTCTCGGGTGCCAATGTTTTCCTCAATTACCTTTTTGGTGGCTTTCGGCAAATCATGTTCTATAAAGTGAGCCTGTCTATTGTAAACAGCGATCCACTCGTCGCGCTGAGTACCATTTTCTATGCTGGCATCAATTTTCTTGTGTAGTTCAGAAACCGCTTTGGACGCCACATTCAAACGGGGATCACAATCAGCCACTCCTGCAGCGAATTTCTTATTATTGTCAGCAATCTTAGCAATTTGCTCATTTAGTTCACGTTGGTCCTGCAACATCGGACTCAGTGGTTCCCACCGGCGCATATACTTTAGTCGATCTTCCGGGGACAGACTTCTGTAATGCGAATCAAGGGCCCAAGCCCCAGCGCCAATAGCTCCGCCAGCGATTGCGCCCTCGCCGAACAGCGCATCCATATTAGTGCGCGGATGGAAACAAGCAAGAATCTGCTCTTTCTCCTGAGGAGTCAGGAAAGAAGTCGGTCCCGGCTCAATTACCGGTACTGGCGGTTGGTGTTCGCTAAAATCAGCTACCGTTGTGGACGAGCGAGGCAATACCGCAGGCGATACTATAGTAGTATCGGGTGATCCAACACCAGGCACCGTTGTTGAGACATCGCCGGAACGTGCGAAAGGATTCTCTCTTAAATGATCGCCCAATCCAATGGTTGCCTTAGCGAAATTTGCAGGCGAAGCAGCTTTATCAAAGGGATTCTCAGCCACTGTTCCAGGAGTTACTGAGCTTATGACCAGCGGTTGCGTGTGCGAGTCAAGATTGCTATTCCCGTTGCCGCTATCGCTGCTCCCCCACGGCGAGAACAGTATGATATCGCGATCTCCAGGTTGAACATTATCTTTGAAGCGACTCACAATTGGAGCAACCGTATCCCCATAACTAACGGGCGCTCTCGCGCCAGCAGCTGAAGCTGCATGGTCAGATGCGTAGTCTGCCAGACGCAGCGACGCGTCGCTTTCACGCGAATCGGCACCATCAGAAATGAAATCACTAGCCATTAGCCTTACCCTCCAGAACAAACCCAAGCAAACAGACAACGCACCACCTGCAGTGCCAACCTGCGGAAGTGTTTATCTGATACATGAACGAATAACAAACCCGTTCTACCGAACAGCACCCAAGCGATGAGTTCATGTTAAGGTTCGATATTGGGCAAACACTTGGCTAACTCAATTAGAGCGAGAACCAGGTCCTACGTATATTACGCAAATCGCAAAGACCCGAAGAGGACGAGAGCAGCGCTATGAAATCTCTAAAAAGTCCTCAAGTGACCGCGGAGAAAGCTCTGCCAACTAACTAACTAACTAACTAACAACCGCGAATACTACGAAGCCAGCGCCTCACGCTCATTCACTATCACTGACTTCGGCGGCACTCCTATGATATTGCCATACTTGTCGAACAAAGCCAGTAACGCATCATAGTCCGCCAATGCCGCAAGCTTATTGTGCTGGGCCAAATGGACCGTTTTCAGCAAATAGAGGCAACCAGGCAAGATTCGCATTCCTTCCTCGCCTTGTTTCTCAATCAAAGGAATGCTGTCTTCAAGCAAAAGCTGCGTGGTTTCAAAATCACCATGCTCATAGGCAATTTGGGCCTGGTCGAGCAAAGCCGACGACGCATGTTCTGCGGTGATCAACTCAAGCAACTGCTTGTTCGCCTTATCGCTTCCTTCGGTATTCTTTAAATGCTTCAGCACTGTAGACTTAAAGGCCAGAGCTATCATCAAATTTTCATGGTTTGGAATCGAGCGCACTTGTTCGATCGATTTCTCGATTATTTTATCTGCGCTTTTATAATGACCAATCGAAATCAAACGACTAATAGCAAACAAATTCATCTGAAAAACACCTGAGATTTTGATGGGAGATGTTTCCTCAAACGAAACAACACGACGCAAATCGTTCTCAATTTCGTCAGGATTCTTTGTCATAGTCGCAAGCATTAAAAAGAAGCCCCTGGTTTCAGTGGAAGGTACAGCAGACTCCATATTAGCTCTGGCTAGAGCCAAAGCTGCCGAAGCAATGTCACGCTGACTCATGTTTATTTCCTTACGAGCTAGAGCCACAAGGATTTTGCTCTGAACGGAACGCAGCGCAAATTTTTCTTTTTCGGTAGCTGCTTTTCCAATTTGTGCACTCAGATCATCACACATCATTTCTAACTGCTCAAGACTCACAGAAGAGGCTGTGCGAGCGTTACTCACGGCCAACGCGACGGTATCAAACTCGGCTTGAGTATAGTGCCGTGGCGGCGGCTTCTTACTAAATGTATGGGTGCGCTCCGCAATACCTGAACCAACTAATTTGCAAAGTACGTACACACTTCCAATAACGACAACAACTAGCGCCGCCACAACGCCGATCCATTTAGCGTTGCTTCCTGCTTGCTTCTTATAAGATGAGCCTTTTACAAGCGTTTGTTTCTCGCCCAAAACCGGCTGCAAATCTTCGTGCAGCTCGCTCATCGATTGATAACGCAGCTCAGGTTTTTTCTCGAGACAGCGCGAAAGAACATCAAACAACGACGCTGGTGCCTTAGCAATACGCTGAAAACGCTGATGCGGATCATCATTGCAATGTTTAAATAGAGCACCGGCAGTGGTATCAGCAGTAAACAAAGGCTCCCCGGCTAGCATTTCAAATAATACACAGCCGAAGGCATAAATATCGCTGCGCACATCTGCCTTCCCTGTCGCCTGCTCAGGGCTCATGTAGGCCACACTGCCAACAAGCTGCCCCGTCCAGGTCAGCTTTTGCTCGTTAGAAACACTGACAAAATCACTGGACAGTCCGAAGTCAACCAACTTGACAAAATCGGGAGCAGGACGGTCCTGCAAAATAACATTGTCAGGCTTCAAATCGCGATGAATAATGCCATGTTCGTGAATGTAGCGCATAGCGTCGGCGATTTGGCTGGCAATTTTCACAGCTCGCTGCCAAGGCAAACTGTCCGACTGCGAAATCACCTGCCGCAAACTCTTGCCTTCAAGATATTCGCAAACTGCATAAGGAAACTTGTTTTCATCCAAAGCGAGCGAATAAACCAACATTACATGCGGGTGGCTGAGCCGATTCAACAGTTTGAACTCGCGATAAAACCGCGCCACCGATTCTTCATCAAGAATCTTTTCCTGACGCATCAACTTCAACGCGACTTCACGATCGGCATCAAGCTGCTTCGCCTTAAATACCAATCCCATACCACCGGCGCCTAGCTCATCTAAAATGAGATAGCGATCTTGAAATATTTTGCCAACTTTCGGAATGGACACAGCGAGCATACCTCTGATGAGACATACCCTTTCGGGAAATCTGTAAAACTGTGCCCCGCTTGCTCCCTCAAAAGAGTGAGTGACGAGATCGAGAACCTCAAACACATACAAAACAACAAAAGCTAGTAGTCAGAAGCCATCCGCCTTCAGCGGCAGGTATGTGAATCTGAATCTCAAGGCGTTTTCTGGTCTGCAGCTGGATCGGGGTGCACCATCTTCCCACTAATGCGGGCTTCTCCCTGGCGCCCAACCCTGGCAAGGTATCTTGCGTCAGTTTCCCACAATTTTGGCAGGCTGCCAGTCAGTTTAACTAGATGGTGTTTCGCTGGCACTTGCCTCTCGTCGTCGGCGTTAAACTTACCGTTGAGCCCGGGTATACCTATTCCGCCCAAAGTTTCGTTTTTCTCTTCACCATATTTATTGCGCAAGACCGCCAGCCATTCCTTCACACATTGATTGAACATTTTCGGGTCTTCAACTGATTGCGAAGCCATCTTTCTTTCAAGTGCCGTCGCGTAAGTCATGTGTGCATCCAAGTCGTCTTCGTCTAATTCAAGAGATCTCTTAATGAGCTCAAGTGCGCGATCGATCTTGTCTGAATGTAGTGCTCTTTCTGCCTGAATCATGAGTGAGGCAGCTGATGCATCTTTCTTTACCAACACATTGTCGTCGGTAACAACGCCCTTCGGAAGCCGGTTAGGATCGCTCAACCAGTCTGGACCATCATTAGCTCGGGCTGGTGCCGAGCTAGCTAAAATGGCAATAGCTGCGCATGTAGTTAAGAAACGCATTCTTCTTTTGCCTCCATGCTGGCTTGTCGACTCGGGCGGACAGGGCTTCTGCGCGCGTTCTTGCGTCACAAGCATATGGCAAAGGCGAGATACCAACATGATTCTCTGCTAACACAGTTGCATACGCTACACGAAATGTTCGACATCTTTCAATGAATTATGTTAATAGCTTTGAAAACCACTCCAAAGACTGAAAACAAAGAAGAAAAGCTAACTACCTATGGTGGCAATTCATCACATTCTATTGACGCGCGATGGTACGATTTTGATTCAGACGAACCCAATTTCTTCGCTTTCACTATTTCTTATTGCATTCTGTCGGCACTTCAATTATTAGAACTGGCACTTCTCGATTGGGACCGAGACCCAAGAACGAAGACTCCGAACGTTGAAGAGTATCCTTACGAATCAAGTCATTGTTTTCGATTTTGAGCATATAGGGCATCGAGTTTGGGTGCTCTTTATTGAAGATCTGCACGGCTCGTCCCAAAACCGCTTCGCGTTCACACGGTTCGATAGAATCAAGGAGTCGTTGAACGCCCACTACATCCCTTGTGTCCGCGATGCTTTTGCTTTCAGCTTCTAAGTTGTTCGTCATTGTTATGTTATTACCTTGCGACGTTGTGCTTCACGAAACCAAGCCTTACCTAAGGTAGAAGATAACAGCACTTTGAAACCCTCGGCAAGTTACCAATTGCTAATGCTGAGGTGCAAGTTTCCACCGGGCCATGGCGATCTCAGCGGAATAGCAGCCAACTTCATGCTCGATACCGGAGCCAATTACTAGGCTTTGAGCAAAGAACTCGCTATGAAAGCTGGCGTGGAACCTCTTAAGCAGCCAGCCGTGTCGACATCAACACTGTACAGAAGTGAAAAGGCTGAGCCGCGATTGCAAAAGATTTTAAGATTGGTAGAAAGTGTCAAAATAGATTTCGCAAACAACATGGCCGCGAAGTCCAAATCTCGGAAATACTCGCTGAAGGGCTGGGAAGAGAGAGAGGGAGAGAGCTTACTTCAGCGAGTCAATCCGTCTAAGACATTCCATGTGAGTGTGGGGTTGAGGGTAGGATGTCCTAGAATAAACTTGTTTTGGGAGAACTCGCCGAAGCCTTCACATCAAGGGTTTGGGTTAGGGCACAGGGGGTGGGTGACTGCTCCAGCTCCGGCGAGTTTGGTTTTCTCCTTTTCGTTCGATTCGAACGGGTCAAACCGTCCTTATGCGACTACTATATTCAGCCGGTGTGACACAAAGTTGGCTTCGATGTGGCAATTTTGGGTCGAAGAATTAAACCGTTGCAGCCGCTAGCGCTAGTTGCGTCATTCTCGGGAACCCCTCTGGAGCAGGTGTTTTCACCAT
>Ga0182030_10018636_pt1 | contig 13296 bp, 4 predicted proteins | sample 812S3MmetaG_FD_121299 | JGI IMG/M metagenome (GOLD analysis project Ga0182030, IMG submission 121299) | Permafrost microbial communities from Stordalen Mire, Sweden - 812S3M metaG (Illumina Assembly) | ecosystem: Environmental > Terrestrial > Soil > Wetlands > Permafrost | place: Sweden... | reverse complement strand
CTGTTGGTAATATTAACAAGCGGTGTGTTATTGGCAACGTGTACCCGCATGCCGGAGCTTGCAGTGCAACCGTTTGCATCAGTAACTACAACAGTATAAGTGGTATCATGAGGGATATTAGCTACGTATGGATTAGATAAAGTATCGTTTGACAAGCCTGCGTTAGGAGACCAAAGATATTTATAAGGAGAAACACCACCGCTGGCAGTAGGGGTGCCGCCTATTTGAACACCACCAGGGCTGCATGAAGCCAGTGTTACATTAGGGCCTGCGCTTGCTGTTGGTATAGGACGAACTGTTACAATAACGCTTGCAGTAGCACTGCAACTCTTACCATCAGTAACCGAAACAGTGTAAGTAGTAGTTGATGTTGGAGAAACAACAGGATTAGCAACTGAGGCTGCACCATTGCTCCATGAATAAATGTAAGTTCCTGAACCGCCATTTGCTGTTGGCGAGCCACCGATGGTAACCGAACCTCCGTTACAAACTGCCTGAGGATTTCCTGCACTTGCGGTAGGAGATGGATTAACTGTTACCGTAGCTGAACTTGTGCTGGTACATCCTACTGCATCTGTTACAGTAACAGTATAAGTAGTAGTGGATGCCGGAGTGGCCAGAGGATTAGGTGAACTGCTGCTTGAAAGCCCTAAAGCCGGACTCCATAGATAGCTGAACGGCGAAGCAACACCGGTACCCGTTGGCGAGCCGCCAATAGTAACACTGCCACCCGTGCCTGAACAGAAAGAGCCACCATTACCCGCAGCTGCTACAGGGCTTTGGTTAACAACAACAGCCACTGTTGAAGAATCTGTACAACCATGTAAAGAGACAATTATTTTATAAGTACCCGCCATTGCCGTTGTAGCTGCAGCGCTCACAGTAGGGTCCTGTACAGTTGAAGAATAACTAAGAGGGCCGCTCCATTGATAAGTACCGCCGGTTGTTGGATTAACAGCAAGTGTAAGTGCAGTGCTTGAACATACCGGGCTGTTACTGGTAGCCGTTGGATGATTTGGTAATGTCGGATTAACCAAAGTATCAGGACCAGCCGGAGCTGAAAGACAACCATTTAATGATACTACTATGTTAGAATAGATACCGATAGTTAGCCCGGCAATTACAACCTGGCCTGCTCCATTAGCCGTAATATTTGTCGGGCCCTGGCTAGTACCATTCTTTAAATACGTTACGGAATAAGTAGATGCTGCTGTTAAACCACTTAATGTAATTAAACCATTACTTCCGCCGCAGGTTGTTGGGTTTGTTCCAACATTGGCAGTAATAACCGGTAATGGATTTACTACAACGGTAACGCATGCCGGGCCGCTAACACAATTAGCCACAGTTTGTGTTACACAGTAGCTTCCACCCATGCCAACAGTTGCGCTGTTAGATACGGTAGGGTCTTGCGTTGTGCTGTTATAGCTTAAAGGGCCTGTCCAGATATAAGTGGCGCCGGCAGTACCGGTAGCGCTTAAAGTAAGCGTAGCATTTTGACAAACAGGGCCATTACTACCAGGAACCGGAGCGCTTGGTGCACTTGGATTAGATAAAGTAATAGTTCCGCCAAACGGTGCCGAGATACAACCGGTTAAGGTAACCTGGATATTGGTATAGCTTCCACTTCCTAATCCGGTTATCACAATCTGGCCGCTGCCATTAGAAGTTAAGTTTACTGAAGGCTGCGCAACATTGTTTAATGAATAGCTAACCGTATAAGTGGTGCTGACCGATAAACCACTCAAAGTTATCGTTCCGTCAGTTCCGCCGCAAGTTGATGGATTGGTGCTGCCCGCACTTCCAATAACAGGTGTTGGATTTATAACCACCGTGGTGCAGGCCTGAGGGCTGGTGCAATTTGCAACAGTTTGAGTAGCACAATAGCTGCCTGCAAAACCTGAAGTTGCGTTAAGCCTGATTGGGTTTTGAATTGTACTGGTAAAACCTGAAGGGCCGGTCCAGCTGTAAGTAGCGTTTGCAGTAGTTGCGGCAAATAATTCAATCGTATCACCAGTACAAACCGGTGAGTTACTTGATAGCGTAGGCGCAGAAGGAGTTGGAGGATTAGACAGAACAATAGTTCCGGTAGTTGCTGACGAAGGGCATCCTGTAAGGGTAACCGTTATGCTGGTGTATGAACCTGCGTTCAATCCTGTAATAATTACCTGGCCGGTTGCATTGGCTGTAATATTAACCGGGCCTTCGGCAACAGCGTTCAGGAAATAATTAACAGCATAAGTTGTGTTAGCAGTTAATCCATTTAAGGTAATACTGCCATTTGTTCCACCGCAGGTTGTTGGGTTGCTGCCTGATGTTGAAACTATAACAGGGGTAGTATCTACAACCACAGTAGTACAAGCTTGCGGGCTGGGGCAATTTGCAACAGTTTCAATTAAGCAATAGCTTCCACCCATGGCAGTTGTAGCATGCGAATTTACAGTTGGATTTTGAGTTGTGCTGGTATAGCCCAGCGGGCCGGTCCAGCTATAGCTTGCACCGGTTACGCTTGCTGCGCTTAATGTTAATGCATTACCAGAACATACCGGGGTATTGCTACCGGGTGATGGTGTGCCCGGCGATGAAGGATTAGTAAGTGTAATAGTTCCTGATACCGGTGCAGACGGGCAACCGGTTAAGATTACATATATATTAGTATAAGCGCCAACTCCCAAACCAGTGATGGTTACAACCCCGCTGACATTAGAAGTTAAACTAACCGGGCTTTGAGCGGTACCATTAAAAGTATAATTAACTGTGTAGGTTGTACTTGCGGTTAATCCGGTCAGGCTTATGGTACCATTTGTTCCGCCACACGTAGTAGGATTAGTGTTTGAAGTTGAAGTAATAACAGGAGTAGGATTAACCGTTACCGTTGTACAAGCCTGGCCTGAAACGCAACCGGCAACTGTTTGAGTAGCGCAATAGCTGCCAGACATGCCCGTGGTTGAACTCGTAATGGTAAGTGTGGCTGCAGTAGTAGTTTGAGAATAACTTAGCGGGCCGGTCCAGGTAAATGTAGCTCCGGCAGTGCCGCTGTCTGAAAGTATGATATTGTTACCAGAACAAACAGGGCTGTTGCCCGAAACTTTTGGTGCACCCGGCGTTGAAGGATTACTTAAAGTAACAGGGCCCGGATAAGTAGCCGATGTACAACCGGTGCTAACCAACTTAATTGCAAAGTTGGTATATGAACCTGCACCAAGCCCGGTAATTACAATTTGCGAGCTACCGTTTGCAGCAAATACCACAGCACCTTGCGCAACACCGTTCAGGCTATAAGTAACAGAATAATTTGCTAATGCGGTTATCGAGCCGCTAAGCGTTATGCTTCCCTGGGTTCCGCCACAGGTTGTTGGGTTGCTGCTGGCAGTACTGGTAATTGTAGGCAAAGGATTAACCACTACAGTAATTGCTGCGCTTGGAGATGAAGTACAATTGTTAACCGTTTGTGTAACCGTATAAGTACCACCCATTGCAGTTGTAGCAGGGTCTCTGTTTATCGGGCTTCCACCGCGGCCAACGCTGTCAGGGAAAGTCCAGAAGAAGGTTGCACCTGCGGTGCCTGTTGCCGTTAACGTGATAGTACCTCCCACGCACACAGGGCTATTGCTTGATGCAGTAGGTGCTGCCGGAGGGGTAGGATTTGTCAATACTATAGGGCCTGCAAATATCGTGTTGGCACATCCGGCAATTCCTACAGTAATATTTGAATAACTACCGGCGGCTAAACCAGAAATAACTATTGAGCCCCCCGCGCTGGAAGTATAGCCGGTAGGGCCTACCACCGTGCTACCATTTAAAGTATAAGTAACAGTATAGCTAAGACTTGCGCCTAAGCCGTTTAATGTAATTGAGCCTTGTGCACCACCGCAGGTTGTAGGGTTAGTACTTGAAGTAGAGGTAATAACAGGGGCAGGGTTAATCACCACAGTAGTACAAGCCTGCGGAGAAACACAACTTCCCAACGCAGTTTGCGTAGCACAATAGCTGCCGGCCATGCTGGTTGTTGCGTTTAGTATGGATGGGTTTTGCGTAGTAGATGTATAACTATCAGGACCGGTCCAGTTGTATGTATTGCCTGCAACACCTGATGCTGTTAAGTTTATGGCATTACCGGTACAAACCGGGCTGTTGCTACCAACAGCAGGAGCTGCCGGCACAGACGGGTTAACAAGCGTAAAAGGCCCAACTGATGTTGAAGGGCAAGAAGTTAAAGTTACATATATATTAGAGTAAATTCCAGGCGCAAGGCCGGTAATTACCACCTGTCCGCTGGTATTTGAAGTTAAGTTTACCGGTGTTTGTACTACGCTGTTAAAAGTATAATTAACCGTATAAGTAGTACTATTATTAAGGCCGTTTAAAGTGATACTTCCATCGCTGGTAGTACAAGTACTTGGGTTGGTAGTGGCTGTGGAGGATATAGAAGGCGTTTGATTAACAGTTACAACTTCACTGGCCGTAGCAGTACAACTTTTAGAATCGGTAATAGTTACCGCATAGGTTCCACTCATTGCTGTTGTGGAATTTGTTCTGCTTACATTTTGGGTGGTGGCAGTAAATGAAGGGCCGGTCCATGAATAAGTATAAGTACTGGTTCCGCCTGTTGGTGTGGATGTAAGGCCGATAGTAGCGCCACTACAATAAGTTGTTGTACCCCCCACTGCTGCACTAAATGCCGCATCAACACTTACAGATACACTTGCAGTAGCCGAACACAAATTGGCATCTTTTACAGTAACCGTATAGGTACCGGAATATGTTGTGATTGCGGTGTTTCTTATAGTATCCTCAGCGGTGCTGGTAAATGAGGCCGGCCCAGACCATGTATACTTTAAGGTACCTGTACCACCTGAACCTACTGAATTTAAATTAATGGTAGTGCCGTTACAATAATTACCCCCGCCACTGGCGGTAATTGTTGGTGATGGCTCAACCGCAATAGTAACCGAGGCAGTGGCCGAACAACCATGCGCATCAGTAACAGTAACAATATAAGTACCTGCCTGGGTAGTTAGTATACCTGTTATGTTAGGATTTTGCGCAGTTGAACTGTAGGATGCCGGACCTGACCAATGGTACGTATAAGGCGCAGTACCCCCGCTACCGGAAGAAGTAAGGTTTGCAGTGGTATTTGCGCACACGGTCGCCCCGCTGGCACCCACGCCAGCCGATGCTGTTCCGGTTTGGTATATAATTACGGTATCATTAACAGGTATTGCCGGACAACCGGTGGTTGAATCCGTGGCTGACACCGTATATATACCCGCGTTAAGTGTGGAAACGTTGGATATGGTAGGGTCCTGCAAAGTGCTACTAAAACTGTTAGGCCCGCTCCAGGTATACTTTCCTGCAGCAATTGAACCGGTTGTTAAATCCAGCGTTTGGCCGGTACACAGTGGTCCGTTGTTGCCCACATTGGTTAGTATCGGGTTTACATATACTATAGTAAAGCCCAAAGTATCTGTAATTGACTCACAGGCATCACCATTAATAACCCTTCTGAAATATGTGGTGCCAACAATGTCTAATGGATTAGGGCTATAATTCTGGCTGGTAGCTCCCGGAATATTGGTCCAGGTTATACCCAGGTTGGTACTTTCCTGCCACTGATAATTAAACACCAAAGGCACCGAACCATCAGGATATGCCCCTATAGTACTGTCTGCTTGTAAAACGGTAGCCCTGATAATGCCGGGGATGTTATAACTAGGTATCCCTGCAGTAATAGTACTTGGTGAATTCCCGCAGGTTATGGTTTGGGTATGTACACTGGTAATATCATTGCCCGACAAATCTGGTGGGTTAGACATTGAAATCAGTATCGGTTCAAAAATATTATTAGGGCTAAGTTTTTGGGGAGTGATTGTACCTTGTGTTAAAGGAAAGTCAGGTGACTCAGATGTTATTGCCAGATATATACGGCAATTGGCAAATTTAATACCCTTCTGCCCTATCGGGTCATAATCGCTGGTGTCGCCACCTAAATAAGTAGCATAATCCAATGTTGTTCCGTCACCATGTATCTTAAAGAAGATAGCATCAGAATACTTGGTATCATAAGAGCTATTCTGAACAGGATAATCAATAGCGGGTGTAGGAATGTCCTTACTATATGAGTAACCCAACAAATAAACGTCGTTGTTCTGGTCAAGGTTCAAACCCATCAGGTTCGTTTCTTCAAGGCTACCGCCAAAATAAGTGCCCCAGGTAGTAGTGGCTGCCGATAACGGTAATTCGCAAACAAAGAAGTCAGAGCTACCGCCAAAGTAGGCCGGATGGTATGAACCCGCAGTAGTATTGATAGAGGATAAACTGCTTGTAGTACCGCCAATAACAAATGAAGTTTCCTGCTGGTTAAACTCCATACAAAGGATATTGGTATAATCAATACCGCCATCGGTAGTACTACTATTAAAATATCGCGACCACTGGCATACCCCTGATGAATTTAACTCCAGAATCCAACCGTCCTGCGCACCTGCCAAAGTTGTTTGGCTTGAAGGGTTATTGTAGGAAATCCCTAAATTACCCTGCGTGCTGCCAGCTATTAGTATTTTATTTGCGCCGGCAACAGTATCAACCAATGCGATGTTAAAAACATCGCTATTGTTTTGTGAAGAAGTGATTTGATCGGCCCATGAAATGGTTTTCAGGTTGCTGGTAATACGCAATGCAAATCCGTTCAAGTCACCTGTTGATGTCTTAGCAGTTCCTGCTGGCGTAAAAGCAGCTGGTATATCACCATCTGCTGTCCTCACTGCTTCTGTAACGTATCCAACAGCTACTAAATCAAAGGTACCGGTGCCGGTAGGTAACACGCGTACGTCAAACAGGGCGGGTTCAAAATCGTTGGTCATCGGTCCTAATTCACGCACTAATGCACCTGTTCCCGCAGGAGACACTTTGGCAATAAATGCCTGTTGATGTATTACGTCATTACAAAAGCGTTGTGTCCATCCAGTAGGCCCGCTAAAGCCGGTACCATAAATAGTATCTAAGTTTCCGCTTGTAGTACCTACTATATATAAGTAGCCATCAGGCCCAATAGTCAGTGCATAAGGTATGTCGGAACTATTACTTCCAAAATATGTTTGCCAAACGCGGGTGCCTGTATTTCCCGGAGTTGCTGGCTCCTGGTATTTTCCTACAAAGACGTTAACGGCGCCTGAATCGCTTTGCTGAAACGCCCCTGGCGTTACAATTAAAAACTTAGCCGCCTTACCTGTTACATATATATAGCCGGAAGCATCCACGTCAATACCGTGATTGTGCCCGTCCGCCGAAGAGTTGTTGGTTACCCAGGTTGCCCAACGCATTACAATAGGGTCAATTACCAGTGTCTTACTTTTATCATAAGCCGGAATGTTGAAGGAGAGGGTATTACCACCTGTCAATATATATCTTACATCAATGGCTGTTCTGTTGCCTGCTGTATCTAATAAGTAGCTGATAGGTTTTGTAACAGTTATGTCACCTACAGTGGTTGGCAATATCAACTCACCCTTGTCATTCATCCTTAAATCATCAATACCTTCTACCTTAATTTTAACCTGGCTGCCATCGGCGCCGGGTTTAATGATTACGTCATTCTCCAAAGCTCCGCTGGCTGCAGTGTAGTACTTTACATCTATGCCCTGGTAAACATTCTTATAAGTAAGGCGGGTAAATCCGTGGGCCGACGATACATTTTTACCATTAAACCCTAAGAAGTTAAAATAATCATTACTTTCTCCATTTGTTTCAATACTGGAAGCTGTAGCTTTTTTGCCACCCACGAAATTGAACCTCCAGGCATGGCCTTTCAGGCTTGGAGCACGGCCTAAATCTTTTATAGATTTTCCTTTGGCCGCAGCTTGCTCGCGTTTCATATCCCATGCCTCAATAGCCGAGAAACTCGAAACATCATACTGACTCATCAGCATACCCTCAGATGTAACCGACATCTGTCCGCCGGGCACATCAACGTGGTAAAGGATATTAGAAGGCCATTGCCCTTTATTTTCAATAAAGGATATAGCGTTAGCTGAGTTTATCAGCTTTTCCGCTTCAGCCGCAGTAGGTTTCGCCTTGGTTTGCGCATACGTTGGCTGAGTGCCCAACACAAATGATAATGCTAAAGCCAGGCAAACCATTTTGCCTTTAAAAGTAAAATTTCCCATACGAGTATGCTTTGAAACTAATTTATCTGAAAGTCGTAAAATATTATTCATGAGCCTTGCTTAAATGTTACAACAAATAAAAAAAGAAGCCAAGGGGATACCTGTGCTGCACGGTTAACATTATAATAAATTTTGAGGAGAGACTGGGTCCATGAAATGACCACCTGGAACATCACACAAAATGCAGTTAAAAGCAGCATAAAGGTGCCTGGGGGGTAATTACAATAACAAGAGTCAAAATCTCCCATTTGTGTCAATAAATGATTAATCAGCTTAAAAAAAATTACCTCTATCATCTTTTAAATATGCAGCCAAAATATAAGTTTCATCCGCATATAAAACTGTCTAAAATCATATTTTTGAATGACCCTCCTAACCGGTAATTCGGCTGAAAAATAGGATTTATTTTCCAGGAAAAAAGCATTTTGACCTAAACTGGAACATAAAATGTAATATCTAAGGTGGTATGCGAACTAAAAAAACTACACATTTCTTCTTTTTTGCGCAACAAATATAAAACACATTCCTGCATAACATCCTGTAACCGAAGAGCTTTTATTAATTACTTGCTCGTAAATGCCAGTTTTACCGCCTCCATTGGCAACCCAATAAATGTCAAAAATTGTAACAGCCTACAGCCAGAAGGATTTAATAAAGCTGCAAAAAGTTACACCAAAGTCGCTTCCATACTAATATCAGTGTTCAAAAGTTTGGATACCGGGCAGTTTGCTTTGGCATCTGCTGCACATTCATCAAACTTCTCCTTAGTTATACCGGGGACTTTTGCTTTAACGGTTAAATGAGATTTGGTTATGGCCCCATCAGCTAAAGTAACGTCACATTTGGTCTCTATCTCGTCAGGCGTAAAACCTGCAGCACCCAATACAAAAGTCAATTTCATAGTAAAACAGCCGGCGTGCGCGGCGGCTATCAGTTCTTCAGGGTTAGTACCCGGACCATCGGCAAAGCGCGACTTAAAGGAATATTGCGTTTTGTTCAATACAGTACTTTGAGTTGTTAAATAACCTGTTCCTTCTTTACCTGAACCGTTCCAAACGGCCGTTGCTGATTTTGGCATAGTATTAATTTTAGAGGGTTAAAAATTTCTCTGCTCCGGGTGTAAAGGTTGTTTAAAATTGTATTAAATTATAAATTTAAAGGCAAAAATAATTTTCAGGCATTCATGCGGTATTGCTAACAGGGCAATCGGGTCTAAATTTTTTCCGGGCATATCGGGTGGTCGTGGAAACCGTTGAAACGGTTTTGTCCGGTTTTTACCTTTACATAGCCCACGATTTAAATCGTCGGCTATGTAAATTGCCGGAAAAAAATGGTTTTAACCATTTAAATGAGGTCAAAAATTTTCCAGATCCGATTGCCCTGGTATTGCTAATATCACATTGTTATTTAGTCAAAAACTTAATTATTATGGAAGAAGTATTTGGTACCGTTCGCCTGAATGAACTACTGCCCCGGATAAAACATTTTGTAAAAACAGAATTACTTCCGCTTGAAGAGGAGTATTTGCACCGGCCTTTTGCTGAAATTGCTAAAGTTCTTGAACAAAAAAGAGAACTGGTTAAAGCTGCAGGATTGTGGGGTTTACATTTGCCTCAAAATGAGGGGGGCCTTGGTTTAAGCTTATGCGAATTTGGCCAGGTTAGCGAGGCACTCGCCGCCGCCCCGCTTTACGGACATTACACCTTTAATTGCCAGGCCCCGGATATAGGCAATATGGAACTACTGAGCAAATTTGCTACAGAGGGAATTAAAAAGCAATTTTTGCATCCGTTACTGGAGGGCAAAATACGCAGTTGCTTTGCAATGACCGAGCCTGAGTATGCGGGTTCAAATCCGGTTAAGCTGGGTACAACCGCAGTGCGTGATGGAAACGATTTTGTCATTAACGGGCATAAATGGTTTACCAGTAGTGCAGAAGGTGCTGCTTTTGCAATTGTAATGGCAGCAACTAACCCTGAAGCAGCACGTCATAAGCGGGCAAGTATGATAGTTGTACCAACTAACACTCCCGGTTTTGAAATAGTACGCAATGTTAACGTAATGGGCGAAAAAGGAAGTGGCTGGGCCAGCCATGCTGAAGTTCGTTTTAACCAATGCAAAGTACCGGTTGAGAACCTTATTGGCGAGGCCGGTACAGGATTTAAACTTGCTCAGGAGAGGTTAGGGCCCGGCAGAATACATCATTGTATGAGATGGGTGGGCATTGCTGAACGTGCATTTGATATGATGTGCAGTTACGCCGCAACGCGCGAAATTGAAGACGGCATTGCGCTTGGTGAGAAACAATTTATACAGGGTTTTATTTCTGAAAGCCGTGTTGAAATTGATGCCTCACGACTGTTAGTTTTGCGCACCGCCCATAGCATTGATACCCATGGTGCAGCTAATGTGCGCGATCAGATATCAGCTATAAAATTTTATGTGGCTAATGTAATGCTACAGGTGCTAGACAGGGCCATTCAGGTGCATGGCGCATTGGGGGTTTCAGATGATACTATCCTTTCGGGTTTATACCGTCACGAGAGAGGGGCCAGGATTTGGGATGGAGCCGATGAAGTTCACAAACAAAACCTTGCTTTAAGCATTTTAAAAAACTATGGCCTGGATGTAAAAGCAAAAAGAAAATTATGAGTTTGTATCAAACAGATAATTCAACTAACGTACGTAAGGGCGAGGAGTTAAACCTGCAAAAACTGAATTTATATTTAAAAGATAATGCACCTCATGTTGGCGAAGTATTGGAAATAACACAGTTTGCAGGAGGATTTTCGAACCTTACTTATTGTTTAAAAACGGCCGTTAAAGATTATGTATTGCGCAGGCCGCCCTTTGGGGCAAACATTAAATCGGCGCACGACATGGGGCGCGAATTTAAAGTGCTGAGCTTATTGAAACCGGTTTACCATAAAGTGCCTACACCTGTTAGTTTTTGCGAAGACCTGAGTGTAATGGATTCGCCGTTTTATATTATGGACCGCATAGAAGGCGTGATACTTCGCGCCACCAATGCTCCTAAAATGCAACTACCTGCCCAGACGTTGCGTGCAAGTTCTGAAGCATTAATCGATAATCTGGTAACGCTGCATGGGCTGAATATTGAAACAACAGGGTTATTACAATTAGGAAAACCCGAAGGCTATGTACAACGACAAGTTGAGGGCTGGATAAAACGTTATTACAATTCAGAAACTGATAAGATTGAAAGCCTGGATAAAATTGCAGATTGGTTAAAAGCGAATATTCCATCGGCGCAACATGCCTCTTTTATACACAACGATTATAAATACGATAATGTAGTAATGAACCCCGATAACCTTGCCGATATTGTTGGCGTACTGGATTGGGAAATGGCAACTGTCGGAGATGCATTGATGGACCTGGGCGGTACGCTGGCATATTGGAGTGAGGCGGGTGATACGGACGAAATAAAGTTTTTTAATTTAACCTGGTTGCCCGGCAACCTTACCCGCCAGGAAGTAATAGCCAGGTATGCCGGTAAAAGCGGGCGCGACGTTTCAAACATGCTGTTTTATTACATTTTCGGGCTTTATAAAAACGCGGTTATTGCGCAACAAATTTATGCACGCTGGAAACAAGGCCATACTAAAGACCCACGGTTTGGTACACTGCTGCCTATTATAAAAGGATTGAGCGCTAAAGCAGTAAATGCATTAGAACAGGATAAAGTTTAGTATGGCCGTGAGTTATGGATTAGAACGATAACGACTATTTTGGTAGGTAATATTTTGTATTTTATTGCCGTCTGCTTTAGCTGACGGTTAATGATTGCCCCCCAAATGGCTTTAGCCAAAAGGCACTGTGGCTAAAGCCGTGTTTCTTATCCAGAACCACCCGTCAGCTAAAGCAGACGGCAATAAAAAAGATGAAAAACAGCATACATTTTATGCTAATTTCCTTTACAAAAGCTTTTGTAATCCAAACCTACATTATTACAATTTACCTTTAGCTAACTGTTCAAACAATTCCTTTTCCTGTGCAGTAAGCGTTTTGGGCACTTTTATCTGTATCCGCACGTATGCATCTCCTCTTGCATCCGGTTTTTCGAACAAGCGCATACCCATTCCTTTCAGCCTGAATTTTTTATCGCTGTCGGTGCCGGCAGGTATATCCATCATAATTTGTTTATCTATTAGCTGAACCGGAATTTTGCCACCTAAAACCGCCTTATAAAGGTCAACAGGCTCATCAAAATAAAGGTCGTTCCCTTTTACTTCAAATCTTGCATGTTTGGCAATGTGAATGGCAATAAGCAAATCTCCGCTACCGCCGCCGTTTGCACCCTCGGCACCTTTTCCTTTTAACCGGATTACCTGTCCCTCACGAATGCCCGGCTGCAGCGATAGCTTTAATAATTGCCCGTTAAGCGATATTTGTTTAGGGCCGCCATGAAAGGCTTCCTCCAAAGAAATATCCATTTCTGTTTGCAGGTCGTGGCCTTTGGAAGGCCTGTTGGTTTTTCTGCCAGAACCTCCAAAACCACTAAAACCTCCTCCCCCTCCGCCAAATATACTTTCGAAAAAATCAGAAAAGCCACCTTCGCCACCGCCAAAATCTTCCTGGCTGAACCCACCGCCTGTCCTTCCCCGGCCCGGCTGCCCTCCGTAGAAATTGCCACCTGATGCCTGTTGCTGCTCATATTCTTTCCAGTTAGCACCAAGCTCATCATACTTCTTTCTCTTTACGGGATCGCTTAATACCTCGTTGGCTTCCGCAATCTCTTTAAACTTCTCTTCAGCTTTTTTATCGCCAGGGTTTTTATCGGGGTGATACTTAACCGCTAGTTTTCTAAAAGCTTTTTTTATTTCGTCCGTGGTAGCGCTTTTTGAAACACCCATTGTTTTATAATAATCCTTGTATTCCATTTAAATGTTATTTGTTAGAGGTGAACAATATCTGCTTGCCGGTAAATGAGTTCAACCCGCAATGGCTGAAGATCAATTACTCAATCTAAAAATAATGACTATCTGCATGATTACCTAAATACGTTAACGGCTAAAGCCTTTCCTTCTTTTCTTAATCCCCGACTTAAAAGTCGGGGCTATATGTTGCCCCACTCTTCAGAGTGGGGGTTATTAAATAAAGAATTTTG
>Ga0182030_10018635_pt1 | contig 13297 bp, 11 predicted proteins | sample 812S3MmetaG_FD_121299 | JGI IMG/M metagenome (GOLD analysis project Ga0182030, IMG submission 121299) | Permafrost microbial communities from Stordalen Mire, Sweden - 812S3M metaG (Illumina Assembly) | ecosystem: Environmental > Terrestrial > Soil > Wetlands > Permafrost | place: Sweden... | reverse complement strand
GGACTGGGTGGCCATTGCATCCCCATTGACCCTTTTTATCTCACATGGAAAGCACGGGAATATGTGCAAAGCACCCGCTTCATCGAACTGGCGGGCGAGATCAACACGGCCATGCCCAATTACGTCGTCACTCAAGCCGCCGCCGCCCTTAATGCCGTCCGCAAATCCGTCAACGGCTCCAACATTCTTATTCTCGGTTTGGCCTACAAGGCGGACGTTGATGACGACCGCGAATCTCCGAGTTATGTGCTGATGGATTTGTTCAAGGAACGCGGCGCCTCGGTTTCCTATTACGATCCTTACGTTCCAGTCATCAAACCGACTCGCGAACATCCGCATTGGGCTGGCGTGAAGTCAGTCGGGTGGGACGCGCCCACTCTTAAAGCCTGTGATCTTGTGGTCATCGCCACCAAACATAAGGCAGTCAATTACAACGAACTGGCCCAGTGGGCTTCCTGCATTGTGGACACGCGCAACGCCATGGCTTCGATCAAAACGCGGGCCGGCCAGGTCTTTAAAGCCTGACGGCAAATCATGATTCGGCTGGTCCTTTATCTCCTGGCCCTGTGCGCCTGCTTTGCCAGGCCGCTTTTCAAGCTCGGAGATTACTCTCTGCACAGCGAATTCTTTTCCTACATTCTGCTCATTCCAGTCATCAGCGTCTATTTGATCTGGTTGAAAAGGCCGCTTCTGCCGAAGCAAGCGGGAACCTCGTGGCGTTGGGGCCTGGCGGCGGCTCTGGGGGGATTCGCGCTTCTGGCTGGCTGCAAATGGTCGGTCCATTCCGGTTGGACGCCGCAAACAGAGGATTATCTGACCTTGATGATCGCCTCGTTTTTGCTGTTTGTGGTGGCGGGCTGCTTCATTTTTCTCGGCAGCGCGTTTATGCGGGTCATTGCTTTCCCCATTGCCTTTCTCGTTTTCATGATTCCCATGCCGTCCGCTCTTCTGGATTGGACGGAGATGTTTTTTCAGCAAACGTCGGCTGTCGCAGCCCACGGTTTTCTAGCCGTGGCCGGAATGCAGGTCGTCCGAAACGATTTGTTGCTTCGCCTGCCCGGCGATTTTGCACTCTTGGTGGCGCCGGAATGCAGCGGGATTCACTCCACCATGGTCTTGCTGATCACCGCATTGTTGGCGGGTTATTTGTTCTTGCACTCGGGGTGGAAACGCGCTCTGTTGGTCGTATTGGTCGTCCCGCTGGCCATTCTGCGCAACGGTTTCCGCATTGCAGTTGTTGCGGAATTGTGCGTCCGAATCAGTCACGATATGATCAATTCCCCCATTCACAGACGGGGCGGTCCAATCTTTTTTGCCCTCTCTTTGATTCCATTCTTCGCCATCCTTCTGCTCCTGCGAAAATCTGAACTCGGTCGCTTAAAAAATGTCAGTTCTACAGAGAAAGTGTAGCCGATTATGAAAAAATTATTTCGTCGCTTCGGGTCGCTCCTGTTATTGGCCTTGCTTCTGGTGGGCGTCGGTGGCTGCACCAAGCAAGCGCGCGTCAAACGATTGCTCACGGCAGCCAATAGCGATTTCAATGCCGAGCAATATGACGCGGCTGAGAAAGAGTATAGAAAGATGCTGGGCCTGGAAATGAATCCAATCGCCATCGGGCAGGCGGGCCGCATTTTTGCCAAAGAAGGCCGTTTCCTGGAGGCCCGCGCCTGGCTGCTCAAGGCAATCGAGCTACAGCCCAACAGCCTTTCCTTTCAATTAGCCCTAGGCCAGGTCGATGCCTCACTCCATGACCCCGCTGATGCTGCCAAGATCGCTCTCCGGATTTTATCCGCCCAACCTACCAATGAGGACGCTTTGCTTTTATTAGTGGATACTTTTGGGCCATTGAAGGATTTGCGGCAATACCTTGAAAACCTGCCGCGCGCCCAGGAAAATCCCGCCTATCATCTGGCCCTGGCCATGGTCGCGTTGCGTCAACAGAACTTTGCCGAGGCCTCATCCAACTTGAACATGGCCCTCGCTGCCAATCCCAAATCCAGCCAGGCCTATTTGGCCCTTGCTGAGTTTTATGCCCTTCAGAAAAAGAAGAAAGAAACAACCGAGGCCTTGGAAAAGGCGGCTGATCTCTCGCCGCCGCGCTCCACCATTCGTATGAAGCAGGCTGATTTCCTGATCCAGATCGGCGCGATCGAGGAAGCCCAAAAGCGTTTGCGGCAAATGTCCGAAAAAACCCCCGACTACGTTCCGGCCTGGGTTGCCTTGATGAACCTGGCCATGGCCGAAAAAAACTACGACGACGCCGTCAGAATCGCTGACACAATATTGTCGCGCGACGTCAGAAATTATGACGCGCTAATGGTACGGGGCAAAGTCAGCGCATCTCAACGGGACGCGGGAACAGCGTTGGCCCGGTTCAAGCAGGCTGATTTAATTTACAACCGGAGCCCGGAAGTTAAATACGAAATGGCTGGGGCCTCTCTCATGGCTCATGACAAGGCTGGAGCGCTGGCCTATTTGAATCAGGCGCTGGCTCTTAACTCCAATGCCCTGAAACCCACGCTCCTCCTGGGAGAACTTTATCTCGGCGACGGCAAACCCGCTGCCGCGGCAGATTTATTGACCCGTTACGTGAAACAAGTTCCCGGGGCCACCCAACCCTACTTGTTGTTGGCCGACGCCTATCTGGCCCAACGCCAGCCGGAGAATGCTCTGGCCGTCTATCGCAAGTTGTCCGCGGCCATGCCCAAGGATCCGGAATTACCGTTGAAAATCGGAATGGTGCTGGCCAGCCAGCATAAAAATTCCGAAGCGCGCGCCTCCTTCCAACAATCCCTCGAACTGGCTCCCGATTATATTCCCGCCATTCGACAGTTGATTGATCTGGATATTGCCGAGCGCAAATACCAGGACGCGACTGCGCAGGCGCAGGCGGTAGTCAACAAGTTTCCCAAAGCGGCGGAGCCGTGGGAGATTCTGGCCAGGATTGACCTGGCGCAAAACAACCGGTCTGAGGCCGAGGCGGCTCTGCTTAAGGCGATTGACCTGGACCCCAACTTTCCCGCCCCCTATTTATCGCTCTCCCGGCTATATGTCCGCGAAGACAAATATAAAGACGCATTGGCGAAATTGAATGCTCTCATCGGCAAGACCAACAATACCGACGCTTATTTGGAGATGGGGGCCATTCACGACCACCTCAAAGAGTACGACGCGGCCCGGGATGCTTACGAAAAAGTCCTGTCCGTCAATCCCAACTCCATCGCCGCGCTCAACAACCTCGCCTTTCTATACGCCTTGCGCTTGAAGCAGATCGATAAGGCCTACGAAATGGCGCAAAAAGCCCGGGAGCTTTCGCCTTATGATCCGAATGTCGGCGATACGCTGGGCTGGGTTCTTTTTCAGAAGGGAGATTATCCCCGCGCTGTGGCCGTTTTGCAGCAAAGCGCGGAAAAGGCGCCCGACGAAGCGGAAATCCTGTTTCATTTGGGCATGGCCCACTACATGATGGATGAAGAGGACTTGGCCCGCGCGGAACTGCAACGGGCGGTCGCTTCACCGCAGGATTATCCAAACAAGGATGAGGCTCGAAATCGGCTGGCTCTGCTGAACATGATCAACTCCGGCGCCGGACCTTCGGCTCTCGCCGAATTGGATAAGGCGCTGCAAGATCGTCCCAATGATCCCATGATTCTCAATCACATTGGCGCCCACCAGGAGCAGCAGGGGGCGTGGGAGAAGGCGGCCGCAACTTATGAAAACGTCCTCAAAGAAAAACCAGATTCCGTTCATACGCTTGCAAAATTGGCCCGAGTCTATACCTGGCAGCTTAATCAGCCCGACAAAGCGTTGCCGTTGGCCAAAGCTGCGCACAAACTTGCGCCGGAAAATGCCGATGCCTCCGCCACTCTCGGCCATTTGATTTTTCGCACAGGAGATTATGCCCGAGCCTTGAGTCTGTTGGAAAGCGCCGCCGACCGGCTTCCCAACCAGCCTGAATTACTTTACGACCTGGCCTGGGCGTACTACAGCGTGGGCCGCATTGCCAATGCGGAAAAATCCATGCTAAGGGCGCAGCAAACTGGGCTGGCTGGCAGCGAGGATGCCAAAAGATTCCTGGCGCTGGCTGACGCTTTTGACAGCGCCTCCAAAGTCCAGGCGGCAGTTGGGCAGGCGCGAAAGATCTTACAGACAGACGCAAAATATGTTCCCGCCCTAATGGTCTCCGGAGCAGCAGAGGAGCAGGCGGGGAATTTTAAAGCGGCCCAACAAGCCTACGGCGCGGCCCTGTCGGTTTTTCCGCTGTTTACTCCAGCGGCAAGACAACTGGCCATTCTGGACGCAACTCACTTCAGTGACGACCCTGAAGGCTACACCCAGGCTGAAAAAGCCCGCAGCGCCTATCCAAGTGACCCTCAGGTGGCAAAATGCCTGGGAATTCTGAGCTATTATCAGGCAAAATATCCACGGTCAGCCGAGGTTTTGGGAGCGAGCATTGCCAGCAGCAAAAATGACGGGGAACTGTATTATTATCTGGGCATGGATTATTATCAACTCAAGCGGAGCCAGGAAAGCAAGCAGGCCCTGGGTCGGGCCCTCGCGTTGAAGATTCCTGAAAAACAGGCGACCGAGGCCAGACGCATCATGGCCGCATTGAAGTGATTTGAATTCCCGCTCCGCTTTTTTCATCGAACATAACGCTGAAATATCTTAACAAATTATCTTGACTGGCACCTGTCAACCTTGCAACAATCACCCGCGCCGTATGCCGGCGCATCTCCGGAGGAAAAAATGTTAAATTATTCGTTAAATCGAGCTGAAATGACGACTTGCGCAAGAACGAGGAAGCCGATGGCTGCGCTCGCCTGGGCGGGCAGGTTTACCGTGTGCGCCATTGCTTGGGTGGTTGCTGCTGGCTGCCAAACCGCGCTGGCGCAAAATACGCCTTTGCCGGAATCCGGGGCCGCCACTTCGACCCATCCCGCTGCCGACCAAACGACCAATTCGACCAGTCCTAACAAGTCCCTGGTGTTGCAAGAAGGGGATACCATCAGGGTCAGTTTTCCGGGCGAACCAAGTCTGGACACCACCCAGACCATTCGGCGCGACGGAAAGATCACCCTGGAGTTGATTGGCGAATACGACGCTGCCGGGAAAACCCCCGCGGGCATGGAAGCAGAATTGAAAAGCCTCTACGGCTCGCAGCTCATGAACAACGAAGTTACAGTTGCGGTTCAATCATCGGCTTTTGTCATTTTCATCACAGGCGCCATCGGCCGTCCAGGCAAACTTGTGTCGGAGCGGCCATTGACCCCATTGCAGGCGCTGATTGAATCCGGTGTCGATGATACCAGGTCGAATTTGAAGGCCATTCAAATTATTCGGACCGATGAGGCGGGGCACACCGTCCATTATAAACTAAACCTTTATAACGTGCTGCATAAGATGGATGCACAGATGCCCACCTTTGTTTTGAAGCCTTACGACATCATTCGTGTGCCTGAGCGCTTCTCGTTTTATTGATAAGGCCCGGTTTTTCTAATAATCCGGAACCTCCAGCCGGTTGGCTTCAAAATGCCGGTGGGCCCTCGCTCTGGCAGGCTTAGCGTAGCGTTACGGTGCGATAAAATTACCACCGTTGGTGATCGCGTAATTGTTCTGAAAGAAAAAGACGCTCCGGTTACTCACCGTTGAGACCGGCTCAAATTAATAGATTCGATTATGCCAAAAATGCGTGTTGCCCAGATCGCCCGGCCTGGCGGATCGTTTGAAATTGTGGAACGCGAGATTCCCCAGCCGGGATCCGGTCAAGTAAGAATCAAAGTCCAGGCGTGCGGCATCTGCCACAGTGATTCGTTGGTGAAGGAAGGGCATTGGCCGGGACTGCAATATCCCCGCGTGCCCGGCCATGAAGTGGTGGGGGGTGGTGGATGCGGTTGGCGCAGGGGTTTCGACGTGGAAACCCGGCCAGCGGGTGGGCGTGGGCTGGCATGGCGGACATTGCGGCTCGTGCGACGCCTGCCGTCATGGCGATTTCTTCGGCTGCACGGTCGCCTTGCAGATCACCGGCATTTCGTTCGACGGCGGTTACGGTGATTACATGGTGGCGCCGGCCATTGCCCTGGCGCTGGTGCCGGAGGATTTGTCTCCGGTGGAAGCCGCGCCGCTGATGTGCGCGGGCATCACGACTTACAATGCCCTGCGCAACAGCGACGCCCGAGCCGGCGACGTGGTCGCGGTGCTGGGCCTTGGCGGTTTGGGACATCTCGGCGTCCAATACGCGGTCAAGATGGGTTTCAAGACGGTGGGTATTGCCCGCGGTCAGGACAAGGGCGCTTTGGCGCAAAAGTTGGGAGCGCATCATTATATCGACAGCCAGGCGCAAGACCCGGCCGCGGAATTGCAAAAGCTCGGCGGCGCGCGCGTCATTATTGCGACTGTCACCGAGGGCGCGGCCATGGCCGCGGTGCAGGGCGGGCTGGGTTTGAATGGAACTCTGGTCGTGATCGGCGCGGCGCAATCGTTGACGGTTTCGCCGCTGTGGTTGCTGTCCGGCCGGCGGGCAGTCAAGGGCTGGTATTCGGGCACGGCGATTGATTCGCAAGACACGCTGGCCTTCAGTGTTCTGACCGGTGTGCGCTCGATGAATGAAGTCTATCCGCTGGAGCGCGTGGCCGAAGCTTATGAGCGCATGGCCAGTGGAAAGGCCAGATTCCGCGTGGTGCTTACGACCGGGCAATAGAAACCATTCGACCAGTGTTGTCGCGCGGGGATTTCAACGCGCGGACGGGCTGCCGATTTGGAAATCGGCCCGTCCTCCGGAGTCCTACGGAGGGTGGACGATACGGCGTTTTGGGAAAACTGCGCTACAGGTGCCAGGGTTTGCGGTAGGCCAGGCTGAGCCACTTCGGATCGCCTGTACCGTTTATAAACTTCTCTTTGGCCGGGTTCCAACAAAGTCTTTGGTGATGTTCGTAGGTCTGGTTCACCAAATGACAGATGCTGGCGGTGCGGTGGCCAATCTCAATATCACAGATTGGAAGCTGACGCGTATGCATGCACTTCAACCAGTCTGTCAAATGATTGCTGCTTTCGTAAAGACGAACCGCGTTGGCCGGCAGATGCTCGTCGCGCATTTGGCGGCTTTCCTTGACGTCGCCGGTCAGCAATCGGTCGCCGAGCCAAAACTTGAATTCGCCGCGATTGACGTAAATCTTGCCTTCGCTGCCGTAGAAGGTGACGCCATTGCCGGGTTGATGGATGACTTCCACGCCGTTGGGATAACGGAAACGCACGCCGCTGGTGGCATTAGGATCGGCGGCGGGCAGAAATTCCACCGGTCCGGAGGCGTCGTAACCCAGGGCCCATTGCACGATGTCAAAATGGTGTGCGCCCCAATCTCCCACCTGGCCGGAACCGTATTCGCGGTATTTGCGCCAGTCAGGAAAGAAAGTGGTATAGACGCCCCGCGGGCTCAGGACTGAGCTGTAAGGGCGCAAGGGCGCATAGCCGAGCCAGAAGTTCCAATCCAGCCCAGGCTCCTCTTTTTCCGCCGGCAGGTCGCAGGGAATGGGCGGCCCGCCGACGCATACTTCCACGTTTTTAATGGCGCCGATGACGCCGTTGCGAACTAATTCACTGGCATAGCGGAATTCGGCCATTGAACGTTGCATGCTGCCGACTTGGAAAACGCGCTTGTGCCGCCGGGTGGCTTTTACCATGGCGCGGCCTTCGGGCACGCTATGGCTGACCGGTTTTTCGCAATAGATGTCCTTGCCAGCCTTGGCCGCGGCGATGCTGGTGAGGGCGTGCCAATGATCCGGCGTGGCGATGACGACGGCATCGATGTCCTTGCGCGCGAGCAGTTCCCGAAAATCAACGAAAGCGGCGCAACCTTTGTAAGTTCCGTTGGCCGATGCGCCGGCATAATGATCCTGCACCATTTGCAGGGCGGAATTGCGGCGGGTGGAATCGACATCGCAGACTGCAACCACGCGGATTTCCTCGCGCTGAAGGCAACCGCCCATCAAGCCGCGGCCTTGAATTCCGAGGCCGATGCAACCTATGTTAACCTTGCCGTTCGGAGGTGTTTTGGCGGCGCGGATGACTGAGGGCAGGATGAACGGAGCAGCCCCGGCAAGGGCGGCGCGCTTGATAAAGGTACGGCGAGTCAGGGAGGAAAAAGAGTTCGAGGTCATAATTAATTTGATACGGAGGATAGCAACTGCCGGGTTGTGATGACAAGATTATTGGGCATGGGAAGTCTGGTCCGGCAGATAAGCGGCAACCCTCGGGGTGTATGTGGGAAAGGGCGTTACAGGTGTTACATTGTTGATTATCAGATATTTAGGGTGTTACAAGGGGCGTTACATGGGTGTTACATGTAACGCCCGGGTTGGTCATTTTTGGGCGCTTTGCCGGCGCAAAAGCCTTTTTGATGAGTTTTTTGGGCTGAACGGGCAATGGGCGGAAAGCCTCGGAAGTGTCAGGAGAATGTGATAAAACTTAAGTCTCAAATGAAAGTTATGAACATCAAACGAGTTGTCCAAATAACGTTTTTGGCGGTTTTTGCCAGTTTGGCCAATGGCTGCGCCCACCGATTAACAACGGCGACCTCGCCCTCGTATGCAAAGACAGTTACCCCGGTTTCATCCATTGGGCTGACGGGGGACGGGGCCAGCATAGCTTCGCCTGCGTTTATCGGACAAGGCTACATGGTTCGCGATTTGGGCATGGACAGCGTCAACGCTCTTCATCGGGCGAGATTATTGTCTATTCCCTTTGTTGTGATAGTCGATCCGATTGGAAGCAAAACTGCGTGGGTGAACGGTTGTTACAATTATTCCATGAAGGTTGAGGAGATCCCCTCCGAAAGTATCGTCTGGTCCGGAACCGCGCGATACGGATCAGGAGGCATCCTCATTGATGAAGCCAAAGCAACCACGAGAGCGATGGATGACATGGTGGCCGATTTTGCAAAACATTTTCCCCCCCGGTAGTGGAAATGGGCGCCGGTTGAACGAGTTTTTTGGCCCGAATGGGCGCCGGGTGGAAGAGACAGCCGCGAAAAAGCCCGGGCGTAGCGCGGTGTGCTGCAACCAAGGGCCCTCCCGGAAGGGAATTGTTACGCGCAGAGGCGCAGAGGGCGCGGAGAAAAAATAAATTGCCGATCTTCTTTTCTGGTGTTTCTCCGCGCTCTCTGCGGTCTCTGCGCGAGAAAAATCCGTACGAGCCATGCGTGATGCTGACGGATTGCAGTGCGAAAGATCTGAAGGAATCCCTCCACCACGAAGCACACGAAAGACACGAAGGTTTGACAAGACAGGATGAGACTCTGCCCGTCCTCCGGATTTCACCCGTTGAGCCTCATTCACGTGGAGACGGGTTCGGTGGTGAACGGGTTGGACTTTTTGAGGGAATGGAATGACGCGATTGAAGAAGCTGGAACCATTTCTTTGGGGACGGCAGGAATTATTTGCCTGGCGATGGGCGCGGGTGCCTTGCGCAAAATCGTCAAGTAAAGTTTCAAACCGGCCAACGCATCAAATTGACTTGCCACGAGCGCTGGGGGAAATTACGTTGTAAGTCCTTTGAGGCCAGTTTAGCTCAGTTGGTAGAGCAATGCTTTCGTAAAGCATGGGTCGCCGGTTCAAGTCCGGCAACTGGCTCCATCTTAAATCATTCAATTTCAACAGTTTACGTCGTAAATCTTCTCTTTTCGACGTGACATATCAAAACATCATTCTGACACAATATATGTCGTCAATTGTCGTCAAATGGATACGGTTTCTTGCACCGTGCGGGTGTTCACAGCCCGAAAGTCAACCAGAACGCGCCACCTGTGCGGCCTAATCGCGTCCAGCAAGCGTTTTGACGCTCTGACGCTGCAAAGCCCCGTGGCACGCTCCAAACGCGCCAGGTTCGCTTTCCAGACGCTTTTCGCATTGCCCGCCGGGGTCTAGCGCACCAGCGCCGGGGACGCATTGCCGCCCGAAAATCAGCCTTGCACAACCTCCGGCAATGGTGGTTAAATCGGCGGCGTCAACAGAATTAAAGACCAGAGAAAATTGAACTAAACAGAATTTGCGTAGCTTCGGCTGCTGTCCGCAACGAAACGGGAAATTTCGACCACAGGACTCCGCTAGAAGACGCGCCCAGGCGGGCGTGTCTGAAAGCGTTCCTGTGGAGGCATTCCCGTGCCTGTTGCGGAGCGTGATTAGGGCACGCCTTTTTTTGACAGCGGCACGGCGGCGCGGAAAGCAAATTAATGAGTGCGACAACGATCACACTAATCCTTCTCAAAAGTGAAGGGAACAGCTTGCGAAAAGCCGCAATCGGAGGTTGGAATGGCGTGGCATTAGCAGCGCGCCGAACCGAGTTGAATGAATTATTTCAGCGGCCCGAACTCGAAAGGGCGGGCGTTTACATCTTATCGGGCGGCATTGATCCGGTTTCCGGCAAGCGGCGCGCCTATATCGGGGAGGCAGAGAATGTTGGCGAGCGCCTTCGGCAACATAAAACCACTGAGTTTTGGGATTCAGTCATAGTCTTTACCAGCAAAGATGAGAGCCTGAACAAGGCTCATGTAAAATACTTGGAGAACAGGCTTCTCACTGAGGCCGGAATCGGTCGATTCAAGCTTAAACAGAATCTATCCCGCATCCCAAACCTCCAAGAGGCCGACCGCGAAGATATGGAGGATTTTCTTTATCGGATTCGGCAGCTTTTGCCCGTCCTTGGTTCCAATCTTCTTATTGCAGCCGCAGAACCGCCTGGCAGGGGCGAAGAGGGCCGAGGAGTTGAGGTGACAAAAAAGGCACTGGCGGAACGCTTCGATTTGCGCCAGCGTTTCTGGACACAACTTCTTAAGAGGGCTAAGGACAAATCTGAACTACACGCGAATATTTCTCCCAGCCAGCACGGCTGGATAAGCGCCGGTTCGGGTAAGCGCGGATTGCACTTCAATTATGTCATCCTAAAACACGCGGGGATGGTGGAGCTATATATTGATCGGGGCAAGCAAGCTGGCGATGAAAGCAAAACCATCTTTGATTCCTTGGCTGCTTCCAAAGATGCCATCGAAAAGGAATTTGGAGGGCCTCTTGAATGGCAGCGGTTGGAGGGAAAGCGTGCATGTCGAATAAAGAAAAGCATCCCGCTCGGCGGATACCGGGATGACGAATCGAAATGGCCGGGAATACAAGACGCAATGATTGATGCCATGATATGCCTAGAAAGGGCCTTTAAGAATTGGCCTACTGCATGGGAAAAAATCCTTGTCAAGTATCCCGGAAGTTCAATTTCGCACTGCAAAAAGGTTTGGGAACAAAAAGAGCGGCCACCGAAATTTGTTGAGCCGCCTTTGGCCGCGCAAGGAGAAATTCTATCCTGTCGCATGAAGGGCGCTCTGGGATACGGGCATCGCACCCCAGATGGGGATGGATTTGTGGTGCTCAAGGGTTCTACTGCCGTGTTGCAGGAGCGCGGTTCTGCGGCGAAGTGGCCCAACTCTGTCGCCAACCGAAACCTACTGATTGCCGATGGCACACTCATTGAGAAGGATGATTTTTACGAATTTACCAGTTCTGTCCCGTTCACTAGCCCCAGTGCAGCCGCACAAGTGATTCATGGCGGCCCTGCAAATGGACTTACCGCGTGGAGAACACAAAATGGAACAACACTCAAGGAGCTTGACGCATAGCCGTCGAAATGAGCCTGTCCGGGCGCAACACGAAAGGAAACATGCCTGACATAAATACAAAACTGAAAATAGCATTTGTTCTGGTGCCGGTGATTTTATTGACTGGTTGCGGAGATAAGGCTAAGACCAATAAGCAGAACACCGAAGCCCCTTCACCCATACAAAGCGCGCCCACGCCGGATAAGACAACATCCAGCCAGGCTGGCGTGGCAGCAGCCGATCCATCGCCACCGATCACCGGGGCATTTGGCTGGACGCTTGGGCAAACAATCCCAAAGTCGATTAAACTTTATACGAATTTCGGTATGGGGCTTTCCTATCCAACAAGCACAAATCCGCCATTTGAAAAGATTGGAATTATGTGCGACAACGACCGTAAAATCACCATGATTTTCGGCTGCACTACAAATACAAACTCATTTGAATATGAATCGTTAATACTCGCCTTAAATGCAAAATATGGAGTGGGAGAGGACACGAAGCCCAGTGGGGTTCCAACCAGAACATGGATGCGCCCAGTAGCACACCATCAGATTCAAATTAGGAATAACGCATTTGAAGGTATAAGTGTAGGCTACATTGACACGGGGATTTTTAAAACCAACGCCGATTCTATTGGTTTGTGAAGCAGCCCTCGCGCGAGTGATATACATTGCTCGCGCGCGCGTGTGTGGGTCACATATCTGTCATCGCGCGACTTGTGTAAATAAGAAATTGCTTGTCACGCTCGCGAGCGCGCGCGCGAACAGCATATTCATCATCGCGCTAGTAATATATATTACAGATTGTGGTCTGCCATCGCCTTCTCCACGACAGGTTGTGGCACTGGATTTTCGATGGTTTTTTCGCTTGACGGCCCCACGTTTTGGGCACCTAATACGCCTTTAGATTTGAAGATCACGCAATGAACTTCGACAACAGAACCCGGTTCGAGCAGGGCAGCACTTTTACCCGCTCCTTTTTTGGCTATATAATAGAGCATTTCCACATCCTCAACAAAGATAAGATGCCCTTTCTTGAGTTTTGGAACATTGATCGAATCGCCAAAGCCGGGTGTTTGCATGATATGTATGGAAAGGTCAGATTCACGATTCATGGCTATGATTATGACAAGCGGGAATTGTTTGAGGTTCCAGAGGTTCGCGCTTTCCTGCGGGAACTTGCTGACGAATGGCCATATTTCTTTTATGCCGCCGACCTAAAAGATAGGTTTCTGGATACTTTGATAAAATGCGTTGTCCAACATATAACTGTGATTCGCGCTCCGAACAGCCCGACAGATTGGAGGGCTGCGGTAAAGACATCAGAAGTGAACTCGATATGCGAACAATTCCGCGTCGGTCTAATGCGTGCCGTTTCAATGGATGACCACATGAATCAATCGGATTATGACGCGAGGCTAATCGCGCTTCAGAATTACGTGAGACAACCACCTGTATCATAGCGGGCTTTCATCTTTGTCCAGAAATCAAAGTCATAATGTCCGTCACTCTCTGTCTGCGTCTGACTCACACCTACAGTCTGTCTCACCTCAATCCGGCGTCAAAACACATAGGATGCGCTGTTTTTCGCCAATGTTGACAAGGGTTTTACTTATTTTGTAATTTTTGAGCCTTACCTCACTTTTAGTGAGGTAAG
>Ga0182030_10018634_pt1 | contig 13297 bp, 9 predicted proteins | sample 812S3MmetaG_FD_121299 | JGI IMG/M metagenome (GOLD analysis project Ga0182030, IMG submission 121299) | Permafrost microbial communities from Stordalen Mire, Sweden - 812S3M metaG (Illumina Assembly) | ecosystem: Environmental > Terrestrial > Soil > Wetlands > Permafrost | place: Sweden... | reverse complement strand
GTTGATTGTTTGTACCAACCCTCCATCCAAAAAAACGGCAAAATTTCTCGAAAAAGGACCGTGCCGCTGCCGGCCGCAGAATCTCCAGTTTGCGCAAACCATCATCCCGAGTCACCAAATGAACGACTGCGCCGCCTCGTATAAAAAGCCGTTTGGTCGGCGCAATCAATTTAAACAGCTTGGTTGCACAAGCAGTAATAGTGACCTTGTCGCTTGGAAGAATGATTTGGGGAAGATCTTCGGCCTCGTTTTCTTCGGCCCAATCTCCAAATTCAGAAAGCTGTGTTTCGCCCATGAAATTCCGTTTATTTTGTTGCTCCGCCGAAAATTGGAGTCCCGTCGGCAAAGGGATTGAGGTACAAAAGTTTTTGTATCCGATCACCACGTTTCGCCTGCGGCAAACGGGTCAATCGAACCGCCGACAGCGCCCCCGGATCGGCGCCAAGCGTGACCAGCGTCGGTTTGATTGTCCCGACCTTCAAATCCCAATCCGCCTTGCTGTCGGCGTCAATTCGCACCAGAGCATGAATCGTGGTTTTTCCCAAAAAGATATCGATAGCGCAATCGACGAGGCAGCGTCTCGTCACAATGTGGATCCGAGCCTGGTCCGTTCCGTCGTGAAGGTCGAATCGAATTTCAATCCCAATGCTGTCTCCAGTAAAGGCGCGATGGGCCTGATGCAGCTCATGCCGTCGACAGCCCGCTCACTCAATGTCTCCAATCCTTTTGATCCCGCCCAGAACGTAGATGCCGGGGTTCGGCATCTAAGAAAACTATTGGATAACTATGGGGGGAACGTTCAACTCAGTCTAGCCGCCTATAACGCCGGAGCCGGAGCCGTCGCTCGCAGCGCCGGAGTTCCACACTTCCGGGAGACGCAGAACTACGTTCGGCGGATCACGAGTCTATATAACGGCGGCGTGCCAGGAACCTCGCTGATGGGCAATTCGTCTTTGGCCACTTCGATGGAACGCGCGTCGCGCGAACCTGTTCGTGTGCAACGGGATGCACAGGGCGTACTTACCATGAGCAACACCGACTAGAACGAGCGTTCGTCGTGGTCGCGATTGCTTCCGTTTGGACTAGGACCGGTTTTGGAAGACCGCTGGAGTTTCGCAGCAACTTCGATGACGAATCCGGGTTGTCACTGTGGGGTATCGCTAAAGAACTGTCATTCTTGGACGAAGTATGCCCTATGCATGGGCTGAGCCGACAGGCCAGTTTCCGCCAAGATTGAGTAACAGGATTTTGTGAAGACCCAGGCTTCTTCTACCCTAATTCGAGGCGGGCGCACTTTTCGCCTCAGCACGGCGCTGCTCCTCGCCTTGCTGCCCTTGGTTTCCGCCTCGGCCCGCGTTCGCCACGATGACTCATGGGCGCATCAGCAATTCTCAAAAGCTGAACGGATGCGCGAAGCTCTGAACGGCCGCCCGCTCGCCGAGCGCACTCGCCACGAATACCAGCGCGTCATCGATTCCTATCGCCGCGTTTACTTCGGCTCTCCCGCGTCTTCCAAAGCCGACCCGAGCGTAGTGGCTACCGCCGAACTGATGGTCGAAATGGGGCGCCGTTTCGACGACAACAAGATCTTGCGTGGGGCTGTCGAACAATATCGCTTCCTGCGGAAGGAATATCCTGGCAGCAAATACCGCTTTGACGCCCTCTTTACCATCGCTGAGATCTACAAAGACGATCTCAACGATCCGGAGGAAGCTCGCTCTACCTTCGAAGATTTTGCCCGGCGTTATCCACGCAATCACTTAGCCGACGATGCCCGCGCGGCGGTAAGAGAAATCGACGACGCGGCGGATGAGATGGAACGGATGCCGCAAAAAGTGGCAAGCAAGCGGCGGCCTTCGAGTGCCAATCCAGCCTCGCCCGCTCCCCCTGTAAACGGCAACCCGGACGAAAGTACCCTCACAGGACGGACGACTGAACCCGCCAGTGCCGAGAATGTTCGCCGTAGCAGCCTGCCGCGCGTCACTGGCGTTCGCCACTGGTCAACACCCGATTACACTCGCGTCGCCATCGACGTCGAGCAGGAAGTAAAATTCGGTTCGCAGCGCATCTCGCATCCTGACCGTATTTTCTTTGACCTCCGCGACACCCGGCTGGCATCCACGCTCGTCGGCAAGACCTTCGATGTGGACGACGGATTCCTGAAGAAGATTCGGGTCGCCGAATTTCAGCCCGGCCGTACCCGAATTGTTCTGGAAGTCGACGATCTAGCCAGCTATGACGCGTTTCTGTTGCCTGATCCATACCGCATCATCATCGACATTCACGGCAAGCAGAAACGTGGCACCTACCTCGCGAAAGCCAACTCGGGCAGCGACGCTACGCGTTCCGACACCTCTTTAACGGCGGATGCTGAATCAGCAAGACCGTCTTTGCCTCCAGCAGACAACGATCCTGCGGACGCCGAGCCAAATCGAACCACCAAGGTAGCCGGCGCAACCGCCGTAAAGACCGAGCAGAAGCCGGTCAAGAATTCAGTTCATTTCTCGAAGTCCGGCGTTGAGACCGATCTGCCCACCGACTCCGAGATGGCTGCCGCGAAACCACCCGACGCGGCGAATCCCGCGAACGGGGTTGGCGTAATCAAAACCACCGTTGCCGTGAAAGGTTCCAGCCTTAGAATTCCGAAGACGATTGTGGAGGCGGAAGATAAAGCTCCAACGAAAGTCGCCGCCCTTACTCCTGAAAAACTTCGTCCGGAGGTGAACTCCGAAGACACCGACAGCACCGCGGACAGCGATGGGACCAAGCCGGCGAAATCAGATCCGCTTAGCTCAAAGTCCCCTTCCCGCCGCAAGAAAACACACGCTTCCGTTGCTTCAGATACTTCCGATTTGCGATTGGAAGCTCGCGAAGCACGTCCCACCGCCTCCGGAGATCGTTCCTTAATCCGCGCGCTAGGCCTCAAGATCGGCAAAATCGTAATTGACCCTGGCCACGGCGGACACGACGTTGGCACTATCGGTCCCAACGGACTGCTCGAAAAAGATGTTGTGCTCGATGTGGCCAAACGCCTCGGTCGTTTGCTCGAAACCCGACTCGGCGCCGAAGTCGTCTATACTCGGCAGGACGATACCTTCATTCCACTCGAAACTCGCACCGCGATTGCGAACCGTGAACGCGCCGATCTTTTCATTTCGATCCATGCGAACTCAAGCCATGACCCCGATGCGCGCGGCGTCGAAACCTACTACTTGAATTTCACTTCTTCGCCTGACGCATTGGATGTCGCCGCCCGTGAGAATGCCGTGTCGGAACAATCGATTCACCAACTCCAGGATCTCGTGAAGAAGATTGCTCTCAAGGAAAAAATTGAAGAATCCCGCGAGTTCGCCGGCGACGTTCAAGAATCGCTCTATGGTGGGCTCTCCCTAAACAATACCGGAATCCACAATCGCGGTGTCAAGAAGGCCCCCTTCATCGTGCTGATCGGGGCGAACATGCCCTCGATCCTCGCCGAAATCTCCTTCGTCTCTAATCCCACCGACGAACGCAAAATGGAAACCTCCGAGCATCGCCAGCGCATTGCCGAATCGCTTTACCGCGGAGTCTCCAAGTATTGCAGCGGCCTCAGCGGCATCAAAGTGGCCAGTAAAATCGACAAGCCCGAAGGGCAGTGACCCATCTTCTCCACGCGCAAATCCGCCAGTTGATACTCCTCACGACTCCGTTCGCTACCCACCTTTCTCATGACATTGGTAATCTCATCATCGTAATTTCTCTAGATCGACGCTTCCGCTCACGGTATTCTCCAGCGATCTGGGATTACCCATTCATTGCTTGAAAGGCTGGTAATGCAGCGCGGAAAGACCATTACAACGTTGGCGCTCGGCTCTCTCATGATCGCCTCGCCTGCCTTTTCACAAATTTCGAACGAACCCGCCAAGATTATCGCCCTCGAGCGCATGTGGAATCAGGCCCAGGTCATGCGCGACTCCACTGCCGTCGCAAGCATGATCGGCGATCATTTTCTTAATACCGAATGGGATGGCGAGGTGAGTGATCGCGGAAAGTTCCTCGCCGATTTTGCCGACCCCAAGTTTCAGCCCAACATCATGAGCATCGACGACGTGAAGGTGGCGATGTACTCGACCACCGCCATCGTTACGGGCACTTATCATACCAAGGGTACGTACGGCGCCAAGCCCTATGAGCACTTCGGCCGCTTTACCGATACGTGGGTCTATTCAGATGGCAAATGGCTTTGCGTTGCCAGCCACAGTAGCCTCCTGAAAAAGTAGCGCCCCCTTTTCCTTATACCTTCTTAAGTCTTGCGCCCCTCTACCAGCCACTCATGTCCTTCCGGCCGGTCCTATTTCGCTTAAATTCACATCTTCCCGGTGTACTTACGAGTGCTGTCATTACTCCGGACCGGCAGTAAGATCTTCCTTCAGGAGGCCCTCCCCCATGAGCCACCCGATTGCCCGACGAATTCTCAGCTACGGAATCACAGCGACTCTCACTGGATTCCTCTTCACCTCTACCCCGTCGTTTTTCGAACGATTTTCTGGCCCTCTGGCGGCCGACGCTTCCGAAGCCACACCACCAAACCGTGGCTACTCCACATCGAGTTCGTCGACGACCACGAAAGCACCCGTATCCGCACAATCACAGTTGGCTCTGGCTCCAGCGAAGACCGTGCATATCACGATCGATGCCCTGACCAACCGGCATCTGATCAGCCCCTATGTCTACGGCGGAGCCTATCCCCAGGATGCCGCCACTATCACCGACAGCGGCCTGAGTGTCGTCCGCTGGGGCGGCAACGCGACTTCGCGCTACAACTGGATCGCCGGCACCGACAATGCCGCGGCGGATTGGTATTTCGGCGACTACGGATATACCGAGATCGGCGATAGCGACTCTTCCAAGTTTATTCAGGACGTCAAAGCAGCCGGCAGCAATCCGGTGATGACCATGGTGATGCTGGGATGGGTAGCAAAAGACGTTTCTGACGGAAGCTCCTACAGCTTCTCCGTCGCGAAATATGGCGCCCAGTGTGGCGTTAACCCCTACAACTCAGACGATGGCGATGGGGTGGAGACCAACTGCTCCACCGATATCACCGGCAACGATCCGAACGATGCCAACTTCCCCCTCCACGATTCGCCGCAGCAGGGTGACCCCTCGAACACTCTCTACCGCAATCAATGGGCGGCCGCACTCGCGACGGCCTTCGGTAGCTCCCCGCATTTCTACGACATGGACAACGAAATCGACATCTGGGGCAGCACCCATCGCGACGTTCATCCTCAACCTTCGGGTTACAACGAGTTGCGCGACACGTTTCTCGCTGAAAGCGGCGCCCTCAAGGGATGGGACCCCGCGGCCATTCGGTTCGGACCTGTTTCCTGCTGCTGGTGGTTCTATTGGAACGGAGCCAACAATAACGACAAGGCTGCCCACGCCGGTAACGACTTTCTACCGTGGTGGCTGAACGAAGTTTATTGGAAAGATCAAGTTGCCGGAACGCGCTCACTCGATGTCTTTGATATTCACGCTTACCCCGATACCCCCGACACGTCTTCCTACACGCTGGCCCAGAAACGCGCACTCGCGCTGCGCATTTTTCGCGACTACTGGGATCCCGCCTATGTCAGCGAATCGAGCAGCATCAATCAGAAATGGACGACCTTCATCCAGCCGAAAAAGACGATCCCGTTTCGCATCCCCCGTATGCGCGCAATCGTGAATAGCATTTATCCCGGAACGCCTTTGAGCGTCACCGAGTGGAACGCGGCCATCGCAGGCGAGTCCGATTATTCCACCGCGCTCTCCGATGCGGACGCCTCCGGAATTCTCGGCCGTGAACGTGCCTATCTCGCATCGCGTTGGGTGGCGCCCGTCCCCGGCAATCCTAACTATCTTGGACTCAAGCTCTACACCAACTACGACGGACAGCACCACGCCTTTGCGACCCGCTCGGTTTCCGACACGAACGACGGCAGCAAAAATCTCGTCAGCAGTTTCGCCGCAATCAACTCGAACGGCACTGCCATGACCGTAATGGTCTTGAACAAATCCCCTGGAGCCACGTTGGCAGCGCAGTTTGCACTCACCGGATTCACGCCGTCGCAGGTTACGACCTACACCCTCGGACCGAAGAATCCCACCACCATCGTCGCTTCATCCACCCAAGCGTGGAGCTCCAGCATAAGTTTCGCTCCGTACACTGCAACCTTGCTGGTAATTAGTGGATCTACTCCCCAACCTCCCAGCGCGGAATGGGACTTAAATCCTGATACCACGATGGTCGCCGCCGGCAGTACCGTCGTCCTGGCTCCGAAGATTGTCTCTGGCTCCGGAACCGTAGCCCTCGGAACTCCCCAGGCTGATACGGGAATCACTCTCTCGGTCACTCAAGGCACCATCACCTCGGCACAAAATGGAGCGATCACCGTCACTGCTGGACAGAAAGCGGGCTTCTTCCACTACTCGGTTCCTAGCACGGACAATTCGGGCGTTACCCAGCAACAAGAAGGATATATTCTGGTCGGCAATCCGTCGGCGACACTCGCCCAAACCGGTAACAATCAGAGCGGACCGCCCGGTACCAACCTGAACCTTTCAGTTACTCTTCAGCCGGGAAAGTCGGGCGGCACTTCGGGAGTTGGCGCGGACGTTCTTTTCACCTCCGACGCAGGAACTCTCTCCAGCCGAATTGTCACCACCGACGCTTCCGGCAACGCCGCCGTGGTGCTCACCTTGCCGCCCAACGCGGGAACCGTCCACGTCACAGCGGAAGGCCCATTCGGTCTCGGCCATCCCGTCGTGACTTTCACAGAAACCACTCAGTAACGGCCCGTCGAGCTGGGCAAAAACAATCTCATAAACCTGCCGGCGGAGTAAGACGGGCGTCCTCGCCCGTCCCCACCTCGGGCGCTCGGCTATACTGGAAACTTTCTGACCCTCCCGGTAGTCTAAGTAAGTATTGCTGGTGTGCACTTTCCGAATGAAATATTTACGCCTTTTGGTTCTCCTGGTCTTTTTTCCCACCTCCGTCTTCGCCGCGGGCAACCCAACTCCAGCGAAATCTCCAACGCCTGCCGCTGCTCCGAAATCGCTCTCTCCAAATCCCGCTCTCCCCTCCGACTTTGCCGGCTGGCAATTGAAAGGTGAGATCGCGAAGAGCGATGATCCCTCATCTGCTGATCCCGCGAACGCTCAGGTCCTGAAAGAGTATGGTTTTCAGCGGACGGAAAAAGCTTCCTTCACGCGCGACGACGGCCGCAACCTGACCATTAAAGCCGCCGTCTTCGAAGATGCCAGCGGCGCCTACGGAGCCTTCACTTTCTACAACACCGAAGACATGCGCGAAGAAAGCATCGGCGCGCAAGGAGCTTTCCAGAACAACCGCGTCCTTTTTTATCAGGGCAATGTTTTAGTCGATGCCATCTTTGACCGCATGAGCGTCATGTCTGCGGCGCAATTGCGTGTGCTCGCCGGATCTCTTCCCCAAGCCGAAGGTAACAAGGGTAATCCACCTTCCCTGCCGAACTATCTGCCAAAACGCAATTCGCCACCCACGCTTGAGAAAAACACGACGAAATATATTCTCGGCCCGGTCGCGCTGGATCAGATCGGTTCGCCACTGCCCGCATCCGAGGTCGATTTCAAATCCGGCGCGGAAGTCGTCATTAGTCACTACGCTGCCAACGCAGGAGACGCGACTTTGATGTTGGTCGAATATCCGACTCCACAGATTGCTGCCGAACAGTTGCGTAAGATTGATTCAGCCCATCAAGTCGCGGAGCAAAAGCCCGGCGTTGCTTCGATCGTGGATGTGGGTCCGTTTTTCGATACGCGCACGGGCCCGATCCTGGTAATTGCGGCTGGACCACTCTCCAAGAGCGAAGCGCGCGCCCTGATGTCGTCGATCAGCTACGACGCCGACGTTACGTGGAACGAAAACACCTACGTCAGCAAGAAAGACAATCTCGCCAACTTCCTTTTTAATGCGATCATCCTTTGCGGAATTGTAGTGGGCTTGGCTTTGGTCGCTGGAGTCGCCTTTGGCGGCCTGCGAATCCTCATTCGGAGGCTCTTCCCTCACTCCGTCTTCGACCGGCCCGAAGCTGTGGATTTCATCTCCTTGCACTTGGAAGAGAAAACGATCCGTGCTCCCCGCGAACGGTAAGTGGCTCAATCGAAGGTTGTTAGCAACAGGAATGGGGCAATTTGGCCCATTTTGGACCCGTTTGCCGACTTGTGAACACGTCGCGTAAGTTATTGAAAATAAGACTATTTAAGTCATAAATTTTGCTTGACACTATGGTTTTAAGACTCATAAGATTCCCGCAGAAAGTTCTTATGGATTAAACCTCCGTTGGAACTATTCTCCCTTGAAAGAAAAGGCTGCCCTTGTTGCCGGGTGGCCTTTTCGTTTGCGCACGAGTTCTTTGCGCAGATCGAACAACTCTTCTTGAAACTGTTCAGTCCCCTCATCCGTATCATTCGCAGTCAAGATCCGCGTGAACTTGGGAGGGTATACGATGTTTTGCGATCAATGTGGCACGCAGTTGCAATCGGGGCTGACGAGCTGTCTACGCTGTGGCAAGCCTGTTCGTGGTCTCGTCGAACTTCGCCGCAGTCGCGTTCGCGACCACATACGCCTGGTCGGCATTCTTTGGATGGCGTACTCGGCCCTGCACGTAGTTCTCGGCTTGGGCGCGATTGTCGTCGCGCAGACCGTCTTCGGAGGCGCGGTCCATCTGCAAGGTGGGCCGCCGCCAGAAGTCACGGTCTGGTTGCGCCCCCTCATCAGTTTCTTCGGATGGCTGATCCTGGCGAAAGCCGCCGCCGGATTTCTCGCTGGCTGGGGATTGCTGCAGCGCGAAGATTGGGCTCGCACCGTGGCGCTCGTCATGGGTTTCGTGGCCCTCTTGAGCGTTCCAGTCGGAACCGCGCTGGGTGTCTACACTCTCTGGGTGCTTCTGCCTTCGCGTTCCGACGACGAATATCGCGCTATCGCCCAAGCCGCGTAGAGCTCAGGGGACACCTGTGATGAGGGTAGGCGTTTGCGGCTGGCGTCGTTGGACGGGCGTTTCGCCCGTCCAACTCCGCAGAACTTCCACTCGGTCTCTGCTATGCCGGAATTCCATCACGATTGCGCGAATCGCAGCCGTCTCTTAGAATCGATAAGAAGGCCGACGTAGCTCAGTTGGTAGAGCAGCCGATTCGTAATCGGCAGGTCACCAGTTCAACTCTGGTCGTCGGCTCCATTCTCTTTACAAACGGCACAGTCAGCCCTCCGACCGCGACCTCAACGGAAAAGAGGCGCGAGCCCAAGAAATGGACCCGCGCCCCAAACCCGTGAAACTCGCCCTCACCGTTCCTTACTCTCCCGTTCCCTAAAGTGCAAAACTCAAGGTCAGGTTCACGCCCGGATACGACGCGTTACACAAGTAGTACACGCCGTCGATCTCCACTACATAAACGTCCTGCGTGTATAGCCAGTTGCTCGGCCACGGATCCACGAATCCGAAGGAGTAGCCACCGTAGGCAAAACGGTGGTTACGGTAGTCGGCTTGGCTGACTCGGAACCTGTGGTCCTGTCCAAAGTTAGCCTTGAACTTATCGTCGGGAATCCGGCTATGACCATTGCTGGCTTGTTGTTGCGGTGGTGCCTTCTTCGCTGCCGGCCGCGCCGCTTTGTTCCTTTGGGCTGAGTTCCTCGCTGGCTGCGTTTTCTTCTGCTGCTGCGCCGTTGGCTTTTCCGCTGGTTTCGCAGACTTCTCTGGTTGCGCTTTGTTCTCTTCAGGCTTCGCTTTCTGTTCTTCCTTTTGCTCGTGCTGCTCCTGCGCAAATGCAGGCGCGGCCGCCCCCATGGTGAAACACAAAGCTGCACTGGTTAAGAACCCAAGTGTTTTCATAATTATTGCCTCCATTTCTGTGATGATCTGTCTTTCGCGTTCTCTAGCGCAAGCTTCCCGTGGTCGCGTTCACGGGCGTTCCAATCGCTTCGCCGGACACGAGTAACTCGACTCTGCGGTTCTGCTGGCGCCCCGAAGAGTTGTCGTTTGAGGCGACCGGAAGAGTGTTGCCGAAGCCCTTAGCCGAAACCGAATTCGTCAGCACGCCCTCTTGCACAAGATAGTCGCGGACCGATCGAGCTCGGTTCTCAGACAATGTTTGGTTCATGCCATCGCTGCCGACATTGTCTGTGTAGCCCCCGACCTCGATGTTGAGACCCGGATAGGCGAGCAAAATGCCGGCAACTTTCGCCAGTTTCTCTCGTGCACCCGACTTCAACGAGTATTGCCCCGTTTCGAACAGAACATCCGACATGCTGACAATCAGTCCTCGTGCGCTGTCGCGAGTCTGCAGGATGGAATTCAACTGCTCCGACAACTTCGTTCGCATCGCAGCTTTATCCGCTTCCGCCTGCTGTGCGCTCGCCTGCGCCGCCTGGGCGGCTAGTCGCGACTGATCCGCATCCGCCTGTGCAGCCGAGATCGCGCTGGCCGACGCGGCCTGGTTGGTCGCCATCTGCGATTGCGCATTCGCTGCATCGGCGCGAGCCTTTGCCGCGTCCGATTCAGCCTGGGTTCGTTCTGCTTGTGCTCGACGTGTGTCTGCCTGCGCTTGAACTTTCTGACGCATTGCATCGTCAGCTTGCCCTTGCGATTTCGCCTGCGCGTCGATTCCCGCCTGCCGTTCTTCGGCAAGGCGCATTTCCCCCAGCTTCTTTACTGCGATTTCGCGCGCATCTTCGGAGGTTTGCACCGCGTTACGCGACACTGCGATAAGAGGCTTCTCTTCGACATGCTTTCGAACGGCATACTCATCGGCGTTATTCATCAGCGCCACAGCACGCCGGTAACTATCTGGAGCATATTGTTCGGCGCCTTCCGATTGCGCTATGCGCAATGCATTGCGCGCTTCGAAGAACTCCAGTGGCAACCGTGCGTTCAGAACCACCGGATCGAACTTATATCCTGTCGGTATGTAGCCGCCGCGCTCCATAAGTTCGTACTTTGCATGCACCGCTTCGGTTGTTCCCCTGGTGTCGTCGCGAACCACGTTCTCGAGCACGACCACGTTGCTCGGCTCACGGACCGCGTAATACGGTTCTGCTGTGACGATCAGCGCAAACGCCTGCAGATCTGTGGTCACCATCACCTTGCTGCGATGATTGTCTCCGACCAGCACCTCGCCGAGATTAACGGCGCGGCCTTCCGGCGAAATCGCCCACAAGACATAGGTCAGATACTCGTTGCCAAAAATGGTCGGCTTGTCCAAGTCGCCAAACTCGGCTTCGATTTCAATCGATCCCTTCTTGCTGTTCACTTTCGCTTCCCCATTGGCTGAGAGCATCAGGGAAGTTCCGGCAAAATCGAGCTTGGTCGATCCGCTGCGATGCCTGTAGTTCACTGCCTCGACGCTGCGGCTGACCACGTTTACACGAAACGTCGGGGTATGAGCCATCGGCTCGACGACAATAGTTGTTTGAGAGGTTGTTTGAGCAAACACGCTCGCAGTAAGGGTGATTCCTATTGCTAACAGCCACTTGGTTCTCAAAGTATCTCCTTGGCAGAGTTCTGCCAAACTGCGTGGTATGAATTGCGTTGTAGGAACTGGGCCTTGGGCCAGTGTACGTCGTCAGGCTGCGGTTGCTTCTAAGTTCCGACGTGAATCCGGGAAAGCGAATGGAACAAGCCGAAAACATTCAGCAGCCACAAAACCACCGCGATGACGACCACACCGTTCAAGATTGACTTGATGGTTCCTTGCATGGGAATAAAGCGGTTTACCAGCCAGAGAAGAACACCCACTACGATGAGAACTTCCAGCAGTTGTATCAAGGGCATGATCATGAACCTTCCTTAGGTCGTTGCGAACTGGCGCCTCTCGTCCGCTTACAGGCGCTGCCTCAAAATTCGAGATGCGAGGCTCCTTGGGTCAAATCGCAGCACGTTGCATGTTTTGCAGCCGGCGCGCGAATGAAGGCCGATCGGCTGGATGTGGTTGCCAACTCGATCAAAAGTCAAGCCGAACAACCTCTTGGATAGAAGCTGCGAATCGGCGTTCGCAGTTCCGGTCTACACGCTCACGAGTTAAAGAATGACAGGATATGAACTTCCGAGTCTGAGCAAGACAGCTCACAAATTTAAAATTCAGATCGAATGCGAATCTACCCGTTCCGCTCTATCGAATGGAGCGAACCAGCACGAGATTGGGCTCTTATTCTTCTTCTTGATGGCAAACACGCCGCTCTTTTGCCAGTGTCCGCATCCGAAGACGAAATCGAAAAGTTCGAGCAGAGACTTCACAAGTCTTCTGCTCGTTGTCGGCGCTCGCAACTTCCGTTGGTATCGAGCCAAGCCAATAAAGCCCGCACGCTACTTCGCGCCAGAGCGATCGAGCAATCGGCTGCTCCGTAATAAATATTCAGGGTATCGCCGTCAGACTCAATCGTATAGCCGCACGGAAACACCACATCATCCACATCCCCATGAATTTCGTATTCCGCCTCCGGTCCAAACATCCACGAATCCCCGCGCAGCAAACATTTTTCCGGCTTCTCCAGATCGAACAGGGCCAAACCCAGCCGGTATAAACAGCCTGAAGGTGTGTGCCGTACTCCATGGTAGAAAACCAACCAGCCTCTAGATGTCTCGATCGGCGGAGGGGACAAACCAATCTTATTGGCGTCCCACCACGCTCCGCGGCGCGCCTCCAACATCAGTCGATGCCTGCCCCAATATCGCAAGTCAGGAGAATAGGAAATCCACATATGCGCGCCCAGGTTAGTCATCGGTCGATGAATCAGCGCCCAATATCCATCAATCCTCCGCGGCAGCAACGCCGAATCCTTATCGTCCGGCGGCATGATCACACCGTACCGCTCGAAGCTTCGGAAGTCTTTTGTCAACGCGAGAGACACTCCTGGTCCGCCCCGAGAATAGGAGGTATAAGTGACCACGTATTGCTGCAACTCTGGGACAAATGTAATCCGCGGATCTTCGATTCCCCAAATTTCTTCCGGATATTGCTGCGGATTGGGCATCAAAGTCGGTTCTCGGTCTATTTCCCAACCATCGACGCCATTTCGTGAGCGCGCGGCACAAAGATGCGACAACCCCCGGCGGTCCTCCACCCGGCACAAGAGCAATGTCGTTCCATCCGGCAACAAAGTTGCTCCGGCATTAAAGACACTGTTGATGGAGTAGGGCCAATCCCGACGCGACAGGATGGGGTTGCCGGCGTGTCTTAGCAGGAGCGATGGGTAGCGCGAGCTTTCAACATTCACAATCGTCATATCAGGAGCAGTCATGAT
>Ga0182030_10018633_pt1 | contig 13299 bp, 17 predicted proteins | sample 812S3MmetaG_FD_121299 | JGI IMG/M metagenome (GOLD analysis project Ga0182030, IMG submission 121299) | Permafrost microbial communities from Stordalen Mire, Sweden - 812S3M metaG (Illumina Assembly) | ecosystem: Environmental > Terrestrial > Soil > Wetlands > Permafrost | place: Sweden... | reverse complement strand
TTGAGTCGGCGCAACGTTATAGCTTGCCGGGAATTGCCATTCGGCATGTACGAGATTGAACTCGCGCTCTATCGAGGCTTCATCGGGGGATACGTAGCGGCCGCACATAAGATCTAAGGTTGATTTAGAATCTTGGTTTTCTCCCGATCAAACTCTTCGCGTGTGATCGTTCCTTCATCCAACAGCTTTTTAGCTTCTGCCAATCGGGCATACTTCGATTCACCCGTGGGGTTCTGCGTCACTGTCGCCGGGCCCGCGACGCAATCAAAGACAATTTCAATGCGCGGGTAATTCCCGAGAATGTATGGTGGTGCGGCGGTTGTCTCACTTAGCGAATGCATTGATTTCGCGGTACGGCCGCAGAATTCCTTAGCGCGCTGCTCGGCCTCGTCACGAACAGCACCAATGGCAACGAAGCCAGACGCGCCTTGAATGAAAACTCGATATGCCTCATTTCCTGATGTAGGGGCACCCGTGGTCACGGTCTCGCCCTTGTAAACTGCGCCGTCAAATTTGGATTTACTCGAATTGGCTGGTGAGATTGGAGCACTAACAGCGCAGCCTAGTAGGATCGCAACTGGTATCCCTGACAGTAACGCCGCTCTCACTTGTCCTCACAGCTAAAAGTGAGGTCGATGTTTTCACCAAAAACGGCGGCATTGCCGGTCTTGTCGAGATTCTGAAGGAGCATCTGCTTAGACTGCTTCGCGCAGTATGCGTTGGCCTCTTTTGTCGCAGCGGTGGTTTCTTTTCCGGCATTCAATCCACCGCTTGCTCTCCCGGTAATCATGTAACGGCCATTGCCGATGGGAACAACCTCAGAAGAAGAGACGCAGCCGCATATGGTTACCAAGAGCGCCACCGTGCCAATGATGCCCGCCCGTTCAAGTCCCTGTACCATCGTCGCTCCCAAAAACGCGCCGCCATTGAATCAATCATACCGCCGTGTGCCGCGAGATACCAAGGCTTAAGCACGCCCTAACTGGGACTGGATCTAAACGGATTGAAAGACTGGGATGTCGTGCTGTACGGGTCGCGGGGAGTGAGCATCAGCAACCGGCGCTCGCTGTCGCGGCGCATGAATGTGAAGCCATACTCCGGCGTTGCTTCAGCTTGCCAGCCTTCGGCCGAAAGTCCCTCGATAGTCGCCGTCATGGCGCCGGATAGGTCTGCTGCTGGCTCCAATCGCTGGCAGGCGAGCATTTGCCATTGCAAGTCCCACAACACGATGTACCGCGGCGACGGCGAGGTGTTGAAGGCGGGGAATGCATAGCGGCCCATTGCCGGATTGTGGGCGAGGGTGCGGACTGTCGTCCATACAGTATCCGAGCGGCACCAACACTGTATAGAATGCCCGCAAAGAAAAAGCAAAGGATGTGCTCGACATGGGAAGAGGACGGCGACCGGGGCGGGGGAAAGGAAGTCGCAAAGGGAAACAGCGAAAAAAAGGGCCTACCCCGAAGGAACCGCAATCGGTATCACCAGCGGTGCTCAAGCCGTCAAAGATAAAATCACTGTGGCGTCGAATTTGGAAACTCATAACAACAGGCACTATTTTAGGGATTGTCTGGACGTTAACGAAGTTCTACATTGCGGGACGCGACGCGTTCCACGGGCCGGTAATCCATTCGTCGCCCGCCGAGTCTGAGAGCCCATTCGAGTTGCTTTTTTCTCTGCACAATCCTAGCTCCGTCTTTCGTATGAAGGATATGGATTTCTACTGCGACATGGATTTGGTCCGATATAACACTGGCGAGACGATTGCCAACATTGACCTACATCAAAAGCTAATTGCAGCAATCGGCCCAGAACAGACCATAGAATACCAATGTCCTTTCGCGCATTTCTTTCTCAATAGGGACATTGCCACGGCACATGTGCAAATAACCGTCCGATACAAAACCTTGTGGTTTCGTAGAAGGTCATCCTCGGACGATTTCACATGGACTGTAGCCACCAAGCACTGGGATGAAGGGACGCATATCAACACCTATGAATAAGCGTCACATCATGGGCCACTCAGTCGCGCGCGGCTTAGGGATCGCCCCGTGCAGCCTGCGTCGATTGCAGATTGTCGAGAGGCGCCCGCCAAATCGCCCACGTGGACCGATCTAGCGCGATGTCGGACCGCCGACACGGCCGCTTCGCTCGTTGGAGGATTTGCTCCCGCCTTCGGGAAACGAGGTGCGGCAGCCGGTCATTTGCATGATCTCAGGTGTTAACCGGCGAGCCTGAGGCGCTTTACCGCGTCAACCCACTACCCAACTTTGCAGCAAGCGTTTTATTCGCGGCGTTCATCGCCGAAATATTTTTCATGTCCCGTGCTCGGCTCGAATCGAGATGCCGAAGTGCATCACCGCTTGGCACGCCAAGGCCCGCGCCGGAAGCTTGAAAACCCGGCGTTCCGGATTTGGTAACAGCGGCAATGATCTTTGCGCGTTCACTCGCGGAGTACGTGCCGATAGCCTTCAAAAACGAATCCGCGATTCCTTCACAATCGTTGTCATCAAGTGGCTTTGAATTGCCGGTGTAAAGCGTGCCGCCCGCAATCACTTTGCCGACCGGTTCCGCATTCAGCAACGTGCCGGTTTTCAGCAATGCATCACGCGTAAACATAGGGCCATGTAGCAAAGACTCTTGGCGTCTGACAGAGATAGATTTCATATAAAACTCCATAAAAGTAAAAATAATCACAACTCGAATAGGTGCCGACCGCCGGGGAAGTCCGACCCGCGCCGGCAGTGGCCCGAGAGAGGAAAGCTCGCGAGACCACCACAGCGCACGAATGAATCATCAGACGTGCGCCTCGTACACAAACCCTAGGCGACTGCGCTCTCCCTGGCTTCGGCGTCGGAATCATCCGCGAGCAGTGCATCGCGCATCTCGCTAAATCTGTCTCGTGACCGTGCATGCCCACGCCTCAAGACTTGACCGGAAACGTTGAAGTCGTTCTCCTTCGGCAAATCTTCGAGAGTGCGCAAGATATCTGCGGATGCGAACCGACCGGCATTGACTGATGAATACATGTCATCGGGGACAAGCTCCCGAAGGATTGCGCCCTCCCGCAAATACTCTGCACGAAGTGTGGCGACTGTGGCGGCTTGCGCTTCAATCGCCGCCGTTATGATTGCGTTAACTTCGGTATGCCGTGATGCATCCACAGCATCAAGTTCCCGGATTGCATTAGAGTGCATCGCTCGAAGTTGCCGCACACCCTCAGCTGCTACCTCGATTTGCCCCTGCAACTTGCCAAGCGCGACCATCCGCTGTTGATCGGGTGCGATGTCATCGACCTTACTGCCGCCGCTTAAGAACTTTTCAACTTGCGCCGCAGCGGCCTTACCCTTTGCCGACAGCGCGCGTTTCCGCAATTGATCTTGCTCTGCCTCAAGATCCGCGAGCGTCGCTTCACCTCGCGAGATTGCGGCGGCGATGTTCTCGGTTCTGAGAGCCAATTCGGTACGCTTGATTCGTAGCGCGTCGAGCGCGGGATATCGTTGAATGGTGCTCATGTAAAAAACTCCTTGGAAGATGGAAGGGATTTAATTTAATCGGCCATCGCCGCCCACAACTGGGCGGTGTGGTCCGCAGGGTTAAAACAAATCATCACAGCGTCGGCCAAGTTCGGAGAGCGCATGCCGTCAGGCTGCTTATCGACTAGAATCTTTCCCGCCGAGTTGAGGGAGTAGGTCGGCTGACTTAGCTCCATCGTCAGCGCGGTCAATTCCGGTAGATTCGGATCGATTGAAATGATTTCATCGGGATCTACCGGCAGCCCATGAACAATTGCTCTGTGGGTGTGCTCCATCCGGCGCCGCAAGGCCCACCAGGACATGGCCTTCATGTTGGCAAAAAAGTCTCGATTCTTGCGCTTCGGCACCATCTCGCGTTCGGGATGGATCGGAGAAGCGGAACCGCGAAAGGGCTCGTCAAAAATACGGGGTCGGTCGTCTGCCTCGCGCTTCTCATTGATGATACGAGCGTCCCCCCGTACCCCACTTCCCAAGCCATCTGAATCAAAAAATAAATATTCACAATCAAACGTGCCACAGATATCAAACGCCCTCACGGTGGACTGATAAATGTCGCCGCCTTTTCCGGACCAGGATTCCAAGTGTTGCAACAGGATTCCGTGCCGTATGGCGATGGCGTTCGCGTCCGCGCCTTGGTCCGCAACGTCAAAACCGCCTCGGCGACTGCCAGACGGAGTGATGCCGAGTTTGATATGCGCGCCGATAGCTGCTTGCACCCATGCGGAGGGGATCAGTACACCTTCAACGCTGGCGGAATAGTTGATATCAATTTCGCTGGCGACCGTTACCGGATCGAGGGTCGCGACTTGCTTCGCGTACCACTCCGGACCTTTGCGCGGGTCGGCTGAGTGGTGAAACGTGAACACTGGAATGCGGCCGCTATGGCGCTTGACCGCAAACGAATTATCTAGGCCGTTCGCACTTGATACATGAATCACGCAATTAGTGGTCGCCGCCAAACTGGCGTCGAGTAGATCTTGTCTGGCGATATATGCCGATTCGTCCACGAAGAACAAGGCCGTCCGTGATCCTCTACCAATTTCATCGCCGCTTTCGCCGATAACGGAGGAATCAGTATCCGGGAACAGTAGTCGCAGATATGGCGCGTGCTTGGTACGATCCCACGATCCGAGAAATTCTTTCGGGAGGGCTTCGAGGAACATTCGTCCCTTGTAGAACAGGCTCGACGGATCGCCCGAAAGGTCGAGCAAACTTTCTTTTCGAGAACCGACTCCGACCGTAAGACCACGATTAAATAACGCTAACGTGCAACTCAACGCCATGACAAGCCATGACGCTCCGCAATCGCGTGACTTTTCGCAAAGGCCGCTTTCGCCTGCGCGCCATCGCGCGATCACCCAATCAACAAACTCGTACTGCCTTTGAAATAGTACGAAGGGGACACGGGCTGGCAGTCCGCGCTCAATGAGTCTCGGGTCGAGCGTCCAGCCAAAGTCTGAGATGAATTGGGCTGGTCGCTCGCGATAGAATTCCTTTAAGGCTGGTACGAGCGCGGGATTCGAGCGCAGCCGCTTCAAGTACTCAATACGGGCTGCGATGATTGGACCGTAGTCGGGATTGTGCCAATCAAAACCAGCGGGCAGCCGCGTTCCTCCACCGTTTAATGGATCGATCACAAGAACCTCATCAAAGTTAGGCCGCTAAACGTCCATGCGAGCGCGGTCAGCGCTGCGCAGTAGCGGCGGCGGAATTATCAACGGGCGAAAAAATGCCGCGACAGAGCGCGGCGAGAGAGCGCTAGGTTTTAGCGGCCCCCTCGATCAATGCGCGTGCATTGGAAACGGCCGTTGCCGTCCACTGCTTGCCGCGCGGTGTCTGAATCTGCATGTCATTAAGAAAGGCTGCGACCCGGCGCAGCGACATGTGTCCTGCCTCGCGAGCCGCTTCAATCTGCGGCGCTATCTCTGCGGCACGGGCAAGAGCCTTCGCGCGGTTTGCCGCCTGGCCCAGGAGCGATGCATCCTTGGCATATGCCGACATATCGCGGGGGTTGCCCAACGGTAGACCACGCGCCTTGCGGGCCGCTAGCGCTGCCTTCGTGCGGGCAGAGATGATTTCCGCTTCATGCTGTGCCATTGCAATCATGACGCCTAGCGTCAGCGTATTGGCGTCCGGTAGATCGATGGCTTGAAACTTCACTCCCGCATCGCGCAGGTTGAATAGGAACGCCGCATTGCGGCTCAGTCGGTCTAGCTTGGCTACCAGGAGGATTGCGCGGGTCTGCCGACAGTGCAGCAACGCGGCCTTTAGCTTCGGCCTGGTGCTACTCCGGCCGGACTCCACCTCAACGAAGCTCGCCAGTTCGATCCCACCATGGGCGGCGAGGTACGCTTGGGCGGTCGCTTTCTGGGCCTCCAAGCCTAGGCCGCTGCGGCCCTGTTTCTGAGTGGATACACGGTAATAAACGACGAATTTCGACTTGAGAGGCGGCATGTATAGTTACCTTCAACCAACGTTGAAGATCGTTATACGGCACCTTACTCGGGGTCGCAAGTCGGATTTGCACCGGCATTTACAGGCGCCTCGATTAGTCGGGTGCGCGCCTGAATCGACTCGATATCCGCTTCCGGGTTTTGGACGATCAAGGCGTAGGCCGCCTCCGGACTCAGCGGCGATGTTGCGTTGAGCGAGATGTTCACCAGCGGCGCTCCCGACTTCGGCGCCTCGGCCGGTAGCAGCTTGACCCACAAACCGTAGAACGCACCTCGATTTTTCCGTGCCCAGGTGGCGAACGCTGGGAGGCCTCCAATCTCTTCGAAGCACGCGGTCAGCAACTCCTTGGCTGCGCGCGTAGTGCGGTTCTGTGAGCCTTTGCGGCGGCCCCGTGGCGCGTTTGGCGGGCGTACTCCTTTCTTTCCCATTGTCAGTAGCCCTCAGTATTCTGCCGTGGCAGCGGCGCCCACGGGGGTCGGCGGACTCCACCACCTCCACCACTTAAGCTCTCTTCAAAGCTCCAAGTGGTGGAGCGATTGAGGCCGTAAATCCTAGGGTTTCCATCACCTCCATCACTTCCACCACTTAAAAACAAATTTATATAGGAATCCAAGTCTCTCTCTCCGCTGTGGGGGAATGTCATCAGAAATACGGTAAATACCGTTACTCTGATGTCTCAAATCATTTCTATACAAAAGTGATCGTTTTAAGTGGTGGAAGTGGTGGAGGTGGTGGAAACACAGCAAATACCCGCATATTGCGTTCCGCCACCTACCTCCGCTCCACTACTTCAAGGTGGTGGAAGTGTCGGAAACCGTCGATTTCGGCCACTCCACACGCTGCCCGAACGCCTTTTCGAACAGTAGTCGAGCCTCTTGAAGGGTCGGTAACGCATAGACATGGCCTCGTTTTGTCATCCCAAGTCGGTCGCGCTCATCCTTGCGAGCTTCGCGTCGTTCAACAGTGAAGTATCGCCGAAGTCCCACCCCGAGCCCGTCAAGGCTTTTGGTAAATCGAACGTGGTTGCGGTCGCAATAGTCTAGGTAAAAGCGGTGAATCTCGAACGGCGTAGTGATCTCGCCGAATTCTAAGCTGGCAACGCGCGTCCCACCGTCATCAGCCACTCCGAGGTCAAGGCTATGCTTGGATCTCATCAACAACTCGCGAACGAAGCCGCCCACGTCGTCAAGGGACAGAAGTTTTTGTTCGGCATGTGCTGCGGTCTTCGGTGTAATGCGAAGATTACGATCTAGCTTTACATGCAATAGATAGTGCAGGAGCGCCGCAGGTCCAGACCCTTTCCGCTCGGCTTCCAATTTATCCCAGTAGGGAACGTCCCCGATATGAGCATCACTGACATCAAGAGTCACGAAGCGCCGGTCATCGATTTCGACCGGTGCAGAGTGGTCGCGGTTTGTCGCGAACATATACCGCGCGTGATTGTCAATCTCGATAGCCGGAACGTGCTTCCGCTCTACTGTGATTTTCTCCTCTGTGATGAGGCCCTTCAATTTCTCCATGCCCTTGTGGTCGCCGGGCCATGCAGCCTCATCGCCGAATACGATGATTTTGCCGGCGAGCGTATCGTTAAAGCGGCCGAGGATTTGTTCGCTGCCACCCAACGGCGCAAGATGTGGGCCATAGATAGGCTTCAGATATCGTGCGATAAATCCCTTCCCGGCACCTTGACCGGATCTCATCGCAATTGCAGTACCCGGCTTGTCCTCCGGCGTCTGTATGGAGTTCGCGAGCCACTGAATAAGATAGTCGTAAAGATCAGCATCGCCATTGCAAATTACGTCGAGCATGTGCTGCAAGAATAATGCGCAACTTCCATTCGGATCAGCAGTTATACCCCATCCACGAAACAGATTGAATTTGTCGCCGACATCAACATTGCCAGGGCGGAAAACAAATCCACTATATTCGCGACGTGATGTACTGCCGAGCCACACATCTATCGGATTTATGTTTCCGTGCTGGTGCGTTTTCCAGAAGTACTTCATGTCCCCAACACTAGATAGGCGGGGAAGACCCTCCTCGAATTCTTGCGGCCACATGACAAGCAATTTGCCGTTGGCGAAGATGAGCGCATTCCGCTCGTTGACGGTGGCGACGATACCAGTTTGCTCCGAGCGCGCCTTATCGATACAACGTTGCACCGCTCGCGCTGCGTCACTTTGATCCAGCGCATGCGGGTGCGTATCGAAGGTCGAATGTATGTCTACATCAGAGCTTCCATTTCGTACTGCCTTTGATACTTTAGCCAGAAGTTCGGCTGATCTATCCGCAGTCCGAGCTACGCTCATTTGCGATGGCGTTTTGGCCGTGCTCGTCTTCGACTTCGTAGTCTTCGCCCATTGCTGCCGCTCTTCGTCGGTCAACGGCGGGAAGTCTTCGAGGCGGTAAGCATGTGAGTTCACGTCAACTAGGTGCGACTCCATGGGAACGCGACCACGTGCAAGTTTGGTCTTGCTCGGCCAGTTCGTGGTATGTGGCAACCTAAGAATGCGGTCCAGGTTCTGCGTACCCTTATCACCGCCGAGGTCGAGGATTAGCCTTTGATTGGCCTCTTCCAAGCGCTGGATATTTCCGTTTGCATGGACTGGTTCGTCAAGTTTCCAATAGGCATTAAATCCTCCGCCAGAAAATACAGTTATTGTCGGAGGTAATCTATATGTGCGCAGCCGTTCAAGTGCTTCATCTGATGGGTCATCCAGATCGAGGTGCACCCATCGCATAGCGCTGATATCAGACTTGAGCGGCTTCTTGTTGACCACGCCTTTGACTCCGTTAGGCGTCCAATAAAGATTCTGCTTTCGCTCCGCGTTTGTGCTGATAAATTGTTCGGCCTGCTGCAACGTTTCTGAGGTATAGCCATATCCGGTGCAGCGTCCACTTTCCGGATCAATCGCGACGACAGTTCCATGACCACCCGGTTCGGAAGTTAAGCGAAGAAACCGCCGAATTTGGGATTCATCCCTCGAAGCTCGGAGCACCGCGCCGCGACGCTGCCGGACTTTGGGGGCGCGGCTCACTCCGCACCGCCGAGCAAACGGCGGAGCGCCGGCAATCCGAAATGCTTTTTAATCTCGCGAAAGCTCGCGCCGGTTTGATAAAACCTGAGCGCAGCCTGGTCGGTTGCCTCACTGGATCGCGAAGCGCGGAATCGTTCGCGCGTCGCAAAGTGTCGTTGAGACGCTTCGCCAACGCCATTACGTCGTGATAAAATCGCCATGAGCATCTCCAGGCCGGCTCCCTGCTTCAACAGGTCCGGCCTTTTCTTTGCCGGGTGCGGCCATCTGTCTATTAAACATTCGAGTGTGCGTATTTCGCTTGAATCGCCGCCAACATTCGATGCCCTCGCGCCGAAAGCCGCGCTTGCAACTCGCGTCCTTCTGGGTCATCAACGCGAATTTCATTTAAGAGCTTTCGTGCAATGTCGAATTCGCAGCGCCATTTGTAGAGTGCGACTTCGAAGTCGTCCAGCGCTCGCACAACGTGATCGGTAAAATCTAGTAGTCGCAAGCTTTTTCGAAGATAAGCCCGCACGCGGCGGCGTTGCTTTTCGTCTTGCAGGTCAAGCTTTTCGACCAAATCGAGCGATTGATCTAACTCGCGAAGCAACTCGGTGCACCCCTCAATTGCGCCCATAGCCAATCTCCGTGGAACCTATTGAAAGCATCACCGGCACTTTCGCTCGGGCGCTAGCGCTCGGCACAAGGCAATATTCTTGCGCGCCCACAAATCACTTTAGTTTTCCAGCTCTTGCGAGCGCTCGTATCCGGGCTCGGTCGTGACGACCAAGTGAGCCTTTTTTCATTTGAATATATCGTTCCACTCGGTCTGCGAGGCTCATCTCAGGCAACAAGCCGGCAACCGACTCCTCCCAGATCTCGAATTTGTCTCGCGCCTTTTTCTCCGCGATAGCCGCCCTCTTTCTATTGGGTTGCTGTGCAGCCTCCACTATGTGATGCGCTGACAATGCTTCTATTTGTTGGGCTGCACTTGCTGCAGCCTCGTAGCTCGACGCACCGAGTCGTCGCGTATGCTCATCAACGATGATGCGCACAACCTCGATGATCCGTTGAGCATGGGCTCTAGGCTTTTTTTCGTTGGCCGCTCTGAATTGGTCCGTAAGACGGTTCGCTACATCGCGGTCGGTCTTCCTTGACTTCATGTTCATTGCATTAATGTCGGCAATCTGGATCGCCACCGCCGATTGCATTTGATGGCTAGCACGCCGTTGACGCTCGGCTGCGATTGCTTCCTTGCGGGCAAACTTCCGCTGGTGCTTTACTAAAGACCGGGCACCATCTCGTTCAAGGTCACGCGCTACCGGATCGCGAGCTAACATCTCACGCACCTTGGCCCTCAACTCGTCGATATGGTGCTGGGCAGACCGTGTAATACGGTCCCGGAGAGAACGCCATGATTCGGGCGCAGCACTAGGGATGAATTTTTTCTGTTTCAATGTCCGCGCTCCTGTAGCGCCTGAAAAGAGATGTCGCGCCAGGCCGTCAGGTTCGGCTTCTTCGGGTGCCCCCTAGGCGCGACGTAGAGCGATTAGGCGGCGGTGCCGACCTTCGGGATGGCTTTGGGTATCGGTTGCGTCGGCCGCGACTTCTGATCGCGGACACGCTGTACATGCGCTCGCGCGAGTAACTTCACCAGCGCTTCCAAAGTTTCGCGAGTATCGCCGTTCATCGCCGGCTCCGGGCGTTGTATTGGTCGATGTCGGCTTGGGTGATGAGCCAGCGGCCCGTGCTAGTGCGAATCGCATTGAGGTACCCACGCTCACAAAGGTTTCGAACCGTCTGTTCGCAGCGCACGGGAACCAGGAGGAGCGCAGCTTTGCGCGTACCGTGTAGCACGGTCGCGAAGGTCGCCTTATTTGCCTTTGAAACCATGTGTGGAAGCTTGGGCGTTTGCCAAGTTAACGGCAATATGGTATTAACTGCGATAACTATGAATAAGCAGTCAAATGCCGTTAACACGTGGGCTGAGGTTGAGCAGCTTGGGCAGTTCGCCATCAAGTGGGCAAACGCTCAGGTAGACCCCGAAGGGGAGACAGTTAAAGATTGGATCGAGGGTAGGGAGGAGATCCAGACTCAGCTTCTCGACTGGGGCGACAGCTTCTTTGAGTGGAAGCCAAAGGAGTTCCCTAAACACGAACAACAGCGCATTCAGCGCTGGCTAAGAGCCGTCAATAAGGGACCGATACCTAAGGGGCTGAGAACCGAACTGGACGAGTTGGTTGAGCAGATTAGCGGAAGCTATGCCGTGAAGTGGTTCGACGGACAAGGCCCAATGAAGATAACTCACATGACTGGGTCACCACTCGCGCTGGCGGCTCTCGGCGTGACGGCGCTGGCTTCATCTGAACTCCGAGAGCGGTTCGGCCAATGCGAGTATTGCTCTCGGTACTTTCTTGATGTCGGTGTGCGTCGCGGCCCGCGCGGTCGCCGCTATTGTCCGGATCGCACATGCGGGACCGCTGCGCGGGTGAGTCGCCACTATAAAAGGTCCGGTAAACTCGGGGGATTGTGATGAGAATGAAATCGACACAGGCGCAACGCGCAGTCATTTACTTCCGCGTCAGTCATGCGGACCAGGACGATAAGAGCCAATTGCGAGAATTGCGGGAATACGCCAAAGCAAACGGCTTTCAAATCGTGCGCGAAGTATCGGAGGGACAGGCTTGGAGCGGTTCCGATAGTGAGCGGCCCGCGTGGCTTGACATCATTCTACGAGCCGAAGATCCCAAGCGCCGTGACTTTGATTTTTTGCTAACCACCGAATTAGATCGACTCGGACGGAACAAGTACACCATCCAAGATATCGGCGATTTGGTTGACGCCAATGTGCATGTGATCTTCACGCGGGATCGGACCGACACGCGCGACGAAAGCAGCGAATTCATGCTCGGGATAAAGTCGTACATGGCGACGGCATACGTCAAATCCGTAAGCACACATACCCGCGCCAAAATGATCGACCGGGCGAAGCTTAAGCTCGCCACTACGAAGCCGCCGTTCGGCTATCGCATCACGGTCGAAGGGGGCAACTTGCAAACTGTGCATGGAGTAGATCGGCTCATGGGTGCGCGTCGTACCTACGCTATCGACCCCGAAGCGGCGGAATGGGTCCGCAAGATATTCGCGTGGTTCGTTGATGGCGACTCTGCTGTGACTATTGCCGCAAAGTTGAATGAAGCGGGTGCGCCCTCCCCGCGCGGCCGTGGCTGGATCGGCTCATCGGTCGCCGCCGTGATCGACAACAGCATGTACTTGGGCCAAATCATATTCAACAAATCGAAATGGGTAGCGCGTAGCCGCAAGCAGCGGCGCGCGGCTGGCCTAGGCCGTCGTAAGCGGGTAGAGAATGATCCGGCTGATTGGGTACGGCAGAACGCGCCGGAGTTGCGGATTCTGACGGATGAGGTATGGCGTGCAGCACAGGCCCGACGATCCGCGACCAACAAGCGATGGCATACCAACCTCAAACAGCCGTTGAGCGAAAATCGCGGCCGACCGTCGAAGCAGTTGTTTCAGTTGCGATGCGGGACTTGCGGCGGAACCTACACCATGGCGAACGCCAACAAAATGGGATGCTCGAAGCATCTCAACTCGCGGGGAACCGGCTGCACCATGAACGCACTGGCGGGTGCCAAAGAGACGAATGCGGCGCTCGTCGGCCTCATTAGATCGGCGGTGCTCTCGCCGGAAATGGTGAAGCTGTTTGCCGCCGAGGTCGCGGCCGAGTCGGCCCGCGAGTCTGCTGCACCGAAGGCAACGGCGGCGAGCATCAAGGCCAAGCAGGTGAAGGCCGAAAAGGAAATCAGCAACCTGGTGGACGCCATTGCCTCCTATGGGCTGCGAGACAACCTAGACATCCAGCGGCGACTTAAGGCGGCTACTGCGGCACGGGATGCCGCCATTGCTGAACTGTCCCGGCTGAATGCCGGAAGCCCCGCCTCAGAGGCGATGTCCGCCACGGCTGACGACTTACGGGTGATGCTCGATGACCTGGCCGGCGGCACGGTGGACGATCCGGCGACGCTCTATAAAGCCCGTGGGTTGCTGGCGGAACTGGTAGAGCCGTTCGAGGCGTTCGCCCATCCGGAGGGGACCGAATTCCGAGCCAAGCTCAGGATTCCGGCCGCGCGTAAGGAACTGACGCCTAAGGACTTTGTAGTCCCGCGTCGGTCCAAACAATTCGTCGGAAATTTGGTAGCGGGGGTAGGATTTGAACCTACGACCTTCGGGTTATGAGCCCGACGAGCTGCCAGACTGCTCCACCCCGCACCGGA
>Ga0182030_10018632_pt1 | contig 13299 bp, 14 predicted proteins | sample 812S3MmetaG_FD_121299 | JGI IMG/M metagenome (GOLD analysis project Ga0182030, IMG submission 121299) | Permafrost microbial communities from Stordalen Mire, Sweden - 812S3M metaG (Illumina Assembly) | ecosystem: Environmental > Terrestrial > Soil > Wetlands > Permafrost | place: Sweden... | reverse complement strand
TTACGCGCGCGGCTCAGTAAGCGGGGGCGAATCAGCGACGGCCTTCTCATGGAAGCCACGACTGTCAGGGCGTGGTCTGCCCCCAAAACGGTTAGACACCCGTTCCCATGTCTTCCTCCGCGCCTCCGCGGGGAACACTCTACAATAGAAGTCTCTATGCCTTTTCAAGAAGTGGTCGAAGCGGAAGGCCACCTGATCGATTCTCATATCATGGAAAACGTCTTCGATAAGGTCGTGGAATACCACGGCCGCTTCGAAGTGCAGGAATTCCGCATCGGCCGCACCAACGTCGAGGGTTCGTACCTGCGCATGCTGGTGGAGACGCCCGACGCCCCGTCGCTGGAGCGGCTGCTCGAAAGCCTGCTGGAGCTGGGCTGCGCCCCCGTCGATACCGGCGACGCCGAACTGCGCACGGTGGAGCGCGACCGCTGCGCGCCCGAGGATTTCTACTCCACCACCAACCACCGCACCCACGTGCGCATCGGCGAGCAGTGGATCGAGGCCGAAAACCAGCGCATGGACGCCATGATCGTGATCGACGGCGGCCGCGCCTTCTGCCGCCGGCTGCGCGATCTGCGCCAGGGCGACCGCATCGTGGTGGGCATGCGCGGCATCCGCGTGACGCCGGAATCCAAGGAGCGCGACCGGCTCTCGTTCGCCTTCATGTCCAATGGCATCTCCTCCGAACGCCAGGTGGAAACCGCCGTGCGGCAGACGGCGGCCCTGGTGCGCCACGCGGTCGAGCAGAAACTCAAGGTGGTGGCGGTGGCCGGGCCGGTGGTGGTTCACACCGGCGGCGTGGCGGGGCTGGCGGCGCTCATCCGCGGAGGCTTCGTGCATGCGGTGCTCAGCGGCAACGCTCTCGGGGTGCACGACGTGGAAGCCTCGCTGCTGGGAACCTCGCTGGGCGTGCGCCTCGCCGACGGCCGCCAGGAGGAACATGGCCACCGCAACCATATGCGCGCCATCAACGCCATCAACCACGCCGGGTCGGTACGGCAGGCCGTCGAGAGCGGGCGTTTGCGCTCCGGAATTCTCTACGAGTGCGTGCGCGCCGGCATCCCCTTCGTGCTGGCCGGCAGCCTGCGCGACGATGGCCCCCTGCCCGATACCATCACCGATATGAACACCGCGCAGGACGCTTATGCCGCCCAGTTGAAAGGCGCCGGCCTGGTGCTGTGTCTCGGCTCCATGCTGCACTCCATCGCCACCGGCAACATGCTGCCGAGCTGGGTCAAAATCGTGTGCGTGGACATTAACCCCGCGGTGGCCACCAAGGTCAGCGACCGGGGCACCGGCCAGGCTGTCGGCGTGGTGGCCGATGTCGGCCTGTTTCTGGACCTCTTATCGAAAGCCCTGTCATGAAACGAGCCTATACCGACGAGCACGCGCAGGCCGGGGTTTACGCCGCGCTTCCCGAGATCGAAACCTGGCCCAACCAGTATGCCGATTACGAGATCGAAATCGTGCAGCCGGAGTTCACCTCGGTCTGTCCGAAGACCGGTCTGCCGGATTTCGGCAAGCTGGTTCTGCGGTACGTCCCTGACAAGCGATGCCTGGAGCTGAAGTCGTACAAGATGTATCTCAATGCTTTCCGCAACCTGGGCATCTTTCAGGAAAACGCGGTGAACCGCGTGCTGCAGGACGTGGTGAAGGCCGCCCAGCCGAAGTTCGCCACCGTGATCGGCGACTTCACGCCGCGCGGCGGGCTGAGCACCACGGTTACCGCTGCCTGGAGCCGCCCTCGGAAGGTGTCCCGTGGAAAGCGCTGAGCTGATCGCCATCCTGCGCGAGGTGCGCGAACGCGTGCGCGCCCGCAATCCCGAGACCTCGGCGGGGGCCAACGGCGCCACCGGCACTCCCGGAATCGCCCTGCCCGACCTGCTGCCGCTGCTGCATGCGCGCGACGCCGCTCTCGGCAAAGTGGCCGCCATCGGGACCGTGAATCCACGCTCTGGCGGCTTGCTGAACGCCATAGTCCAGGCCTGGAAGCGTTTCGTGGCGCGCGTGCTCGACTGGCACGTCCGCGAACAGGTGGAGTTCAATCGCAAGATCGTGGATTACGCCGACGCCGCGCTGGAAGCGCAGCGCGAGGCCAATCGGGCGATTTCGGAGATGGCAGCGCGGCTGGCGGCGCAGCGCGACGAGATGGGGGCGCGGCTGAAGGCGCAAGAGGAACTCGGCGACGAGATGAAAGACATGCGCGACCATTGGGCCGGGTGGCGCGTGGAGTGGGAACATAAGCTGCAACTGAACGAAGTCCAGTTCTTGCGCAGCGTGGCCGACTTGCAGGGCGCCTTTCAGCATCGCGTGACCCTGATGGAAGCCAGCCACCGCGACTTGATGCGCACCCACAATGTCGATTTCCACGCCGCGCTGGAACGGCACGCCTTCGATATTCAGAAGCGCTTGTGGGCCGATCTGGAGAAGATGCACACCGAAATCGAGCGCATCATTCACTCCGAGCTGCGCCTGGTCCGGCAGCGCGCGCAAATCGCCGCGACAGTGCCCGCGGAAGCTGCACTAACGCCCGCCGCGACGGCTCCGGCGCCGCTCGGGTTCGACTACGCGCGCTTTGCCGAACGCTTCCGCGGCACGGAGGAATACGTCACGGCCGGCCAGCAATTCTACCTGCCCTACTTCGAGGGCTCGAAGAACGTGCTCGACATCGGTTGCGGACGCGGCGAGTTCCTGAAGATGATGCGCGATGCCGGCATTCCGGCGCGCGGGATCGAACTCGGTGCGGAATCCGTGGCGCTCTGCCGGGCGCAAGGCCTGGACGCCGAACTCGCGGATGCCTTCCCCTATCTCGCCGCGCTGCCCGAAGGCTCGCTCGACGGCATTTTCTGCTCGCAAGTGGTGGAGCATTTGCCCCCCGAGCGGCTGCCCGAGCTGATCCGCCTGTGCGCCGGCCGGCTAGCCCCAGGCGGCGTCATCGCCATCGAAACGCCCAATCCGGAGTGCCTGGCGATCTTCGCCACGCACTTCTATCTCGACCCCACGCACACCCGCCCGGCGCCGCATCCGCTGCTGATTTTCTACCTGGAGGAATTCGGAGTGGGGAATATCGAGGTGCGCCGGCTCTCTCCCGCGAAGGAATCGATGCCGGCGCTAAACTCCTTGCCGGAAGACTTCCGCGATGCCTTTTTCGGCTGTCTGGATTACGCCGTCATCGGCCGCAAACTGTAAGTGCCTGAAATCCCGAATCGGGCAAACTGACCTCCGCCTTTTCAGAGCGTTGCGGACGCCCTCCGCGCCTGGCTCCAGGGGACGGAAAAACCTGAGAAAAGGCGGGGCGCCTTCAACACTAATAACGGTGGAACGATCGTTAGCTCCAATGGGTTCCCCGTAGAATCGGCGGGTGGAGGCGTTATGGTGAAGGCCATTTTCTTTACAACGGCACTCGTTTTTTCCGGCGCCGTCCCGGGACATTGCCAAGCGCCCAGCATTCCCGTCACGACCTCGGTCATCAATACGGCCGGCGGGTTGCCCACCATCGCGCCCAATACCTGGCTCGAAATCCACGGCGCCAACCTGGCGCAAACCACCATGGATTGGAGCCAGTCGAACTTCCTGAATGGCCTGCCCACCACGCTAGGCGGCGTGAGCGCCACCATCGACAATAAGCCCGCGGCCATCTATTACATCAGTCCCACGCAGATCAACGTGCTGGCGCCGCTCGACACCGCCACCGGCCCCGTGCCCGTGCAGGTGACCACCCAGTACGGGAAGAGCATACCCTTGACTCCGATGGAGGAATCGATCTCTCCCGGCTTCCTGGTGATTGACCTTGCCGGACACGTGGCGGCGCGGCATCTCGACGGCAGCCTGCTGGGCCCATCGTCTCTCGATCAGCCGGATTATCCCTTTACACCGGCAAAGCCGGGAGAGACAGTGACGGTGTACGCGACCGGTTTCGGAGAGACGAATCCTCCATTCGCCAACCAATTGTCCGGCACCGGACCGCTGCCCTCAATACCCTCGGTGATCATCGGCGGGCTCCCTGCCTTTGTCGGTTACGCCGGGATAGCCAGTCCGGGGCTCTATCAGATCAACATTGCGATTCCCTTGAGCGCCACGACCGGCAATCTGACTCTTTCGGCGACCTATAACGGCGTCCGTACGCAAACCGGCGTGGTGATTGCGGTGCAGGATTAGCGGGCTACCCGGATTCGGTGGGTGCGGTTGTGGCGCAGCCACTCGTGGCTGCAGCGCCGAGACTCGTCTCGGCGCTTCCGTTCCGGTTGCCTGCACTGGACCACCGGTAATCTTGGGCGCATCTGACCAGCCCTGCCTTCACCGGGTTGTCTTCAATGTAGCTGGCGATTCGATGCCATTCCCGGTCGTCGCGCACCCAGTGATCGTAGGATTCCGCTTGCCAGAAGGTCTCTCCCGTGCGACCCAAAAGTATATTGGCTTGTCGCGCCGTCGTCCCCTTCAGGGACTGCAGCAGGCGCGATGGGGGCACTTGCGGCAGTAACAACACGTGGACATGGTTGGCCATAATCGCATAGGGGCCGAGCTCGTACTGGCTCAGGATCACGCCACGCTGCAAGGATGCCTCCACGAGGCGGGCGATTGGCTCCTGAGCCAGATACCTGGGCCCGAAGCGCGCGCAATCGAGATAGCGATCCATCCAAACGAACGCCGAACCGGATGAGGGCTTCCCGGAAGGAGGATACATGCCTGGTGGGAGACTGCCGTGAAGATGCCAGGTCACGAAGAGCCATTTCCCGTCCGGATAGCGGTGAGGTAGACGGCGGCGGCATTGTGGCACGAAAATCAGTGGGGGATGGGCGGACAAATTCTCACCATTAGGCCGGAGCGCCGAGACGAGTCTCGGCGCGGCAGGCACGAGTGCCTGCGCCACATTGAGCATCCGGCCGACCGCTCCGTCGTGTGACGCGCTACTCGGAAAGAGCCATCGGCGCGTTCAACGCGGTAACCTGAATCCGGCACTACCGCTCCGCAGATCACCGTCTGGCGGCACACTATAGCCGATTAACTGCCGGATTTAGGGTTAAGTGAACAGCATTGGGATTAGCCCGCTTCCCCCAGCGGGTCCACCGCCCCCCCGCCGAAAAACCGTTGGCAGCGTACCGGGTGTACACGGACGGACAGCAGACCGGCGCGGTCCCTGCATCGCCGTCAGATATTCACCGAGCGGCGCGCCATGCCGAGAGCGTCGCCCCAGAACGCGTTCGAAGTGTGCGCCAGGTCGACCACCGCGCGCACGGCGGCGACGAATTCGTCGATCTGACTTTCCGTGACCACCAGCGGCGGCGCGACCTTCAGCACCATATAATTATTGCCGCAAATCTGCGTGAGCATGTTTTTGTCGCGAAACAGGCGCATGACCAGGATCTGGCCGAACATGGCGGGATGAATGCGGCGGAAGGCCTCGAACGGCAGGCGCAGGCGCATGTGCTGCGGCGCTTGAAACTCGATGCCCGAGAGCATGCCCGCGCCGCGCACCGCTTTCACCATCTCGTACGGCGCCAGCGCTTCCGAAAGGCGGCGGCGCAGTTCGTTGCCCAGGGTTTCGGCGCGCTCGCCGAGCCGCTCCTGCTGCAGCACGTCGAGGGTTGCCAGGCCGGCGCGCATCGACAGGCTGTTCTCGCCGAACGTCGAGGCGTGCACGAAGGCGCGGCCCAGCGAGCTGAAGACCGAGTCCGAAACCGCCTCGGACATGAGCACCGCACCTACCGGCATGAGGCCGCCGGAGAGCGCTTTGGCGAGCACCACGATATCCGGCTGCACGCGGTAGCGGTGCGCCGCCAGGAAAGGGCCGGTGCGGTACATGCCCGTCTGCACTTCGTCGAGCACCAATAAAGCGCCGTGACGGCGGCACAGTTGTTGGGCCGACTCCAGGTAGTGCGGCTCGGGGAGACGGATTCCGCCCTCGGCCTGCACCGGCTCCACGATGAAGGCGGCGAACTTCCTGGTGGCGAGCTGCAGTTCCAGCGCGTCCAGATTGCCGAAGGGCACTTCCACCGTGCCGGGCAAAAGCGGGCCGAAGCCCTTACGCCACGCGGGGTCGCCCATGAGCGAGAGCGCTCCGCAGGTGAGCCCGTGGAATGCGCCTTCGGCGTACAGCAGGCCGGTGCGGCCGGTGTGGGCACGCGCGAATTTGATGGCCGTTTCGACGCCTTCGCTGCCGGAGTTGGCGAAGAACACGCGGCTCAGGCGGCCGCCCGCGGCTTCGATAAGGCGCCCGGCCAGTTCTGCCGCCAGTTCGGACACGTTGCTCTGGAGCATCACCGGGCCGCAGCGCTCCAGTTCCTCCTGCAGCGCGGCCACAATGTGCGGATGGTTGTGCCCGGTGTTGTGGACCGAGTAGCCGGAGAGGAAGTCGAGAATGCGGCGCCCGTCGGCGGTAAAGAGCTCGCTGCCGGAGCAGCGGCGGTAGCGCGCGTTCATTTGCAGCAGGTCGAGCAGGCGGACCCACTGCGGATTCACGTGCTCGGCGTACTGTTGGTCAAGGGAGGGTGCGGAAGTGGTCGCGGTCATCTCGAAGATACAGAGACGGGCGTGCGCGGGCGCGCGTTTCCAGGATGTGGCGGGAACGTATCGGAGTCGAACCGATCAGCGGCTTTGGGGCCGCTCAATGGTTTTGAAGACCACGCCCACCACCGGATGAAATACGCTCCCGAACTCAGTCTACGTGAATTCGCGGATAACCGGCAATCGCCGCGCCGCGTTCGATGGCATCGAGCGCCAAGCGCACGTCGCGCTCGAGCCGCGCGGTATCGACGCGCTCGCAAGCCGGCAGGTACGCCGCCAGTTTCCGCAGTCCTTTGCGCAGTTGCCGCAAGGCCCCCGGCGGATTGCCGCGCTGGTGGTGATAGAAACCCACCGCCATGTGAATCAGCGATTGCAGAAACAGGCGGCGCGGCCCGCGCTCCGGGGTCCACGCCTCTTCCAGCACCTCGTGGCACGCAAAGTATTCCGCCCGGTTGAACAGGGCGATGCCGCGTGCGAGCAGCGGGTCCATGCTTACGGTTTCGGCTGCGGTTTCAGCAGGTCGGGAAATTGTTGCTCCAGGGCCTTCAGTTTGGGCAGATCGTTTTGAACGACGTACGGGTCGTTGGGATTCCGCTGGACGTAGTGCTGGTGATGGTCCTCCGCCGGGAAGAAGCCCGTCAGCAGCGAGACCTGGGTGGCGATGGGGTCGCGAAACACGTGAGCGCGCTCGATCTGCGTAATGTAAGCCTGCGCCACTTTCTTTTGCGCATCGCTGGAGTAGAAGATCGCGGAGCGATATTGCGGACCGGAGTCCGGCCCCTGGCGATCGATCTGGGCGGGGTCATGGGCCACCGCGAAAAATACCTGCAGCAGCTTGCCGTAGGAGATCTGCGCCGGATCGTAGGTGATCTGCACCGACTCGGCGTGTTTGGTCCGGCCCGACGATACTCGCTCGTAATTGGCGTCCTCGGCCTTCCCGCCGGCATAGCCCGCGACCACGGCGATCACGCCTTTCAGCCGCTCGAACACCGCCTCGACGCCCCAGAAGCACCCGCCGGCGAGCACCGCCGTGGCGACCTTGCCGGCGCCGGGGTTGGGCAGATCCACGGCCGGAGGCGGCACGTTGGCCGCCTTCAGATTGGCCGCGCACGCTAGGCACAACAACAACAACGTCTTACCGAAAGTCATCGCTCCTCCTTCGAAGCCGCCAGATAAATCGCCGCCAGATTCTCGCAGCCCGCGCGATCGTCTTCGTCGAAACGTCCGGCCGACGGGCTGTCAAGATCGAGCACTCCCACGAGCGTGTCGCCTTCCACCAGCGGGACGACCAGTTCGGAGCGCGACGCCGTATCGCAGGCGATGTGGCCGGGAAACACGTGCACGTCGGGAACTACCACCGGGCGCCGCGCTTCCGCCGCCGTGCCGCACACGCCGCGGCCCAGCGCGATGCGCACGCAAGCCGGCTTGCCCTGGAACGGCCCCAGCACCAGTTCGCCCTGTTTCAGGAAGTAGAAGCCTACCCAATTCACGCCGGGGAGCGCGTGGTAGAGCAGCGCGGCGGTGTTGGCCGCGTTGGCGATCGGGTCGCGCTCGCCGGTCAGAAGGCCGCTCAACTGGAGCGCCAGCTCGCGGTAGAATTCCCGTTTATTGGCCGTTGCCGGCGGTTCGATGGAGTGGGCCACGATTTTCCTTCATGGTACCCGATCCCTGGCAGGCGCTCCGTCCCCGCGCCGCGCCGGTGAATCATAGCCCCTCATTGCGCCTCCTCAGAAGCCGCGTTTCGTCGCGCCCGCCGCATCAGGAAGATCAGCGGGATGATCGCCAGGAACAGGTAGGCCATGATGCGGAAGGCTTCCACAAAGCTCAACAACGCCGCCTGCTGCTGGACCACGCGATACAGCAGGCCCACGCTCTGGCGCCCCGCGGTGACCCAGTCCGAACCGCCGCTGAAAAGCATGGCCCGGCCTTGCGCCAGCGTCTGTTGCGGCCGCAGGCCGTAGGGCGTCACGTGCGCTACCAGCACCGATTGATGAAACTGGGAACGCCGCGCCACCCACGTCGTGACGAACGATATTCCCACGCTCGACCCGATATTGCGAGTTACGCTGTACAGGCTGGTGGCATATCCCGTATCCGCCTTGGATATGGGGCCCATGGTGAGCGTGGTGAGCGGCACGAATATGAATGCCATGCCTACGCCCTGGTTGATCTGGTACCAGAAAATGTCCGAGGTGCCGGATTGCAGAGTCATGCCGGAGTACCCGAAAAACGCCACGCTGGCGACCACGAAACCGAAGAACAGCATGCGTCGCCCGTCCCAGCCCCGTCCCAGAAGGATGCCGACCACCGGCATACAGATGGCGGTGCCAATCCCGCGCGGACTGGTCCAGAACCCGGCCGTTTCCGCCGTCCAGCCGAGCAGCGTCTGCATGAATAACGGCAGCAGCACCAGCGTCCCGTAGAGCACGAATCCCAGAACGAAGACGAGCGCAATCCCGGAGGCGAAGTTGCGGTAGCGCAGGAGGCGAAAGCGCACGATCGGATGGTCGGTCGTAAGCTGGCGGATAACGAATGCGGTGAGCCCGGCGGCCGCAGTCAGCGCCAGGGCGATGATAAGACGGGAGCCGAACCAGTCCTCCTCCTGGCCCTTATCCAGCATGATCTGCAAGGCGCCCATGCCGACAACCAGCATCCCCAGGCCCCACAAATCGACGCGCATGCCGCCGCGGTGGAGGCGGAGATAGGGAGGATCGTAGAGGAACAGCGAGATCATGAGCAGGCTGGCCAGCCCGACCGGCAGGTTGATATAGAACACCCAGCGCCACGAGTACGCGTCGGTGAGCCAGCCGCCCAGGGTCGGTCCCAGGATCGGGGCGGCCACGATGCCCAGCCCCCAAAATCCCATAGCCTTGCCGCGTTCCCGTCCGGGAAACTCTTCGAGGAGCACGGCTTGGGAAAGCGGCTGCAAACCGCCGCCGGTGGTGCCTTGCAGGACGCGGAAGAAGATCAGCGCCGACAGATTCGGCGCCAGTCCGCAGAGCACGCTTGAGGCGGTGAACCCCGTGACCACGATCAGCAGCAGCCGCTTCCGCCCGATCAAATTGGCCAGCCAGCCGGTGATGGGCAGAATCACCGCGTTGGCCACCAGGTACGAGGTCAGCACCCAGGTAGCCTCGTCTACGGTAGCGGAAAGGCTCCCGGCAATGTGTGGCAGGCTGGCGTTCACCACCGAGGTGTCCAGCACCTCCATCACCGCGCTGGGCATCACTGCGATCGCGATCAGCCAGCGGTTGGCGTGAGGATGCTCGATTCCGACAGGACTCATCTGGCATTTCCATTGTCACGCCCGGCGGGAGCGGACATCAACCGGCTTCCGCTCACTTCACGATGCGCGGAGCAACCGAGGCAGATCAGGAACGGGAGATCTTGCGGGCCCGCAGGAAGGAAGAAATGCCGAATGCGATGAAAACCAGCCCGAAGAAACCGGAGACCACCACGCGCATCAATTGACCGGCAGCCGCGGCAGCAGGAGCCTCCGTGAAGCTTCGATAGTAAGACCACGTCCGGAATCCGAAGACCGCCCCGAAACACAAGAAAAAGAAGCCGATAACCTCATTCCACAGGGAATGGAGCGGCTTGATTACAGCCGGGATCATGTGCTTGAGAAACGTGCCGCCGTGGCGGATGGCCTTACGCTGCCACACCATTTCAGGGTAACAGACTGTTACTGCAACATTTCGCTCAGCGGTTCTCGGCATCGCGGCCAGGGTAGCGAGGAGCCGGGCGCATTGGGAATGCCGCCCACCACCTTGGTGGCCGGGTCGGAGACGCTAGTGACGGTCTCGCCGGTTTACCGGTCGTACCACTCGTTGGCGATGATGCTGCTGACCGAGGGCGCGGCGCCGCTCAGGAAGGTGGGATGGCCTTTTCCAGCAGGCGGGCCAAGCCGGAATTATAGTCGCTGCGCAAGCGTAGGAGACAATCGTAGCGGAACTGGGCGGGGTTTCCGGGGGCTTCCGGGGAGCGGCCCAGAGCCCGGATACGACTAGAAAACAAAGGATTATGCGTGATTGACGGTTCCAATGGATCACCTCCCGGCGACAGCCCGGCTGCCCGGCCAAAATGCCACAGAATGCTGCGGGATGCCAATGAATAATATGTTGCAGTCTGAATCGCCCGTGATGGATGTTCGGTATACTGCCGATAGTTCAAATAGTTCCGCTTGTGAACCGGGATTCCGTCCACTACAATCGGAACGGGTGGATATGGAACGCCGGTTGCCTTCGGCGCATCCAGTAGTTAGGGAGTCACTCTGTGGAAGAGCCATTGAAGCATCTCATGCAGGAACTGGGAAACGCGATTAACGATTCCCTCTCCGAATCCGATCGGATTGCGGAGGCGATCGGCGAGATCAAGAAGGCCGGTTACGACGTTTTCCTGGTCTTGGAAGCCACCATTGGGTTTAATCGCCGTGAAGAAGGGGCCGAGAACGAGGAAGAGGAACTTGAGGTGAGCGAGGAGCCGAAGCGCAATTTCGAAGCCACCGGCAAAATCAAGTTCACCTCCCAGGACCACCGCTTCCTGCGCGCCCTGAAAATCGCGGTGGACGACGAAAATCGCTGAGCGTCCGCGCCGTCCCTCAGCCCAACAGTTCCCGGTAGACGTCCCAGGTTTCCGCGACGGCTTTGTCCCATGTGAAAAGGCGCGCCCGTTCCACGCCCCGGCGCGACAATTCGCCTCTCAGCGCTTCCTTCCGGATGAGATCGCATAGCGCCTGCGCCAACTCTTCGACGCTCTCGGGATCGACCAGTACGGCGGCATCTCCCGCCACCTCGGGCAGGGCCGAGCGGTTGGAGGTCACCACCGGAGTCCCGCCCGCCATGGCTTCCAATATCGGCATGCCGAAGCCTTCGTCAAGCGACGGAAAGGCGAAAATCGCCGCTTTGGCGTACCAGGCGGCCAGCTCCGCGGGAGAGACGTAGCCGGTAACGGAGATGCGCTCGCGCGCCGGGCTCCCGGCGATGCGCGCCAGAATCGCATCGCTGCCATAACCCGACGAACCGGCCAGCACCAGGCGCCAGGAGCGATCCACGGTTTCGAACGCCTCCACCAGGCGCGCGATATTCTTGCGCGTTTGGATGGCCCCGACGTTCAGAATCACCTTCTGCCGTTCCACCGCGGGATAATCCAGGCGGCGGGCGCCATGGTGCACCACGCGGACCCGCGCAGGCTCCACGCCGAGCAGCGCCACCACCTGTCCGCGGGTGAACTCCGATACCGCGATGATGGCGTCCGCCCGCGCGGCGGCGTCGCGCGCCTGCGCCGTGAAGCGCGCGCGGAATTCCGGCGTGGAATATTCGCCCGACATGACGAACAGGTCGTGAAAGGTGGCCACCGAGCGGCGCAGGCGAAGGCGCGGCAGGCGCTGGTTCAGGCCGTGGAAAAGGTCCGCCCCGCGCGGAACTAACGGCTCCAGAATCAGCCGCTTGCGAACATTGGGTGGCAACTCCGTCCGCCCGGCGCGCAGATAGCGATGCGGGCGGTAGCAGAAATGGAAGCGCGTTTCGGGATGCGCCGCGGCTACGCCCCACAGGATCTCATGGGAATACAGTCCGACCCCTGAGAGCCGGTCGCCCGTGCCGTACGTCGCGTCCAGTGCGATGGTCAATCGAATCCGTATTCTTTCATCTTTCGATACAAAGTGGTACGGCCGATTCCCAAAAGCCGGGCAGCTTTGGCGCGTTCGCCCCGCGTCGCCGCCAGCGCGTTGCCGATGGTCTGCTTTTCGCTGTCGGGCAGCGAAATCACGGGCGACCGCGGAGAGAGCGCCACCGGGGGCAGATCGCGGTCCCACGCCACCGCGTCGGAGAGGCTCTCCAGACCGCTGGACGCCTGATGGTACTGCAGGGCCGAAGGCAGGTCGGCCATCTGCAAGGCGCCCTCGGATTGCATGGCCGCCATGCGCTCCACGCAATGCTGCAACTCGCGCACGTTGCCGGGCCAATCGTAGGAGTGGAGCACGTCCAGAATCTCCCGGCTGGGATGAAACCCGTAGCCGCCCAGAAAATGGTCCACCAGCAGCGGGATGTCTTCCTTGCGGCTGCGCAGCGGCGGCAGGTGGATGGTGAACACGTTGAGCCGGTAGTACAGATCCTGACGGAAGCGTCCGGCGGCCACCTCCGCCTTGAGGTCGCGGTGGGTGGCGGCGACGATGCGCAGGTCCACCTTGCGCCACTGCGTGGAACCGACGGCCCGGAACTCGCGCTCCTGCACCACGCGCAGCAGTTTGACCTGCATTTCCATGGGCATGTCGCCGATCTCGTCGAAAAAGGCCGTGCCGCCGTCGGCCATCTCCACCAGACCTTTTTTGTTCTCGGCGGCGCCGCTGAAAGAGCCTTTCACGTGGCCGAAAAGCTCGCTCTCCATCAGGGTGCCCACCAGCGAGCCGCAGTCGATGGGCACGAACTGGCCGCGCTGGCTGGCGTCGTGAATGGCCCGCGCGGCCACTTCTTTGCCCGTGCCGCTCTCCCCTAACAACAACACCGACAGGCGGTTGCGCGATGCCTTGTCGATCAGGCGGCGAAGCGATTCGATCTCCGCCGACCGTCCCAACAACCCGTGGTTCGGCACTGCTCTCATTGCGTATCTAGTCGTACGGCGAAGGCCTTTTTCTCACCAGTTTCACGCCGGATCCGGTCCTTCAGCGCCTTGGCGCCGTTCAACGTGGGCTCATTGCCCACCAGCACGCGCCACACCCCGGGATTTTCCCTACGTTCCATCACCCGCGCCGTGCCATAGCGCCCGGCCATTTGCACGCGCACGCGCTCGGCGATG
>Ga0182030_10018631_pt1 | contig 13300 bp, 14 predicted proteins | sample 812S3MmetaG_FD_121299 | JGI IMG/M metagenome (GOLD analysis project Ga0182030, IMG submission 121299) | Permafrost microbial communities from Stordalen Mire, Sweden - 812S3M metaG (Illumina Assembly) | ecosystem: Environmental > Terrestrial > Soil > Wetlands > Permafrost | place: Sweden... | reverse complement strand
CTTATTGGCAGTAGGATGGTCCTCTATCCTGAAGATCTCCGATTTCTGCTTGAGAAAGTCCATGCTGATATAAGCCCCCGGCTGGAATATCCTCATTTTGCGCATTGCTTTGACCGATATGCGGCTGGCGGTGAGGTTGGCCACGCAGCCATTGTCGAACTCTATCCTTGCGTTGGCGATGTCGGGTGTGCGGCTTACTATAGCTACACCACTGGCGCTGATCTTTTTGACATTGGCCTTGACCAGGCTGAGAATGATGTCGAGGTCGTGTATCATCAGATCATGAACCACAGATACATCTGTGCCGCGCGGGTTGAACTGTGCCAGTCTGTGTACCTCTATGAACAGCGGCTTGATGAGTTTCTTATTGAGGCTGAGCAGGGCGGGATTGAAGCGCTCCACATGCCCGACCATGCATTTTATGCGGGCTTCGTCGATCAGCTTCACGAGGGTCGATGCCTCTGTGGTGGTGTAGGCAAGGGGTTTCTCGATAAAGAGATGCTTGAATTTTTTTATAGCTATCACCGCGCAGTCATAATGCGTGGTCGTGGGAGTCACGATGTCTACGGCATCGCATTTATCTATCAGTTCGTGCTCAGAGTCGAATACCGGCACATCAAAATCGGCAGCCACCTTCTCGGCCTTAGGGCGGTCAGGGTCATACAGGCCCACGACCTCATAGCCTTCTATCTCCTTGAGGAGTTTGAGGTGTATCTTGCCCAGATGCCCGGCACCGAGCAGGCCTATTTTTACTTTATCCTTCATGTATAAGCGTCAGCTAATGTAGTTTAGTCGCTACGGAGGTCTAAATAATAGAGGGAAATGATGTTAAAGAGTTTTTGTGGACTGTACTCCAAAAGGTGCAAAGAGTCCCAAACGGCCCCCAAACCCCCGAAGGGGGCTTAAATAGCCAATACAACCTCTCCAAACCTCTCCAAAGGAGAGGGTTACAGCCAATTCATTTGGCGTCAAACTGTCATTTCATTGTCATTTTTTGAGATATAAAAAAGATTTAGCGGGAAATAGGTAGCTTTATATCAGAATCCCTAATATGAGAATTTCTACCCTGCTTGTTTGTCTCGTGCTGCTTTGTGGACGATCGTCTATACAGGCACAGGGACTGGCACCATCTACAGTCAGGCAGGTCTTTAGTTTGCAAAAGGGGGATAGTTTGGAGTATCACATGTGGAATGTTGGCGCATGTGTACCAAGCTGCAATTATTATTTTTTAAAAGTGATAGATAGTTCATCTTATAATTTAGCTCAGGATAAGTTATCGATATTTTTTATGACTCAGCTTTTGCAGTATGACTCTACAGGTGGTGGCAGCATATGCGGTGTCTCATGTAGTGAATATTTTAACTGGGAAGATATATGTCCGATAGCATTGGGCCAATGGACTTTTGAACAGTTAGATACTAGCATAATATTTTTTGTGGATCCTACATATGACCATGATACTGCATGCCATTCCTGCGCAGCTTTTGCCTACGATAGCATCTATAGAGATAGTATTGTTTATAATGATAAAAAGTAGAATTTTTTAAACTATGGGGCAGGTTTTGACGGATCGACGGATGTGTATGCCGATTCGATTGGGATAATATATAAAGCTGAAAATGTGGAATTGAGTTCTAATAATAGAGAACAACTCATCTACTATCACAAAGCCAATGGCAGCACATGGGGTACGCCTTTCGTCAGTACCGGCATAGCAAACATAGCTGATGAGTATCACGTAGCCGTCTATCCCAATCCTGCTGAAGAGAAATTTGTGGTGCATACTGACCTGTATCAGGGCTTGCGGTTTGAGTTGTATGATGTCCTGTCCGAGCAGGTCATGGACTTAAATCTTAGCGGTGTGGAAACTCAAATAAGTAGAAATAGCCTGCCTTCAGGGATATACTTCTGGCAAGTGACCGACGGGACAAATGTGATAAAAATCGGAAAAATAATAATGGAGTGAGTAGTGGCTTAGTTCGCTCTATCCATGTACTCGCGGGTGCGTGTGTCGATCTTGATCTTCTCTCCTGCATTGACGAACATAGGCACCTTGATGGTGGCCCCTGTTTCGACCACACAGTTTTTCTGGACGTTTGATGCAGAGTTGCCTTTGACACCCGGATCAGCCTGTGTTACTTCGAGTATGACGAAGTTAGGCAGTTCGCAGGCGAGGATGAGGTTGTTTTCTTCGTGGATCACTACTTCACATACATCGCCTTCTTTCAGCAGGTCATTATTCTCGATCATTTTGCCATCGATGAGTATCTGCTCAAATGTCTCCTGGTCCATAAAGTTATAACCCATAGAATCTGAATAGAGGAACTGATGCGGCCTGCGTACTACACGGGCTGTGATGATCTCATGGCCTGATGGGAAAGTATGCTCGAGTACACGTCCGGTCTTGAAGCTCTTCATACGGCAGCGAACGAATGCATTTCCTTTGCCGGGTTTGACGTGCTGGAATTCAATAAATTGGAAAATATCGTGATTCCATTCTATACAAAGTCCGTTCCTGATTTCTGCTGTAGTAGCCATGTGATTTTGATTTGAGTGTGCAAAAATAGGTTTTTAAAGGTTTCTGCCAAACAAATCAGTAGAAAACCCCCAAACCCCCTAAAGGGGGCTTTAACAGCCGACAGACTTTGTATTGAAGCCCCCTTTAGGGGGTTTGGGGGTAATATTCAATCTGCTTTACTGGCCTTGCCGACTCCATTATCGGTCAGGCTTTTTACGGTAGCTGGCCCTTTATAATGGAGACTGCCTACTCCATTGTGATCTATGGAGATTTCCTTTTCGGCATATACTTCTACCGCTCCGACACTATTGTTTTTGATGTTAAGTGTATCAGTTTTGAGGCCATAGGCTTCCAGTTTTCCTACACTGTTATTGTCGATGTCGGCTGATACTGCTGAGCCCGAAAGGACTATAAGCCCGACCGAATTGATCGTAGCCGTCAGTTTTTGCACTTGAATCTCGAGAGCTGTTTTGCCGACGGCATCGATCTTCAGATATAGGTCTCCTGCTTTGATAGTGCCTTGGGTTTCTACTTTGCCCACGGAGGTATTGATCAGCGAACTAATATCTTTGACATTGACATACACCACCATTTTTGTTGGAGTGTTGTATGTGGTATTCTTTTTATTAGCGATAGTGAGTGTCTCTCCCTCGCTCACGACCTCAATGGCCTGCTGCAGGTTTTGATCGGTTTCCACTTTGACCCATGCAGGCCCTCCATCCTGAGAGATGATGGTTTTAAATACCCCATCAAGGTTCACCTTTGTGAAGCTGCTGATGCTCCTGTCTTCTGTGGTCACATGGCCATTCCCGATTATAGTATTATGAGAGCCGAACCGGCAGCTGCTTATCGCTGTGATAAAGATGGCAAGGATCATGCAGCTGATGAGGGATATCTTGATCATGTGATTGTATTTTTATGAGAAATGAAAAACTACTTGTTTATATATCTATGACATAGGTATGTGCGAGTTTGTCATGCCAGCCTTGCTTCTTAGGGTCAAAGATCACCCAGATGAATCCAAGCAGTAGTATAAAGGCCGAGAGATATTTCCACGTGAATCTCCACATGGCCTGAGAGGCTGTCTCCTTGCCGTATTGTTCATTCACCACCTTCATACCGAGGAGATGCTTGCCCAGTGTGCCCTGCCATGATGACGTTTCACATACTACGAAATACGCCATGACGAGTATTTCTGCAATTATGGTATCAGAATCAAAAAGACTGAAGATACTATATATGCTGATGCCTCTGGCATATCCCAGAACGATATAAATGAACATCCATATCATGATCCTGTCGATAATGAAGGCAAAGAACCTCTTTGTGAAACCCGCATAGTTATTATATGATATTACTTCCATCGCCTTTATTTGATTTTATGTCCGTTAGAATCCATTACGTTTATGTTGACACCTTTGTTGTTTATCTTGATATCGACTTTTTCGTTTTTATCTCCTTTGCCTGTTATAGATATGCCATTCTGGTTGATATTGACAGATCCCTTAGATGGTGTGCCAGGGGTCTCGGGAGTATCAGATGAGTCTGAGTCATCGTCAGAGATCACTTTTTCTTTGCAGTCTATGCATTTGATCTTGCCGTTTTCCACCTCAAGTGTTTTGCCTGATAGGAGACCATCATCGAAGTAATCATTGCCTTTGACCGTCGCCTCCATCTCATCAATATTGTCAGCAAAGGTGATGCTTTTGCCTTCGGGCACATATATCCTGATCTTGAGTTTCTGGCCACGCCATTTGCCTTCCTTAGGCAGTTCGAATTTGTCATCCAGGTTCAGCGTAGTATCGGTCTGAGAATATTTATAATGGATCATCTGGATATTATTTCCCGCATCGGGGAAAGTGGCACCGCGGCTGAAAGCTACTTTTTCTACATAAAAATTAGTGTCAGGCGATACGGCGATCTCCATTTTGATATCACTGAATGCAAAACCATAATCCGTACGTGATAATCCGCTGATATGAACAATTGATGAGAATTCATCATCATCATGATTTTTCAGTGTCAGCGCATTGCCCATGGTATCGGCCAGCTGGACACGCAGTGTGCCTCCTTTAGGAGACCAGAGCTGTACCTTCTGTACGTTAGTATCTGCTACCGCAAAATTTTTGGCCACACTCCATGAAGAGAACAGCAGAATGGCAATACCTACGAGCCAGCCACCGAATAAGACAAATAGTATAGGGTGATTTTTTGCTCTGTTATTTGTTAGAAAGCTGATGCAAACGTACAATGTAAAAACAAGCGGTATCCCCAAAGTCAGCAGTATACCTATATCAAAGAGGATGATAGTATACCGGCTGGATACCACCATATGTGTCAATTCGGAAATTGATGAACTGCTCAAAAGTGAGAAGCCGAAACAAAAACCAACCAGCGCAAGCATTAATACAAAGCATACCATGATCACAAAGGCCAGGAATATTTTGAATAAGGCCATGGTTAGGCTCAGGCCGGTTGAAGCTACCTTGCTGCGTATATCACCATCCTTCACTATCGTATTGATCGAGTTGCCGGCGGTGGTCATGGCGTCTCGCACTTCTTTTTCTATATTCTGTATGGTGACAGGCTGGCCTCGCATCTGCAGCTTCTCAGCACTTGAACTCGCTTCCGGTACTACGATCAGAAGTATGAGGTAGATGACAGAAATAGGAAAGAAAAACGGCAGGCTGGTGAAGATAGACAGGATCAGGAGCACCAGGATCACAATGCGTATCCAAGTCGGATCACCCCAACCGAAATACTGGCACAGGCCTGATATAACACCACCTACTTTTTTATTGTCGGGGTCCCGGAAGAATTTTTTCTCGACAGGGCCCGAATAGGTAGTGGAAAACGAGGTAGTGCTTTTAGCGTCCTGTCCCGGTGTGCTACTCTCAGGCTCGCCTGCTATATCTTCAGGCCTGCCCATCAGGGATATGATATATACTACATCTTCTTCATCTACTACTGCCCTCGTTTTGCCTAGTCTTTGGGCGAACACTTCCGCTACTCTGGCCTCGATGTCGGAGAGTATTTCTTTCTGTTCACTTTCATTAGTGAATTTCTGCCTCAGCGCCTCAAAGTAGCGGTGTAATATCTCATAAGCCTGTTCATCTATGATGAATGGTTGTCCGCCGAGATTTATATTGATCGTTTTTTTCATGATTTTCTATTATTGGCTATTTAGGATTGTGTTACTGCATTAAGGATCTTATCTACGGAGATATTCAGTTCCCTGTAGGCTGCGGACATCTCGTCCAGAAATTTTTTGCCGTCGTCAGTCAGTGTGAAATATTTCCTTGGCGGGCCTGATGTGGACTCCACCCATCTGTAGGTCAGCAGACCCTCATTTTTGAGTCGCGTGAGCAGTGGGTATAGCGTACCTTCCACTATCAGCAGGTGTGATTCCTTCATCATTTCTATGATGTCGCTGGGGTATTTTTCACCCTTGGACAGGATAGCGAGTATGCATAGCTCCAATACTCCTTTGCGCATCTGCGCTTTTGAATTTTCAATATCCATTTTTATTTCTCCTTTATACTTATTGATAGCTTAACTTTTTTGGGCTTTTTGTCTGTATCGTTGTTTATCTCTATAGATACATTCTTGAGGTTTTGATTCACCCAATCCTCTATCGCTTTGTCGTCTATTACTTTACCATTGACATGCAGTTCCCCGTTTTTATCTATTTGGATATTCAGGTTCAGTTCTCCTTTAGATTTTTCTGTTTTTTTGCTGCCACTCGCATATCCGGATGCGAACAGAAATGTACAAAAAAGAATTATCAGTATTTTTTTCATGATGCTGTGGTTTTAGAGTGTTTCAAATTTTACGACTACTTTATAGGTATCTCTGGTATCCAGGCCGATTGTACTTATTTTGAAATTTTCTGACTGGTTTAGTAGATTGGTCTTGAGTTCCTGATCGTCGCACTGTATGCTTTGGACCTTGATGGTACCATTTTTTGTCACCTTAAAGAATATTGCTGCCAGGTGTTCGCCTTCTTTTTCTTTCAGAAATTCAGGAAACTGGATCTGGCTCCGGATAGAAACGCTGATATTTTTTTCGGCAGCGAGATTTGTTTGATTATTATTTGACCCGGCAAATGCGATAGCTGTGCTGGTCAAAAGTACTATGGCTAATATTATCTTTTTCATTGCGTATCGATTTAATTGGTTTAGAATCTAATTTCTAATGCAAAGATATAGTTATTGGAATGTATTATGCAATACAAAGTACTAAATAAAATATCAATCTATTGATAATCAATTAAAAAGAATTTCACAGATGATATTAAAAACACCTTTTTTCTTTAATCATACCATACAAAGGACCAAAATCAATTTTTTTATGGTCTATGTTTTTAGGATATACACAATGCGAAAATCAGTTTTCTAACAAAAAAGTATATTTTAAAGGAAAATTAATATTTAGTGCCTGAGTCTCAAAAATGGTTTGTGATCGTGAATCCTGTATCAGGCTTTGGCAAGGTGCGCGAAAACTGGCGCGAAATATCTCATGAGCTGATCAAACAGGGTATCCCATTTGACTCTGAGTTTACTATACCTGAGTGCAAGGGTGACGGGCTCGCGCAGAAGGCGATAGCTAATGGCTACACAAAACTGATCTGTGTAGGCGGCGATGGGCACCTGCATGATATAGTGAATGGTATCATGACGCAGACGGTCGTGCCGAGCACAGACATTACACTCGCTATGATCTCGCAGGGTACGGGCAATGACTGGATCAAGACTAATGGTATCCCGAAGAATATTAAAAAAGCCATCTCCGTCATAAAGCAGGGCAAAACCTATATCCAGAATGTCGGCCTGGCAGAGTCATATAGAGATGGGAAACCTGTGACACGATACTTCCACAACTTCGCCGGAGTGGGTTTTGATGCTTATGTCGTGCAGAATGCGCTCAGCTCTAAGGGCTATGGCCAGATCGCATATCTGCTTGTCATGCTCAGGAGCCTGTTCTCCTATCAGAAGCCTGTCCTCCGTATCACACTCGATGACCGGGTGATCGAAACGCCTGTTTATCTCACATTGTCCGGCCTGGGCAAGTATGGTGGTGGTGGTATGAAGCTGACACCAAAAGGGCAACCGGACGGAGATGCGCTGAATGTAAGTGTGGCGAAGAATTTCTCTAAGCTGGATGTATTCAGGTATATCGGTAAACTATATGACGGTTCGTTTATCAATTTGGATAAAGCTGAATCTCATATGTCAAAGCATATACGGATCGAGGTGGTCTCATCTCCCGATGAGGTCTATATGGAGGCAGATGGCGATATGATGGGCACCGGGCCATTTGAAATATCACTCGTGCGGCATGCACTGAGGGTAGTTATTCCCTGACAATTATTCTTCCAGCACCACCACATCCGGGTCGTCCTGTCGGAGCGGCCTGCCTGCGAAAGAAACCATATACACACCCGAGAATATCAATACGGCAGAGATGATCTTTTCTTTGGTCAGAGAATCTTTGCCAACCAATATGGAAATAAGCGTAGCCAGGATAGGCTGCAGATAGATATACGCCCCGACGATAGAGGAATGTACTTCGCGCAGCGCGATGACATTGAATAGATAAGCGCAAAATGTGGTGCAGAAAACTACAAAAGCCACTGCCAGCCATACACCCGTCGTGAAGGTCGGCCACTGTATACTTTTGAATTGTCCTGCTCCCATCACGATCACCCATGGCACACCAAAGAGAAAAACCCATTTGATAATGGTCATGGGATGATATTTTTTCATCAGCGGACGAACGATGACCAGATAGATAGCATAGGAACTGGCATTGAGCAAAATAAAAAAATCACCGAGGGCAGTTTTAGATGAAAAGTTCAAACCTCGTCCGCTTATAATAATAAAAGCTCCTGCTGTGCCGAGGACCATACCAGAAATTTTCTGCCATGTGAGCTGCTCATGCCCGCTGAAAAATGAAATGACCATCACCAGTATAGGCGTCATGATCATGATGAGTGCGCCATTGATAGGAGTAGTGATATTCAGCCCTGCGAAAAACATTTCCTGATTGATGACCACACCAAAGATCGAACAGGCTATCAGCAAGGGATAATCTTTTAGTTCCACTTTTTCATTGCCCCAGAAGCGGCCCACGATAAAAAAAAGTATGGTCGTCACCACCACACGGATCAGTATAAATGCCTGTGGCAAAATGAATGCAGGCATCACGAGCTTTGATACGATGAAATTGGCACCATAAAAAAGATTGACCAGAAAAAGCAGGATGTGGGCGATAAATTTTCGAGACATTGCTGCAAAAATATGTATTTGTATTGTAGAGACGCAAAATTTTGCGTCTGTGTGGTCGGTATAAGTGCAATATTTTGCGTCTTTACATTAAGTTTGTGCAAAACCCAGACCGTGTATACCGCATTCGAACAACAGCAGCTCAATCATCTATCAGAATCACTCATAAAAGGCGAAGGACATCACGCCGCCGCCGATAAAATTGAATCACTGCGTAGAGTCATCAAATACCATGACTGGCGCTATTATGTGCTCAGCGAGCCGGTCATCACGGACTTTGATTATGATTCATTATTCAAGCAACTCCGCGAACTGGAGGTTGCACACCCTGACCTGGTCACTTCTGACTCGCCCACACAGCGCGTGGCAAGGGGGCTGACGGAGGATTTCGCTCAGGTGACACACCTTGTCTCTATGCTCTCATTGGATAATTCATACAATACTGCCGATGTCATTGACTTTGACAGGAAAGTGAAAGAGCTCACCGGACAGCCTACTGTCGAGTACTGCGTAGAGCCTAAGTTTGATGGCTCGTCTATCGCGTTGGTGTACGAAAATGATCAGCTCATACGCGCTGCCACACGCGGCGATGGTACAGTGGGCGAGGACATCACAAACAATGCCCGTGCACTGTCTTCTATTCCGCTCTCTGCGCCATTTTCGAAGCATGGTATCCATCGGATAGAGCTACGCGGTGAGGTGATCATCAAAAAAGACGTTTTTGAAAAGATAAATGAAGCACGCAAACATCAGGGCTTGAAAATATTTCAAAACTCTCGTAATACCGCCTCAGGTTCATTGCGGCTGAAAGATCCTAAAGAAGCACAATCACGAGGACTCGAAGCTATACTCTACCATGTCAGCTATGCAGTAGATAAACATGAAACCAATTTATTGGCAAACAAGCTTCTCACTCACTATGGCAATATAGAGCTGCTGCATCAGTGCGGGTTTAAGACGCCAATCAAGGAACTTAAGATATGTAAAGATTCCGCCCATGTGTCGGAGTTTCTGAATGAATGGGAAACAAAGCGGCTTACATTCAATATAGAAACCGACGGCATGGTCGTCAAGGTCAATGACCTGAAGATGCAGGAACAGTGCGGCTCTACTTCGCATCATCCGCGCTGGGCAATCGCGTATAAATTTGCTGCGAAGCAGGCGCAGTCCAAACTGCTCGATATAGAATATCAGGTAGGTAGGACAGGCGCTGTGACCCCTGTAGCAAAGATAGAACCTGTGCGCCTCGCTGGTGTGACGATATCTTCTATCTCTCTACACAATGAGGATTTTATCACTGAGAAAGATATTAAACTCGGCGACACGGTCATCGTAGAAAGGGCAGGTGAAGTGATACCATATATCGTCGGTGTGGTGGCGGACCTGAGGGATGGCTCGGAGAAGAAAATTCATTTCCCAAAAACATGTCCCTCATGTGGCAGCGAATTGATACGCCCCGAAGAAGAAGCTATATGGCGTTGCGATAATGCGGACTGTCCTGCACAGGCAGAGGAGCGTATCATCCACTATGTGTCGAAGGATGCGATGGATATAGACGGCCTCGGCAGGAGTATCATCATAGACTTTGTGCAGCGCGGCTATTTGAAAAACATGGAGTACATCTATGACCTGCCTTATGATGAGATAAGAATGCTCGAAGGCTGGGGTGAAAAATCAGTCACCAATCTCAAAGAAGGCATTGAATCATCTAAAGGTCGCCCAATATGGAGACTGCTAACGGCGCTGGGTATCCGCCATGTCGGCGTGACGACTGCCAAAGACCTCTCCAAGCATGTGAAGAATGTTTTTGAATTTGAACATATGAATGCCGAGCACCTCACCAATATTGAAGGCATAGGTCCCAAGGTGGCGCAGAGCATCTTTGAGTTTTTTCATAATAAAGGAAACATCCATCTGCTCGAGAGGCTCAAAGAATTTGGCGTGAATACAGAAAACCGCCCGGAAGATGCTATCGCGAAAAATAATAAGCTGCAGGGCAAGACATTTTTGTTTACCGGTTCGTTGCAACAGTTCACTCGCGACCGCGCCAAGCAGATGGTAGAAGAAAATGGGGGCACACTGCTGAGTGGCGTGAGCACAAAATTAAATTACCTTGTGGTAGGTGAAGATGCAGGCAGCAAACTGACTAAGGCTAAAGCTATTCCTACGATAGAGGTACTGACCGAGGATGAGTTTTTGAAATTTATTTCGTAGGGGCGAACCTATGTGTTCGCCCTGAGCGCCTTCTGCGACAATGTGTCAGGGCAGACACATAGGTCTGCCTCTACATGACATTTGTGTTTTTGTATTATGGCGTGTAAAATTTATCTTCCATCCATCGTAGAGGATTAGTTCTGATATACTCACTTATCTTGAGATATGCCTGTTGGTCACGTATTATATGCTCATGATAATTTCGCTGCCAAACTTTTTTATCAAAAGGTTCCCAACCAAGTTCTTTGACGTTTCGGATATATTCGTTCGTGGTCATGGTTTTGAACCATTGTATAATGGAATATAAAAACGTTCCTCCTGTAGGGGCAGACCCTTGGGTCTGCCCTGGCTCATTTATGTCCGAGGGGCTCGGGCAAACACGTGGGTTCGCCCCTACATTTTCAACGATGGCATGAAAATGATTTGGCATAATGACATATTCATCCAAAATTATGTCAGGAAATTTTTCGGGTATTTTTTGCCACCAGTTATCAATCATTTTACCTGCGTCATTCAATATCATTTCATCATTTTCGATTTTTCCGAAAAGACATTTCCTGTCTTGTACACAAATGGTAATGAAGTATAGACCGGCGTTAGAATAATCATAATCTTTTAGCCTGATTGACCTTCGATGGTGAATTTGGGGATTATATTTCGGTGTGTTATCCATGGATGATTTCATTTTTTGGCGTAGGGGCAGACCCACGTGTCTGCCCTGAGCGCCTCCTGCCATAATACGTCAGGGCGGACACATAGGTCCGCCCCTACATATCTGGAATTGCATTTTCATTTTACCTCTAATTTACCATCGCAAAGCCTTTTTATGTCAAGCTGCAACGGTTGGTGATTTATTTTTGATAATGCTTCAATAGCATTTTCAAGTCCTTTTTTTCTAATTGTGAAGTTTGTATTCCATATCGTAGAGCCCATCCAGCTGATGATGTCCTTATTCGACATTTCAAAACGTTTTTGCAACTCAATGGGAGCGTAGATGCTGTTTTTGAAATCGGCACTTTCCGTATTGATGAGAGCGAGTGCTTTATGTATCTCCTCTTTTTTTTCAGCGAGGCTTTTCTCTGTAGCGACTATCAGGAAACTCGACCAAGGTGCAGAGAATTCTCCGATGAGTTTGACCTCGCCGCTCTCCAGGTGTTTTTTTGTCATCATCTTTTCCCAATAGAAAACCTGTGTCTCATTTTTTATCAGGGACTCTATCGCACCTTCGAGGCTATTGATCTCCACAAAGTCTTTGTCTTCTATTTTTTCGCCACGCTGCTCGGCATGTATCATGGCCATGAGATGAGAGCCCGAACCAAAACGCGATATGGCGTATTTCTTTTTTGTAGCGTCATAAATAGACTGTGTAGGAGATGTCGCACCTGAGTGAATGCCCCATACTAGTGGTGAGTCGATGTATACTTTCACGATGCGAGCAGATAGGCCATTATTCGCAGCAGAGACAAAGCCCTCTGTAAGCAGGATAGCGAGGTCCAGCTCACCATCAGCGAGTGCCTTGGTCATAGCGCCGGTGCCACCGGGATAGTAGGTCCACTGCAGGTCAAGTCCATGCCGCTGAAATTCTCCTTTCTCGATCGCCATCAGGATGGGAAGATTGAAGTGCTCCGGTACGCCGCCTATCTTTATCATCTCATTGCAATTTAAAAAAACGAATAGTCTCGGTCACTGCTTTATTCAGGTCAGCTGGCATTGTATCTTCTGCCCATGGATGCCTCGCGCCGAAGACGTGATTAGCGCCTTCTATCGGTACCAACTCCGCATCAGGCTTCCATGATTGCATTTCCAGTGCCGCAGCATAGGGCACAGTCTCATCATTCGTGCCATGTACTATCACCATAGGAATAGTAAGGCGTTTCACCACATCAGGGATATAAAGACGCTGCAGATGAGCGAAATAATCCTCATACATCTGCCAGTATATCGGCAGGCTCTGCTTGGTGCGTGAGTTTGTGACATAGATCACGCCATCATTCTTGATCTTGTCCATTTCATCTTTCTTCCAGTATTTGCCGAACTCATTCACGCTATTCCATGGAGCCACTTTTTTCACTCTCGGGTCCTCACCGGCTTTGAGCGTCACGATACCACCGCCCCTGCTATGGCCTATCAGGTATATCTGGTCCGTGTTTACTTCATTCTTGTCGACAGGAAAAGCATCCGAGCATACCCAGTTTATCACCACTCCGAGATCGTTGAGTTCTTTAGTGAAATTATTATTGCCGAAGGCCTCCTGATCTGCAAACTCTGTCGGCTGGTCTATAGT
>Ga0182030_10018630_pt1 | contig 13301 bp, 14 predicted proteins | sample 812S3MmetaG_FD_121299 | JGI IMG/M metagenome (GOLD analysis project Ga0182030, IMG submission 121299) | Permafrost microbial communities from Stordalen Mire, Sweden - 812S3M metaG (Illumina Assembly) | ecosystem: Environmental > Terrestrial > Soil > Wetlands > Permafrost | place: Sweden... | reverse complement strand
CGGGGAGCGGGGATCGACGCTCGGAGATCGACCACCTAGCGGGGCTAGCGGGCGAGCAGCCCGATGTTGGCCCGGGCCCGGTCCCACGTCACGGCAGCCACCGCCTCGGCGGCTTCGGCGCCCCGGGCCAGGATCTGTGAGACCGTCCCGGGATCGTCGGCCAGTTCCTCGTAGCGCTTGCGGATGGGTCGCAGCATCTCGATGACCGCAGCAGCCGTGTCGGACTTGAGCGGCCCGTAGCGGGTGTAGCGGGCGGCTGCCTCCTGCGGGGTTTGGCCGGTGGCCGCCCCGAGCAGCTCGAGCAGGGTGGCGACCCCCGGTTTGGTGTCGGGGTCATAGCGCACCGCGTCGTCGGAGTTGTCGGCGTCGGTCACCGCACGCTTGATCTTGCGTTCGACGACGGTCGGGTCGTCGAAGAGGTACAGCGTTCCTTGGACGGAGTCGCTGCTCTTGGACATCTTGCGCGCCGGGTCCTGCAGGTCCATGACCCGGGCCCCGCGTCCGGTGGGCGGGATCTTCGCTTTGGGCACTACGAACGTGGGTCCGTAGCGGGCGTTGAAGCGCTCCGCCACATCCCGGGTGAGTTCCAGGTGCTGGCGCTGGTCGTCGCCCACGGGTACCAGGTCGATGTCGTAGAGCAAGATGTCCGCGGCCATCAGCGTGGGGTAAGTGAAGAGCCCGACCCGGGCCTGCTCTTCGCCTCCCTTGAGGGACTTGTCCTTGAACTGCGTCATGCGCCGCAACTCGCCCATGCTGGCCGTGCACTGCAACAGCCAGGTGAGCTGCGTGTGCTGGGGTACGTGGCTCTGCACGAACAGCGTGCACGCTTCGGGTTCGAGACCGGCGGCCAGCAGCACGGTGGCCATGGTCAGCGACGCCTGGCGGAGCTCCGCGGGGTCGCCGGGAACGGTCAGGGCGTGCAGGTCGACGACGCAGTAAAAGGCGTCGCCGTCATGCTGGTCTTGCACCCACCAGCGGATGGCCCCCAGGTAGTTTCCGAGATGTGTTCCGCCGGTGGGTTGGATACCCGAGAAGACCCTGGTCATCCGGCCATGGTATGCGGGGCCGGGGAGGACCCCGGGGGTAGTATCGATCGGTGCCCTATCAGGTGAGCACCCCAGTGTTCGAGGGCCCGTTTGACCTTCTCCTCCATCTGATCACCCGCGAGCAGGTGGATCTGTGGGAGGTCTCGCTTTCGTCGATCGTGGACGAGTACGTCGCCACCCTCGAAGCCATGCGGGTCGATCTCGAGGTAGCAACCGAGTTCCTGCTCATCGCGGCCATCCTCCTGGAGCTCAAGACCAGGCGCCTGCTTCCCGGCCGCGACGACGTGGAACTGGACGAGGAACTCGCTTTGTGGGAGGAGCGGGACCTGCTGCTGGCCCGACTGCTCGAGTGCAAGACATTCAAGGACGCGGCGGGGGCCATGGGCCGGTTGATGGACCATGCGGGCCGCAGTTTGCCGCGCTGCGCCGGGATGGAGGCGCCGTACGCGGACCTGGTTCCCGATCTGCTCGAAGGGGTCCGTCCTGAGCAGCTGCGCGATGCCCTCAACAAGCTTTTCGCACCCAAACCGGAACCGAAGGTGCAGCTCGACCACGTCGCCCCAGTGCGTATCAGCGTGGCCGAGATGGCCGTTGAGCTGTCGCGGGACCTGGCGCAGTGGGGGAGGGTCAGCTTCCGGCGCTTAGCGGAAGGGGCGACTGAACGCCTCGAGGTGATCGTGCGCTTCCTGGCCGTGCTGGAGTTGTACAAGCAGGGATCGGTCGACCTCGAGCAGCCGTCCAACTTCGCTGATTTGCACGTCACCTGGCTCGGGGTGCCCGTGGCGGATGGCGCCCCCATCGTCTTTGAAGTCGAGGAGTACCAGGGCTGATGGCAGCGGAGCTGGCCCGGGCCATCGAGGCCATCCTCATGGTGAGCGACAGCCCGGTGGAGACGTCGTTTTTGGCGGAGTTGTTGGAGATCCCACCGGCTCAGGTCGAAGCCCTGTGCGCGCAGCTCGAGGCGCAGTACCGCGACGAGGATCGGGGGTTCATGCTGGTTCGGGTGGCCGGCGGCTTCCGCTACCAGAGCCATCCGGATCTGGCGCCCTACCTGGAGCGCTATGCGCTCGAGGGCCAGAACGCCCGGCTGTCGGCTCCGGCCATGGAGACCCTGGCCATCGTGGCCTACAAGCAGCCGGTGTCGAGGGCCCAGATCGCGGCCATCCGGGGGGTCAACGCCGACGGGGTGCTGCGCACATTGACCCAGCGAGGCTATGTGGCCGAGGTGGGCCGCGATCCCGGCCCGGGCCAAGCGGTCCTCTACGGCACCACCCCGCTCTTTTTGGAGCGCCTCGGGTTGGGCGAGGTCGATGACCTCCCACCGCTCGCCGATTTCGTGCCCGGCCCCGAGATTATGGAGGCGTTGGAGCACGGACTGCTGGCTGAACGTCGAGCCGAACCCGAGGCGCAACCCGCCGCCCAGCCCGACGACCGTCGACTGCACCAAGCCCCACAACTCCAGGGCGCCGAAAACCCCCAAGACCCCCAAGACCCCGAAGACCCCCAAGACACACAAGACCCCGTTACGGAGCTCGACACCGACACCGAGGTCTCCGAGCCGGCAGACGGGCCCGAGTCGCCGGCGAACGACCTCGGCGCGCCATGGTCGCCGCCCGGTGACTGACACCGCGGCAGGGATGGCCGGCGCTGCGGCACAAGGAGACGGAGAACGCCTACAAAAGGTTCTGGCCAGGGTGGGCATCGGCAGCCGCCGGGTGAGCGAGGACCTGATCGCCGAAGGCCGGGTGACGGTGAACGGTGTGGTGGCCGTGCTGGGCCGGCGGGTCGACGCGGAGCGCGACCAGATCGTGGTGGACGGCGTCCCCTTGTCGGTTCGGCCCGGCCTGGTCTACTACCTCCTCAACAAGCCGGCCGGCGTGGTCACCACCGCGTCGGACCCCCAGGGCCGGAGCACCGTCGTCCAGTTGGTCCCCGATGAACCACGGGTGTTTCCCGTTGGGCGCCTCGATGCCGACACCGAGGGGCTGCTCCTGCTCACCAACGACGGAGACCTGACCCACCGCCTCACCCACCCCCGTTTCGGGGTCGACAAGGAGTACCTGGCCGAGGTGAGCGGCACGCCGCCCCCCAAGGCGCTGCGCGCCCTGCGCGAAGGCGTCGACCTCGACGACGGGCGCACCGCACCCGCCCGCGTGACCTCGGTCGCTCCCACGGTGTTGCGCATCGTGATCCACGAGGGGCGCAACCGCCAGGTTCGACGGATGTGCGACGCCGTCGGCCACCCCGTGGTCCGCCTGGTGCGAGTGCGGATCGGCCCGCTGGCCGACCGGGCTCTGGCTCCCGGCAAATGGCGGGACCTCTCCAGCGCCGAAGTACAGGGACTCGAGCGGGCGGCTGCTGCGGAGGCCCCCCGCCGCCGTCCCCGGTAGGGTGACCGACCGTGCCTGTCGCAGTCCGAGCCCTCAGAGGCGCCACCACCGTCGACGTCGACACCCAAGAGCAGGTGGGGGAGCGCACCCGCACCCTGGTCACCGCCATGCTGGAACGCAACGGGGTTGACAAGGATCAGTTGATCTCCGTCCTCTTCACCGCCACCGACGACATCCACTCGATGTTCCCAGCCACCGCGGCCCGTGAGCTCGGACTCGGTGACGTTCCGCTCATGTGCGCCCGGGAGCTCGACATCGTGGGCGCCATGCCCCGCTGCATCCGGGTGATGGTCCACCTCGAGACCGACCGCCCCCGAAGCGAGCTCCATCACGTCTACCTCGAAGGAGCCCGGGGTCTGCGCGACGATCTCCCCGAGTGACCACAGTGACGGCGCCGCCCTACGACAAACCCGACGAAACGCTGCCCCGCCGGGCCCAGATCATCGGAACCGGGCTGATCGGCGGCTCGATCGGCCTCGCCCTGCGCCGCCAGGGTTGGCTGGTCACCGGTCGTGACACCGACTCCCGTCGAACCGACCGTGCGCTTGCTCTCGGCGCGCTCGACGCGGTGGGCGACGATCCACAGGCCGAGGTGACGTTTGTGGCCACCCCGGCCGGGGCGGTGGTGGGCGAGGCCCGCCTCGTTCTAAAAGCCGGCGCCCGTCTGGTCACCGACGTGGCCGGCATCAAAGAGCCCATCACCGACGCCCTGGGCGACTACCCGGCGTTCGTGGGCGGCCACCCCATGGCCGGCTCCGAGCAGGAAGGGGTGGAGGGCGCCGACGCCGCACTGTTCGAGGGGGCCACCTGGGTGCTCACTCCGACCGAACACACCGACCCCGACGCCTACGCGCTGCTGCAGACCGTGGTGTCTTCCTTTGGTGCGGACGTGGTGGCCGTGCCCCCGCGCCGCCATGACGAGCTGGTGGCCATGGTGTCCCACGTGCCCCACCTGACGGCCGCCACCTTGATGAACCTGGCGGCCGAGGCCGGCGCCGACGACGCCACTCTGCTGCGCCTGGCCGCCGGCGGGTTCCGGGATATGACCCGCATCGCCGCGGGACATCCCGGCATCTGGCCCGACGTGGTGGCCGAGAACCGCGATCAGATCGTGCGCACCCTCGACCAACTCATCGCCGCGTTGGGCGCGGTGCGCCGCATCGTCGTCGACGCCGACCGGGCCGGGTTGCTCGGACTGCTGGAACACGCCCGAGTGGCGCGGATCAACCTGCCCATCGGGGCTCCCCCCGTGGAAGAGATGGCCGAAATCCGGGTGCCCATCCAGGACCGACCGGGCGCCATGGCCGGCATCGTCACCCTCCTGGCCGAGATCGGGGTGAACATCTTCAACGTCGAGACCGTCCACTCCATCGAAGGCGACAAAGGAGTACTGGTCCTTTCGGTGGACGACACCACCATCGAGGTGGCCACCAAATCCTTGGCCGCCCGGGGCTTTCACCCCACGGTCCGCCGGCTCGGGTGATCATGGACGCGCTCACCGTAGAACCGGCTCCCCGAGGACTTCACGGACGCTTGCGGGTACCGGGCGACAAGTCCATCTCGCATCGCGCCGCGCTCATCGCCGCGCTGGCCCCCGGCCCGTCGCGGCTCGTGGGCCTGTCGCGGGGCGACGACGTGGCCCACACCCTGGCTGCCGTCGCCCGGTGCGGAGCCGTGGTGGACGGCACGCCGCCGGGCGAAGTGGTCATCGAGGGTGGCCGTTTGCACGAACCGGCCGCGGTGATCGACGTCGGCAACTCGGGCACCGGCATTCGCCTCCTCGCCGGCTGGGCGGCGCGACTGCCGTGGCTCACCGTCCTCCAAGGCGACGAGTCGATCGCCCGGCGGCCGATGGGGCGCGTCGCCGAACCACTGCGTGCCATGGGCGCCACCATCGACGGACGCGACGGCGGCCGCTACCCGCCGCTGGTCGTCCGGGGCGGAGATTTGCGGGGCATCGACTACGCCCCGCCGACCGCTAGCGCCCAGGTGAAATCGGCAGTCATGTTCGCCGCGTTGGGCGCCGACGGGCCGACCACGGTACGCGAAGCGGTGCCCACCCGGGCGCACACCGAGGAGCTCCTGACTCTGGCCGGAGCCCGTCTGGAGGCAACGCCGGGGGCGGTGACCGTATGGCCCTCGACGCTGCACCCCATCGATCTCGACGTGCCCGGCGACCCCTCCCAAGCGGCGTTCTGGGTCGTCGCGGCATGCGTGGTGCCGGGCAGCGACCTGCTCGTCGAGCACGTGTATGTGGGCCCCGGGCGGGCCGGCTTCCTCGACGTGCTCATCCGCATGGGGGCCGAGGTAAGCCTCGAACGCCACGACCCGTCGCAACACACCGCCGACATCCGGGCCCGGGCGTCGGCGCTGCGGGCCACCGACGTCGGTGGCCGCGAAGTCCCCGACCTGATCGACGAGATCCCGGTATTGGCGGTGGCCGCGGCCCACGCGCAGGGCGTCACCACCTTCGCTGACGCCGCTGAGCTCAAGGTCAAAGAGACGGACCGCATCGCGACGGTCACTTCGGAGCTTTCGGCCATCGGCGCCGCGGTCGAACCCCGCCCCGACGGCCTGGTGGTCACCGGCGATCCGTCGCATCGCCTGGTCGGGGGGACGGCCGTCTCGCACGGCGACCATCGCATCGCCATGGCTTTGGCCGTCGCCGCTCTGGGGGCGGCGGCGCCCGTCCGCATCAATGGGTGGAATGCCGTGGCCACCAGTTACCCCGGCTTCGAGGAGGACTTGCAGCGGTGCGTGTCATAGCCATCGACGGCCCCGCCGGCTCCGGGAAGTCCACCGTGGCCCGCGCGCTGGCCGCCCGTCTCGGACTCGATTACCTCGACACCGGCGCCATGTACCGGGCGGTGACCTTTGCCGCTATCCGCCAGGGTGTCGACCTCGACGACGCGGCCCGCGTCGCCCGCTTGGCGCAGGACATCGACCTGCGCGTCGACGATGCGGTGCTGGTCGACGGGACCGACGCCACCATCGAGATCCGCAGCCCGGAGGTGACCCGAGCGGTGAGCGTGGTGGCCGCCAACCCCGACGTCCGCCACGAACTGGTGCAACGCCAGCGCGAATGGGCCGAAGCGCGCGGCGGGGGAGTGATCGAGGGGCGCGACATCGGCACGGTGGTGTTCCCCGACGCCGAGTTGAAGGTGTATCTGACGGCTGACGACAGCGAGCGGGCCGCCCGGCGAAGCAAAGAGATGTTGGACCTGCACTACGACCAGGTGGCCGCCGACATCGCCCGGCGCGACCACATCGACTCGACCAGGGCCTCCTCGCCGCTGAGCGCGGCAGGTGACGCGGTGACCGTCGACACCACCGGCCTGGGCATCGACCAGGTCGTGGACAAAGTGGCAGCTCTCCTCGAGAAAGGCGGGGGCTGATGCCCGGCCGATGGGAGTTGCGTTGGTACGCGTTCGCTCGGGGCGTGGTCGAAGGCTTCTGCCGGGTGTTCTGGCGGGTCAGCGTGGAGGGCCGGGAACATGTCCCCACCGAGGGCCCCTTCGTCCTCTCGCCCATCCACCGCTCCTATGTGGACACCATGTTCTGCGGCTGCACCACTCGGCGCCGCCTGCGGTTCATGGGCAAAGACAGCGTATGGAAGTACAAGGCGGTGGGCCGATTTGTCTCGTCGCTCGGAGGCTTCCCGGTGCACCGGGGGATGCCCGACCGCGAGGCCCTGCGCATCTGCGAGGCGGCCATCGCCGCCGGCGAACCGGTCGTGATCTATCCCGAAGGGGAAAGAAAAAGCGGCGCGGTCGTCCAACCGTTGCGTGACGGCGCGGCCTTTGTGGCCTGCCGGACCGGCGTCCCCATCATTCCGGTCGGTATTGGGGGCAGCGAATGGGCGATGCCCAAAGGAGCCAGGTTTCTTCACCCCGTGCGGGTGGCCATCATCATCGGCAAGCCGCTGATACCGCCGCCGCGCCCCGAAGGTGCCCGGGTGCCGCGCCGGGTGATCAGCGAAGTAACCGAGCAGTTGCACACCGAGTTGCAAGCACTCTTCGACCAGGCCAGGGCAAAGGCCGGACGCCCGTAACCGAGCTTTACTGCAAACCGGGGATCCACTTCGCCAGGTCGATGCTGAGCGTCCCGCCGGAGAACTTGCCGTCGCTCGACAACAACGGCGTGATGGTCAGCGAATCTCGCAGTGGCGGCAGAGGAATTGGGATCTTCTTCCCGTTGAGTAGGTTGAACTCGATCTTGCGGGTCGGGTCGATGGCGGTCAGGGTGGCGGCGCCCCCGACGGCCACCGAGACCACGGTGGTGGCGCCGGCCGGCGTCGACATCGCCGCCTTGAGCAGGTTGAGGGCCAGCGACTTCAACTGATCCAGTTTTGACTTGACTTCGGGAATGGCTGCGATGGCCGCGAGCAGGTCGCCGGTCGACGCCTGGCGGGTGGCCGGCCCCGCACCAGGGGCCGGGTCGCGTTGCAGGATGGCTTGGACCTCCTGAGGTGCATCGCCGGGAATGGCACCGGGCGCCAGGTCGCCCGCCCCCAGGCCAAGCCCGGACATCTCCTCGACGATCTCCTCGGTGTCGAAGGCCGCGGCAAACGCGTCGGCCGGATCGGCCGTCTCCTCCCCGCCGGAGCGGTCATCGTCGTCGCGTTGCACGGCGGGGTGGGCGATTCCGGCGACGCCTGGTCGGGCGACCATCCGGACGACGCCGGCGTTTCCTATCTGGCGTTGCAATACCAAGATGGGGTGCGCCCCGAGGCCCGCACGGCCGAGAACGCCGCTGGGTCGCCGTTCTTCTACGGGCGCCCGGGGTGTGTGTTCCACCATCGCTCCAGGTCCGTCGGGCTCAGGCCAGGGGAACCAGGGCGGCCAGGACCTGCGACGCCCCCACGTGGCGGTCCTCGACCGCGCGCCCTCCGCCGGCTTCGGGGTCGGCCCCCGGAGCGAAGCCCAAGGTGGCCAACAGTCCGGCCAGCTGCCGGGTGAGGCTGCGCAGCTCAGGGGGTTCAGGAAAGTACTCGTCCTCGTCCACCGCGTGGATCTCCTCGACCCCATTGGCGGGGGCCAGCCGCGCCACAACCCCATCCACCAGGGATTCGGGCGCCGACGCACCGGCGATGACCCCGACGCAACCTTCCAGGTCGTCGGGCAGCTCGCCCGCCCCGTTGACCCGCAGCACCCGAGGACAACCGACCAGGCGCGCCGTGCGCTCCAGGGCCAGGGTGTTGGAGGAGTTTTCCGACCCGATGACCACCACCGCGTCGCACCGGCCGGCGATGGCCCGCAACGCGGTCTGGCGGTTTGTCGTGGCGAAGCACAGGTCGCTGTGTCCGGGCATCCACAGCTGCGGCCAGCGCTCCTCGGCGGCCGTCGCGATTTCCTGCCATTCGCTCAGCGCGAGCGTCGTCTGGGCCAGGAAGGCCACCGGGCCGTCACTGGTGTCGAGGGCCGCCAACTCGGCGACCGATTCGATCCGGTGCACAGCATTTGGGGCGACGGCCATGGTGCCTACTGCCTCTTCGTGGCCCTCGTGACCCACGTAGATGATTTCGTAGCCCTTGGCCGCCCGCAGCTCGACCTCTTTGTGCACTTTGCGCACGAGTGGACACACCGCGTTGACGACCGCCCCACCCCGGGAACGGGCGGCGGCCACGACCTCGGGGGCCGATCCGTGGGCCGAAAGCATGACCGGGGCCCCTTCGGGGACCTCGTCGATGTCGTCGACGAAGACGACGCCCATCTCCCGAAAACGGTCCACCACCACCTGGTTGTGGACGATCTCGTGGTAGCAGTAGACGGGCGGCTCAAAGACCCTGACCATCCATCCGAGCGACTTGATGGCCATCTCCACCCCGGCGCAAAAACCCCGGGGCGAGGCCAGCACTACCCGGTCGACTCCCACAAACGACCAGGTTACCCGCCCTGACCACGTATCCTGGAGCGGGCTGCCCGCATCGGGCACACCCTTTCCACAAAGCCCCCTACCTTCAGAGGCGCATGTCCCTTCCCCGCGTGGTGGCGGTGACCCCCGGGTCGCCGGCCTCCCGGGCCGGCCTTGTCCCCGGTGACGAAATTCTCACCATGGACGGCCAGGTCCCCCGAGACATCATCCAATATCAGCTGCTGGCCGACCAGCCCGTCCTGGAGTTCGAGCTGCGCCGGGGCGGCCTGGAGGTGTCGGCCACCTTGGAGCGGATCGGCTCGGAACCCCTCGGGGTGGAAGTCGACGCCGCCCTCTTCGACCGGGTGCGCACCTGCGACAACCACTGCGAGTTCTGCTTTATCCACCAGCTGCCCAAAGGGATGCGCAAGAGCCTCTACGTGCGCAACGACGACTACCGCCTGTCGTTCCTGTACGGCAACTTCACCACGCTCACCCGGTTCACCGAGGCAGACCTCGAACGGGTGGTCGACGAAGGGCTGTCCCCCCTGTGGGTCAGTATTCACGCCACCGACCCCGAGGTGCGTTCCCGTATGTTGCGCAACCGGCGGGGAGCGACCAGCCTGCGCTGGCTGCGGGCGCTGCTCGACCACGGCATCGAGGTCCACGGCCAAGTCGTGGTGTGTCCCGGGGTCAACGACGCCGCGGTCCTCGACGACACCCTCCTCGGCGTGCTCGACCGCTTCAGCGACCTGGCTTCGGTGGCCTGCGTTCCCCTCGGGGTCAGCCGGTTCAACGTCGAAGGCGCCATGCGGCCCCACACCCCGGTCGAAGCCGCCGCCGTCGTCGACCTGGTGGAAGGTTGGCAGGAGACCATGCTGGGGGCGGTCGGCCGGCGCCTGGTGTACGCGGCGGACGAGTATTACCTAATGGCGGGCCGCCCCTTTCCCGACCTCGACACCTACGGCGCGCTGGCCCAGCACGACAACGGCGTGGGCATGGCGGCGGCCTTCGCCGCCGGCGCACGCGGCGAAGGCGCCGACGAGGGCAGCGGGGGAGGGTTCTTCCAGTCAGTGGACGGCGCCCCAGCCATCGGCTATCGCGCACCTCGCGCCCCCGGCTCGATCAGTTTGCAGCCGCGCATCGACGCCCCGGTGGCCGTCCTGACCGGCGCCTACGGCGCCCGGGTGATCGCTCCGGTCCTGGCCGAGCTGCGCTCCGATGCCCGGATCGTGACCGTCGACAACCAATTTTTTGGTGGCAACACCGCGGTGGCCGGGCTCATGGTGGGCGCTGATCTCATCCGGGTCCTGGGCCAAGAACCGCACGGCCACCGCTATCTGCTGCCTGATGCCTGCCTGTCGGGAGGCCGGTTCCTTGACGGGACCAGCCTGGAGGAGCTGCCCCGGCCGGTCGAGGTGGTGCCCGCCACCGGCGCCGCGTTGCGCCGCGCCCTACGCCAACCGGCGATGTCGGGGGTGCCGGCATGAGCGAAGCTGCGCACCGCAAACGAGCTGCCGCGCGCCGGGCCGGCCTTCCCGTGGTGGCCATCGTGGGGCGACCCAACGTCGGCAAGTCGACGCTGGTCAACCGCATCATCGGAAAGCGGGTGGCCATTGTCGAGGAGCGGCCCGGGGTCACCCGGGACCGCAAGTTCCTCGACGCGGAGTGGTCCGGTCGAGAGTTCACCGTGGTGGACACCGGGGGATGGCTGGCGGCGGGCGACGCCCTCGACCGCCAGGTCTCCGCCCAAGCCGAGCGGGCTGTGGAGGATGCCGCGGTGATCCTGCTGGTCCTCGACACCGCCATCGGGGTGACCGAAGAGGACACCAGGGTGGCCCGCATGCTGCGCAAAGCCAACCGGCCCACGTTGGTGGTGGCCAACAAAGTGGACAGCAACAAACGGGAGTCCGACGCCTGGGAGTTCGCCCGCCTCGGCCTGGGCGACCCGTACGCCGTGTCCGCCCTCCACGGGCGGGGGACGGGCGACCTGCTCGACGCGGTGGTGGCCCTCCTGCCCGAGCCGGTGCCCGTCGAGGAGCCCGAAGAGGACCCTGAAGATGCCATCACCTCGGTGGCCATCGTGGGGCGTCCCAATGTCGGCAAGTCCACCCTGTTCAACCGGCTCATCGGCGACGAGCGCAGCGTGGTGCACGATCTGCCGGGCACCACCCGCGACAGCATCGACACCGTCATCCACTCCGATGAGGGCGACATCCGCTTCATCGATACCGCAGGCATGCGACGAAGAGCCCGCGAAGCCGAAGGGGCGGAGTTCTACTCGCTGGTCCGTGCGCTCCAAGCGATCGATCGGGCCGACACCGCGCTGCTCGTCATCGACGGCGGCGAAGGCGTCACCCGCCAGGATCAGCGCCTGGCCGAGCGGGTGGACGCCGCGGGGAGCCCCGTGGTCATCATGATCAACAAGTGGGAGACCCTCGACGCCGAGGGCAGGGCCCAGGTCCTGCTCGACGTGGAAGACCGCCTCAGCTTCCTGGCGTATGCCCCCATCCTCAAAGTGAGCGCCCTCACCGGCCTCGGAGTGCACAAGCTGCTCCCCGCGATCGCCGAGGCCCGTGAGGCCTACCACCGGCGGGTACCCACCGGGGAACTCAACCGGGTGCTGGCCGAAGCGCAAGCCCACCACGCTTCCCCCGGGGGCCGGGTTCTCTACGCCACCCAAGGGGCGACCGACCCGCCGACGTTCACCCTCTTTGCCACCAAGGCCATCCCTGCCCCCTACCTGCGTTTCTTGGAGCGGCGGATCCGGGACCATTTCGGGTTCGGGCCCACCCCCCTCAAGCTGCGAGTTCGTCGCCGGACGGAGTAACCGGGACCACCTCCGGTCACGAAAACAACACTGTCGGGCGGGGAGGATTGCCGCGTTGCGGTAGCGTTTATCCATGTTCGCCCAGCCCTGGCTGGTCGCAGCCGCGGCGATGTGTGCCGTCGCCGCTGCCCTGTGGGGGCGGGCCACGGCCCGTCTTTCCCGTGCCGCGCGCCGAATCGAATCGGAGACAGCCAACTCGGGGTCGGGCCGCGAGGCCGTCGAGTTGGCCCGTGCCGCCTTCGACAAGGACCTTCACACCACGCTGCTGTACTCGGTCCTCACGGTGGGGCTGTTTTTCATGTCGCTGTCCAAGTCGTCGTGGTTCGAGTTGCCGCTGCTGGGCATCGGGGTGCCGGTGGTCGTCTCGGTCCGTTTCGGTACCCGCCTTTTCGACGAGGCCCGGCTGGCCGAGTCCCGAGCCCAGCTGGAACGACGAGCCGAAGAAGTGCTGGCCCAAGAAGATCTGGCCCCCCGACGCTGGGCGGAGCGCTTGGCCCCCGAAGACCTTCCGGTCATCGAAGGATTCGAGCTGGGCACGGTGTACGAGCCGGGCACGGGGCTGATGGCAGGCGACTTCTACGACGTCTACCCGACGGGCGGGGGCCGTCTGGCGGTCGTCATCGGCGACGTGGCCGGCCACGGAGTGGAGCCGTCTATCACCGCGTTCCAGGTCAAATACCTGCTCCGCAACTTTCTCACGCAGTACCGCGACCCGGCCCAGGCCCTCGAAGAGCTCAACAAGGTGCTCTCGGCCACCGGGCGACCCGAGGACCTGGTGTCGGTCTGCGTCGTGCTGTTCGACCCGGCGGCCAAGAGTCTGCGCCACGCCTCGGCCGGCCACCCCGCGGCGTGGCTGTGGCAGGATTCGGAGATGCGCGCCCTGCGCTCGACCGGACCGCTGCTGACCTTGGACCCCGATGGCACGTTCTACAGCCGGGAGCTCCCACTCAATCCCGGTGACCTCGTGCTGCTCTACACCGACGGCTTGGCCGAGGCGCGAGCCGGAGGCCAGCTCTTTGGTGAGGACCGTATCGCCAACATCATCCGACGAGACCCGGGCCAGGAAGCAAAAGTGCTGTGCAAGCAGCTCCTGGAAGCAGCGCGGGACTTCGCGGCCGAGCCGTTGAGTGACGACGTCGCCATCTTGGCGGTGCGCCGAACCTGATCGTTGTTGGGGCGCCG
>Ga0182030_10018629_pt1 | contig 13301 bp, 12 predicted proteins | sample 812S3MmetaG_FD_121299 | JGI IMG/M metagenome (GOLD analysis project Ga0182030, IMG submission 121299) | Permafrost microbial communities from Stordalen Mire, Sweden - 812S3M metaG (Illumina Assembly) | ecosystem: Environmental > Terrestrial > Soil > Wetlands > Permafrost | place: Sweden... | reverse complement strand
GCAATGTGGGCTCCTGTGTTCTGGGTATCCCCACATGGGGAGTAACTGACACTCAGAACGGGGTAACTTTAGGAGAAATACAGTCCTGGGACTCAATTAAAGATTCGGGCGGCATATTCCAGACAAATCCTTCTGCTCCATCTCAACCAATCCAACAAACCTCCACTACTCAATCATCTAGTAATGCCCCAGCACCAACCACGCCCGTAGACGATGAAACAGCGGCAGTAAATTACTACCAAGCGAACCATACTTGCGTCGGGCTCTACGGAAATCAGTATGCCGATTGTATAAATTACTCATATAATCATTAAATAATCCAACACAAAACCACCGCTTGTGCGGCGTCTCACTGACCAGCTTTCACCACTTTCTCCTGTACTGCTCTTTCTAATTAATAATCTCCGCGGTTGCCCACGGGTTGCCCAAAAAGTGATAAAAGTTGATTAAACTTGGTTGTTGGTGAGTACGATTGGTAATCTTGTGTTTGGCCAGTAATTCTTTTGTTTTAACCATTAATCCTTATTCTTCTTACACAATTTGCGTTCGTCTGCGATTTCTCCAAATGGGTGCAAGTCCTTCCGCCGACACAATTTTTTCGGCTCCCCTGGAGCTTTTATCTTACAAAGACCGCTGAGTGTCTCGGATACGTATGTATATTATTCATATGAAATTTTCTTCATGGTGCTGGTTGTATGTCTCCATTACCATTATCTTGATATGCGCAGTAGGCGTCTATGTTTTCCCCTCAACCATTGTGTTTGTGGAGAAACCTGCCCCTTTGCCGACGGCGGAAAATCCCAATTTTCTTGCGCAAGTCACGGACTGCTTCCTGCCCACAGCTGCGATATACGGGTATACGTTGCGCATTACCGCCGGTTTTCGCTCTATAGCGGAGCAGACCCAGATATATAATTCAGGACGTATAGAAGACGGCCACATCGTATCTGAAGCGCCGCCGGGCCATAGCCTCCATAACTATGGCTATGCGGTGGATGTGGTAGATAGGTTTAAAGGATATGACATTGATTGGACGCGGTTAATAAAAATCGCGGCATACTGCAGTTTGGAGTCGGGAGGCGTCGGCGATCTGCCGCATTTTGAATATAGGGGCGGCCTTACAACCGATCAGTTTGCCGCGGGCCTGCGGCCCCCGCCTCTCACGTTGCCGTGCGCAGTGATGTCGCAACGTTCAGCGTCAACCACGCCGCTGACTCTTGCGGATTTAAACGCGTGCGGCGCGCCTACATTTTAACGGCTGCTCTCCGGCCCGCGTATTGGACGGATTTAGAATTGATTGCGGTACCACAAAGCCACTGCCAGAGCGGCTATCACTATAAAACTAACCAGTATCCATCCTGTAATGCTGAAGAACGTTGAAAAATCCTGCCAGTGGATTCCAAGAAAGTAGCCTGCATATAATATGCCGCCGATTGAGACGACATTGCCGAGAGCATCGTATAAAAGAAATGTTCCGAAGCCTATACCGACGAAACCCGAGAGGATATTTGCCAACGGATCGGCCGTGCCCACGAACCTCGTAAAAAATATCGTGGGTCCCGGATGCCGCTCCACGTAGTCTTCGAGGCGTTCGATATACGAAGGGATGCGTATATGAAGCAAATGAATGACGCGACGCCCGTATCTGCGGGCCAAAAAATAATCAAGACAATCACCCGACACATTGGCTCCTACGGCGACGACAAAAGACAGGGGGAAGTTAAAGTATCCCTGGCTTGCAAACGCACCGGTTGCCAAAAGCAGGCTGTTGGTAGGTATTGGTAAGATAACAGCCGAGATCAATATGACGATAAACAGCGCCCAGTATTTGTAGAGAAGCAGGAAGGACAGCAGTAGGGCTACAAGATCGTTCATGGTTTTTGTATAACATACGCGCGTACGGCATTCTGCACTTGTGTGAGCATTGTCGATTGGTCGAGATGCCGGTCTTCTGAGTACTCGCGTATAGTCAAGCGCGGATATCTGCTATCGGTTATGGCGAGCTTCGTCTGCAGATAGTTCTGCGGCAGGGAAAAAAGATGATTGATATAATCAAAAGTCATCCATGCCGCCACAACACTCGCATCGCTTGCACCTACGGGACCGTGCGCATGAAGTGCTGAAAACAAAGTTCCATGCGCGGCGATATAATCAAGCCGGCGCACATGGCGATACTCTCGCACGAGCAGGATGCACAACACGACAAGGATTGCCGCTACTATCGCGATACTGATTTTTAAGCATAGTTCTATATGCTTGTGAGTTGGTGCGTCCATAATTTTTTTCTACAATTCCATCGTGTCGCCAAGATGGTCGACCAACTCGCTCGCGGGCAGGCGGGTTTTGTGGGCGAGGATAAGCTCGACAATTTGCACCGCATTTTCCTCCGTCGACTCAGGCGCGTCTTTGCCGCCAATGGCCGTCTGCATCCAGCCCGGGTTGATGAGAGATACTTTTATGTCCGGGTGCGAGACCCCAAAGGCGAGTAGCACGTAGTTGAGTGCGGTCTTGCTTGCGCTATACACCCAATGGAGCGCTTCATAACCATGCGTGCCGCGGCTGGTTGGTTCGAGGTCGCGCCCTTGGAGCTGCGCGAACGTGCCCATGCCCGAAGAGATGCCGACAATCAGCCGCTCGGAACCGAGCGCAAGATTGGGGAGCAGCAGGTCGGCCAAAAGCCGCGGCGCAATCGTGTTTATGACAAAAACATGCGCTATCGCGTCGAGGGTTGAGACAATAGCATCGTCATTAACCGAGCTCGAGTCATAGACGCCCGCGTTGTTTATTAATACATCGATGGGCGTACCCACAAGTGTCTGTGCGCACGCACGCACGGTTGTTTCGTCGGACAGCTCGAGTTCAACAGCGGTCGTGTTTGGGTTGGTGCGGACGTCATCCGGGAGCTCGGCCATTTTCCGGCCGGCGGCAATGACGCGCCAGCCCTTGCCGAGAAACTCCCGCGTGAGGGCCAACCCGAGGCCGCTACGCGCACCGGTAATCAATACGGTTTTCATCAACTCCAGTATATACTAAAAGTGATATGTGGCAGCAGGCGGTAAACCCATTACACAGTGTGGTGCTTTCTGCCGGAGTAGCGGTTGTCCCGATACTCGTTTTGTTTGTTTTGCTTCTCAGCCGGAAAGTTGCCGGTCATATTGCAACGATACTAACGCTCCTCATCGGCCTGCTTATTGCCGTAACGCTGTACACGATGCCGCCGGGGCTTGCCGCGGCGTCCGCGCTCCTCGGAGTCATCGACGGTCTTTTTCCGATTGGGTGGATTGTGCTTAACGCGGTCTTTCTCTACAACCTGAGCGTTGTAAGCGGCAGCTTTGCCATAGTGCGGGACAGTATCGAGTCGGTCACCGCCGATAGGCGGCTTCAAGCTCTTTTGATTGCGTTTTGTTTTGGCGCTTTTCTCGAAGGTGCGGCCGGCTTTGGCGCTCCGGTTGCCATTACGGCGGGCATGCTTGTGGGGCTCGGTTTTGACGCGCTCTATGCCGCCGGCATTTGCCTCGTTGCCAACACCGCGCCGGTGGCATTTGGCGGCATCGGCATCGCGGTCATTACGGCGGGCCATGTAGCCAACATCGACCCAAATATTCTGAGTAGGATGATTGCGCATCAGCTCCCGCTTGTTGCGTTGCTCATTCCGCTTTGGCTCGTGCTCATGATTGCAGGCTGGCGGGGCGCCCGAGAAATTTGGCCGGCCATTCTGGTCACCGGAGCGTCATATGCGCTGACCATGTTTCTCACAGCCTCCTATCTCGGCCCTATGTTGCCGGACATTCTTTCGGCCACGGTTTCTATCGCGTGCCTCATCGGCTTGCTCAAAGTCTGGCGTCCAAAAAATATCTGGCGCTTTCCCAAAGAGAGAACCGAGGGCGTGGTGGTGCCGATGAAGCACACCTATAGTTGGCAAACGTTGTTACGCGCATGGGCGCCGTTTGTATTGCTGGTTATTTTTGTCGGTAACTGGGGCGTGGTCGGTATCCAACAAATGCTCAATCGAGCGACGTTGCAGATTCCTTTTGGCATCCTCAATAACGCGATATCAGCGGGCGGCAATCCGCTTGCCGTCAGCTACTCGTTTACCTGGCTTGGCGCCGCCGGCACCGCCATCCTCTTTGCCGCCATCTTGAGCGCTTTCCTTCTTGGCATTTCTTGGAAACTTTTTTGGCGGACGGCATGGCAAACGCTCAAGGAATTATATAAACCGTTGTTGACCATCGGCTCGATTGTCGGCTATGCCTACGTTACCAATTATTCGGGCATGTCTGTTGCCATGGGCGATGCACTCATGGTGACCGGCCGCTTTTTCCCGTTTCTCTCACCGTTGCTCGGTTGGTTTGGCGTCTTTATCACCGGGAGCGACACGTCCTCAAATGCGCTCTTCAGCGGCATTCAAGCGCAGACCGCCCGTTCGCTCGGCATTAATCCGGTTTTGAGCGTGGCGGCCAACAGCACCGGCGGCGTCGCCGCAAAAATGATTTCTCCGCAGAGCATCGCGGTGGCCACGGCCTCCACCAAGCTCACGGGGCAAGAGGGGACTATCTTCCGCTTCACCATACTGCACAGCGTGGGGCTCGTTGGCATCATCTGCATAATCACTTTTCTCCAGGCGCATTACGCATCATGGATGATCCCAAACGCCGCCGCGGCTGCCGCGGCGGCGGCAACCGGCTTCAGCCTTGGAGGGATACTCACGGTCGTCGTCTCAATCATAGCGATTGCCGCTCTTTTTATTTTTACTCGCCGTAGCCGGTGAGCGTCTCTTGCGGCATCTGCCGGCGAAAGATGCGATGTAAATACCAGTTATATGCAAGGATAATGGGGAGGAGCGGCCCGATGCCCCAGAGCATAAAACGCAGCGTGTTTGCCGGCGATGCCGCCGCAAAGATAGTGACCGACGGCGGCACAAGATACGGATACGTGCCCACCAGCATGCCGGCCGTCCCGAACGCAAAGAGCAGGAGACATTGGTAGTACAAACGCTCGGGATGCTGCGCACGCACGGCATCGTAGCCAAACCACAGCGCAATCAATGCGATAGCAACCGCTATCGCGTAGAGGGCATACATGCTTGGAGGCGTGCTCCAACGGGTAAAAAAGAGATAATTGGTACGCGGCAAGAGCAGCGTGGCCAACAACAGCGCAACACCCGTGAGGCCCGCATAGGTAAGTATGCGGTTAAAGCTCCCGCTTTTGTTGGCATAGCGCTCCTCGCGGATAAGGTAGGTGTATCCGAGCACCGCGTAGCTGCAAAAAATACCGACGGCCATAAGCAGGGTAAGCGGCGTTGCCCAATCCCATAGCGTGCCCGCAAAATGTCCGTCGGCAATTGAGATGCCGCCGAGGAGCCCGCCAAGCGCGCATCCTTGCCCCACCACCACAAGGAGGCTGGCGACGCCAAAGATGCGGCTCCATATCTCCTTGCGCACCGCATAAGCATGAAACTCAAACGCAACAGCGCGGCCGATAATGCCGACAACAATAATCATCCCGGGCACGTAGAGCGCGTTGAGTCCAATAGCATACACCGCGGGGAACGCGCCAAAAAGCGTCCCTGCCGCAACTAAAAGCCAGGTTTCGTTGGCGTTCCAAATGGGCCCAAGGATATCAAGCATGCGCGAGCGCTCAGACTCTTGCTGCGGCAAAAGTGAGAGCAATCCTATGCCAAGATTTGCGCCGTCGAGCAAAATATACAGCGCCAGCTCGCCGCAGATAATAAAGTACCACATAAGCGGCAGCATTGAGTCGCTCATGGCAGTGGGGAGGTTAAGTCGGGGCCGCTTTGCACGATGCGGCGGGTAAAGTATATAAACAGCCACAGCAGCGCACAATACACCGCCGTGATGACACCGATAACCAGCGCGGTCACGGGCGATTCAAGATTGGAAGAGAGGCCATCGGCGGTACGCATCACATGGTACATAATCCATGGTTGGCGTCCTATCTCGCGCACCATCCATCCCGCCTCGGTTGCGATAAACCCAAGCGGTATCGCATAGACCCACAACTTCCAAAATCCCATATGTTTAGATATTTTTTCGATAGAGAGCCGTCCCGAGTACCAATACCACACGCCACAAAGTGTGAGGCCTATAAGCACCACGCCGATGAGTACCATCAAACGAAACGCATAAAAGATAAACACCGACTCGACGACGGTTGGTTGGTCGTCAGCAGGGAAGGAGTTAAGACCGAGGACGGTGCCGGTATCGGAGTGAGTGGTGAGTATGCTGAGCGCATTGGGGATCTCCAACGCCGCGGCGTTGCTTCCGCCGCCCGCTTGCGGCCATGCCACAACCGCAAAAGGCGCGCCGGTGCCCGGCGCGTTGGTGTTCCACGTCAGTTCCATCGCGGCGAGTTTTTCGGGCTGATACTCGGCCACCACGCGCCCGCTCATATCGCCCAGCAATGCTTGTATGGGCGTGATGGCTATCGCGATGACCAGGCAATATTTAAACGCATTGATAAAAAACGCGGAGCGCGCGCGTTTTTCGTCGGTGTAGGGCTCCGTGCCGCGCGTGTTTTGGATGAGCGCCCATGCGCATATGCCTGCCATGAGAAAAAGAGTCGACTCGATGCACGCAACCCACATGTGTCCAAACGAAACGAGCGAGTCGGGATTAAATATCGCGGCGCGATAATTGTCCACGATAATGAGGCCGTTTTGCATGTGGATACCTTCCGGCAATTGCATCCACGAGTTGGCAACCATAATCCAAAATGCCGAGAGCGATGCGCCGAGGAGCACGCCGAAGTTTGAGAGCAGATGCACTGTGCGCGAGACGCGCTTCCAACCAAATACAAGGATGCCGAGCGACGCGGTCTCGAGCGTAAAGGCAACCGTCGTTTCGAACCCCATGATGTTGCCAAAAAAACTCCCGGTCGCCGCAGAAAACGCGGCCCAGTTGGTCCCAAACTGGAAGGCAAGCGGGAAGCCGCTTGCAACGCCGATGGCAAACGTGAGTATAAATATTTTTGTCCAAAAGCGGGCTTGGCGGTAATACGACTCATGGCCGGAGTAGAGCCACATCGCCTCCATCACAAACATATACAGCGCCAGCCCGATAGACATGAGCGGCCACAAAATATGAAACGCCGCCGTATCTCCAAATTGTATGCGTGATAAGTCGAGCGGATTCATGCGGGTATATTAAAACGGCTGGGGGCTGTATATCAGCGTCCCCACAAACACGAGCGTGTTAAAGACAAGCCAGAGGCTGTAGGTAAAGGTGATAGGGCCCTCGCGATGTGCCATGCCGTAGAGTATCCACGGTATATCAGAGAGCGCATAGGCGCCCCACGAGATTGCCGACACGCCCGAGGCGTCTTGCAGATAATAAATTTTAACCAGCTGAGGGATGGTAAAGAGAGGGCCGATGACTCCGACCGCATAAATAACACGGTCGAGCATGCGCATGGTGCGAGGGCGCTTGAGAAAGTGCAAATGAAAAAACATACTCTCTATTGTACCGTAAAATTTTCTACCCTAACATTTGTATTTGAAGCGCAAAAAGGATATATTTGACACGTTCAAGCCCAGACGCTTGCGGCTGTAGCTCAACGGTAGAGCGCTACCCTGTCACGGTAGAGGTCGTGGGATCATCACCCATCAGCCGCGCTTAGTGTATCTAATAAGAAACTCCGTGATTTGGTAGTGGGGGAGATTGAAAAACTGCAAAAAATAGGGTAACCTCTGTATGTTCATTACAAGCCGAAGTAGCTCAGATGGTAGAGCAACTCCATGGTGGGCCGCATGCCCTGCCCACTCTCGCGGTAACACGGGAGTGAATCCCGAATAACGGTTAACGGCCTCACACAGGCTAAGACCGTAGCGTCTATGACGCTCGAACGACTGACAAGGGTCTCCCTATGGGAGAAAGATACAGTCTAGCCCTCTTTGAAGTGTATTTTTAAAGAAAAGAGGTGTAAGCGAAGGAGTAGGTCGCCGGTCCGATTCCGGCCTTCGGCTCCCGATTGTATCGGAAGCAGCCAGCGTAGCTCAGTTGGTAGAGCACTTCATTCGTAACGAAGAGGTCGTCGGTTCAATCCCGACCGCTGGCTCAAAGTGTCGAGAAAGAAAAAGGCCGCGGGTTCCGAGGGGCACGCGGTCTACTCAGCTTGTTTGAGAGCTCTAAGCATTTTGAGATGCTTGGGCAAAAAATCGGCCATCGTCTCCAAATCATTGAGAGTGAAACAAGTCGATTCGTACATTGTCCCTTCGTTGTCGACTCGGGTCACAATCTTGCCGCGGTGTCCTGCCAAGAGGCGATCGGGAACCGCGACTAAAAATAAATATTGAGGATATGGACCTGAGTTTCCAACCTGTCGAGTTTTGCTCGCGAGAATAAGTTTATATTCTGTGAGGTCGATGCCGGTTTCCTCCATGGTTTCCCGTATGGCCGCTTGTTCGGACGTTTCTCCGTCCTTAATTCGGCCTCCGGGGAGTTTCCAAAAAAGCGGAGAATCCTTCCCAGGTTGTTGCACGACGACCATTACGTTGCCTGCAACCAATGCAACTAACGTAGAACCATTATTAGTGCTCACGGCACACTCCTGTGCGCAATTCGAGTTCGAGGATTAGAGACTTTCCGGAAAGAACCATACCTGATTTGTGGTAAAAGTCAAGTACGGTATACTCTTATATATATGAGCAACGAGGCAGGTAAAGACACGGGAGAGAAGGCCGAGCGTATAAAGGAGATAGAGGCCGCCATGCTGCAGGCCGACTTTTGGCAAAACCCCGCCGAGGCGCAGGCGCTTATCAAAGAACTCCAAGATTTAAAGACGGTGGCTGAAGGCGGCAATCCGTACGACCGCGGCAACGCCATCATCACGCTTGTCGCAGGCGCGGGCGGCGATGATGCCGAGGATTTTGCGCATATGCTTTTTGAGATGTACCGCAAATATATCGAAAAGAGGGGATGGAGCATGCGCGTGTTGCACGCCAACGAAAACGACCACGGCGGTTATCGCAATCTCTCAATGGAGATAGAGGGCCCGTCCTTCGCCAAGGCTTCGGAGGGCAAGCAAGGCCCCTATGGTGTATTAAAAAACGAGTACGGCGTGCACCGGCTGGTGCGCATCTCGCCGTTTAATGCCAACAAAAAGCGCCAGACTTCTTTTGTGCTGGTTGAGGTGCTGCCGGTTTTGGAAAAAGTTACTGACATCGACATCCCTCCCGATGATTTGGAGATTACCGTGGCGCGCTCCGGCGGCCCCGGCGGCCAAAACGTCAACAAGCGCGAGACAGCCGTGCGCATTGTGCACAAACCCACGGGGCTTAGCGCGCATGTCGACGGCGAGCGCACGCAAGGCGCCAATAAAGAAAAAGCTTTGGCAATCGTTAAAGCAAAGCTCCTGCATCAGCTCGAGGCCGAGCGTAAAGAAAAGGTTGCCGACCTCTCTACCAACTCCTCCAAAATCGAGTGGGGGAGCCAGATACGCTCCTATGTGCTGCATCCGTATCAGTTGGTTAAGGATCATCGCACCGGCGTGGAGGTCTCCAACGCGCAAGGTGTCCTTGATGGCAATCTCGAACCGTTTTGCACATCGGGTATATAGGAGTAAAATAAAAAAGTTGTGATTAAGGGCACATTCCAATGATTTATTACGATCGCGTATCCAAGATATACGCCGACAACTCGACCGCACTTGAGGACGTAAGCTTCTCGGTGGAGCCGGGCGAGTTTATCTCATTTGTCGGCCACTCCGGCGCCGGCAAAACCACGCTCATCAAAATGCTTCTTGCCGAAGAAAAGCCGACCTCCGGCTCGGTGTTTTTTGAGTCTATCAACGTGCACGAGGTGCCGATGAACCGCATCAACAGCCTGCGTCGCAAAATCGGCACGGTGTTCCAAGATTTTAAACTGCTCCCGGCTAAAACCGCGTACGAAAACATCGCCTTTGCCATGGAGGCCGCCGGCAGGCCCGAGGAGGAGATACGCTCCGACGTGCCGCACGTGCTGGGGCTCGTTGACCTCGGCGACAAGATGAACAACTTTCCAAGCGAGCTCTCGGGCGGCGAGCAGCAGCGCGTGGCAATAGCGCGCGCCATCGTCAACCAGCCCGATGTCATCATCGCCGACGAGCCCACCGGCAACCTCGACCCGGTCAACACCTTTGAGATAGTGCAAATTTTAAAAAAGATAAACGACCTCGGCACCACTATCATCCTCACCACGCACAATAAGGGCGTTATCGACAGCCTCAAAAAGCGCGTCATCACGCTTGATAGGGGCAAAATAATTAGGGACGATAGGGAAGGGAAGTATATACTGTAGTTATATGGATTGGGTCACGATAAAACGGATTTTTAGAGCGGGCTTCTTGAGCTTTTGGCGCAACGGCTTTGTGTCGTTTGCATCGGTCCTCATGATGACCTTTACGCTCTTTACCATCCTACTTGCCATTTTTACCGGCGTGATTTTAGACACGACGCTCCAGCAGTTTAGAGACAAGGCCGACATGAACGTCTACTTTGTCACCGATGCGCCCGAGGACCAGATTTTGGCGTTGCAAAAATCGGTCAACGCATTGCCCGAGGTTGCCTCCACCGAGTATGTCTCGCAAGACGATGCGCTTGCCAACTTTAGGGAGCTCCATCAAAACGACCAGCTCACGCTCCAAGCGCTCGACGAGCTCGGCACCAATCCGCTTGGCGCGATGCTCAACATAAAAGCCAAAGACATAAACTCGTACAGCGCCATCGCCACCTTCCTCCAGGGCCAGGAGGCGCTCACGCAGGGGCAGTCGCAGATAATTGACAAGATAAATTATTTTGACCAGCAGCATCAAGACGCCATCAATCGCCTCTCGCAGATAACCGGCTCGGCCAAGCTCATCGGGTTGGCTATCATCATCATTTTTGTACTTATCACCATTGCGATAACGTTTAACACGCTGCGGCTCACCATTTACGGCTCGCGCGAGGAGATACAAGTGATGCGGCTCGTGGGTGCTACGCAAGGGTATATCCGTGCGCCGTTTATCGTCGAGGGCATCATGTATGGCCTGATTGCCGGCATCGTGACGCTTATGCTCTTTTATCCGCTCACGTGGTGGCTTGGCAACGTCACTGCAAACTTCTTTGGCGGCATCAATATCTTTAGCTATTACATCAGCCACTTCCCGGTACTCTTTCTTATTGTCGTCGGCTCTGGCGTGGTGCTGGGGGCTGTGGCCAGCTCTCTTGCGGTGCGGAGGTATCTTAAGATATAGTAGTATCTGATTAACCATGGCTGCACGACCCACACGATCACCCTCCAAAAAACAATCTCCTAAATACATCTTTATCGTCGGCGGGGTCATGAGCGGTATCGGCAAGGGCATTGCCTCATCCTCCATCGGGCGCATTCTCAAGTCAAAAGGGTTTAAAGTAACGGCGATAAAAATCGACCCGTATATCAACGTCGATGCCGGCACCATGAACCCCACCGAGCACGGCGAGGTGTTTGTGCTCGACGACGGCTACGAGACCGACCAAGACATGGGCAACTACGAGCGTTTTTTGGATGACACGTTGCCCAGCATCAACTACATGACCACCGGCCGCGTGTATCAAGAGGTTATCCGCCGCGAGCGCAACCTTGAGTACAAGGGCAAAAATGTGCAGGTCGTGCCGGATGTGCCAATCGAGGTCATCCGCCGCCTTCTTGAGGCGCAAAAGCTGGCAAACGCAGATGTCACTACCATCGAGGTGGGCGGTACCATCGGCGAGTACGAAAACATCCTCTTTCTTGAGGCGGCGCGCATGCTCAAACAAAAGTTCCCGCACGATGTGGCGGTGGTGATGCTCTCGTATGTGCCGATACCGCACAACATCGGCGAGATGAAGACCAAGCCGACCCAACACGCGAGCCGCGAGCTCAACTCGGTGGGGCTCCAGGCCGATGTCATCTTGGCGCGCGCCACGGTGCCGCTCGACCAAAAGCGCAAAGAAAAGATTGCAACGTTTTGCAACATCAGCCCCGAGCGCGTTATCTCGGCGCCGGATGTCGAGAGCATCTACGATGTGCCGGAAAATTACGAAAAAGACGGTCTCGGCGATATTTTGACCGAGGTGTTGGGCCTACCCACGCGCAAAACCGATCTCTCGGAGTGGAACGCGTTTGCGCGCAAAGTAAAAAACGGCAACCAAGAAATTTCTGTAGCGATTGTCGGCAAATATTTTAACTCGGGCGACTACGTGCTCTCCGACGTATACATCTCGGTCATCGAGGCGCTCAAAACGGCCGGATACCACAACAGCGCCAAAATAACATTGAGCTATCTTGACTCCGAGGATTTTGAAAACGGCAAACGTCCGCTTGCAGAGCTCGGCGCATTTAACGGCATCGTGGTGCCCGGCGGCTTTGGGTCGCGCGGCGTTGAGGGTATTGTGATGGCCATACAGTACGCGCGCGAGCACGCAATCCCATACCTCGGCCTCTGCTACGGCATGCAATGGCTCACGGTGGAGTATGCCCGCAACAAGGCGGGGCTCGCGGGCGCCAACACGAGCGAGGTCGACAAAAAAACGCCGCACCCTGTTATCGACATCATCCCCGACCAAAAAGAAAAGATGCTCAACCAAAACTACGGCGGCACCATGCGCCTCGGCGCCTATCCGTGCGTGCTCAAAGAGGGGACCGTTGCATGCGAGGCCTACGTGTCCTGCGGAGCCTTGGCGAAGAAGGATGGCGTTAAAAAGATAAGCGAGCGCCACCGCCATCGCTACGAGGTTAACCCCGAGTACATCAAGCAGCTCGAGGAGGCGGGGCTTATATTTAGTGGCCGCTCTCCCGACGGTGTGCTGATGGAGATAGCCGAGCTGCCTAAAAAAGTACATCCGTTTTTTGTCGGCTCACAGTTCCACCCCGAGTTTCTCTCAAGGCCGCTCTCGCCGCACCCGCTGTTTGTGGCATTTATTAAAGCCGCAAAACAGAAAAAATAAAACCCCTCAAGGGGTTTTATTTAGGCTTTTCTTTTTTAGGCTTCTTTTTGTCTTTTTTGTAAGCGTTGTTTCCTTTACCCATAGGCAAAATATTAGCTTGCTAATGCAATATATAATAGCACGACCTCAAGATGCCCCAGCTGTGCAAAAGGCGTGTCGAGGCTTGAGAAAAGGGAGTTTTTGGCGTAGTGTATGGACATTGCCAGATCGTCTAATGGTAGGACAACGGACTCTGAATCCGTTTATCTTGGTTCGACCCCAAGTCTGGCAGCAGAGTTGTATTCTGAGAGCAGGTTTGCTCAAATTGTCTTTGTTTTTCAACGGTATTTATCGGTTCGAACCGTTTGTGTATGGCGCG
>Ga0182030_10018628_pt1 | contig 13302 bp, 12 predicted proteins | sample 812S3MmetaG_FD_121299 | JGI IMG/M metagenome (GOLD analysis project Ga0182030, IMG submission 121299) | Permafrost microbial communities from Stordalen Mire, Sweden - 812S3M metaG (Illumina Assembly) | ecosystem: Environmental > Terrestrial > Soil > Wetlands > Permafrost | place: Sweden... | reverse complement strand
TGACCTGGGGCCCCTTGAAGCAGCTTGTGCCCGGCACCCCCGCGCGCACCAGTGATTCGACCATCGTGCGCATTGGCGCTGACCCCGACAAGGCTGCGTAGTGGCCCTCGAAGATCTCCAACATAATTTTCTGACCGGTCAGGTCGAAGACCTGGTGCGGTGGGCGAGGCGGGCTTCGGTGTGGCCCGCGACCTTTGGTCTCGCCTGTTGCGCCATCGAGATGATGGCGGCGGGAGCTGCCGACTACGACCTCGCGCGCTACGGCATGGAGGTCTTTCGCAACTCACCGCGCCAAGCGGACCTCATGATCGTCGCCGGACGCGTCAGCCAGAAGATGGCACCCGTGCTTCGCCAGGTCTACGACCAGATGATGGAACCCAAGTGGGTCATCTCCATGGGCGTGTGCGCGTCGAGTGGGGGGATGTTCAACAACTACGCCATCGTGCAAGGGGTGGATCAGATCGTTCCCGTCGACGTCTACGCGCCCGGGTGCCCGCCGAGCCCCGAAACCTTGATGCACGCGATCTTGACGCTGCACGAGCAGATCCGTACCGGTGAAATCTTGAAGCGCCGCAGCGAGGGTCGCCCGACCCACGTCGCCGACCAGTCGAACGTGTGGACCCCCGAGGTCCCGGTCGCCGTGAGGGTGGGAACGCCGAAGTGATCCCCCTTCCTCTTACGGCCCCCCCAGGAGTCGTTAGCGCCGACGTGATGGCGAGCGACCTCGGTTGCTTTCCGAGCACTGGCGACTACTTCGAACTCGTGCGCTCATTTAAGGCCGACCACTTTGAGATGTGCGTGGATCTCTGCGCTGTCGACTATCTCGAACACCTGTCGCGCCCCCTGCCCGAGGGCATCACGCCCACCCGCTTTGAGGTGGTCGTGAACTTGCTCAGTCTCTCCAAGCGCCAGCGCGTGCGTATTCGGGTGCAAGCGGGCGACGACGAGCCCCGGGTGGCCTCACTCTTTTCCCTCTACCCCGGCACCGAAGCGATGGAGCGAGAGGCCTTCGACCTCATGGGGGTGCTCTTTGATGGTCACCCCGACTTGACACGCATCTTGATGCCCGAAGACTGGGAGGGTCATCCACTGCGCAAGGACTACGCCGTCGGGAAGATTCCGGTTCAGTTCAAGGAAGCGCCGGGTCCGCGATGAGTGATCCGACCGTACGCGTCGCCGAAAGGGTGGAGTTACTCGCGGCGGAAACCGACGAAGGTCTTCAGGGTCTCCAGCCTCGCAGCGCCACCAGCACCGATGAGCTAGGTCGAGAGGTCGGTGCGGTGTTGCGCATGAGTGACCTGACGCTCGATCCCAATGACGTCGATTACGAGCGTCACGATGACGAAACCATGATCATCAATATGGGTCCGGCCCACCCCTCCACGCACGGGGTGTTGCGTCTCATGATTGAACTCGACGGCGAGTACGTGCTGCGTACCAAGCCGGTGATTGGTTATCTGCACACCGGCATGGAAAAGACCGGCGAGGTGTTGAGCTATATCCAGGGCGCGACCAACGTGACCCGCATGGACTACCTGAGCCCCATCGGCAACGAGCTCGGCTACTCGTTGGCCGTGGAGAAGCTCCTCGCCATAGAGATCCCCGAACGCGCCACCTGGATTCGCATGATGATGGCTGAACTGAATCGCCTCTCCTCGCACCTGGTGTGGATTGCTACGAATGGTATGGATCTCGGCTCCACCTCCGCCATGATCTATGGGTTTCGCGAGCGCGAGCTCATACTGGCCTTCTTCGAGAAGACGGCCGGTCTGCGGATGAACCTGAACTACGTGCGACCCGGTGGGGTGGCAGCCGATCTGCCCGACGGCTGGGAGGATGACATCCTCGTTATCTGCGACACGGTCTACGAGCGCACCTTTGAGTACGACGAGCTGTTGACCGGACAGCCCATCTTCCGCGGCCGCATGGTGGGGGTCGCGCCGATTACGGCCGAGGAGGCGCTGGCCCTGTCGGCCACGGGACCGCTGCTGCGCTCGACCGGCGTGCCCTGGGACTTGCGTCGCGCCATGCCCTACCTTGCCTACGACCAGGTGGACTTTGACGTCATCGTCGGCACCTACGGCGACAACTTCGACCGCTACGCCATTCGCCTGAACGAGATGCGCGAATCAATCCGTATCATCCGCCAGTGCCTCGAAAGGATGCCCTCGGGCGACTATCGAAGCCAAGACCCCAAGGTCACGCCGCCACCGCGCGCGCGCATCGATGAGTCAATGGAAGCCTTGATTCACCACTTCAAACTCTTCACCGAGGGCTTTATGGTGCCCCCGGGCGAGGTATACAGCGCCATCGAATCCCCGCGCGGCGAACTCGGCTGTTACCTCGTCGCCGACGGCGGGGCGAAGCCCTATCGGCTCCACGTTCGTGGACCGAGTTTCGTGAATCTCCAGTCTCTGCCGCTCTTGATGCGCGGCGGACTGCTCTCTGATGCCATCGCCGTCATCTCGTCGATCGATCCGGTGTTGGGCGAGGTGGACCGATGAGTCATCTCCGGATTGACCTGCGCCAACGGGCCGATGAGCTGGTGGCCCTCTATCCACGACGGCGATCGGCCATGTTGCCGTTGCTTCACCTGGCCCAAGAACAAGATGGCTATCTCACCAACGACGGCATAGCCGAGGTGGCCGAACTCACCGGCACCACGCCGGCCGACGTGCGCGGGACCGCCGCCTTTTATGACATGTTTCACCTCGAGCCGGTGGGCAAGTACGTGGTCGGGGTCTGCACCAACATCGCCTGCCTCTTGGCCGGCGGAGAAGAGCTCCTCGCCCACGCCAGCCAGACGCTGGGATGTGCCGTGGGCTCAACCTCGGACGACGGCCTCTTCACCTTGGAGGAGGCGGAGTGTCTCGCCGACTGCAACGTTGCGCCCTGCGTGCAAGTCAATAGCCGCTACGTCCGCACGACGACGCCCGAGACCTTCGACGCGCTGGTCGGGGAACTCAAGTCCGGACGCCGCGACCACGACATTCCGAGTTTTGGCACGCTCATTCGCGTACGGCGTGCCGGTGGCCTGCGTGCCAGCAAGAGCGACGTGGCAGCCGAACGCAGCGACGCCAGGTCAGCGCGTGAGAAGCGCGACGCGGAGAAGCAGTAGTGGCCGTTCTTAACGCTCCCCGCATCGTCACGGCTCGCGAGAGTTTCGATGACTCCTACACGCTCGCTCGTTACCTGGAGACGGGCGGCTATCAGGGGTTGCGCAAAGCATTCACGATGTTCCCCGAAGCCGTGGCGGCCGAAGTGGACGCCGCATCCTTGCTCGGACGGGGCGGGGCGGGCTTTCCCGCCGGACGCAAGTGGTCGATGTTGCGCAAGGCTCCCGTGTCGTACCTCGTCGTGAACGGCGATGAGTCCGAGCCCGCGACCTTCAAGGATCACTACCTCATCGAGCGCGACCCGCACCAACTCATCGAGGGAGTCGTCATCGCGGCCTACGCCCTGCAGGTCAATCAAGCGTTCATCTACGTGCGCGGCGAGTTCGCCCTGGGTCTCGAGCGGTTACAGCAAGCCCTCAATGAGGCCTACGAATACGGCGCGCTCGGTTCAAAGATATTTGGCTCGGACTTCTCCGTCGACATCGTGGCCCACCCCGGCGCCGGCGCCTACATCTGCGGCGAAGAGACAGCTCTGATCGAGGGTCTCGAGGGGAAGCGCGGCTTTCCCCGCATCAAGCCTCCCTTCTTTCCCGCCGTCACCGGACTCTATGGCGAGCCGACGGTCGTGAACAACGTCGAGACCATGGCGAACCTGCCGTGGATTGTCACCAACGGTGGCGCGGCCTTTGCCGCTCTGGGTGGCGGGCGAAGCGCAGGTACGCGACTCTTCGCCCTGGCCGGTCGCGTGAACCAACCTGGTGTGTACGAGATCGAGATGGTGAAGAACACCTTCCGGGACCTCATCTACGATCCGGCGCTGGGCGGTGGCATCACCAACGGGGGACAGGTCAAGGCGTTTATCCCCGGTGGCGTTTCCGCGCCATGGTTCGGACCGGACCTCTTGGATCTCCCGCTCGGTCAAGACGAGGTCGCCGAAAAAGGATCGATGCTGGGCTCGGGTTCGGTGGTCGTCTTTGACCAGACGAGTTGCATGGTACGAGCGACCTGGCGCATTACCCGGTTTTTCTCGCGCGAGTCCTGTGGTCAGTGCACGCCGTGTCGTGAAGGATCGGGCTGGATCGAACGCGCCATGTATCGCCTGGAGCACGGCGGCGGTCGAATGGAGGACCTCGACATGCTGCTCGACCTCTGCGACAACATCTCGCCCGGACTGAACTGGCCCCCGCAGCAGACCACGATCTGCGTGCTCGGACCCTCCATTCCCTCGTCGGTGAACTCAGCGATCACCATGTTCCGCGACGAGTTTGCTCAACACGTCAATGACGGAGGCTGTCCCTTTGACTGATGTGAAGTCCTCCGTGACTGTCTCTGTAAATGGCCGCAGCATCGAAGCGCAGCCCGGTGAACTCCTGATCGAGGTGGCCGAGCGCGCGGGTCATTACGTGCCGCGTTTTTGTTACCACCCACGCATGGAGCCGGTCGGATTCTGTCGCATGTGCCTCGTGGAAGTGGACGGTCCCCGCGGTGCGACCTTGCAGCCCGCCTGCTACATCAAGGTGAGTGACGGCATGAACGTCGTCACTGACTCGGACAAAGTGAAGAAGGCCCAAGACGGGGTCCTCGAGTTCTTGCTCGCCAATCACCCTCTCGACTGTCCCGTCTGTGACAAAGGTGGCGAGTGCCCGCTTCAGGACCAGACCTTGGCCCACGGCTCGGGCGAGACGAGGTTCATTGAGGAAAAGCGCCACTTCGTCAAGCCCATCGAGATCGGGGAACTGGTGTTGTTGGACCGCGAGCGCTGCATCCAGTGCGCGCGCTGCACGAGGTTCAGCTCTGACGTCTCGGGCGACACCGAAATCGCCTTCTCCGGTCGCGGTGACCTCATCGAAGTCGCGACCTCACCGACCACCCCCTTCGACTCGACGTTCTCGGGCAACACCGTCCAGATCTGTCCAGTCGGCGCCCTCACGGCGAAGCCGTATCGCTTCACGGCGCGCCCCTGGGACTTAGAGCAGGTCGAGAGTACCTGCACGACCTGCGCGGTCGGATGTCGGATCGCGGTGCAGTCCTCGGGCAACCGCTTGACGCGTCTTTTGGGCGTCGACTCTGAGCCGGTGAACCACGGGTGGCTGTGCGACAAGGGCCGCTTCACTCTGGACGCCATTGACGGTCACGACGGTGAGGTCGATCCGCTGTCCGCCGCCACGCGACTACGCGAGCCTCTGGTGCGCGAGAACGGCGAGTTGCGACCAGCGACCTGGGGCGAAGCACTGTCGCGCGCCGCGGCGATCCTTCAGGACGCCTCCTCTACGCCGAACGGTGTCGGCGCCATCGGCGGCGCGGCGCTAACCAACGAAGGAGCCTTCGCCTGGGAGCGCTTCGTGCGCGGGGTGCTCTCCAGTGATCACCTCGACGCCCAGTACGACGACGGGCTGGACGGCGCGCTCATTCAAGCGCTGCCCTCAGCGACCATCGACGAGGCCGCGCACGCGCGGGTTGTGGTTACCTTGACGGGCGACATTCGCGAGGAACTTCCGGTGCTGTTCTTGCGCCTGCGCGAGAACTTCGTGCAACGGAAGAACTCGTTGATTGAGTTCAGGTTTGGCCCCAGCGCTCTGCGACCCCTCGCCACCGTCTCGATGCCGGTGCGACCCGGCGAGGCTCACGTCATCGCGAAGACGCTCGCGACGGCTGACGCCAAGACCACGAAAGACTCGACGGTCACGGACAAGGAACTGGAGGACGCGCGTCGCCTGATCGGGGCGAACGGCGACGGCGTGGTCTTTGTGGTCGGCCGAGCGAACCTAGCCGAGTCGGCGAGCGTGATGCAGGCCGCGATCCGCACTCTGGCCGAAGCCTTTCCGGCCGCTACGTTCCTACCGGCGCTGCGACGGGCCAACGTGAGAGGTGCCCTCGACATGGGTCTGGCTCCTCACCTTCGACCGGGACGCGGGTACGACGCGACGTGCGAGGGCCGAAGCTCGATGGAACAGCTCGAAGCCATGCGCACCGGTGAGCAAAAGGCCGTCTTGTTGCTGGGCGGATGTCTGTTAGGCAACGTGCTTGACGTCGAGGGTGCGGTCGCTGCCCTGGAGGCGGCGAAGGTTGTCGTGGTCGCCGGTCACGGCGGCAAGACTCTGGCCTACGCCGACGTCGTACTTCCGGCCGCCGTGCAGCACGAGCGCCACGGAACGGTCACCAACATCGAGGGTCGCGTCACCAACGTCACGGCAAAGATCGTGGCGCCCGGTTCGGCCTGGCCCGACGTCGCCATCGCGGCCGAACTGGCCGAAGCGTGCGGCCAGAGTCTGGGACTCGACTCCGTCGAACTCGCCGCGAAAGTCATCGAAGAGACGACGGGATATCCGGCGCTCTCGATCATGAACGACGTCAGTGACGAGGGCGCGGTCGTGGGTCGCATCAAAGACCGGGTCGAGCGGCGCCCTCTGGATCCCATGGCCTTTCCGGGTATTCGCTCAACGAACACCGTCGGTCTGGGTGAACTCGCCGGCGCCCTCGTCAGCGACTCGGTGCGGACGGGTGCGATCCAGAGAATCGCGACATTGGACGCGATCCCTGTGGGCCGAGGCGTGGACGTCGGACACTTTGACGCCTACGGGCTCGCTCTCAACGTTTCGCGTCGCCTCTACGACCACGGCATCATGATGCAAGGTTCACCAGCGTTGGCGAACCTGGCCGCGAAGACGACGGCGCTGATCAACCACTTCGACCTCGACCGGCTGGGCCTCGCGACCGGCGATGAGGTGCAGGTGAACGCGCCCGCGGGGCCGATCAGTCTGCCCGTTGTTCTCAGTGATGACATCCCTCGCGGCACGCTCGGGATTGTGTTTGGCAGCGTCGATGAGTCCGGCAGTGATAGTGCCGCGACGTTGCTCTACGAAAGCGCGAACGTGATCACCCAACTGAAGTTGGCCACCACGTGACCTGGCTTGCCTCAGTCGACCCGCTCTTCATCTTCGGCCACGTCAGCGGCGTCGACATTCTCATCTTGTTGATTCGTCTACTGGTGGGTTTTGGTGCGCTGATGGGCGCGGTCACCATGATGATCTGGTTTGAACGCAAGGCCATCTCTGACATGCAGAGTCGCATCGGGCCCCAGCGTTGGGGACCCTTCGGTCTCTTGCAGACCCTCGCGGACGGCATCAAACTCTTCTTCAAAGAAGATCTCATCCCCGATCAGGCCGACCGCTTCGTCTTCAAGCTGGCGCCGTACCTAGCTTTGGTCCCCGCGATTATCACCTTCGCGATCATCCCGGTGGGTGGAACGCTGCACATCGCTGGCCACACGGTCTTGCTCCAGATCGCCAACCCGCCGATTGGCATCTTGTTGATGCTCGCAATGTCGGGCATCTCGGTCTATGGCGTCATGCTGGCCGGTTGGGCCTCGGGCTCGAAGTACCCGCTCATCTCGTCGGTGCGCGCGAGTGCCCAGATGATCAGTTACGAAGCGGCGCTCGGTATCACGATCGTGACGGTCGTCCTTGTCACGGGTTCGCTCAGCACCCACAACATCGTGACGTCCCAGGCGGGAGGTATCTGGCATTGGAACGTGATCCGCCTCGGCGTCGTGCCCTTCATCATTTTCTGGATCGCCATCACGGCCGAACTTAATCGTCCGCCTTTCGACGTGGTGGAAGCCGATAGCGAACTAGTCGGGGGCTTCAACACCGAATACTCGTCGGTTCGATTCGCGCTCTTCTATATGGCGGAGTTCATGAACACCATCACGATGTCGGCGATGATCGTGACGCTCTTCTTCGGCGGTCCCGCCGGATGGGTTCCGCCCGTCGCCCACCTGAGGTGGATCTTCCCGATTCTCTGGTTCGTGATCAAGACCACGATCTTCTGTTTCTGTTACATCTGGTTCCGGGCCGCGCTGCCACGCTTTCGCTACGACCAGGTCATGGACCTCGGCTGGAAGAAACTCATCCCCCTGTCATTGGGCTGGATGTTGATCGTGGCCGGTTTCATTATTCGTCCGGCCTGGGGCCTCTTGACGGCGGCGGCGGTCCTCTTCGCCTCGGTGGTGCTCGGTCGAGCGTTCTCCTTGGGCCAGTCGCGCGAGAGCGGACCCGACTCGGTCTTGCCGCCCATTGGCCAGCGACCGCTCCCGGGGCAGATCCTTCGCGCCTTCACCGATCTCGACGAGGAAGATCTATGAGTAAGCCTCTGAGCTTCTTTGGTGGTTTCAAACTGACGTTCCAGCATTTGGGCCGGGCCCCGGTGACTACCAGCTACCCCCAGGCGAAGCGAGCTAAGCAACCGCGCCAGCACGGACGTCACGTGCTGAACCGCTACGAAGACGGCATGGAGAAGTGCATTGGTTGTGAGTTGTGCGCGGGCGTGTGTCCGGCGAACTGCATCTACGTGCGGGGCCTCGACAATCCGCCGGACCATCCGGTCAGCCCCGGCGAGCGCTACGGCTACGTCTACGAGATCAACTACCTGCGCTGTATCCACTGCGATCTCTGCGTGGAGGCCTGTCCGACCCAGGCCATCACCGAGTCCAAAATGTTCGAGTTTTCCTTCACCAACCGCGCGGACGCCATCTACACCAAGGCCGAACTCCTGGTGGACGATCAGGGTTATCCCAAGCGTCTGCCCTGGGAGGACTGGCGTGCGGGTGAGGCCGAGATGACGGGCGGCTGGATGCGCGCGACGTCCCCCTCGGGGGACGCGAGCTTCGAAGGGGTCGTGCAGTGGACCGGTGATCTCGGTATGGGCGTGCGCGCGCCCGAAGGCGGCCAGAGCGCGAATCGCGACGACGAGGCCACCGGTTCTAAGCAACTACGGCGCGCGTTCTTCCGTCACCTCAACCCGATCGACGTCAACGACGACCAGCGCGGCCTTCAGGGACAGATGAGCCGAGGTCAAGAGAAGATGGCCATGGCGCGCGAGAAGATGACGGACAAGCTGGCGGAGCGCAAAAAGAACAAGAAGGACAAGAGTCAGCAGTGATCGCAACAACGTACGCCATCCCAGACGTCGTGGTCTTTGTGACCTCGACGATGCTGATTCTGGTCGGGGCGGTCGGCGTCATCTCAGTAAAGAACCCGGTGCACGCGGCGCTCTCGCTCATCATGACGCTCTTTGGCGTGGCCGTGGCCTTCATCGCGCAGTCGGCAGATTTTCTTGCCGCGGTTCAGATCATCGTCTACGCCGGAGCGATCGTTGTGCTGTTCCTCTTCGTGATCATGTTCCTGGGCGTGGGGTATGGCTCCAAGAGCAACGTGGAGCCTCTGGTAGGTCAGCGCGGCTTCGCGTTGGCTGGCGTCGTGATCACCATCGGCGGACTCATCGCTCTCATGGCCTCCTCTCACTGGGTCACCGGCCCCTCCTCGGTGACTGGAACGCTCGCCAAGGGTCAGGGCAATGTCAAACAGCTCGGCACGGCCGTCTTCACGACCTACCTCTACGCCTTCGAAGCGACGTCTCTGCTGCTCGTGATCGCGGTCGTGGGGGCCGTCTTGCTCGCCCGTCGCGAACGCGCCACTACCCGCGAGATGAGAGACGAGGTGAGTTCGTGAACGTTCCCGCCGCCTGGTATCTCATCGTCGCGGCGCTGCTCTTTGGCGTCGGCGCCTTCGGTCTCTTGACGCGACGCAGCGCGTTGATCATGTTCATGTGCTTAGAGCTGATGCTGAACGCCGTCAACCTCACCTTCGTGACCTTTTCTCGGACCATGAGCGACATCGCGGGACAGGCCAGCGTCTTTTTCGTCATGGTCGTCGCCGCGGCCGAAGTGACGGTCGGACTCGGCATCGTCGTGGCGGTCTTTCGCCGTCGGTCCTCCACGTCGGTCGACGATCTCACAGAGTTGAAGGGCTGACATGGCACCTGTCGCCACCTTGCTGCTGCTCATGCCGCTCGTCGGGTTCCTCTTCGTGCTGGTCATGGGACCGGCCTTGAAGGAAAAAGTCATCGGCGCCATCGGGACCGGCGTGGTCGCGGTGTCCTTCATCCTGGCCGTCATCACCTTCTTCATGCTGTTGCACCGCTCCAGCCGAGAAGTGACAATTCACCTCTTTAACTGGATCAATGTCGGCACCCTGCACGTGCCCGCCGCGCTACTGGTCGATCCGCTCTCGATCACCATGTGCCTCTTCGTGACTGGCATCTCGGCGCTGATCCACCTGTACTCCATTGGCTATATGCACGGGGAGAAGGACTTTCGAAAGTTCTTCTTGTACCTCAACCTCTTCGTCTTCTCCATGCTGTTGCTGGTGCTCGCGAACAACTTGCTTCTCACCTTCGTTGGTTGGGAAGGGGTCGGAGTCTGCTCGTACTGGCTGGTGAGTTACTACTTCACCCGGGGTAGCGCCGCGTCCGCGGGAAAGAAAGCCTTTCTCTACAACCGCGTGGGTGACTTCGGCCTCCTGGTGGCGATGTTCCTGCTCTTTCATCACACCCACACCCTCAGCTACCTCGGCATCTTCCACGTGGCGGGCACCCTGTCGCCGACTGTTGCGACGCTGACGGTGCTGGCGCTGCTGCTCGCCGCCACCGGTAAGAGCGCCCAGATTCCCCTCTTCAACTGGCTACCCGACGCGATGGAGGGCCCGACCCCGGTCTCGGCGCTGATCCACGCCGCCACGATGGTGACGGCCGGTGTCTACTTGCTCGTACGCATGTCGCCGGTGCTCACCATGTCGCCAGACGGGCGCGCGACAATCGCCGTCATTGGTGGTGTGACCGCCTTCGTCGCGGCCACTATCGCCACCTCACAGCAGGACATCAAGAAGGTGCTGGCGTTCTCGACGGTGTCCCAGATCGGCTACATGGTGCTCGCGGTGGGAGTGGGCGCCTACTCAGCCGCCATTTTCTTGATGGTGGCCCACGCCTTCTACAAGGCGCTGCTCTTTCTCGGCGCGGGCTCGGTCATTCACTCCCTCGACGACGAACAGGACCTACGAAAAATGGGCGGGCTCGCGAAATACTTGCCGCTCACCTTCCCGGCCTTTCTCGTGGGCTGGCTGGCCATCTCGGGCATCCCGCCCTTCGCCGGTTTTTTCGCCAAGGGGGACGTCCTCACCAACGTCTTCCAGCACAACAAGTTCCTCTGGGCGCTCGGCGTGGTCACAGCTATCCTCACCGCGTACTACATGACCCGGCTTTTCGTGATGACGTTCCTTGGTACCGAGCGCTTCCGCGAAGTGACGGACCGACACGATCCGCACGAGTCGCCGTGGGTCATGACCTTGCCACTGGTCGTCCTCAGCGTGCTGGCGATTTTCGGCGGCATCATCGACCTGCCCTGGGCGCACGGGGCGGCACTGAGCGGATTCCTGCATCCGGTCCTGGGCTACGTCCCTGCGGTCGCCGCGGCCTCCACGACTGAGCAGTGGGTTCTCGCCGCCGTTGACGTTCTGGCCGCCCTGATCGGTTTGGCCGCGGCCTTTACGATCTGGCGCGACCTCAAGGTTGGTGCGCGTTTTGAGTCGAAGTTCTTCGAGCACGTGTGGTACTGGGACGACTTCTACGACGCGACCATTGGTCGCCCGTTGACGCAGATGGCAGTCTTTGATGACACCGTCGTGGAGCCCAAGGTGATCGACGGCGCCGTCACGGGGGTCGCGGTACTCATTCGCAACAGTGCCGAGGGCCTGCGCAAGATTCAGTCCGGCTTCGTACGTCAGTACGCGCTGGCCATGGTGTTGGGCTTTGCCGTCATCATCATCTACCTGGTTGCGAGGGTCCACTAGATGCACTCCTCGCTCTATCTCTCCGCGCTCATCGTCGTGCCCCTGCTCGGGGCCTTGATTGCCATGGTGGTGCGTAAAATCGACGATCTGTCTTACGTCGTGGGGGTCGCCACGTCGATCGTGGAGTTCGCCCTTTCGATTGTCGTCTTCGTGCTCTACAACAACCACATCCAAGGGGCCGGCACGTTCGACTTCATGTCGCGTCACGTTCTCTCTGCGCCGCTGGGACTCGCCTACGACGTGGGCGTGGACGGCATCTCGCTGGTCATGGTCGTTCTCACCACGTTGGTCCTGGCGCTGGCGCTGCTGGGCGCGCGCGAAAAGCGTCGTGAAGCGTCCTTTGTGGCCTGGATGTTGCTGTTGACCGCCTTCACGATGGCCAGCTTCGTCAGCCACGACGTGCTCGAGTTCTTCATCTTCTTTGAGCTCACTCTGGTACCGAGCTACTTCATCATCGGGGGCTGGGGCGGAGCCCAACGCGCCAAGGCGGCGCTGAAGTTCTTCATCTACACCTTCAGCGGTTCCGCGTTCTTGTTCGTGGGCATCTTGTATCTGGGCTTTTTGCACCAGCATCAGACCAGTGGCGCCCTCACCTTCTCCGATAGCGCCCTGACCTCGACGGTCCTCTCCCATGGCGTGTCGGTGTGGCTCTTTCTCGCCTTCGCCGTGGCCTTCGCCGTGAAGTCCCCCATCTGGCCGCTGCACACCTGGTCGCCCGTCACGTACGCCGAGGCGCCCACCGGCGGATCCATTCAGTTGTCGGCGGTGTTGGCGAAGCTCGGCTCCTACGGACTGCTTCGCTTTGCGGTCGGACTATTTCCTTTGGCGCTCGTGACGATGCGACCGCTGTTCTTGACGCTCGCGGTCATCGGCATTCTCTACGGTTCTTTCGTGGCCTGCGCCACACCGGATCTCAAGCGCCTGGTCGCGTACTCCTCGCTCGCTCAGATGGGGTTCATCACCCTGGGCATCATGTCGGGCTCGGTCATCGGCGCGACCGGGGCCGTGTTGTTGATGTTCAACCACGGGGTCATTACGATCGGCTTCTTCCTCTTGATCGGCTTCATCGAAAAGCGGCGCGGTTCCTATCAGATCAAGGACCTCACGGGTCTCCAGGCACCCGCGCCCGTGCTGGCCGCCCTTTTCACCGTGGTCATGATGGCCTCCATCGGTCTGCCCGGTCTGTCGGGCTTTGTCAGTGAGTTCTTAATTCTCGTGGGCACGTTCGCGACCCACGCGTGGTGGGGCGCCATTGCCGCGACCGGCGTCATCGCCGCCGCGGCCTATCTGCTGTGGGCCTACCAGCGCGTCTTCCATGGTCAGGCCACGGGGGCCAATGCCACGATCCCCGACGCCACCATGAGTGAGCGCTGGGTACTCGTCCCGGTCGTGGTGCTTCTCGTGGCGCTCGGTGTCTTTCCTCACCCGCTCCTCGATCAGATCACCCCCTCGATACAACAGCTCCTCCACCACGTGGCGTCGGTGGCCAAGTGAACCATCTC
>Ga0182030_10018627_pt1 | contig 13303 bp, 16 predicted proteins | sample 812S3MmetaG_FD_121299 | JGI IMG/M metagenome (GOLD analysis project Ga0182030, IMG submission 121299) | Permafrost microbial communities from Stordalen Mire, Sweden - 812S3M metaG (Illumina Assembly) | ecosystem: Environmental > Terrestrial > Soil > Wetlands > Permafrost | place: Sweden... | reverse complement strand
TGTTTGGCACACGGTAGTGGTGGGTTTGTGGAATGCCGAGGATGGTCCCTTTTCCGATTGTAGGCTTGTAGCTGGAAGATGGATTACCTTCAGCCATTTTTGTCGACTTGCTTCTTCGCTTTGAAATCCGCGACCCAGGCTTCCGCTTTGGCTTTTGGTAGTACGAATACCTTCACCACTTCATCGATGACTTCTACGGTTCCTAGGCTTAGGACCTTTAGCAGGGTGACTTTCCTCCCCACCTTTACCAACCCCCCTTTTATCGTCTCCATATAACACTCTACCCCCTCCTTCGTATATTCCCCAGCTTTATCCCACGGTACAGGTAAAATATACTCCAAATGACTCCCAAGCGTATCCATCTCCCCCCACCCTTTAATAAAATCACTCTCCAGCGCCAACGGATAAAGCAACACAGCCGGAAACTGCAACGAACTTGTCGGATCCACAGGATCGGGCACTAATCGTATCTTCGCATCTTCCATCTCTGGTGGTTGTGCTGTTTTCCTCGTTTTAATACCGCGCGCTTTTAGGGCCGCTTTTAATGACACTTCTTCTAAGCGCCGTCGTTGTTCTCGTTCTGCTTCACGGTTTTTCTTTTCGGTCAGGAGGGCATTTTTGGTGATTATGGATTGAGCAATCGAGAGGAGGGAGGGGTTGGTTGGGTCGAGGGTCAGGCCGCGGGAACAGGAGTCGTCTGCTTCGGGGATTCTGTCTAATGCTAGGAGCGCTTTGCTGGACCTGTAATACGCTTTCACATTCTTCGGATTGAGACGTAAAGCATGCCCACAGTCTTGGATACAGGATCTGTAGTTCTTCAATTCCAGATGACACGCCGCCCGATTGACCAAACTCGCTTCCAAAACCCCCAGCTCTTGCTTAATATCTTCCGGGCTTGACTCTGTCTTCTCTCCACGTTGCCGCTTTCGCACTTCTGCTAATAGAATTGTGATCGATTTTGTGTAAAATTCTTTGGCGTCGGAGTGGCGTTTTTCTTGGAAAGACTCGTTGCCGCGTTCTTTGAAGGAGGTGGAGACTTCGAGGGGGGTGCCTTCGTAGGCGAGGGCTTTGAAGGCTTCGAGCTCGTCGTTCTCTTCCAGTTCCGTCATAAACAGAGGAGACTTGTTGAGGTCGGACAGTATCTCGTCTGCGGACTTGTTTCTGAGGGCCGCCATTCCAGGAGGGAGGGAGGGAGTAGTGCCATCTTGTGTTTGGGGAGCGTTTGGGGCAGCGGTATTGAGGGCTTGGGTTAGGAGGTCTGCGGAAGGTTGTTGTGCTTCTTTCTCAGGTTGATGTGAGACCTTGAGAGCCTCAACATCATTTGTTATTTCCTCAATCTTCATTGTGTCCGCGTTGGCTGTGTGTTCATCGCTTCTAGAGATTTTTTTTTTTTTGATAGAACGCGGGGAACGTTAATCCGCCCCGCGATCCCTAGCCACAGTGGCTGAAGCTCTGTTACAGGGATAGACAGCCACGATAAGGAGCTTAGAAATCAAATGGAGGGGTAACCAAGTAGAAACACTACACTCGAATTGCATCATAATTGTGCATGATTGAGTGACACAATGGGGATCGGGATAATAAGTACTTTGTTTTTCCGATGGGAGGGGTTGATTGGAAATCCCCTTTCATATTTGGAAAGCAGTTTCAAAGTATAAAGAAAGAGCTCCCCAATCACTTCTACTAGGATCTCAAGTAGAATCATAGACTCACATAACACAAACACCACAGCATACCAACATACCAATATAGTAATTCAAGATGGGTTCCGCCGAGTCTCCAAAGATCACTCTCTACACTAACTTCCAATGCCCATGGGCTCACCGAGCTCAAATCGCCGTCAAAGAGCTAGGTCTTGACTACGAAACTGTTATCAGTATGTCTTCCCTCCCTTATAAGCTCAGTATCTAAACTCCCCAGTCGACCTCTCCGTCCCTCGCACCCCCGAATACCTCGCCATCAACCCCCGCGGCCTTGTCCCCTCCCTCAAATACAACGACCAAATCATCACCGAATCCCTCATCGTTGCCCAATTCCTCGCCGACGCCTTCCCATCCCACCTCGTCAAGACCTCTTCTGAACCTGGCGGTGCTTTACAACGCGCACGAATTAACTTCTTCGTGGATACATATTTTACGAAAGTGAATAGCTTATTCTTTGGGGCTTTAAGGGCGACTGGAGAGGAGCGGGACGTGGAGGTGAAGAAAATCACGGATGCGATTAAGAAGGAGATTGAGCCATTGTTGAAGGATGCTAAGCCGTTCTTTGGGGGTGCTGAGAGGTTGACTTTAGCCGAGGTTTGTTTTTTCATCCTCCCCCATAGGCCATGTTAACAGATATATAGGTTCAAACTGGATCCTTCATCCTTCGTCTTCTGTCCTACCCTAAATACGACCTACTTCCCAAGTCCTTATTGACGACGCTCGAGACCAAGACCCCGAATTTCTTCAAGTGGGCAAATACTGTGATCAAGGAAGAGAGTGTCAATTACATTTGGGACGAGAAACTCATTGCGGAGAAGGCGTTGGCGAGATTGGCGAAGAATGCTGCTCCTAAGTAGGTGGGAGAGATTGCCAAGGGGGATTGCTGATGGTCGTAGGATTTGGATGCGGGTTGCTCTTTCATGTCGCAGCAACATCATAGCGTTGTAATTACAGCAAGTTATCTCAATTTTATGGTCTCGAATCCAACGTTCACGCTTGTCTGAAATCCGAAAAGCATCCAAAAAGACAGGGCTCGCCAGGATTAAATATGCTTGTGCTCAGGCGCGGGATGATGACCTCGAGTACGTCTGGGTCGACGCCAATTGCATCGGCAAATCCAGCAGTGCCGAACCCGCCCCTAATTTGTAGATTGCTCACATAAGAGACTATAAAATTTGGCTTGGATATTGCGGAGGTATTGACTAAACAAGTGCTCTAAGCGGATGAATCTGGTGAACCACCATTAATTGAGTATGGGCTTGTTCGGTGGATGAGTGGATGGTTGAGTTGAGGTAGCATCTTACATATGCCAGGTTGAATTCTTGAAAGGGACAAGCGCCTTGTGTACAAATTTCCCCTGAAAATATGAGGACCCAGCCAGCCACTACAACTGCGCCCAGCAAATTAACGAACGCCACGTTGGAAATCACAACATAAACTTCAGCTGAAGACAAGAGGCCCACTGAGGGAACTGATATTTCTAGATCCCCGCCTCTACAAATTTAAATAACCTCAAACTAGTCTAAGGATTGTTCGGAAGTGGTCATCATGAATCACTACCAAAAGCTTCCCACCCCACGCAGTATACGAGTGCTGAACCTGAAACAACCAGTCTCAAGCATTGACAAGCCATTTGAGGACTGGGAGGTGCCGGCAGATAGCTTCGAAAGCCCAGTAGATGATCCTCGAACTCAGGCAGTACACTGCGAGTTATCGGTGATATCTTTGGACGGTCCGGAATCTTTTGATGCATTATCATACGTCTGGGGTGACCCTTCAGTCAACAGGCAATACATGTTTTGCAATGGCTAAGCGATTTCTATTACCTTTAATCTTTGGGTCGCGCTCCGTCAAATCTGGGGGAAGTGGCCCCAGAAAAGACTTTGGGTTGATGCCGTTTGCATTAATCAGGTTGATATCCCAGAGCGAAATGAGCAGGTTTCTATGATGGGTTCCATCTATAGTACAGCTGCCTTGGTCGTTGTGTGGCTTGGGGAGGCGACACAGAACAGTAGAGTATTCTTCAAAGTGAACAACGGGGAGAAGCTATCAAAGATCAAAGTACCTGTGGGTTCCGACCAAACGAATAATCGCAGCGAAGATTTAGCACACAAATTAATATGCTATATCTCGGATGTTGCAGAAGACGTTCTGTCTTGACCATGGTTCAGACGGGCCTGGACTTTACAGGAGATTCAACTAGCGACGAAGGCTATTGTATGTTGTGGCCTCAATGCAACGGGTGTAAACCAGTTTTTACGAACTGCTGAAAAGTTCAATAAGCATCTCGAAACTGCTGGAAATATACCTAGCATCAAAATGCCGGTCGTTCCAGCTATTGATAGCGCTTTGTTGGGTTGGACTTTATGGAATCTACTGGCAAAGACGCGCGGCCGTGAAGCGTCCGATCCTCGAGACAGAATCTATTCGTTGCTCTCACTGCTGCCAACGGGTGATTATGATTTTATGGAAGCAGATTATTCGTTGTCAGTAGGGGAGACGTTTACCTGGGCATCTCGAGTCTGCATAGAACTTGACGGGGAATTCAACTGCCTTGCCGGTACACGCCTCAATAGGGATCAACACAGCCTTCTGCCCTCGTGGGTGCCGGATTGGAGAGACGATGACGCGCTCTCTCGATTTCAAGACACCTACAGAAAACTTGACGAGGTTAGCAAAAATCCCGAACGCCTCCGCCTTCGTTCAGAACATGGCCGAAAACTTGATCGTAAAAGTATAAAGATTGAGATTTCCGGAGAAGGAATTGGAAGGCTTGAAATTGATAAGGACTCCTCTATTTATCTTGTAGCATTTCCAAGATGTGTTATGGAAACCTTTAAATCCCTTTCCAGCAAAATTTTACCCACAGCCGAGTTCTCTAGAAGCGACTTCTTCGATTTCTACAAGAAGACTATTCGACATGATACCGAGGAATGCAACTGCATGAACGATTTCTCTCGTATTCGGCAAGATGATAACAACATGCCAAAGAATGTGGAGACGGGTGACTGGGTCTTGTCGAGGGCAGCTAGCGGCGCTGAACGTTGCCACTACGTTTTGCGCCCCGTAGAAGTAGCTGAGGAGGTCACATTCAAACTAGTGCAAAGGTTGAACTGGTTTGTGGATGAGCGCGATGACTATGACGAAGATGCTGAAGAGGCTTCTGTGGATGAAGAGGAGGATGAATTGGAGGATGAGGTAGAGCAGAATTTCTCGGGGGCCGAGGTGGACATGGATAATCAGATCCGCGCGAATAGGCTCTCGGAAAGTGTACCAATTTCTGATTTTGTAAGAATTCGTACTACATACGTTTTGGTATGAGTATTTAGTTATTTTGATAAGTTAAGATTTGATTATAGAAAATAAGTATTAGAAGGCTATCGTAGGTAGGCAAATCATACAACAAGTGTCATGTTCAGTAGTGCGGATTGAGTAGATGAAAAGTTGTCTAGGGAAGGAAAGCTCGTAGGGAGCATCTAGGTATACAGGGAGCGGCTGAGTCAGCCGACCACATAACCTTACTGCAACAAAAATACTATAGTAAAAGCCTAATACAAAAATTGAAAATGAGGCGCAAGCTGAGAGCAAAATGGAGTGAACATTTTCCAAACTATATATGGCAACGCGGCGGTGATATGTATGAGTTTTAGAGAAGATTATCAACGCTAATAGTACTAAAATACTCTAGATTTAAGAAGTTTTTAAATAAGTCTAGTAAAAACCCTTTTGAGTATTAGAATTTTATTAAATTATAACGATTATAAAAGTCTATTCTTCACTGCACCTTATGTGCTATTTTAACCTAATCAATACTAGCAATTAGCAAGTTGAATGGCAATCTTTAGAGCGTTCTTCAAAGTGTACCATTAGAGGCAGTATAACATATTTACGAGTATTAAACGCTAAAGTGCCGAGACTTTTTACAGGAATCTTTATACCATATTCCTCAATATTAATAAATTATCATTGACTTAAATTCTCAATTTGTATCAAACTCGCATTTTTAACGATTCCAGGTATACCGCGTTGGCAGCCACAACACTTCAAAAGTATAACAAACCCACGAAATGAAAATAAATGAAAATAAATAAGAATACGCGTCAGAGAATGGTTAGTCAAGGAAGGCTTCAGTGGAAAGATGGAATCACTTGTCAATCTTAGCACGACAAAGCAAATTCTTAGCCAAGTATGACATATATTAAAGAATGGATAAAGTCAAGGAGATCCAAAGAACATTAAGAAAGGAAGCTTTCTTGATGTCGACGATGCAATAAAATCGGAATTTGCAAGAGAGCGTAAGGAGGTTATTGAAAAGCTATCCTCCGGGCCTAAACGAAACTCAAATCCAAATCCACTCCCTGCCTTCTACTTTTCCAAATATACTATCCTAGACCCTCCTATCTCAACAAAACAATCCCATATCTTTACAATGTACCATCCTCCATCAAACTTCTCCCCTGACCGCAGACGACACAAATATCCTCGAGGAACCATCAATTGTTGACTATGAGAGAGCGAGGTGCTGATGAATTTGTACCGAATAAATCTTTGAGAAGAAATTTTGCTCCACTCTCACTCTCACCTATTGTATGACTGAGTGGAGGAGCACGATCCAGTATTGGTTGACCCGGGGTAGGTTGAAGACGTGCTGCACCTAGGGTCATTGCATTGAGTATACCTGTGGTCAGAGATGGCCGCGACCGTGCGTGTGCCGTCTGATTTTAACACACACTTTTCGATATAGACATAGCGACACCTAAGTAGAAACCAGGCGATTATTAGCTGGAACTGGATTATGCCGAGTTTTCTCTCAGAATAAACTACTTACATTGTAGTTGATAGACCGTGGCAACAATGATCAAAGCCGGCTTTGACGTAGATAAGGACGCTGAATTTGTTGTATGAACTTGAAGGCTGTTAAATCGGGAGTTGAACTGGATATCCAATGCGAGTAACTTTTTCGTGCTGTGATGGAGTCTGACGGCGTGAAAACGTAAAGCCTGGGTAGATTTTTAGATCTTATACTTTCAACGTCGCTCCTTTAATCAGATTTAGATAAGAACCCTACATGTTAGAGAATGTGTAGCTGTCGCATGGGTCAGAAGGCAACTGTCTGGCTGATTCTATGAATGGCGGTCATTCTACAGACAGTTTTGGTTCCAGGCAGCAGTGCCCGGAGCAGGAGCTGGCCAAAGAAAGCTCTAGCCTTCTTCCCTTCTTGCCCCGAAATCCACGTGTTTCCATACCATACCGTACTATGGTTGGAGAAAGTCGCGACCGAGACTAAGCTAAAGCAAAATGTCTTTCTACTCCTTCAACCCCTCTCAGCCACACTAAAGATGAACTCAGTAAATTCTCCAAGGGGCAAAAGGGGGAGAGTGTTTAGAGAGTACTCTTGTGCGGCGAGAGGGTACGTTTCATCCAATGCCAGCGGGGATGCCGACTGAGTTGCCAGAAACCTGAAACTAAGAAGGCGAAATGAGTGTCTTAACTGCTTTGGTATACTCATAAAATATACGAAACATAGCAGCCTTTGTCTGCAAGTGCGTATGCAAGAAGCGACGGATGAAAGGCGGCGAATTGCAGCAGAATGTCTTTGATGATGGAACAACTGCAAGAAAGGAGAAACTTGCACACAAAGAAAAACGGCTCACGAGATCGGTATGGTGTAGCGAGATTATCTTTGACGGTGTAAGAAAATGGAGAAAGGGGAAATACCAACAGGAGGAGCACAAAGACAGCTTACAACAGCGGACAATGCGCATCACTGTACGAGTACTTGGACATGGCCAAATTATTTTGAATCAACTTCCTTCCTCTTCGCACTTTGCGCAGAAGATAGGTATTATATATTTCCAACTCCTAGTACCATCCATAATCTTTCTCTCAAAATGACTTTCCCTAGGCCGCAGAGTATAGCGCCCAGGACTGAATCTAGATCCAACAAGAAAAGGAAACTCCATCCTGAAGGCTCCGACTCGGAAACCAACAAACCCTTTCGCAGCTCTCCTCCTATCCCCATGAATCTCGCTGAATCGACGAACCTTCTGGGTGAACCCAGAACCCAGGCGGATGCAAAAACCCCTCCTACCACCATAGCTCTCACGGACCCAAGCAAGAAGCTCGCTTCCGAAGCATCAAACTCGCAGCCAAACACACCGCAGGTCTGCTCCCCTCTGGACCCCGCGGAGCCGAAGGGCCACCATGCAAGCAAATCTGAGCCCAGAACAAAAATTCCTTCTGTGAAATCCTTGGATGACTTACTGATCGTGAAAGTATATGATGGTTATTCCAACACGCATATGTATGATGCTGCTTACCACACGACGCTCGACGATGTCATGTACTTCTGTAAGTAATACCAAGAGCAGCCAACATTCTCCGATATTTACGAGGCGCTTGAGCCGGTTCCGGACGAGGAGCTCTACCCTTTGGTTCCTACTGATATGCCATTGACGATAGCGTCCGAGAACTTGGACGAATCTTCAGTATTTATTAAGCGGCACGCCATCGCCCGCTGCGAGGAAATGAGCGGTACCGATTTCTGCTCCAAGTTGCTCCTCTCAGAGGTAAATAGCCTTTTTCTTTGCCTAATTTGCTTTTTTAAATGGCTGAGAGGAAGTTTCATCCTCACAGCTCCTTCGCTCTCCTACCCTTCCAAAATATCATAATGCTCATTCATTTTAGATCCGTATCCTCGAGAAGCTCTCCCATTCGCCCCACCCACACATTGTCCACTATTAAGGCTGCCGGATAAGGCGGGGTCGTATTATGGTCATAGTATTAGAGAAGCTGGACAAGACTCTGTTTGAGTATATCTCTACGCCAGAATTTCAACATCTGAATAAACAGAAGTTCATTGAGGCATTGGAGTCAGCAGTCGATCATCTACATTCGCTGGGGTTGGCGAATAATGATCTCAATCCAAACAACATTATGGTTAAGAATGGGTTGCCAGTTCTGGTTGATTTTGGGTCTGCAGGACTGTTTGGAGAGTCTCTGTACACCTCCAGCACCCCTGAGTGGTATCCGCCGATGTTTACTACTTCTGAGAAGAGGCATGACATAGAGTGTCTTGCGAAGTTACGAGAGTGGATTAAAGAGCCAAAGGGGTTCTGATTTCATGGCAGCCCTACGGACTGGCTCAACTGCGATTTAAAGTGATTTATTTAATTTGAGTGGGTCTGGAGGTTTTATGCATATTCCGCAATTATTGTTATTTCAATTCATAATTCCTATTTTCCTCCTTTGCAGCACTAAATTTTGCATTATATATGTATGTATTCTTCTGTCCAGGTGGTGAGCTCCTTGGCTTTGTTCAGCGGTTTCCGAGCCAAGGGAATGCCTACGGATCCGGAGTTTCAAATCATTTTTAATAATAGGAAAGAATTACCACGGCAATTTCACGAAGCCACCAAAGAGAAGTACTGCATAAGAATACAAGCAGAAATTCTTCATGCACGATTGGAATGCAGAAAGTAGCTACTTCACAAAACGCCACCAGTCCAAAACCCGAATCCCCGAATTCCGAAAACCTATCCCTAATGACTATATATCATAACCTACTTCCTTCCGCCTCTCACTCGCCCTCGCTACCTCCTTGCTAACATCCCATTCCCTCTCCCTTCTCCCAAACCCTCACTCCCCACCCTCATATTCTTCTTCAATAAACTATTCGCCATCTCTTCTCATCTTCCGCTCCTATTTCTTCGCCCACCAAATCTTTAAGCTTACGAACATCGAGGACCTTTCGGAATTGCTGAGCAAATTCAAAGGCGCTGTAGCATTCGGATTCGCTGTTGAAAGCGTTTTTTGGTTCGCTGCGGGTGATTAAACTCATGACTTGATGATAATATTCTTTTTTGAGGGCAAGAGGCACCGCCCGAGGTCGCATATTTGGAAATGAGGATCTAGTTAAATAAAGATATGTTAATAGTCAACTCAAGTTTCGCTTTGGTATCTTTGGATTTGGCGTCTTTACGGCCGCGGCTCGAGATTGGTGTGAATATCGGTGGGTATGCCAAGTTATGCGCTGAATATATATAAATGCATGCAAGTGGATCCACATTTACCCTCCTCGGCTTCTTTATGGTTCCATTGATAGGTCTACTTATGCAGTGCTGAACAGCATCGAACCAATTATAGTGCCCTTTTAGAGAGGAACATGATAAGACTCTCCACCTATAACTCTGTGAAGGGGAGATCAATACTCTAGTCGGAGACGAATAGCTTCAGGGGTGAATTGGAAACTTCTCGCATTTTGATAATCAACGTGAACCCTTCGAGCACGCTATGAAGACTCAAGGATACAAGATATAAAATCTAAAGAGAAGTATGCCTCTTACTAGAGGCCCATTTGTTCGCAATACAATCTGGCCCCAATCCTTAAACTCATCATCGAAGAGGCGCAACCGATTGCTCAGCCTATTTCTCCTTCTTCCCATACCTCTCCTCTAAAACCTTCCACATCGCTGGCGCACTATCACAATCGCAAAGCAGCTCTCGGACCTCATTCGACACATTCGTTGCGGTAACGAGCGTGACCTTGAGGTTCTTATCCACCCATTCGTCAATAATTTTAGAACGAGAAAGGCACTCGAATCTGTGAGACTCGTTGGAATACTTGGGCATGTTGGAGTCGAGGACATATACGTCGAGATCGTCGAAGTATGCGAGGATCATGAGGATGTGCTTCGCTCAGCCTGAGTAGTTGGATTTCCTAATGAGTTTCAAAGAGGAAGGGAGCTCGTGGGAAAAGGCGATTTGCTGAGATGTGGTGGGTTGCTTCATGTTTGATATTTTGTTTGGTGGGTGGCTTTACGTACTTTTGTGTCTTTCCCGTAATTGTGTGTAATTAATCGATTGGCAGATGTGGTGATGAGTAGAGTAGGGGAGAGAGGAGGTTAAAGATGAGGCCCGCGACCGGTGTAGTGTAGTTGTCGTTAAAATTTCAATGATTCACACAAATAGGGAGGAATACCTAATGATGAATAGCTTCACGTCGAACGAATTTTCGAGTGTTGGACTTCTCGCTTGAGAAGAAAAATCATTGAATAAATGAATTAGTTTTATGTTGATAGAGAATGAAGATACTGCACTTGCTTATATCTCACTAAAGGTACGAGCATTCACGAGAGTAGGACCTGTTCCCATCAAATAAGAGAACACTGAATGGCGGGATGTTTGAAGCTGCAAGGCCCAGATTTCATTCCAAATTTGCCGATGAATACAGTAACACGAAGCTCTATCAGGTTAAGAGATCGAATTCTATAATAGACTGAGATGACTCTTCATGATATTTTGGAGCTATTTGTGAAAATGATATTCTTCTCAATCATGGCCAGACACTAGTAATAGCTTCCATAGCATCCCACATCTTTTGGTCATCCGGCCCCAGCTTTCGACATTCGCCCTCGTCATCTTTATGCTGACATCCAATGAACGGCTTAAATTCAGGGATACACACCGTACCAGAATCTGGCAGATTTCCAGAATGGAAATACTCCCGGAGAATCTTACCAGTGCAGATAGATGGGTTAGAGTAAGTGCAATGCTATAAAGACATTAGTAAAGCGGTAGAAGTGAAGAGGACTGGGATGTACTGGCCCCTTCTGAGTTTTGTTGAAGTACGACGGAATTGGGAAACAGGGTTGATACTCGATGGGCGCTGCATAGGCGTCAGTATTGAGGATGGGAAAATTTTGCGAATAAGAGCATTTACTTCCGCAGTGGGGTGACGGGATCATGAGTATTGCCAATGATCAGCAGCGGATGTGAGGTATTGCCAGAAATTGGGCCTGCTGTATGTCAGATCCTCGAGAATATGGAGAATTTTAGACAAATTGATGAAGTACCTGTGAAATGCCAAGCGGGCTTGACCTCATAACCAATGCACGAGAGTTTTCCGCGTGGCCAACTTATACTGATCCATTTGCTTTGCTTCTTGACTTCTGCAACGTACTCTTTGAAGTCCTGCTTCGTAAAATCGCTCCTCCCACCCGAATCCATGCAGTGAACAGCTTGATTTGGACCTGTCCCAGGAATGTATGTGCTGGAAACGCAGGCTTCTGAGAAGGGTCCATCATGTTGACATTTGGGAGACAATTGTTCCGCTTTGAGGATCTATTGCTTCTCGATTGCTATGCTCGTGGCGTTTCCCGACTCGACTCTTGCGAGAGTCTCGAAGAGAGGCTCTGTGTAGGGGTATGAGAAATACACGGCGTTCAACATTCTCAAATACAAATCGCCAAACGTGACCACTTCCGGGCCATGGGTTCCAGAGGCGGGAACAGAGATAGGGTTAACTTTCAGATTTGAGATTATCTGCTCCAGCCGCGTCTCAATGTCCAGGGCCGAATCTCCTGTATATAGAGAACACCCCTCAGGGCCAGCTTGAAAGCAATAATCGCAGAAGCTTGTGATAATCTTATCTGAATCTTGCAAGTTTGTGAGCCAGCCTCCTGAGTAGTGATCTGTAGGATCAACGACTCCGTCAATAACGACTCGACCAACGCGATCTGGATGCAAGGCTGAAAAGGTTTGACCGATGATCGTGCCGTAGCTGAACCCCCAGTATTGGAGTTTCTCTTGGCCTTCCTCTCATCCTGTACGCTCAATGAAATTTTGCGCTGGTTCAGCAATCGAATTTATGGAGTCTCTTTGCGGGCATTGCATCAGTCGTTTCGCCTCGTCTTCTCTCCACTCCCCGTGCCGCTCGATGATTTCGACCATGTCTTCTACCACTTGAGCAGTGTTTACATATCTCACCATGTCATATTCGTCTTCTTTTCGAGAACAGCTAGCACCAAGCGCCATCTCTCTAGACCATTTGAGCCCTAGAACGGCTTCAGAGTCATAAAGAAGGCCGTAATCGGGATATTGAAGTAGCCAGACTTGCTGGTTGAAAGCATTTGGAAAACACTTCAAGCGGGGTGTTGTGTTATTCACGCCACGTGGGTCAAAGCCAATGATATCGAAATATTTTCCAGTCTTCGATTCATGCTGGTTTTCTGAAGGTAAAGTTGGCGAATCAAGGATGGCCTGAACATGTTTTCCACCTGAGAGGATTTGATGAACACCAGATTCGCCTGGACCTCCTTTTTCCAGTCATCAGCGGGGTCCAACTGTTGCAACCTAAAGTACCTACCAGGGTTCATTAAAATAGCCCCGCCATATCTTTCGTCCGTCACCGGCACCTTCGCCGGAATTTTGATGACTGCAATAGCTGCTCGCGGGCCAATTTCTCGATTGCTAGTATTCCAATTCAACGGCACTTTTAGCCTGGCACATTGGAAGCCATTAAAGCAAGCTCGGTATTTGAGATGCTTGCTCGGTTCGATCTGTTTCATTCATTCAGCTTGAACTCATTAAGAGCCGGGGTTAAAAATCATACATCGCTCCAGCTATAAAATGGCTTGTCCTTGCTCTTGTACCAGCTTGACGGCCACGGCAGATTCACAAGCTTCGCGTCAATACGATGCACGATGGTCCACAGGCAGACCACAGAGATCACGGTTGTAAGATATAGCTTGCGCCTTGATTGGCTAGATGCTCTTTGGCGCTCTCCAAGATCCTTGGCCATGATTGTCGTCAATCTTTGC
>Ga0182030_10018626_pt1 | contig 13303 bp, 8 predicted proteins | sample 812S3MmetaG_FD_121299 | JGI IMG/M metagenome (GOLD analysis project Ga0182030, IMG submission 121299) | Permafrost microbial communities from Stordalen Mire, Sweden - 812S3M metaG (Illumina Assembly) | ecosystem: Environmental > Terrestrial > Soil > Wetlands > Permafrost | place: Sweden... | reverse complement strand
GACGTGGACTTGAACGCCAGTCCCAAAGCCGTCGAGGATTTCAACGATTTTCCGATCAAAGTGGTCAACGGCACGCCTATTTATATCCGCGACGTGGCGCACGTTCGCGACGGCTTCGCGCCGCAAACCAACATCGTGCGCCAGGATGGCAGCCGCGCCGCTCTTCTGACCATCCTCAAGGCCGGGGACGCTTCCACCCTGGCGGTGGTCGATGGCGTCCGCAAACTCCTGCCCATCGTCGCGGCTACCCTGCCGCCTGCCTTGAAGATCCAGCCGCTCGGCGACCAATCGATATTCGTGCGCGCCTCGGTCAACGGGGTGCTCCGCGAAGCGGTGATCGCGGCGTGCCTCACCGGGATCATGATCCTGGTGTTCCTGGGAAGCTGGCGCAGCACGCTGATTATCGCCGTCTCCATTCCGCTGTCGATTCTGACGTCGGTGATGGTGTTGAGCTTTCTCCATGAGACTATCAACATCATGACGCTGGGCGGCCTGGCTCTGGCCGTGGGCATCCTGGTGGACGACGCCACCGTGACCATCGAGAATATCGAACGCTTTCTCGAAGAAGGCCACGATTTGCACAAATCGATCCTGGAGGGCGCCGCGCAGATCGCGGTTCCCGCCCTGGTCTCCACGCTGTGCATCTGCATCGTCTTCCTGCCCATGTTTCTGTTGAGCGGCGTGGCGCGCTACCTGTTCGTGCCGCTGGCCGAGGCCGTGGCGTTCGCCATGCTGGCTTCCTACGTGCTCTCGCGAACCCTGGTTCCCACCCTGGCCATGTACCTGTTGCGGGTGAAATCCCACGCCCGCAGCCGCAACCCATTCGTGATCCTGCAGCGCGCCTTCGATCGCGGCTTCGGCCGCGTGCGCACCACCTACGTGGGCCTGCTGGGCTCTCTGATTCGCCTGCGCGTGCTCTTCATCCCCCTGTTTCTGCTGGGCTGCCTTTCCGCCTTTTTGCTCTTTCCCGAGCTGGGCCAGGATTTCTTTCCCAGCTCCGATACCGGCCAGTTCAAGCTGCACCTGCGCGCCAAGACCGGGACGCGAATCGAGGACACGGCCGGCATCTGCGATCTGGTGGAGCAATCCATTCGCCGCCGCATTCCGCGCGAGCAATTGTCCGGCATTCTGGACGAAATCGGGCTGCCCTATAGCAGCATCAACACGATCTACAGCAATTCGGCGCCCGTGGGCACGGCGGACGCCGACATCTTCGTATCGCTCAACGAGGGGCACCGCCCCACCGAGGAGTACGTCCGCACGCTGCGCCGCACGCTGCCGCAGGAATTCCCCGGCGTCACCTTCTACTTCCTGCCCGACGATATCGTCAGCCAGATCCTGAATTTCGGCCTGCCCGCGCCCATCGACGTGCAGGTGATCGGTAAGGACGTGGACGCCAACCGCGCGCTGGCGGACCGCATGATGGACGAGATGCGGCGCGTCCCCGGCATGGCCGACTTGCGCATCCAGCAATTGTTCGACGAGCCCAAGCTGCACATCGTGACCGACCGCATCAAAGCCGCCGAAAGCGGTTTCACGCAAGCCGATGTCGCCGGGAGCCTGCTCATTTCTCTCAGCGGCAGTTTCCAGACCCAGCCGGCTTTCTGGCTCAGCCCCGACAACGGCGTCAGCTACAGCGTGGTGACGCAGGCTCCGCAGTACGACGTGGAATCGCTGCAAGACCTGCGCAATCTGCCGCTCACTTCGCGGCCCAATCAGCCTCCGGAAATCCTCAACGATCTTACGACCATCAACCGCGGCAGCGGCATGGCGGTGGTCAATCATTACAATATTCAATGCGTGGTCGATATCTACGGTTCGGTGGATGGCCGCGACCTGGGGAGCGTCGGCGCCGAAGTGCGGCGCATCGTGGACAGCCATCGCCGGGAAGTGCCGCGCGGCACCCAGGTGATCGTTCGCGGCCAGGTGCAGACCATGAGCGAATCCTTTCGCGGCCTCTCCGGCGGGCTGGTATTCGCCATCGTCCTGATCTACCTGCTGATCGTGGTGAATTTCCAGTCGTGGCTCGACCCGTTTATCATCATCATGGCGCTGCCCGGCGCGCTGGCCGGCATCGTGTTGATCCTGTTTATCACGGGCACCACGCTGAGCGTCCCCGCCATGATGGGGGCCATCATGTGCATGGGCGTGGCCACCGCCAACAGCATTCTGGTGGTGAGCTTCGCCAAAGAGATCTTATTGCAGACCGGCGACCCGGTGCGGGCTGCGCTGGCTGCCGGCGCGACGCGCTTCCGGCCGGTATTGATGACCGCGCTGGCCATGATCATCGGCATGATTCCGATGGCGTTGGGACTGGGCGAAGGCGGAGAGCAGAACGCTCCTCTCGGCCGGGCGGTGATCGGCGGGCTGATGGTCGCCACGGTCGCCACCCTGACCGTCGTGCCGGCGTTTTTCGCCCTTCTGCACGGCCAAAGGAGACCTCAATGAGCAGCCGGCAAACACCTCCCGCGGGCGAGTCGCCGCCGCGCCTATCCGTCGTCGCGCGGCTGGTGTTGGCCGTCCTGCTGGTTGCCGCCGCGTTTGGGCTTTATTCGGCCATCCACTCCGGGCTGATATCGCGCGTGCGCGCCGATGCCACCCTGAAACGCGAGACCCTCGATGCCTCCATCGCCAACGTCACAGTCCTGCATCCCCAGCCCACCGCGCCGGCGGAAGAATTGGTGCTTCCCGGCGGCATGCAGGCCTTTGTCGCCGCGCCCATCTTTGCGCGCACCAGCGGCTATCTGAAGAAGTGGTATTTCGATATCGGGTCGCACGTCAAAACCGGCGATCTGCTGGCCGAAATCGAAACCCCGGAGATCGACCGCCAGTTGGACCAGGCGCGCGCCGATATGGCGACCGCGCAGGCCAACTATCGCCTGGCGCAGACTACCGCGGAACGCTACCAATCGCTGCTCAAGAGCGATTCCGTGGCCAAACAGGACGTCGAAGACAAGGTGGGAGACCTGGAAGCCAAGGGGGCCATTGTGGACTCCGCCGCCTTCAATGTGCGGCGCCTCCAGGAGACCCAGGGATTTCAGAAGGTCTACGCCGCGTTCGACGGCGTGATCACGGCCCGCAACACCGATATCGGCGATCTCATCGACGCCGGCGCGAACTCGCCCGGCAAGGAACTCTTCGATCTGGCAGCCACCGGCCGGCTGCGCGTTTACGTCAACGTGCCGCAAACGTACTCCCGCGCGGCGACCGTCGGCAAGGCGGCCGACCTGACCCTGGCGGAGTTTCCCAGCCGTCATTTCGCCGCCGAAATCGCCCGCACGGCGGACTCCATCGATCCGGTGTCGCGCACGCTGTTGACCGAGGTGGATGTCGAAAATCCCACTGGAGAACTCCTTCCCGGCGCCTACGTGTCGGTCCATTTGCGATTGGGAGCGCAGGTTCCGGCCGTGGTTCTTCCCGCCAACACGCTGATCTTCCGCTCCCAAGGGCTGCAAGTGGCGGTGGTGCGCAACGGCAAAGCCGAGCTCGTGCCCGTGGTGCTGGGCCGCGATTTCGGAAATGAAGTGGAAGTGGTTTCGGGCGTCACCCTGCACGACGCGGTGATTGAGAATCCCTCCGACTCGCTCACCTCCGGCACGCCGGTCCACGCCATCGAAGCCCAGCCGGATAAGGACGGCGCCAAGTGAAACGATCCGCGGCAGTCTTCGGGCTGGCGGCCGTTACCCTGTGGCTGCCAGGCTGCATGGTGGGACCGAAATACACCGCGCCGCCGGTACCCACGGCGCCGGCCGACCGCGGGCAACTGCCGGCGTCCTATAAAGAGTCCGAAGGCTGGAAGCCGGCCCAACCGGGCGGTCCCGCGCTGCCGCAGGATTGGTGGCAGGTCTTCGGCAACCCCGAGCTCAACGATCTGGAGACGCAGGTGGACGCGTCGAACCAGGCGGTGAAGGCCGCGGAAGCCAGTTTCCGGGAAGCGCGCGCCGCCATCAGCTTGAACCGCGCCAACCTGTACCCCACCATCTCCACCGCCCCGGCGGTCTCTACGAACATCGCGTCCCGCAACAGTCCGACTGGCACCTCCACGACGGGGGAGTACTCCAACCTGGTGCTTCCATTCGATCTGTCTTATGAGCTGGACGCCTGGGGCCGCATCCGCCGGATGATCGCCGCCGCGCGCGAGGAAGCCCAGGCGAGCGCCGCGGACCTCGCCACCATCCGGCTCAGCATGCACGCCGAGTTGGCCGTCGACTACTTCGAGTTGCGCAGCCTCGACGCGCAGAAGCAACTCCTCGACCGTACCCTGGTGGCGTACCAGAAAGCCCTCGATCTGAACCAGAACCGGTTTGCGGGCGGCCTCACCTCCGGCGCCGAAGTGGCCCAGGCGCGCACCCAACTGGAAACCACCCGCGCGCAGAGCATCGAAGTGGGCGTGGAACGCGCGCAGTTTGAGCACGCCATCGCGGTGCTGGCCGGCAGGACGCCCGAATCGCTCAGTCTTGCGGAGGCTCCGCTGGCATCCACGCCGCCACCCATTCCCACCGGCGTTCCTTCGCAATTGCTCGAGCGGCGGCCCGATATTGCCAGCACGGAACGCCGCGTCGCCGAGGCCAACCAGCAAATCGGCATTACGCAGGCGGCCTTCTTCCCCACTCTGCTGATTACCGCGACGGGCGGCTATCAGAGTGGATCCATCATCAACTGGTTCAACTGGCCCAGCCGATTCTGGGCCGTAGGACCGGCAGTTCTGCAAACTCTGTTCGATGCCGGCCGCCGCCGCGCGGCCTCCGAGGCGGCGGCCGCCGCTTACGATGTCACCGTAGCCGACTACCGGGGGACGACGCTCCAGGCCTTTCGCGAGGTGGAGGATAGCCTGTCCGCCCTGCGCATTCTGGAACGGGAATCGGCCGCGCAGCACATCGCCGTGGAAGCCGCGCAACATTCCCTCGATCTCTCCATGAATCGCTATACCGGCGGCCTGGTGACCTACCTGGAAGTCATCACGACGCAGAGCATCGCGCTCGCCAACCAGCAGATCGAGGTCGACCTGCTGCGGCGCAGAATGGATGCCTGCGTCCTGCTCATCAAGGCGCTGGGCGGCGGATGGGACGTGTCCCGGCTGCCTTCCTGATCGGGAACCGGAAAGTCCTAGGGTTTCAGTTCCTCAAACAGCGTATCGAGCGCGGTCTTGTGCGTTTGGGTCAGAGCGGGGACGGAATCGCAAATCTGGAACATGGACTGGACCTTCGGCCGCTTAGCCTCCCATTTGGCGTCGATCAGGGCAAACGCATCGAGGCAGCCCTTCACCCGCTGGAGCTTGGCCGCCAGATCCTTAGGCTTGCCGGTACCGTTTTTCAGACCCTTATAGGTCTCGGCGGCCTCACTATAGCGGGGATAATACTCGGTTTTGGCTTTCTAGATATCCTTCAGGAAAGTCAGGTGGCTCGCCGCTTTCTTGCGGACTTTGTCCTTAACCACAGACTCGAAGCCCGGATATTTGGTTTTGGTGGCGGCAATATAGGCATCGAGATCCTTGATCAGTTGCTCGGTGGCCTTCACGTTGGCGGAAATGGTGTCCGGCGTGAAGGTTTTGTGGGCTTTCTCAATCGAATCTCCAATGCTTACCTTGGCGGCGCCCTTCGGTACTTTGGCCCCGTCGCGGAGTTTCTGCCATTCAGCCCTCGTCGGTATCGGATTCACGTATGCCATCTAAGAAATCTCCCTCGGCACTCGCGAGAAGTGACCCGGTTGTGCTCAGTTAGAGTGAGCCACGCGACTGGCGTCCCTCGGCGGCCGCAACTTCTTCTTTCCGAACCAGTTGCCTTGCGTTGGCTCGCGATGCCGGGGTGGGCACTTTCGGCGAGCAAACTATGGTAAATTCTCGCGAGTGCCGAAGAAATCTCTCCTCGTGTCGATCAACCAGGATTTCCACGCTGGGTCCTGGAACGCTGTTGAGCATGTCATAAGCCGCGAGATTGTTCTCCTCCGAAATCTCGATTCATGCGAGGCTCTTATCCGCTATTGCGCACCGGTAACTGCTGCCAGGACTCTGGGTGGCGGGGCTGCCATGCCGATCAGGAACACCGGGCCTTTATTTGGCCGGTTTTCCGAACACTTCCACTTCCACGTATTGGTTCAGATTGTTAGCGTTGTTGCCGTCGCTGAAGAGGCGCACGTAGCGCGCCTTCACGCCTTTGGCATCCACCAGCCTGCCCTCGTACGATTCGATGTAGTTCAGGTTCTTGCCGGCGCCCTGCTTGGCCTTGTTGTTGATGTCGTTATTGAACCAGGTCTGCAAGCCTTGGGTAAACGCCGCATCGTCGGCCGTCTGCACCACCACGCTGTAGTACACGCGAGGCTGGAAATAGTGCCAGACCAGGATGCCGTAGATTTCCTGCGGCGCGCCCAGATCGATGGCCACCCATTGGACGCCCGGGCCCAATTCCACGTCGTTGCCTTCCACCTGTTCGGTGTCGCCGTCGGTGATCATGGTGAGATCGCCCACCAGCGGGTCCTTCTCGCTGCTGGTCACCGTTTTGCCCTTGGCGACGTTGGTCACGCCTTCCGGCACCAGGAAGGGCGGCCGGGGCTTGTAGGAAGGCTTTTCCAGGTTGGGGATGTTGAAATTCGGGGGAGTGCCCTCCATTCCCGGCTTGGGCAGTTCGATAGGCGCCGGCACCAGCTTGGGCGCCTGGGCGTATAGGCAAGCCGCGCCCATGCCGAGCGCGGCCAATGCCACGGTCAAATTCATTCTAAGTTTTGTACGCATAATCTTCCTCACTTCAAAAAGCATGAATAGCCACGGATGAACATGGATGAACACGGATCGAACACCATTCTTTCTTATCCGTGTCCAGTCGCATGACCGGCGGGGCTGGCCACCCGGAACGATGAGACGACCCGCGTTCCCCCGTGAGGGAGCGGTCTTGTCATTCTCAGAGCAACCCGGATCAAACGACATTCTTTCTTATCCCTGTCCATCCGTGTTCATCCGTGGCCAAATTCGTTTTTTCGAGCACTTGCGGCCTTTTCCTCACCGTGTTCATCCGTGGCTCAAAATCGTTTCCGCGTCCAATAGCCATGCCTCCAGTTCAGGGTGTCTCGCGCAGATCGCCGTCACCTCCGCCGCCGGCAGGATCATAAATGCCGTGGAGTAAGCCTCTGCCACGGCCGAGGGCGAAGCGCTGCCCCCCAATTCAGAGGATACCCAAGCCGCCACTCTCGCGTTGGCCGCGAAACCGGTACGCGGGTCCACAATGTGCTCACCCTGCGCGCGGATTCCCGAGGCGCTGAAGGCGCGGCGCCGCGCCACCACCGTCCGCTCGCCCATGGTCAACGGCCACCCGTCGAGCCCCGCAGGCGCGTCCAAGGCCAGCACCGAGCTGTGACCGCCGTGAATCAAAGCCTGGTGGATGTCCCACTCGGCGAGCACTCCGGCCATGCGGTCTACCGCGTAGCCTTTTCCCATGCCGCCCAGGTCGAGCCGCACCGCGCCGGTAGTCGAGCACACGGTCGAGTCGCGCGGCGCAAGCTGAAGGCTCGTGAGGCCGCTGCCCAGCGAAATATCGAAAGCCCCGGCGGTCTCCGCATAGGCCGCGAGCGCAATCGCCAGGCATTCCATGGTCCAACGGCTCACGCGGGCGGTCACCCCGGCGGCCAACCGGTTGATGCGCGCGATGTCGCTGTTGGGGATGAAGCGGCTCAACTCGCCTTCCAGGCGATCCAGCAGATCGAAAGCCGCCCAGCAGGCCTGTTGAGCGTAATCGCCATCGGCATGCACGCAGAAAATCTCGAACTCGGTGGCCATGGCCTGGTGAGCGAAGCGGCGCGCGCCGATGTCCGAAGGCTGGATGATCATGGCGCCTCCCGCAGGTCGTCCCACAGCCATTTTGCCACGTAGCCGCGCACTTCCACGCGCGGGCGCAGTTCCACGTAGCGGTCGAACATGTTGAGGTACATTTCGCGCTGGCCGGGCGGCGGCACTTCGTAGATGCGGTGCAGCAGCGCCGGCTCCATATCGGGCGTGGCGAGAATCACCGGCGCGAGGGGGGCCGTATCGGAAACGCCATTCCACCAGCGGACCGCAGTGTAGCGGCGGAGATACCATGGCAGGGGCCAGAGATTCTCGCGCGTGAAAATCTGCACGGGCATCGCCCGCCCCGCCGGATCGGCCGCCGCCAGCGCCGCCATTTGTTTGGCGATCAGAAAGACATCCGTGCCGGTGTGGGCGTACACCCAGGGATTGCGCGGGTCGGAGGAGTACTGGAAACTGGCGGCGCGCGCCTGCCAGCCGAGATTGCCAACGCCCAGGCCCACCAGCGCCACCACTAGCAGCTTGGGCGCGTGCTGGAATGTCCACACCACTCCGATACCCGCCAGCAGGATCATACCATGCAGGAAGCCCAACAGGTTCCAGGGCGCCTTATAGGGAATCGCGCAGTAGACCGCCACCAGCAGCACGGTGTAAATCCCCAGGAAGCGCGCCACTCCGGGCCGGCCCAAGGCCACCGGCAGGCCCACCACGGCCAGGACGGCGATGAGCACCTCGGACCATACGGGCGCGCCGACGGTGTGGAAGTACAGCAAGCGGTGGAAGTAGAAGTACCAGGGATGGATGTGGACCGTGTTGACGCCGGCGCCGCGCGCAAAGTAGGTACGGTAGGCCAGGACGGAATCGATAATGCCGCGCGGATGCGTCAGGAAAGAGGACATGAACAGCATCGCCACCACGGCGGCCGCAGCGGCAGCCAGCGCCACATGGCGGGCCATTATGTGGAATTTGCTACGCCCCTGAGCCGCGCCCGCCAGGAGCATGCATCCCGCCGCCAGGATCCAGGTCTCTTTGGTGGCGTACAGCAGGCCGAAGATCGCGCCGGCTGCCAGCGCCGGCCCCGCGCCGGGGCGGCGGAAATACGCGAACAGCGCCAACATGGCGGCAAAGGTGAAAAACACCAGCAGGGTTTCATGGATGAAGTAGCGGCTGTAGTACACCATGGCCGGCGAGATCGCGGTGAACAGCGCCGCGCAGGCCGAGGCCGGCAGCCCCAGGTAAGGAATCAGCAGGAAGTGCGCCGCCACCAGCAGCACGCCAAACACCGCGGGGACGGCGCGCAGGGTGACCTCGTTGAGATCGGCGTAGCGCCGGATACCTTGCACGCGCGCCGCCACCAGCGCCAGGTAGTCGAGCGTGGGGCCGTGATAATCCACGGTGGAATATTCGTAGCGGCCTTGTTCCAGCAGGGTTCCGAGCCTGTCGGCGTGGACCGCCTCATCGGCGTGCATGGGCCGCGCGGCAAGCTGCGGAAAACGAAACGCCGCCGCAATCGCCGCGATCGCCAGAAACAACCACAGAGCGCGGCGACGTTGGTTCAATCCTGGCTCCGCTCGCGCCATGTGACCAGCGCAAAATACGCAAACAGCAATCCCGCGGCGGCCAGCAGCGGCGCGCAGTAGCGATGAATCCGGACAAGGGTCTGCTGATCGTCGGTGCCGAAGAGGGGAAACATGGCTGCCAGAATCGACAGCAGGGTCGGCACGGCGAGCGCCACGGCCAGCCAGAAGAAGAGCTTGCGCAGCGGAACGGCCCACGTGCCGGGCGACGTCAGACGGCCCCAATCGGCCGGCGAAAAGCGGTTCCGGTGGGCCCACAACAGAGTGATGGCCACGGCCGCCAGGGCGAAGGCCGGTGCCGTGCCCACGTGCCAGATGAGCCGTTCGCCGGTCAACTGTTTGTCGTTGGTGAGGAGCGCGGAAAGGCTCGTGGACGCCACCAGCAAGAGGCTCACCAGCGCTACCAGGTTGACCGCCACGCGCAACCAGCCGAACAGCCCGGACGCAGCTTGCGCCTCGCCATCGCGCGGCTTGGGACGCAGCACCAGGCGCAGCACCAGGTCGGCGGCCATGATCCCGAGCGCCGCCAGGAATACCGCTACCACCGCGGTCTGGTACATATTACCGGGACCTCCCGGCCATGGCGGCCGCCAGGCGTTCCACGGCGCGCAGCGCGAACGCCAACAGGACCAGCAGCATCAACGCCGCCGCCGCCAGTCCGATGCCTTTGAGCCATCCGCGATATTGCCAGCTTCGCGCCAGGCGCGCCTGGTAGTCCACCTCCAGGTTCTTCTCGAAGCGGTTCATCTTCCAGGCGGTCCGTTCCACGGCGAGCGGCGAATCCACGGCCACGCTGCCAAAGAAGATGGCCGCATCGGTCGCGTGGCAATCCTGGCAGCCTTTGGCCCCCAGGGCCTGGCCCGCGGGACGCACGTCGTGGGCAATCGGCCAGAGGTACGGTTGCGCCTGCGCGTGGTCGTCGGTGCGCAGTTTGCCGCCGTCGAGGCGATGCAACTTTCCGCCGGCGATATAGACCGCCGGCCCCTGCGCGGGCGCGTCTTCATCCAGCAGGCGCAGCACCTGCTCCACCCAATGCCGGTCGACGTTCAGCCAGCTTCCGTCGGCGGTAAGCGGAGCGCTGAGCTTGCCCTTCAGCAGCACCTTTTTCACCTGCTCGGGATCGAGCGGCTTCACCGTGCCCTGTTGCAGCCTGCCCCAGAAGGCCGGCCAGACGAGCCGGTTGGGCGCCAGTTTGCCGTCCGCCTGGCGCGCGAATACAGGGTAATAGATATGCGGCAGCGCCTGCGCGGCTTTGTTGACGTTGAATTCTCCCAGCCCGTGGGTCATGCCGTTCTTGAGCTGGCGGGTGCGCGCTTCCGGCAGTGGGCCGGAGTGGCACGCGGTGCAGGTCAATTTGGCGAAATGGAGCGGCGGAATGCCTTCATGGTCGGCATGGGGAGCGCCCATGGCATTGCCTTCCTGATGGCAGCCCTCGCAGGTAAGCGCAGCCTCCGCGCCGCCCTGGTAGCCGCGCGTCATCATGTGGTCGAGCCCGTTGCGGTGGCATTGCACGCAAGTCATGCCGCGCGCCATGTGGATATCCTCGTGACCCTTCCATCGCGCCGCGCCGGTGAGTTCCACATCGGTGTTGGTATGGCAGTAATAGCAGCGGCTGGCGGACGCCTGGCGCACGATATCGAAGGCCACCTTCCCGCTAGGCAGGAAATCGCTGGGCGCGTATTCCACTTTGGGGATCTGGTTTTGCAGCGAGTCTTCCACGGAGTTCGGCAGCAGGTAATCGAAGGTGTCGGGCATGTCTCTGGACGACCCGGTCACCAGCCCCAGCCCGCTGGCGGCCGCCGGGGCGAAGCGGAAATTCTGCAGCTTCACCTGGTTGGCGTACTCCGCCTGATCGTAGGCGGGCGATGCATCGTGGCACACCAGGCAGTTAGCATCGAGGTTGCCGGAGACTCCCCAGCGGATGCGATCGGTCTCGCTGGCGCCGTCTTCGGGACCGATCCCGCCGGCCGTGCGCCCGCCGAACGTGACGGCGAATCGGAAATTGCCCATTCCCAGTTCGTGCGGACGGTAAGTGCCCGGCCAGGCGCGGTAGGAAAGTGGAATCTGGGTCGCGGTCTCGCGGTCCACCAGCAGCCACGGCTGCCCGTTACGTCCGGGCGGCACGCCGGGAAGGGCGGCGTCGAAATGCCATCCGCGGGTGATGGTGGCCACGTCATGGCAGTCGCCGCCGCAGGTCTGGGTGACGGAAAACGGCAGCGCGTGCCGGTCGCCGGGCTCGATGGTGTCGCCGCCCGAATCGCGCAGGGCGATGATGTGGGCCGGCTGTCCGCGGCTGCCGGCGCTGTTGTCTCCCAGCTTGGCTTTGGGTTGTTGCGCGTACAGCAGACACGTGGTAGCCAGTGCCGCCGCGATCGAGAAACGGGCCGTCCCCATGGTCAGATCTCGAAGTCTTCCGGCTTGAACTCCAGACGCTTCTGGGCTTCCACCGCTTCGTTCACCTTCAGGACCGTGACGGCCGTCTCGTAACCGATCTCCCCCGGGCAGTTGAGCTTGTTCCGCCCGCGCACCGCGCCGAAAAAGTTTTCCAGGTGCGGCTGGTGATACTTCTTGCGCATCTCCACGGGAATGCCGTAGCTGGGCGGCGGCGCGGTCTCGCGCACATCCAGCACCGCGGCGGTAGCGGTGGCCGGCTTGGGCTCTTCCTTGGGCGCCACCAGCAGGCCTTCCTTAACGAACGCCTTCCAATCCGGCGCGTTGGCCGTATCCCGGTAGACCGACCCGCGGCCGGCGGATTCGGAAATCTCCAGCGCGCCCTGGTCGCCCATAAAGACCTCGAAGTAGCCGCCGAATCCATTGGTGGTGATGGTCTGGTAGAAGGCGCGCACCACGCCTGTCGCGGTGGCGTAATCGTAGACCGCCATGACGGTGTCATACCACTGGTGGGTGGCCTTGTTGTAGTAATCCGTGCCGCCGCTGGCGGTCACCCCTTTGGGCCGCGCATTGAGGAACCAGTTGAAAATGTCGATCTGGTGCGAGCCCAGGTCCACGATGGGGCCTCCGCCCAAACCGCGGTACCAGCGCCAGTTGAGGAATTGCTCCATCGACTGGTAGCCGTACTTCTCCAAGATCTCCGGCTTGATGTCGTAGCGCGCGGGGATGGTGGCCGAATCGCGTTTGGCGCGGTTCCACTGCCCGTTGGCCGCGGTCATCCGGCCCAGCAGTTTGGCTTCGTTGATCAATCGCTGGTAGCAGAACAGGTAGCGCGGATTGCTGCGGCGCTGGTGCCCGATTTGCAGCAATTTGCCGGTTTCGCGCGAGGTTTCCACCATGCGGCGGGCGTCCGGCAGGTTGGTGGACATCTCCTTCTCGCAGTAGACCTGGAGCCCGGCTTTCATGCAGGCGATGGCATGTTCGGCGTGCCAGAAATCGGGCGTGGCGACGATGACCGCGTCCAGGTGGTCCTTTTCCTTGTCCAGCAATTCTTTGTAATCCACGTAGGCGTGATTCGGCTGGCCGCTTTCGGCAAGCAGGCGGGTGACGCGCCGCTGGTTGTACTCCGTCCAGATATCGCAAACCGCCGTGAAGCGGATGTTGGGAATCTGCATGGATGCGTCGAGCAGCACTTGCCCTTCCGCTCCGGCCCCGATGAGCGCCACGCGCAGTTCGTTGGACGCCAGATTGGTGGCTCTAATGGGGTTGACGGCCAGCGCCAGGCCGGCTCCCGCGGCTGTGGTGGCCAGCAGGAACTCCCGCCGATCCATGGCGTTCCCGCCGTCCTTCGTTTGGCCAGACGGCGGCTTGGGGGTGTTGCGGTCGGAATCGGACACTGGGCACCTTCTTAACGAGAAACTGATAATCTCCAGACTACTTCGATTAGGGGTGTTTGCGCTACTGGGGGGTGAGAACGGGTGCAGTTTCCGGGGCCCGGCGATCGCCGAGCCCCGAAATTCCTCGACACGAGAGGCAGTTACGTCAGCGACCAGCCCTTGCGGAT
>Ga0182030_10018625_pt1 | contig 13303 bp, 11 predicted proteins | sample 812S3MmetaG_FD_121299 | JGI IMG/M metagenome (GOLD analysis project Ga0182030, IMG submission 121299) | Permafrost microbial communities from Stordalen Mire, Sweden - 812S3M metaG (Illumina Assembly) | ecosystem: Environmental > Terrestrial > Soil > Wetlands > Permafrost | place: Sweden... | reverse complement strand
TCCGGTTTACTCAAAGTTCTGACGAAGTGTTTCTTTACTGCATCCAACCAGATTGTCAATGATCTGCGCTCACCCTCTACGACATCGTAATATCGCAAAACGTGGCAGGCCTCGAAACTTGTTCAGCCGCGACCCCGCCGAAACCGGCGCGCCACAAGCTGGAAAATTTATGAGAGCTTGTTAAAGAACCAAACAGGAAGGCCGTATTCCGCTCCGTGCGGTGGCCCGCACAGAGTTTTGTTACCATTCCTTGCAGAGGATCTAGTGTTACTCTATCACCGTCGCAAGTACTTTACAAGCCCGGAGGGCGTAAAATGCCTAAGATCCCCAAATCGGCGACTTGTTCAGAGTACCAGAGCCTCGCACCCGATGCAATAGCAATCTTGGTGCTATTTCGCCCCCGTTCCTCTTGAAATCTTGCCGTAACACCTCTATCTTACTGAAAAAAGGTGACATATTGTGTGCTGAGAAAAACTCGCCCGACGGGCTAAAATGAAGCCATGCTGTTGGTTGCCCTTTGCATCGCCTTCGCCCAGGTCCCCGCCCAGCCGAACCTCCCAGATCTCCTCTCCAGGGTCGCCGAGGAAGCCGAGATGCTCCAGCAGAATGCCCCCAAGTCACTGACCCAGGAAGTCTTAGAGCAGCGAGCCCTGATGCCCGCGACGCGCTTTCGCCCCCGCATAGGCAAAAAAGCCGCCGCCGACGTCCCCCCGCCCCGCCTCGTCGTCCGCCAGATCGTCTCCGAGTACAGCGTCGGCGCCCTCAAGGATTCCGCCGCGCAGAATCTCACCGAATTGCGCCAGGTCATTTCCGTCGATGGCCGCAAGGTCCAAAGCCCCGCCAGCGCCCGCCACGCCCTCTCCCTCGGCATCACCTCTCCCGACGACCGCATCCGCAAACGCATGCTCGAGGATTTCGCCAAACACGGACTGGTCGATATTGCCACCGATTACGGCATCTTCCTCCTCGCCTTCAGTAAACGCGGCCTGGAGAATATGAAAGTGACCTTCGGCGGCGAGGAACAGGTCGGCGCCGACGCCGCCTGGGTCCTCAATTGGCAGCAAACCTCGACCGATGCCGGCCTGCTCCAGTTCGTCGGCAACCAGGCCTCTCGCGTCGCCCTCCGCGGCCGGCTCCTCGTGCGCAAGTCCGATGGCCTTCCGCTTCGCATCCAATCGTGGTCCGAGCATTCCCAGAATTCCACTGAGGCTCTCCTCCAAACCTGGTCGGGGCACCCGCCCGATGCCACCCTGAGAATCCGCGACGAGGCCACGGTGGACTACATTCAGTCCCCGCACGGCTTCCTCACCCCCGCTTCCGTGGTTCACCGTCACCTCGTCGACGGCAAGGTGGTCACCGAAAACCTGTATCGTTACGAACCCTTCAAGATGTTCAGCGCCGACGCCGAAATCAAGTTCACCGAACTGGATACGCCCCCGCCGCCTCCACCCCCAGCCAAAAAATGAACCGCATCCTCTACCTTCACGGCTTCGCCTCATCCCCGGCCTCCGGCAAAGCCCGATTCTTCGCCGAACGCCTGCGCGCCGCGGGCGCCCAAATCGACATCCCCGACCTCGCCGCCGGCGATTTCGAGCACCTCACCATCTCCGACCAACTGCGCGTCATCGAACGCGCCGCCGCCGGCGACCCCGTTGCCCTCATCGGCAGCAGCCTCGGCGGTTACCTCGCCGCCCTCTACGCAGCCTGTCATCCCGAAGTGTCGCGTGTGGTGTTGTTGGCGCCCGCCTTTGGCTTTGCTTCCAGGTGGGCCGGGCACATCGGCGCCGCCGCCGTCGATGCCTGGCGCGACACCGGCACCCTTGAGGTCTTTCACTACGGCGACAACCGCCGACGCCTTCTCTCCTACGCCTTGCTCGAGGACAGCAGGCGCTTCGAGGACTACCCCGATTTCCATCAGCCCACTTTGATCTTCCACGGCGCCCACGATGACGTCGTACCGGCGCGATACTCCTCCGAATTCGCCGCCACCCACCCCAACGCCCGCCTCGAAGTCCTCGACTCCGGCCACGAATTACTCAATGTGCTGGACTACATGGCCCCCAAGGTCCGCGCCTTCCTCACCGGCGAGTAGACTACTGCGGCTTCGCTGCGAATGCGATCGCCGTCACCGGGTGCAGTTCCCACAACGTCGCGGCATGCATCTCCTTCTTGCCGCGCGGCGGATCTCCCACGTGCGCATCGTCGTAGAACAGGATTCCGGTCACCGTCACATAGGCCGGATGCTGTAACACCGATCCGCCGACCGAGGGATCTTTCCCGGCCATCATCTTCGTCTTGATAAGGTCCCGTACCGCCGTGAATTTCGGCTGCAAATCCGCGCTCGGCGTGAACTTCGGATCGGGATTCGGCACCTCCACGATCAGGCAATGGTCCCCCGTCGTATCCGAATCGCTGATCTGGATGTGGTAATCGCCGTCGGTTTCGGTCGCCACCAGGTGCAGCCAGCCCGTCGTGGTGATCAGCTTCCCCTCCGGAAACTTGTCGCCGGCGCTGGCGGGAATGCGCGCCGAGTTATACTTCGGGTCGTTGTGGGTAACCCCCGGCGCATCCCCAAGCGCCAGCAGGTCCGTCAGCGCCACCTGGGCAGGCTTGGAGAAATCCGTGCCGTCGGGAACGGTCGTTTTTATGGGCCACCGCTCGACCCCCTGAGACCAGGCGGCGCAGGACGCTGCCGTCAGAACCGCAACACAAAAAAATGTTCGCATGGACACCCTCCAGGCAATAGTGCCCCATGCGGCAATGCGTGTCAATGCTTCGTTACAGCCCGTGCTCCGTACCGCAAATGGCGACTTCCAGCCCCATCTCGCGGAACATCGCCGCCTTGCTGGCCAACGCCAGGTTGGCCGCCGCCGCGTCCGGCGCATACGCCACTTGGATGTGGTTCGCTTTGTGCCGCGCCATCAACTGGTCCCGCGTCACGCCGTACAGCACCGCGTGCATCATCGGCCACTGCGGCGTCGTGATCTGCCACCGGCGCTCCGTCTCCGCCCGCGGCAGTTCTATCGCCCGCGCCCGGCCGAGATCCGCCTTCAACTTGCCGCCATCCACGAAAATGCGGCTCCAGACGATTTCGCCCGCCTTGCTGACGCCCTTCAAACTGCCGCCGCCCAGGCGGAAGTACATCGCCGGCTGCCGCTCGCTTACCGCCCCCGCGTAGCCGCCCTTCAGGTGCGCCGCCGGCACCGCGCCCGAGATTTCGAACAGCCAGACGAACTCCTCCCGCCCGTTCACTTGAAACCGTTCGCCGTACCGGACATCGTGCAGCGTGGTTTCCGGATCGTAGCCCAGCGCCTTCCACACCCGGTTGGTCACCAGCGCATCCAGCCCCGCGCACTCGTCCACCTCGTTGAAGTGCGGCAGCGCCTTGCCTTCATAAAGCACCCGTCCGTTATGGCGCGCCTTCACCGGAGGCCGGTCCACGTTGTTCAGCAACCCCTCGGCCAGGTCCGACGCCGGCGCCAGATCCTTCAGCCCCTGCTGATACTGAATCCCGATCGTGTCGCACCCGAAATCGTCGGCGATCCGCAGCGCCGCGATGTACATCTTGCACTGCCCCAGAATCTGCTCGTCGGTGAGATCGCTCTGCGCGCTCGGCCCGGTGACGAACTTCATGCCCTTGGCGTCCAGCCAGCCGCGCACCGCCTGGCCTTCGCTATCGCTCACCTGCTGCATTTCGGCAAACAGCGCGCTCTGGCTCAGCCGCTCCTTGAACACACCCGTGGCATGCAGCAGTTCGTCGGGGATGATGCCGTTGTACATGCCCATGCAGCCCTCGTCGAAAATCCCCATGATCGCCTTGCCGCGGCGCAGTTCCCCGGCCAGCCTGCTTCCCAGTTCCTCGGCCCGGGCCGGAAGCTGGAACTGGCTCAAAGCGTGCGCGTGACTCTCGTCGTGCCGCACCGTCTCCCCGGCCAGCCACTGGCGCAGCCCGTTCCGGAAAAACTCGTCCGTGAAATCCTCGCTCCATAACGTGCTGTACGCGATGCCGGCCTTGGTCATGGACGCGTTCAGGTTCAGCATCCCCACCAGTCCCGGCCACTGCCCGCTCCAGTTGGCCACCGTCAGGATCGGACCCTTGTGCGTGTAGAGTCCGTGCAGAACATGATGGCTGTACTGCCAGACGGCTTCCACCACCACCAACGGCGCATCTGGCGGCAACCCGCGGAATACTTCCATTCCGTACTTCTGGCTATCGATGAATCCATGCTGCTTGACCGGGTCGCAGGCGTGCCCGCGGCGTACCTCGCGGCCTTCGCCGCGGATGGCATTCATGACGGCCTCTTCCACCTGGGCCTGCGCCGGCCAGCACATTTGGTTGGCCGAGAGCCGCAGATCCCCACTCGCAATCACGATTACAGTGTCCGGCATGCTCACATTTTGACACGCGCCCCGGCCCGGAGTCCAGGCCTGAAAACGGTCTTTCTCCAATATTTTAGCGATAAACCACGCCGTCCCATAAGGCTCCGCCCGTGGCATAAGGCTCCGCCTTGTGCATCCGAGCAAAGCTCGGACTCCCTTACCCCGCCCCGCCCCGAACCACCGTCACCCGCTCGAACCCCTCTTCCATCCCGGGCGCCACCAGCTTCGCCGCCATTTTGGCCAGCGCCTCACCCGGCACCACCCGAGCCCGCCCCGCATTCCGCTCCTGGCACTCGGCCAGCGGCACGTCGAAGAATACCGCTTCCACCTCGCATCCCCACGCGCGGCCCATCTCCACATACGGCCGCCTCTCCTCCGGCGTCAGATTGGTGGCATCCACGTACGTCACCGCTCGCCCGATCGCCAGCCGCTGCCCCAGCAGATAGCGCAGCGTCTCGAATACCCGTACGTGGATCGTCTGGTCGCTCTCATCGTCGGCCAGCAGTCGGCGGATGCCGTCCGACGAGAGCCCGCCAACGCCCATCTTCTCCAGGTACGTGGACTTTCCCGAACCCGGAAGCCCCACCAGCACCACGATCCGCATCACAAATCAGCATAGCGAACCGCGGCCCCTGCCCGCCGTTCTGGTTCCAGTACCAACCAGGCTTGTCTCCCCGGCGCCGGCCGCGTATCCTCTTCCAATGCGTGCCGCCGCCCTGGTCATCGCCATTCTGGCGCCGGCGCTGTCTGCCGGCGCGGCCTCCGGCACGTTCCGCGCCGGCGCCTCCCTCGTGCTGGTCAACGTTTCCGTTCTCGATCCGCGCGACCGCCCGGTCACCAACCTGCCGCCAGACCAGTTCCATATCCTCGACAACGGCATCGAGCAGCCCATCCGCTTCTTCGCCCACGAAGATGCCCCCGTTTCCCTCGCCGTGATCCTCGACGCCAGCGGCAGCATGACCGCCAAATGGACCCGCGCCCGCGCCATGCTCGCCGCCTTCTGCGAAAACCTGGCCCCCGACGACGAATTATTTCTCGTCACCGTGGAGCGCCAGCCCCATTTGCTGACCGATTACACCAGCGATTGCGCCCAAATCGAGGATAGTCTCCTGCTCACCCACCCGCACGGTCCCACCGCCCTCCTCGACGCCATTCCGCTCGCTGTCCAGCATCTGCGCCACGCCCGCCACGGCCGCCACGCCATCCTCATCCTGTCCGATGGCGGCGAAAACTCCAGCCGCACCCGCCTCGCCACCATCCGTACCCTGGCACGCGAGGCCAACGCCCAAATCTACTCGGCCAGCCTCGGACTCGAATCCACTTTCGCCCGCGCCACGCCCGGCGAATCCCAGGGCCCCGAACTGTTGAGCGAAATCGCCGAACTCACCGGAGGCCGCGCCTTCGCCATCGATGACCGCCGCCGCATCGCCGACGCCGCCGCCTCCATGGCCCGCGAAATTCACGACCAATACGTCATCGGGTACCAACCCCCAGACGCCCCAGACGATGGAAAGTACCACCGCATCACCGTCAAAATCCATCGCGAACCCTCCCAGCCACGCCTCTTCCCCTTCCATCGCACCGGCTACCGCTCCGTCCAGTGATCGCACCCGGCCGTGACGCCGGCCCCGCCAGGAGAGAGAATGGAGTTTCGCGAACGGTAGGTCTCATATGAAGGTAATCGCTTTTAACGGCAGTGCCAGAAAAGGCGGCAATACCGCCATCCTGCTCCGCTACGTGCTCTCCGAGGTCGAAAAGGAAGGCATCGAAACCGAACTGGTCGAACTCAGCGGATCGAAGATCCATGGCTGCCTGGCGTGCCGCCAGTGCTCGTCCCGCAAAGACGGGCGATGCGCGCAGCGCCATGATGAGGGGAACGACTATATCGCAAAAATGGCGGCGGCCGACGGCATTCTTCTCGGTTCGCCCACCTACGTGACTGACGTCTCGCCCGAGATCAAGGCCCTGATCGACCGCGCCTGCATGGTTGCAGGCGCCAATGGCGGCATGTTCCGCCGTAAGGTGGGCGCGGGAGTCGTCGCCGTGCGCAGGGCCGGAGCCATGCACGCCTTCGATACCCTCAACCACTTCTTCCTCATCAGCGAGATGATCATACCCGGCTCATCCTACTGGAACATCGGCATCGGACGCGAGCCCGGCGACGTGGAAAAAGACGAGGAAGGCATCCGCACCATGAAAGTGCTGGGACGCAACATGGCGTGGCTGCTCAAAAAGCTAGGCTCGTGAACTGGCGGTCATGCGGAAGGCCGCTAGCGCCCCGTTGATGGGCTGAAGGCATGTCTCGTGGGCTCGCTGTCGCCGTGTCCACAGTTGCCAGTGGCATAAGGCTCCGCCTTGTGCAGGTGGGGCAGCCGAAAGTGTAATCTGGATTCGTTGGGTGCCCGCCGGCACATTCATGTTGGAGGTTGCAGAGATGAGCCACAGCAAGACCAGACAGATTCTCCGCACGGTCGTGCCGCTGATGTGCGCCGTGCTGGCGGTCGGCAGTGCCCTGGCGCAGGACAAAATGGAGTGGTTCCGCCATGACAAGTTCGGCATGTTCATCCATTTTGGGCCTTATTCGCTGCTCGCCGGCGAGTGGAAGGGGCAGCGGACCCGGCCCGGCGACGAGGCCGAGTGGATCATGCAGCGCTTCAACATCCCCGTGAAAGACTACCGCGACATGGCCCACGGTCTGAATCCGGTGAACTTCGACGCCGGCCGGTTCGCCAGATTGGCCAAAGCGGCGGGCATGAAGTACCTCGTGCTGACGGCCAAACACCACGATGGCTTTGCCATGTACCACTCCAAGGTGAGCGCCTACAACATCGTCGATTGGACGCCCTTCAAGCGGGATATCGTCAAGGAACTCTCCGAGGCGTGCCGGAAAGAAGGTATCCGCTTCTGCGTGTACTATTCCCACCGCGAGGACTGGGAAGATCCCGACGGCTACGGCAATCACTGGGACTACGATCCGGCGAAGAAGGATTTCGAAAAGTACCTGCGCGAAAAGTCGCTGCCGCAGTTGCGCGAGCTGCTCACCAACTACGGCCCGCTCGGGCTCGTCTGGTTCGACCGCGGCATCGACACCACCGCGCAGGCGCAGCGCTTCATCGACCTCGTGCACCAACTCCAGCCCCAGTGCCTCATCAACGGGCGCATCGGCAATTACGGCCACGAACTGCTCGGCGACTATCAGAACATGAACGACAACGGCATGCCCACCGGCGGCCTCGACGAGTACTGGGAGACTCCCCAGACCTTGAATGGAACCTGGGGATACAGCAAGTTCGATCAGGATTGGAAGACGCCGGCCAACGTCATCCAGCGATTGGTCGAGATTGTCAGCAAGGGCGGCAACTACCTTCTCAACATCGGCCCCATGGCCGACGGCACCATTCCAGCGCCCAGCGCCGCCGTGCTCGAGCAGGTGGGCGCGTGGATGCAAAAGAACGGCGAGAGCATCTACGGCACCAGCGCCTGCCCGGTCGGCCAGTTCCCCTGGGGGCGGTGTACCGTGAAGGGCGAGCGCGTCTACCTGCACGCTTTCCAGCGTCCGGCGGATGGCGTCTTGCGAGTTGGAGGGCTGCGCAACGAAGTGCGCGCGGCCTACCTGCTCCAGGCGCCGGGCCGCAAGCTGGAAGTACTCAGCCAAAATGGAGTCACCGGCGTGCGTGTGCCCGCGCAGGGTTGGGACGCGGCATCCACCGTAGTCGTGCTGGAGGTGAAAGGCAAACCGGAGTCCGATCCGAAACTCATCACCCAGGGCAGCGATTCGCCGTTCGTCTTGGACTACCTCGGCTGCGAAACCACCGGCCAGGCCATGAAAAGGTTCAACCGCGACGGCAAGTTCCACATCGGGCGCTGGACGAATCCCGAGGATCGCGTGAGCTGGAACCTCTTGGTGAGCCAACCGGGCCGTTACCGGCTGCGCCTGCGCTACGCCGCGCGCGCCGCCTCGGCGGGACGGAAATACGTGGTGGAAATTGGCGAGCAGCGGCTGCCGAACTCCGTCGAGGTCACCGGCGACTGGTACCAGTACAAGACATTCGATCTGGGAACCGTGACCCTCGCCAAGAGTGGTCCGCTCAAGGTGGTCATCCGGCCGGCGGAAGCAGGCAAAGAGAACCTCATGTACTTCGAGTCGCTGACCCTCGCGCCGGACACAGTGAACAATGTAGAGTAGCCCTGTAGACTAGCCCTCCAGGGCGGGGCGCCCTGGGCCGCCCGCATTCCTGCGGGATTTCTTCCATCTTCTTCCCCGGGCCGTTCGCCCCCGGACTATGATAGGGAACGATGAGCCAATCCAGCGTTTCCCGCCGCGCGCTGCTCTCTCTCGCTGCCGCGCCCCTCGTACTTCCCCGCCGTGTCTTCGGCGCCAACGACCGCATCCGCATCGGCGTCATCGGAGCCGGCGGCCGCGGCAACCTCCTCATGGATCAACTCCCCCCAGGCGCTGAAATCGTCGCCGTCGCCGACTGCTACCCCAAGCGCGCCGACGAGGCCGTCTCCAGGCGCAAAGCCAACTGGCGCATCTTCCACGACCACCGCTCCTTGCTCGACATGAAGGATATCGATGGCGTCATTGTCGCCACCGCCGATCACCAGCGCGTCCTCTGCGCCATCAATGCCTGCCAGGCGGGCAAGGATGTCTATGCCGAGAAGCCCCTCACCCTCTACATCGCCGAAGGCCGCGCTCTCGTCAAAGCCGCCCGCCGTTACAACCGCGTCTTCCAGGTCGGCAGCCAGCAGCGCTCCATGGCCATGAACCGCATCGCCTGCGAGTTCGTCCGCTCCGGCGGCCTGGGCAAGCTTTTCTTCGTTCAGGGCGTCAACTACACGCCTCCCGCCGAAATCCCGCCGCTTCCCGAAGAAACCGTGCCCGAAGGCTTGAACTGGGACCTCTGGCTCAACCAGGCCCCCATGCGCCCCTACAATTCCAAGCTCCACACCGGCTGGATGAAATGGCGCGACTACTCCGGCGGCGAAATGACCAACTGGGGCGCCCACGGCATCGACCAGATCCAGTGGGGCCTCGGCGCCGACGGCTCCGGCCCTGTCGAACTCTGGCCTATCCCCGACGGCCAGCCGAACTCCATCGCCTTCCGCTACGCTTCCGGTGCCACCGTCCGCCTCGAAATGCCCCCCGGCGACCTCCAGGGCGGCGCTATCTTCGTCGGCGAGAAAGGCCGCGTCGAAGTCGTGCGCAACGCCTTCCGCACCGATCCCCCCACCCTCATTAAAGAGATGCCCCCACGCGAAGAGGTCGTGAAATGGGACCGCGCTCAATGGCAGGCCCAATTCCACATGCAGAATTGGCTCGACGCCATGCGCTCACGCTCCACCCCCCTCGTCGATGTCGAAATCGGCCACCGCTCGATCTCCGTCTGCCACCTCGTGAACATCACCCGCCAACTCAATCGCCGGCTGAAGTGGGACCCCGATACCGAAACCTTCCCCGGCGATGCCGAGGCCGCCGCCTTCGTCAATCGCCCCCGCCGCAAAGGCTACGAGTTGCCGGATGCGTGATAGCATGTCTCCCATGCATCCCCCACGCTGGCTGCCGCTCCTCCTGCTGGCGCTCCACCCGGGGCCGGCACGCGCCGCCGACTTAACTATCGACCTTCGCTCCCGCGTCGAAGTATTCAAGGGCAGCGGGGACTGGCGCGAAGTCAGCCTCCACCAATCTTTGCCCGCCGAAAAAACCGCCGTCCTCATCTGCGACATGTGGGACAAACATTGGTGCGGCGGCGCCACCCAGCGCGTCAATGCGCTCGCGGCGAAGATGGCGCCGTTCCTCGAATCGGCCCGCCGGCGCGGCATCCGCATCATTCACGCGCCGTCGGAAACCATGGCCTTCTACCAGGACGCGCCGCAGCGTAAAGCCATCCTGGCCCTTCCCAATATCGATCCGCCTCCTCCGCTCGCTCTCCCCGATCCTCCGCTCCCCATCGACGATAAACGCGGTGGCTGCGATACCCCGGACCAGTTCTACAAAGCCTGGACGCGCGAACATCCCGGCTTGCGCATCGACCCTTCCGACGTGATCTCCGACAGCGGCCCGGAAATCTACAGCTTCCTCCGCGATCATGGCATTCACACCCTCCTCGTCATGGGCGTGCACACCAACATGTGCGTGCTCAATCGCTCCTTCGCCATCAAGAAAATGACCGCGCTGGGCGTTCACTGCATCCTCGTCAGGGACCTGACCGACGCCATGTACAATCCCCAGGATGCGCCCTACGTCGGTCACGACGCCGGCACCCAACTGGTCATCGAATACATCGAGAAATACTGGTGCCCCACCGCGCTCAGCGCCGATCTCCTGCGCGCCTTCGCCCACGGAGGAAAGCCATGAACCAGACCTACCAATATGCCGACATCGCCAAGATGATCGATCACTCGCTCCTCAATCCAACCCTCACCGTAGCCGAGTTGGAAGACGGATGCCTCCTCGCCCGCGCCTACGATGTGGCCAGCGTCTGCATCCTCCCCTATTACGCTTCGCGCTGCGCGGAGCTGCTCGCCGGCGCCACGGTCCACACCAGTACCACCATCGGCTTTCCTCACGGCGGACACGCCACCGCCACCAAACTCGCCGAGGCGCGGCAGGCCTTGGCCGACGGCGCTACCGAGCTCGACATGGTCATCAATATCAGCAAAGCGCGCAGCGGCGATTGGGCCTACGTGGAACAGGAAATCCGCGTGCTATGCGAGCTGACCCATCGTTCCGGCGCGCGCCTCAAAGTGATTTTCGAAAACGCCTATCACCATACCGCCGCCAAAATCCGCCTCTGCGAAATCTGCGGAGCCATCGGCGTCGACTGGGTCAAGACATCCACCGGCTACGCGCCCACCGGCGCCACCATGGACGATCTGCGCCTCATGCGACAACACTCGCCGCCTTCCGTACAAGTCAAAGCCGCCGGCGGTATCCGCGATCTCGACAGCCTCCTCGCCGTCCGCGAGCTGGGCGTCACCCGCGTCGGCGCCACCCGCACGGCCTCCATGCTCGATGCCGGCCGCGAACGGCTCGGCCTGCCCCTGATCGCTTACCAATCCCTCGTGCCCGCCGGACATTAGACCAGGCTGGAGTCCTCTGGCTGCAATGGTGGGGCAGGCGGTTCCGCCCAATGTCACTTAAATTAAGCCTCTACGGCGGCCGGCATAAATCGTGGGGCAGCCAATCCTGGCTGCGAGCCGGCTTTTAGCCGGCGCGTGCCGAGTACGGAAGACTCGCTCTTGACCTGAAAGAGCCGCCTAAAAGGCGTCCCCGAAGGGGACCCCAGGGCAAAATTGCCCGCCCCACAACCCGCGCAGAATGCTGCGATGGGCTTGTTTAAGTGGCATTGGGCGGTTCCGCCTGTCGCGCCCGCTTGCGGGCGCATTCTTCCAGGGGGTGTGCCGCGGAACGTGAAGCGCGGTAGTCTCTTGGGTGGACACCAATCATGACCCGTAACCTGGTTCGTCTATCCGCGCTCATCGCGCTCTTGATCGCTTTCCTGGCTTCCACGCCGCTCACCGCCTCCGCCGTTACGCCGGCCAAGGTCTGGGAGACTACCATCGTCATCCCCACCTACCTCGCCGGAGACCCGGAACCCAACCCCATGTTCTACTTCGGGCGCGCCTCGCAAGGCGCCCAGGCGCCCGTCTATCCCTACCCCAATTACGACGTTCTCACCGGCAAGAAGGCCGACAAGACTTACAAAATCGTCTACCTCGAGAACGAGTACCTCCGCATCGGCATCCTGCCCGAAATCGGCGGCCGCATCTTCGAAGGCGTGGACAAGACCAACGGTTACAATTTCATCTACCGCCAGCACGTCATCAAACCCACCCTCATCAGTATCATCGGCGCCTGGGTCTCCGGCGGCCTGGAGTGGAACATCAACCACCACCATCGCGCCAGCACCTTCCTCCCCGTGCAGTACAGCGTGGAGGAGAACCCCGACGGCAGCAAAACCGTCTGGGTGGGCGAGCTGGAAGTGCGCCAGCGCATGCGCTGGGCCGTCGGCTACACCATCCGGCCCGGCAAAGCCTACCTCGAGGCCTCGCTGCGCATCCTCAACCGCACCCCCGAAGTCAACACCATGCTCTGCTTCGCCAACGTGGCCGTCCATGTCAACGATAACTACCAGGTCATCTTCCCGCCCAGCACGCAACTCGGCACCGGCCACTCCAAACGCGTCTTCACCAAATGGCCTATCGACGAAGACGGCGTCGACATCAGTTGGTGGAAGAACCACCCCTCCTCCGTCTCCGTTTTCGCCTGGAATTACCAGGACGATTTCTTCGCCGGCTACGACCACGGCAAGCAGGCCGGCACCATGAGCATCGCCGACCACAACATCGTCCCCGGCAAGAAATTCTTCGAGTGGGGCACCAATGCCGGCGCGCGCACCTGGGACGCCAATCTCACCGATTCCGATGGCCCCTACATCGAGCTCATGGTCGGCGCCTATTCCGATAACCAGCCCGACTATAGCTGGCTCGAGCCCTACGAGGGACGCTCCTTCTCCATGAACTGGTATCCGTTCCGCGACATCGGTGGCGTCAAGAAGGCCAATCTGGACGCGGCCGTCAACCTCGACGTGGCCAACGGAAACGCCAAGCTGGGCTTTTACACCACCTCCGCCCATGCGGCCGCCAAGGTCACGCTCCGCGCCGGCGACAAGGTCCTCCTCCAGGAGACGGTCGCCATCAACCCCGGCAAGCCTTACACCAAGCAGGTCGCCATCCCCGCCGGCATCGACGAGCACGATCTCGTCGCTTCCATTGCGGACGGCAACAAGGAACTCGTCTCCTATTCGCCCATTCGCCTGACGCCCGAGCCCGCCCCTCCCGCCGTGACCAACCCGCCCGCCCCGGCCGACGTCAAGAGCAGCGAGGAGCTGTACCTCATCGGTCTCCGCGCGCAGCAGTT
>Ga0182030_10018624_pt1 | contig 13304 bp, 14 predicted proteins | sample 812S3MmetaG_FD_121299 | JGI IMG/M metagenome (GOLD analysis project Ga0182030, IMG submission 121299) | Permafrost microbial communities from Stordalen Mire, Sweden - 812S3M metaG (Illumina Assembly) | ecosystem: Environmental > Terrestrial > Soil > Wetlands > Permafrost | place: Sweden... | reverse complement strand
CGCTCCCTCATAATCGGCCCGCTCAACCGCCAGCAGACCCGACCAATCCAAAAATCGAGGAGCCTCAAGCCACGTTCGCGTCGCTCGAAAGCCTCCCCCCAAGCCAGCCTGAGCAGTTACCCTCAAACGTGTCAAAACCAAAAATCTTCCGGCCGTGGTTAAAAGGCTCATACATGCCACGAAGATTTATTAGTTGCGCAAGTGTCGCACCCCATTGAACGCCAAACTCGCAAATAACACCAGGTATGTCAATAATCTTTTGATACAAATTATTGTAATAAAGAATACGTGAAAGCGACTGACGCTTTAGAGTGACCAAGCTATGAATATTCCACTGATGCCCATATTGAGGTAGCAATGAAGCGGCAATCTCCAGAAGTTCATTCTGGCGAGCCTGCTCATCAAAAGGTTGTTGCGTGAACTCTCCCTTAATTTTTGTCAGGGTGCCTGTTGACGTAACCGTATTATTGGACATAGCTTCTTGATCCTTGATAAATTAGCCGGCGACTCCAAGATAACCAACGGTTCCCGCTTACACTTGCGACAGTTTGGTGCTCCTGACAAGTGCGAGCGAGACAAATTTGGGGCGCATAGCCTGTTATATGGAACCCGGTTGTGCCACCAAATTATTTCACGCGCGCGAGGGTCAAAAAGCGCGATTCCTCCATGTTTAGGAGGCGTTTCCGCGTGTTACAAAAATCTTGAATATTGCAACGCGACGGCTTCGGCTCCGCACCAAAACCCACCCCCCGCCCCAAAACCCCACGCGGCGATCACCCCGACCGCCGCGCGCTCGTCACCGCCCACTCAATCCTTCGCCCGCTCCACATAGGCCCCGTCTTCCGTCTGGATCACCACGCGGGTGCCCGGCTGGATGTGCGGGGGGACCATGACTCTCGCGCCGTTGTTGAGCTTGGCTGGCTTGTAGGACGAGGACGCGGTCTGGCCCTTCATCGCCGGCTCGGTCTCGGTGATTTCCAGCGTCACGCGGGCGGGGAGTTGGATCGCCACGGCGACGCCGTTGAACATCGACAGGATGCAGACCATGTTCTCTTGCAGCCATTGCGCCTGGTCGCCGACGACGTCCTTGGACACGGCGACCTGCTCGAAATTCTCCTGGTTCATGAAGGTGTAGCCGTCGTCGTCGGCGTATAGATAGGTGTAGTCCTCGTCCTCGACGAAGGCGCGCTCGACCTGCTCGGTGGTCTTGTAGCGGTCGGTGGTTTTCACGCCGTCGGAGATGCGGCGCATGTCGATCTGCGTCGTCGGCGTGCCCTTGCCGGGGAAAAAGCTCTCCGCGCTCAGGACGACATAGAGGTTGCCGTCGTCTCTTTCGAGGATATTGCCCTTGCGGATCGAACTGGCGATGACTTTCACGGTTTTCTTTCCTCGTCGGATATTGGGACGCGATCCGTTGCGGATCGCGGTGGGGGATCATTGGGACGCGATCCGTTTGGATCGCTATGGCGATTGCTGGCGCTGGCCCGTCTGGTCTATGAACGGGTGGAAATTCATGTGCGGGTTAAAACCACACTTCGCCCGCCCCGGCAAATCCTAGCCCCCAAAAATCGCGGATGGCCCAAAAATGACGCGCGCTTCGCCCTGGTGGGCCAAGGATGTATACGCCGACCGAAGGCCCTTTCTCAAGGCGCGCACGGCGCTTCAAGCGGCGATTCGACAATTTTTCGCCGCCGAGCGATTTGTCGAGGTGGAGACCGCCGCGCTACAAGTCTCGGGCGGAAACGAGACGCATATTTCCCCCTTCGGCGTCGATTTGATCGGGCAGGGGGGTGAGAAAAGCCGGCTTTATCTGCATTCCTCGCCGGAATTCGCCTGCAAGAAACTGTTGGCGGCGGGCGAGGAGCGGATTTTCACCTTCGCCCATGTGTTCCGCAACCGCGAGCGCACCGCGCTGCACCACCCCGAATTCACCATGCTGGAGTGGTATCGCGCGCATGAGCCGGTCTCGCGGCTGATCGAGGATTGCGCCGGGCTGCTGACGGTCGCGGCGAAGGCGGCGGGGACGGAAAGTTTTGTCTGGCGCGACCGCGAGGCCGAGGCTTTCGAGGAGCCGGAGGTGCTCACCGTTTGCGAGGCGTTCGACCGCTACGCCAACATCGACCTGGCGGCGCTCCTTTGCGACCGCGACGCTCTGGCCAAGGCCGCCGCGCGGGACGGGGTGAGCGTCGCGGCGGACGACACCTGGTCCGACCTGTTCAGCAAGGTTCTTTCGGAGAAAATCGAGCATCGGCTGGGGCGCGGGCGCGCGACGATCCTGACGGATTATCCGGTCGGCGAAGCGGCGCTGGCGCGCCCCAAGCCCGACGATCCGCGTTTCGCCGAGCGCTTCGAGCTTTATGTCTGCGGCGTCGAAATCGCCAATGGCTTTGGCGAATTGACCGACCCCGCCGAGCAGCGCCGGCGCTTCGTCGAAGCCAACGCCGCCCGGGCGCGGCGCTACGGCGAGGCCTGTCCCATCGACGAGGATTTTCTCGACGCGCTGGCGGTCATGCCGCCGGCGAGCGGCATTGCGCTGGGTTTCGATCGGCTGGTGATGCTGGCGGCGGGCGCGACGCGCATCGAACAGGTGCTGTGGACGCCGGTGGCGGAGCGCGGGGCGCCGCGTTGTGAAATACGTCAAGGAGATGCGAGCATGAAAATCGCCGTGATCGGAGCCTCGCGGGGCATTGGACTCGAAGTCGTGAAACAGGCGCTGGAGCGCGGCTGCGAGGTCACCGCGCTGCTGCGCGATCCCGCCAAATTGGCGCTTGAACATGCGCGCTTGCGCAAACTCCGCGGCGATGTCGGCAAGCCGGCGGATGTGCGCGCGGCGTTGAGCGGGCAGGACGCCGTCTGCACTTGCGTCGGCGTCAATCCGACGCGTAAGCCGGTCGAGATTTTCTCGCGCGGCGCGGGCAACGTGCTGGCGGCGCTTCGGGACGCGCCGGCGACGAAGTTTGTCGCGGTGACGGGCGTTGGCGCCGGCGACAGCCGCGGCCATGGCGGCTTCTTCTACGACAGGATTTTCCAGCCCTTCGCGCTTGCAACGATCTACGCCGACAAGGACCGCGAGGAGGCGCTGATAAAAGCCTCCGGCGCCGATTGGTTGATTGTTCGCCCCGGCTTTCTGACCAATGGCGGACGCACCGGCGTCTACCGCGCGATCACCGATCTCTCCGGCGTCACGGCGGGAAAAATCTCGCGCGCGGATGTCGCCGATTTTATCTTGAACCAGTTGGAGAGCCCCAGCCTGTTCAAGCAAGCGCCGCTGCTGACCTATTGACGCGAGGCGGCGCGTCTCTTGTCGCAGGCGCGAAGATAAACTAAACTAACACGACTAGGTTCGGAGAGCGCCCATGCGCACCTTCAACATTCACGAAGCCAAAACGCAACTGTCGCGCCTTGTCGAGCAGGCCGCCAGGGGCGAGTCCTTCATCATCGCCAAGGCCGGCCGGCCGTTGGTGAAGGTCACGCCGCTCGACGCGCCGACCGGCGCGCAGGTGCGGCGTCTCGGCTTCATGAGCGGCCAAATCTCGGTTCCCGATGATTTCGACCGCTTAGGCGCCGAGGAAATCGAGCGCCTGTTCGGCGACGCGGAATGAAGCTGCTGCTGGATACGCATGTTCTGCTTTGGGCGGCGGCCGCTCCGGAAAGGCTGACGCCATACGCCCGCGCATTGCTCGAAGACCCGGACAATCAACCGATTTTCAGCGCCGCCAGTCTGTGGGAGATCACGATTAAGAAGGCGCTGGGCCGCGGCGACTTCGACGTCGACGCCCGCGCCTTGCGCCACGGTCTTCTCGACAACGGCTATTTGGAATTGCCGGTCGGCGGCGAACACGCCGTCGCCGTCGACGCGCTGCCGGCGATCCACAAGGATCCGTTCGATCGAATTCTCGTCGCGCAGGCGATCGTCGAGAGCGTCACGCTGCTCACCGCCGACGCGATCGTCGCGCGATACCCCGGACCGGTCCGCAAAATATGAGCAGCGCGAAAGACAGGACGCTCCTGTCCGTCGACGACCTCGCGCGCGCCGGTCTATTGACGCCCTCCGACGCGCTGCGCGCGGTTGCGGCGCGCTACAGCGTCGCGGTGACGGCGCACATCGCCGCGCTGATCGACCCTGCCGACGCCAACGATCCCATCGCCCGGCAGTTTTTGCCCGACGCGCGCGAACTCGTCACGCAAGACATCGAACGCGCCGACCCGATTGGCGACGACGCGCATAGCCCCACGCCGGGCCTGGTGCATCGCTACCCCGACCGCGTCTTGCTCAAGCTGCTGTCGGTCTGTCCGGTCTATTGCCGCTTCTGCTTTCGCCGCGAGACGGTCGGGAACGGCAATAGGGCGCCCGAAGGACGCCCGTCGCAAGCCCCACAAAAGGGCGGCGTTTTGCCGGACGACGCGCTCGACGCGGCGCTAAAATACATCGCCGCGCGGCCGGAAATTTTCGAGGTGATCCTGACCGGCGGCGATCCGCTCGCCGCCTCCGCGCGGCGGCTGCGCGAGGTCGCGACTCGGCTGGCGCAAATTGCGCATGTAAAGCTGCTGCGCGTGCATACGCGCGTCCCGACCGCCGCGCCCGAACTCGTGACCAGCGAGCGGCTTGAAGCGCTGCAAGCGAGCGGCAAGGCGCTCTATGTGGCGCTGCATGTCAATCATGCGCGCGAGTTGAACGCGCGCGCGCGCGAGGCGATCGCCAAGCTGCACGGGGCGGGCGCTTCGCTGCTGTCGCAAACCGTGCTGCTGACGGGCGTCAACGACGACGCCGACACGCTGGAGGCGCTATTGCGCACGCTCGTGTCGTTGCGGATACAACCCTATTATCTGCACCATCCCGATCTTGCAAAGGGCACGGCGCATTTTCGCTTATCCTTGGCGCGCGGGCGCGAGATTTACAAGGAACTCGCGCAAAAAGTCGGCGGCCACGCGCTGCCGCGATATGTGCTGGACCTGCCGGGAGGCTTCGGCAAAATCCCGGTCGAGGAGGCGCAGGTGTTTCGCGGCGCCGATGGCGGGTGGAGGGTGGTGGATCGGTTTGGCGGGGTGCATGGCTATGAGGAGGGGACTTTTGATCCCTCCGCATGATTCCGCATGATAGGGCGACAGCCGTCCGCGCGCCGTCATTGCGAGCGGAGCGAAGCAATCCAGAGCCGCCCCAGTCCTCCTGGATTGCTTGTGTAATAGCGCGGCCTGTCGGCTTCAAATTTTGATAGTCTCTCGGGCGCCAAGCAGCGGCGCGCGCCGCTGCTTGGCGGAGCGGCCGGCCTGATGGATTGCGGTGTTTGCACACGAGCGAAGCGAAGGCGGCCGCTCCTTGATCCTTGTCTCGAACAGTTGCGCGGGGGAAAGCCTCGAACGCAAGCACGGGAAGACGATCATGGAAACAGCTCGTTATGCAGGCATAGACGTAGCCAGAGACAAATGCGATTTCGCGCTCGAAGACAGAACCGCCGCGATTTTCGAACAGACCGCCGCCGGCTTTGGCAAGGCTATCGCCTGGTTGACGCGTCATCGCGTCACCCATGTCGTGCTGGAGCCGTCCGGCGGTTATGAAAAGCGGCTCGCGGAAGCGCTGACGCAGGCGGGGCTCTTGGTCTGCCGCGTCTCGCCGCATCAGGCGCGCGCTTTCGCCAAAGCCAAGGGCGTGCAGGCCAAAACCGACGCGCTCGACGCCAGACTGCTCGCAGCCTTTGGCCGCGTGCTGGAGCCGCCGCCGCGCCAGCCGCCGGACGCGCAAACCGCGGCGCTCGCGGAAATCGTGCGCAGGCGCCGGCAGATCGTCGACTTCCTCACCGAAGAGCATACGCGGCGCGAGCAGACACATGACGCCGCTGTGACGGCCATGATCGACGCGCATATCGCCATGCTGAAAAGCCAGCTCGCGGTCATCGACAAGACGATCGCCGAGAAAATCGCCGCCTGTCCGGCGATGGCCGAAAAGCAGGAAGTGTTGCAAGCGGTTCCGGGCGTGGGCAAGGTGACGGCTGCGGTGCTGCTTGCCGAAATGCCGGAACTTGGCGCGCTCGACGCCAAGCAGGCGGCGGCCCTCGCCGGGCTTGCGCCCTACAATCGCGACAGCGGCAAATCCTCGAAAAAAGCGTCCGTGCGCGGCGGCAGACCCGGCGTGCGCTGCGCCCTTTACATGGCCAGCGTCTCCGCCGTGCGCCACAATGGCGACATCAAGGCTTTCTACCAGCGCCTGCGCGGCCAAGGAAAACCCGCGAAAGTCGCCATGATCGCCGCCGCGCGAAAGCTTATCGTCATTCTCAACGCAAAACTCCGCGACGCCTGCCCCAAAACAGCCCCCGCCGCCTCTTGACTCCCAATACAGTTGCTTCGTCGCTGCGCTCCTCGCAATGACGGCGTCTTTAGTCAGTCGCTGTCGGAATTTGAGGCGGAAAACATGACCGGAACCGATTACTGACGTGGCGAAGAGAATTTTAGGAGTGATCGGTCAAGGGCCTCCCGGTGGAGGACGCCGATCCGTCGGACCCATCGAAGGGTTGATGCACAGTCGGCTCAATTTTTGTGTGCTGGAAGCGCTGTCACTCTCCCCATCACTTCGTCCCAGACAACGGTTCAAATTGCCGTTCGATCTTCGCCGCGCGCCCCGCCGCGGGACGCCTTAACTCCCGTGCTCCCGCGTTTATCCTTTTGAAACCAAACGCGGTCACAACAGCCCGATGGTCTCGCTCTCCCTAAAGCGTTTCGGCGCGCTCGCGTTCGCCCTCGCGCTCTTTGCTTGCGGCGCGCCGCCGCGTGAGCGCGAGACGCCGGCGCCCGTCGCCCCGCCGGAGCCGAGCCTCTATCGCTCGCTTTCGCGCAGCGGCGCCGAGGTCGATGCGGAGGCCGCGCGCGATATGATCTCGCAATATCGGCGCAACCACGGTGTTGGCGACTTGGCGCTCGACGCGAAGCTTCAGCAGGTCGCCCGGGAGCGGGCGGAGGCGATGGCGCGGCGCGGCGCGGTCGATCCGCGTTCTTCCGGCGGACTCTCGGCGCGTCTCTCGGCGGCGGGCGCGCGCAATGGCGCGGCGATCGAAGATCTTTCCGCCGGTTACGACACGCTCGCCGAGGCGTTTTCCGGCTGGCGCCAGTCGCCGGCCCATAATGGGCGCATGTTGGATTCGCGCGCGCGGCGCATGGGTCTCGCCGCGGTCTATGCGCCGGGCTCGAAATTCAAGGTGTTTTGGGCGCTCGTGCTCACCGATTGAACATCAGGCGCGGGCGCGGCGTTTGCGCTTCCTGCCGCCGCCGTGGTCGTCTCTACGGCCCGGCGCGTCGGTCAGCGCGGGCGAAGGCTCCTCGATCCGCATATAGCGCACGCCCATGAAAAAGAGGATCTGCGCCCCGACGCCCGGCGGCGCCGCTCGTTGCGGCGCTCGCGGCCGCGATAGCAAAGAAATTATCTGCGCCATATCTGCATTGCTCCGCGAAATTGCCGACAATTCGCTGGTCGGTTGTTACGAACCAATTAAGGAATGGCGAGGGTTAATGTTGCGTCAACAATCGTCCCCTACAATCGCATTATATTGAATCGTCAGCGAATGGAGTGCGGGAGCCATGCTTTCCGAGCAGACGGAGCGGCGCGTCGCGATACGCGCGCTGTTGCAGCGGAGCGTCGGGCAATTTGTCGGGCGCGAAAGCCACGGGCAAAACGAACTGCGGCAATTCGAGCGGCTCATCGGCGATTTGATCGACGTGACCGACAGCGAGGTCGTCGCGACGGTCGCCGAGGCGCTGTGCCGCCATCCCGACACCCCGCCGGCGCTGATCCGCCGTATCTTCGACCGGGGCGGCGCCTGTGAGCGCATCGCATTCGAATTCGTGGTGGATGCGCCGAACGCCGACATTATCGCAAACGCCGAGCACGGCTCGGCCGCATTGGCGGCGGCGATCGCCCGCCGCGCCGAACTGCCGCGCGAGGCTATCGGCGCCCTGGCGGCGCGCAGCGAGGGCGTCGTGCTTTACGCGCTCGTCGCCAATCGCCGGATTCATTTCGACGCCGCCGCCTTGCGCGCGCTGGCGCAGGTCGCGCGCGACGATCAGGCGCTGGCGCGGCTTCTTCTCAACCGGGAGGATATCGACGTCGATCCCGAACCGCTGTTTCTCGCCGCGACGCGAGACGAGCGCGTGCGGATTGTGTTGGCCGCGTGCCGGTCGGCGCTTGTCGACCGCGTCAACGACGCTTCGGCGGCCGGCGACGAAAAATTGGCGGCGCAACTCGACGCGCTGGCGGTCGGAGGGGAGCGCGACGCGATGGTCGCCCGCGTCGCCGACGCGCTCGACGCCCGCAAGAACCGCGTGCGCAAAATCTTCCTCGACGAGGGCGGAGAGGCGTTGGCGTTGACCTATGTCGCGCTCGGCGTCGACATCGAGACGGCGACGCGGCTTTTCCTGTGCAGCGGCATGGCTTTGGCGGTCGACGTCGGGCGCATCCGCGCGCTGCGGGCGCTGATGTTCTCGACGCCGCGTCGCGCCGCCGCGCGCATTGTCGGCGCGATCAACGGCTCCAGCCGGGTCGACCGCGAGTCGACGCGGCGCGTCCCGTGGCGCGAGGATCCGTGGCGCGAGGATATGTCGGCGCAAGCCGGCGCAAGGCGGCGCGGCGCGGCGGACCGGTCGGCCGCCCCGACCGTCCAGCGTCACGCCAAGGCCGATCCGTCCGCGTGAAACTCGGGAGGGCGGCCTACGTCGAAAGATCGACGAAGGCGCGGCCCTTGCGGTCCTCGATCTCGACGATCCAAATGTCCGGATCGAAAGCGATCTCACGCTGCAGGCGTTCCTCCGCCGCGAGCGGATCGCGCCACTCCTCGACGTGCAGTCTAGTGAACAGCCGCGCGACGCCCGCGGGAAGTTGTTCGCTTTGCGGGGCGGGGCCGTAAAGCGCGGCGGCGCCGTCGAGTCGGTCGACCTTCACGAATATCGCTCCCGCTTCGGCGGCGCCGCGTCGACGCAGCATGGCGACGGCGCCTTGCGTCTCGGCCAGCCGGATCAGCGCCGAGACGAAAATATCCGACCGCAACCGCATAAAGGGGCCTCGCATCCATTCGCGCCCGCGCGCGTCGCCCCCGCGCGCGGAAGGCGGTTCACCGAAACGCCACGCCCGAGCGCGCGGAAGACGGTTCACCTAAGCGCCACGCCCGCGCGCGCGCCGAGCAAGTGAAGAATCTTGGGCGATAATTCGCCTTTCACCGGCAAGCCGCTGGAGCGCTCGAATTTTTCGATCGCCTGACGCGTCGTGCCGCCGTAAACGCCGTCTTGATGCAGGGAGTAGCCGAGCTTGGCCAGCGCTCGCTGCGCAAAGATCACCGCCTTGTTCTTGGGGTCGCTTTTGGGGTCGCTCTTGGGGGCGCTCTTGGGGTCGACCGCGCTTTTTTGCGGCGCTCCGCCTTTCAGCCATTGACCAATCCCGTCGACGGGCTTTTCCGCCGCCTTGGTCGCTTCGGCTTGCAAAGGCTCCGACTTTTGCGCGTCCATTTTGGCGGGCGCTGGCGCGGCGGCGCGCGGCCGGGGCGCCGCCTGACTTTGCCGCTGGGGTTCGGCCTGCGGCGCATTTAGCGCGATGCTCTTCGCGGGACGGCGGCCGTCCTGCATGAACAGCGCATTGACCGGCACGCCGATCGCGACGACGCCGACGAAACCTACGAGCAGCAGGGAGCCAAAGCTGCCCCGCGCGCCGATGACGCGCCGCCAAAGCGGCGCGCGTTTGGCCTTGCCGGGCTTGGCTCGCTGCTTCCCCTTGGCGGAGCGCTCGTCGCGGGGGGAGAAGTCAATATTGGATGCGGCGAGAGCTTCACGCAATTTTCTTCACCTTGTCTTGTTCTTGCCCGATTTCTTGCCCGATGTCTTCGCCTGGGGACGCGACGAAGCGGCGAGCGATGGTTTCGATCTTGGTCGTCGTCGAGGCCTGGTCGCAGACCCGCCCGTCAAGCGGCAAGCGCACGGTGACGGTTGTGCCCATCTTTAGGGCGCTTTCGATGGCGATGGAGCCGCCATGCAGCCCCACCAGGCCGCGCACCACCGAAAGACCAAGGCCCGTGCCCTCATAGCTGCGATCGTGCGACGAACTCGCCTGGAAGAAAGGATCTCCCAACCGGACGAGATCGTCGCCGCCGATGCCGATGCCGGTGTCGGAGACCGCGAGCACCAGCGAATTGCCCTCCGGTCGCAGGCGCACCGTCACTTTGCCCTGCACCGGCGTGAATTTGACCGCGTTGGACAGGAGATTGAGCAGGATCTGCTTGCAGGCGCGCTTGTCGGCGACGACCTCTTCGATGTCGTCGCGACAGTCGCGCGCCAGCGTGACATGGCCTTGATCGGCCTTGATCTGGATCATGTCGCAGCATTGCTCGACGAGCTTGGGCAAGGAGAAAGGCTCGGGGAAAATCTGCATCGATCCCGATTCGATCTTCGACATATCGAGGATCATGCTCACCACTTCATGCAGATGGTGGCCCGAGTCGCGGATGATTTTCGCGTATTCGCGGCGTTTTTCGGGGTCTCGCGGCTCCAGATCTTCGCTCGCCAGCATTTCCGAAAAGCCGATGATCGCGTTCAGCGGCGTGCGCAGTTCGTGGCTGACATTGGCGAGAAAGCGCGTCTTGCCAGCCATTGCGAGTTCGCTCTGGCGCCGCGCGGCGGCGATCTCCTCTTCGGCTCTGTGGGCGGCCGTGATATCGCGCAAGATGCACACCACCGGCGCTTCGATCTCCGTGACGCTGGCCGCCGTCATGTCGACATGACAGGTGCGCGCGTCGAAGTAATTGAACACCGGTTCGAGATAGCCGCCGCTGGTGTTCTCGATGCCGCCGATATGGAGGCGCAGCACGGCGTGGGCGGACGCGCCGTTGGTGACCGCATCCGACACCAGTTTGAGGAAGGCCGGGCGGTCGGCGACATGAACGCGCCGGAAGAAACCCCGCGCGAACAAGTCGCGGGACTCGAGTCCATAAGTCTTGTGCATGTCGCCGACGATCGACGACACCGCCCCCGTGCGATCGAAACGAACGACAATATCGCCGAGCGCGCTGGTGAGCAGGCGCAGATCGCGCGCATTGCGCTGATCCGCCTGGACCCGCGCATGCGCCATGAAAATGGCGCCGGCGGCCAGCGCAGCCATATACATCATGAGCGGCGTGACGCAGAGAGCCACGTCGGCGCGCAAGGCGAAGCCGGCGGGGCCGAAAGGATTGCGGCTAACTTCCAGGGCGATCAGCGCGAGAATGGCGCCGACGACGGCCGCGACCATGCCGAGTTCCAAAGTCAGCGCGGCTTCGATCAAGGCGATCGTCAACAGAGTGATGGAGACGGCTTCATAGCCTTGCGTCGACGCGCCGATGCTCGCCGCGAGGGCGGCCCAACCGAAGATCGACACGCATTCCGCAAGTCTCAGATTGCCGGTTTGCTTCAGCACGACGATCGCGAGAAGCGGGGTCAGCGCGAGAATAAACTGCGCCGCGTGCTGCGGCTCGGGGATGCCGTAAACAAACAAGGAGATCGGCGAAAAGGCCAGAACGCTCATGCCGACGGCGAGGCGGGCGGCCACGAAAAACTTTTGTCGCGCCATTTCGATCGGATCGTCGCTTGCGCTCTTATGCGTCAGGAGATCAAGCCAATCGGGCGCGGAAGACGTGAGTGTGGACGAGTTACGCAAGGCGACGCTCCCTTAATTGACGGTAGCCTTTCAAAACGGTGTTAAGTGACTGCTAAGCGCACAACGGGGAAACAGCTTTACGCGCGCACGGCGGCGTCGATCTTTGGTCATGGTTTGCAAGTCGTTGCCATACTCTCGACGCCGGGCGGGTCAGACGATTCACGATTGGGAAAGGAAACGCCCGCAAAGCTCCCGCGTGAGCGCGGCGCGCCAGGGAAGCGCGCCAGGAAAATGCGCCAGGGAAATTCTGGAAATTCCGCGCGGCCACGGAGCTTGTCATGGAGCTTGTCATGGGCTTTCTTCTCAAAAGCGCGTTCGTCATCGCTCTCGTGTATTTCCTTTTGCACAGACAGGAAATCGTCGGGTCTTCGACGCCCGCGCGCGGCGGGACGGAACAGGCGGCGAGCGGCGGGCGCCGCACGGTCGGCGCCAGGGAAGACGTCCTGACGGCGCTTCAACGGGAGGCCGCGACCAAACTCGCCGGCGCGGCGCGCGAACGTTGTCTTGCCGATCCCCGGGAGTGTCTGGCGATGCTGAAAGCGCTCGGCGCGGAATCCTCCAAACGAGGCGTCGACGACCGCTGAGCGAGAAGAACTCGCGCAAAATCAAAACGCTGGAGCAAGTTCCGATCGCAAATGTCTGGCGCCTATTGCGGAACTTGCCGTGAGCGCGCCTGCGGCCATCGGGTTGTCTAAAGTCAATCCGATTTCGCTCGCAAAATCAGCGATTCAAGCGGTTGGATCGCGCAGGCGAAATCCTTCTGGCGTCGAATCCGCAAAGCGAATATGTATCATTTTTAAACAGATGTTCGGCATTCGCTTCGCGTGTCGAATTTTAGGATATATCTCGCCCGCCCGCTGTCGGGCCTAACATCAGGAGGTTGCCCTGTCGGACGATCACGAGACCCCCGCGGTCCATTCCGCGCCCGCTCAATCCGTCGATGTCGGCGAATTGCAGGAGCAACTGAAAAGCGTGGTCGCGGAACGCGACCGACACGCTTTCGAGAAATCGGAGATCGTCGAAAAGGCCAATGCGATCTCGCGCGAGCGCGACGATCTGCGCCGACTTCTCGCCGCCGCCACGACGGAGCGCGACCGCCTCGCCAGCGAGGCTGCGTCCGCCGCGCGCTCCCTGAAAGAGGCCGTCGGCCGGGCGGAAGAATCCGCCAAGGAAATCCTTGGGCTGCGCCGCGCCGTCGAGACCGCTCCCTCCACCGAGCCTGTCGAGGTTCTGTGGGCGCTGGTCACGCAGCAGACCAAGGCCGGCGTGGCTTTCCTGCGGAGCAAGATCCCCGAGAATCATCCGGCGCTCGGCTGGTTCGACAAGACCGTCGAGATCGCGACGGAACTCGGCTGCCTCGCGGTGAAGGGGAGCGTCGCCCTCGCTCAATGGGTATGCGCGACAGGCTGGCCGCGCGCCAAGGAGTTGGCGGCGAAGTTGATCAGCGAAGTCGAAGCGCGCCTCGCCAAGAAATAAGGCGTCGCTCTTCAATAAGGCGTCGCTCTTCCCTTAGCGCGCTTATCGCTCGGATGGAATCATCCGAGCGATAAGAAATCGCGCAAGAATCAAAAAGCTAGAGCAAGTTCCGATCGCAAAAGTCTATCAACTTTTGCGGAACTTGCTCTAGCGCGCTTTCCGCTCGGAT
>Ga0182030_10018623_pt1 | contig 13304 bp, 17 predicted proteins | sample 812S3MmetaG_FD_121299 | JGI IMG/M metagenome (GOLD analysis project Ga0182030, IMG submission 121299) | Permafrost microbial communities from Stordalen Mire, Sweden - 812S3M metaG (Illumina Assembly) | ecosystem: Environmental > Terrestrial > Soil > Wetlands > Permafrost | place: Sweden... | reverse complement strand
CACAGCCCACTGAATAAGCTTGGCGTGGCTACGCTCCATGACCGTACCGGTCATAACCGTGAAGTCCTTGCGGCACGTCGTGGCAGCGCAGCGGTACCGGCCAAGCTTCTTGGTCGCGTAGTGCTTTTCACTGCCACACTTCGGGCAGATCGGACCTTTCGGCCAGCGAGCGGCTTCAAACCACTGCCGGGCGGCTTCTTCATCGTGGAAATGGGGCTGTGCAAACTGGTTCTTGGCCATCGGGTCTCTCCAATGGGCTATTTACTAGCATTTGTGCCTTGTGGTGTCAACTACGCAATTCCGCGACAAGTTGCGGGTAGGCGCGACGGCAGCCTTTGTCCCGCGGCGATCGAATCTGCGCCGACGAGAACAGGCCTACAATCGAAGGCCGTTCGGTTGCAGCGTCGCTGCGGCCTTCGGAAATTCGGCAATCTCCGGAGCGAATCCCGGCGCATGATTTCGCACCGTCGATAAGGGTTAGACCGAATAGCCGCCCAGCCGGTCCACGGGCATTCTGCTATCGCTCGCGTCGGCACTGATTCGGATTATTGCGAACGTGCCCTGCATCTGTCGATTGGCGCGACCTGTCTCGCAAAATTCAGTGCGTTGGTTCGGTAACGGCGTTGTCGGCCGGGCATCTTCGGGCATCCCTGCAACAGAGAAGCAGAACAGAGAGCACCATGCACACCATTGCTTTGGTTTCGCAAAAGGGCGGCAGCGGCAAGAGCACGCTGGCGATCGGTCTGGCGATTGCGGCCATGCAGGAGGGACACAAAGTGTGCCTTCTGGAGACCGATCCGCAAGGCACCGTTTCGAATTGGCGCCGGCGCCGCACACAAAGCGAGCCCATGGTCGAGACCGTCAGTGTCGGATATCAGATCGAGCAAAGATTGCCAGTGCTCGCTCACAGCGGCTTAACGTTGACGATTATCGATACCGCCGGGGGCGCCAGCGCCATCACGGCGGCGGCCATCCGCGCGTCCGACCTTTGCCTGATTCCGGCGCGCCCAAGTCCGGCCGATATCGAAGCCGCGGCGCCGACGCTGAACGCGGTTCGTCAACTCGAGCGGCCGTTCGCCTTCATCCTCAATCAGACGCCGGTGCGCAGCTATCGCCTCGATAACGCGGCCACCGCGCTCAACGAAACGGCGACCTCGCTCAACCAGGTGGCGCTCAACGAGATGGGCGTGTTGGCGCTGCCCTTCATCGTGCTGCGTAACGATCAACAAGACGCGCTCGGTGCCGGCCTCGCCGTCACCGAATATGCGCTCGAAGGCAAGTCGGCGGCAGAAATCCGCGGGCTGTGGCAGTGGGTCTCGAAAAAGCTCATGGCCGGATCGTCCGCCTATGAGCAGCCGACGCAGCCGTCCGCCGTCAACGAGAGCGCGATTGCATTGAGCTGAAGCGGTCGGAGCCGCGCTTCACAGACCCTCGAACAGCGCCGTCGACAAATAGCGCTCGGCGAAGTCCGGCAAGATGACCACGATATTCTTGCCGGCAAATTCCGCGCGCGCGCCCACGATCAGCGCCGCCGCAACGGCGGCGCCCGAGGAGATGCCGACCGGTATGCCTTCCAAGCGAGCCAGGGCGCGGGCAGTTTCCAACGCACTCTGATTGCTCACTTTGACGATCTCGTCGATGACGGAGCGGTCGAGGATTTCGGGAACAAAACCCGCGCCGATGCCTTGGATCTTGTGTGGTCCGGGTTTGCCGCCTGACAGCACCGGGCTGTCCTCGGGCTCCACCGCGACGATGCGCAGCGACGGTTTTCGCGGCTTAAGCACTTGTCCGACGCCGGTGATGGTGCCGCCGGTGCCGACGCCGGCGACGAAAGCATCGATCGCGCCGTCAGTGTCGCGCCAGATTTCCTCCGCGGTGGTGCGGCGATGGACTTCGGGATTGGCGGGATTGCGAAACTGCTGCGGCACGATCGCGTTCGGCGTTTCGCGCGCCAGCTCTTCGGCGTGCTTCACTGCGCCGCTCATACCCCCCGCTGCCGGCGTCAACACCAGCTCGGCGCCGAGCAGCGCCAGCATCTTACGCCGCTCGATCGACATCGATTCCGGCATCACCAGGATCAGCCGATAGCCGCGCGCGGCGGCGACAAAGGCGAGCGCGATGCCGGTATTTCCCGAGGTCGGCTCGATCAGCACCGCGCCGGGGCCGATCTTGCCTTGCGCCTCCAGCGCATCGATCATCGAAACGCCGATGCGATCCTTGACGCTGGCGATCGGATTGAAGAACTCGAGCTTGGCGAGAATATTGGCTTTGACGCCGCGCTCTTGCGGCAGCCGATCGAGCCGAACGATCGGCGTCGCGCCGATAGTATCGGTGATCGAATCGTAAATTCGTCCGTGACCTTCGGCATGCGTGCGCGAAGTTGCAGCTGCAACGGATCGCCGCGCGGCTTCAGTTAACGTCATGGCTTGTTTCTCCCGGCCGCCTCGCGGCTCGTTAGGACTAAGCGTCGAGCGGGGGCGCTCAATTAACGGAATTTTGCAATGATAATGCAAGCCCGGTCGAGTAAAAATAATAATGTTTCGCCGGGAGCACGATCCGTCAGGCAAATTTGTCTTAAACTCGCCGCCGGGCGACAGGGATTCACCTCGCGATCAATCCGTGGCGTCACCAAACTCCCGCACAGTCAATTCACGGCGCCGTCAATCCAAGGCTAAGTCACGCGGCGGCGGGTTTGAACTTGATCAAAGTGTCAAAACGGTTGGCGCATCCGTCGCACACCCAAAAGTGCCGGATTTCATCGCCGCTGCGGCAGGCTGAGAATTCCGGATATTCCGGCGCCATCATGAGTTCGCCGCATTTCGGGCATGACGGCCGGCCGAAATAGCGTTCATGAAAATAATCCATCGGCGCAACACGATCCTTTGGCGCAAAAGAATCCCTGGGCGCAAAAGAATCCCTGGGCGCAAAAGAATCCCTGGGCGCAAAAGAATCCTCGGGCGCAAAATAAGCCTTGGGCGCGGCGGCCTGGAGCGTCATGACGAATCCCTCCGTGCTGGCATAGGAGCCTGCTACCGCCCCTCTGTGTCATCTTCACGATGGCCGCTTCAATAAACCGTGAAAGCCGCCAAGGGCTTTTTAGTACATTGCTTTCTTGAGTTATCGCAGTGACGACGGCATCGTCAGGTGAGCGAGGCCGAATATGCTTGGCCAAAATTGCGCTGCACCATATGCATCGCTAGGTGCCGCGTCGCCACGACCGAAGCCGCTTATATTGCCGCCGGTTAATCAGGCGCCTCGGACGATGAATTACACGCCGCCGCGGGCGGCCCGCTCAGCTGCGCCGCCCCTCTTTGGCCTGGCCGTCCAGCCAGTCCGATAGGCTGCCGGACGCGGTCTTTTTCTTAGCCTTACGTTTCGGGGCGGCAGGTTCCGGCGGTGGGGCGGCGGCGTCGCGGGCGAGGCGGAGTGCTTTGAGCCGTTCGGTCTTAGCGCGCGTCGCCGCAGCTGCAGTCTCGTATTCAGTCGCCGCCTTTTTGGCGTCGTTGGCACGCTGCAATTTTGCAAACTGCGCGTTCGCCTCATGTTTTTTGGATTTTTCGGCCATTTCGCCATCCTTCTTTCGAGAATCAGCATATCAGCCCACAGGCTCGATTGGCGAGCTTAATGCGTTCAGCGTGAACGTGGCGCCAATAAATGGGGCGTTTCGCCGGGACCGACCGGCTTTTTGCTAGGGATTGGTCACGTGGAACCCCGGATGGGCCGGCAGCACGTCGGTACGGAACAGCGGAGCGGAAGCGATAATAACTCCGCGAAATCACGGCTCCTTGCCGGTCGCATCATTGACCGCGCGCAGGAGTGTGAGCAGCGCCGTGTTGAGCGGGGTCGCGATGCCGTGGCGGCTGCCCGCGGCGACGATGGCGCCGGTGAGCGCTTCGATTTCGAGCGGGCGGCCGGCCAGACGATCGAAATACATCGACGTGCCAAGCTCGCCGGAAAAAGTCAGAAGCGTAGCGATCGTGCGCGCGGTTTCGTCTTCGGCAAGCTGTGCGCCATCGGCGCGGGCGACCGCGACGGTTTCGTCGAGCACAGCGCGGCAAAGCTCCTGCACGTCGGGCCGCCGCAACACCGCCTGCCGCTGCAGCACCAAAGCGGTGATCGGATTGGCGACCGCGTTGATCAGAAGCTTGCGCCACAACAGCGTGGTGAAGTGGTCGCTGAGCAGGACGCGTAACGGCGTGCCTTCGAGCAACCGCGCGAAGCCGCGCCCGGCTTTGTCGTCGGCCACGACGAGGTCGTATTGGCTGGTATGGCGCAGCCGCATGCGGTCGGGCGCGAGCCGCTCGCCGTTGTAATAAACGATGACCGGCAGCACCGTGGCACCGTCGGCCAGCGGCGCGACCCGGGCGACGTGGTCGATGCCGTTCTGCAGCACGGCGACATGGGTCGAGGGCGTACAGAGCCGCTTAAGCCATGGCGCCGCCGCAGCCGTCTGATGTGCCTTGGTGCACAACAGCACCCAATCGGCCGGCTCCGCCTGCGCCGGATCGGTTAGCGCGCGCAATGGCAGGTCCACTGCGCTTACATCTGCACCGTTCTGGTGTTCGAGGGTGAGGCGATCGAGCGGCCGGCGTGCGCAGGCGACGACATCGTGACGGCCGGCGGCGGCGAGGCAGCCAGCTGCCACTCCCCCGATGCTGCCGAGGCCGATCACGGCGACGGTCAGGCGGCGCTCCTCGGGCGGGGATTCGATCATCCCCTATCGTCGGCCAGATAGTTGACAAAGTCAAATATCTATCCGGTCGCCGGCTGCTCGGACCGCATGGCGTGGTTCGCCTCAGCGTTCCGCGCCGGCTCCCATGCCGGTGCCGTTGCCGACGCGCGGCCCCGGACCGCCTCTCATATGGTACGGACCCTGATCGTAGTCATAGTAACCGAAGCTCGGGCCATAGCTGGGAGCGTCATCGTAGTAGCCGCCGTATCCGACGTACGGACCGTAGCCGAAATGCTGGCGCTGGTAGCCTTGCGCCAGCGAGGCCGAAGTCGCGGCCAGCAGCATAGCTCCGGCCATCAGAAGCTTCTTCGCGGTCTTGTCCGAGGTCATAGCTCAACTCCATTATCCCTCTGGGTGAACCGCCGCCGGCATCTTCGGTTCGTTCACAAAATGTTGCGGGCATTAGCCGCAGCAACGGGTGCGCCAGTTCACAATGAGCGTCGGCACGGCGCGAAATAGCGGCCTTTGACGTGAGTCAATAGGTCCGGTCGCCTGCCGTGCTATTCGGATCGTTGAACGCGCAGCGGCGGCGCGACGACGTCGCCGGCAACAAAGGCTGCGCCCGATCGCATCGCCGGTTCCCCTGCATGACGGCTCCTCTTTCCCGCCTCGCCGCCGACGCACCGGTCGCTCGCGGAGCCGGCATCGAACCTACAAAACAGCCCGCAGCCTCGTCGCATGTGCCGCATGGCAGCTTTGCCGGCTTGACCGTCGGCGCGCTCGGCATCGTTTATGGCGATATCGGTACGTCGCCGCTTTACGCCATGGACCAATTGTTTTTCGGCCACGGCGGCGGCGCGCTGACGCAAGCCGACGCACTGGGCGGCGTGTCGCTGGTGATCTGGACCATCACGATCATCGTCGCCGTCAAATACGCCATCTTGGTTCTGCGTGCGCAGAACGATGGCGAGGGGGGAATGTTCGCTCTCTATGGCTTGTTGCATGGGCACAAAAAGCCCGGCACCAGACTGTTGTTGTGGTCGCTGATGCTGGGTGCAGGATTGCTGTTCGGCGACGGCATCATCACCCCCTCAATCAGCGTTCTTGCCGCCGTTGAAGGCTTGCAAGTCGCGACGCCGGCGTTGGGCCACACCGTCATCCCGATCACGATCGGGCTTTTGACCGTGCTGTTCGCCATTCAGTTCAAGGGCACATTCGGGATCGGCATCGTGTTTGGTCCGATGCTCGTGATCTGGTTCGCTGCGATCGCCGTGCTCGGGCTCTGGCAGATCGCGCAACATCCGGAGATTGTCGCAGCCTTCAATCCGCTTTACGGCCTGAACTATCTGCGACACGCTGGCTTTTTCGACGCCCTTCTGATTCTCGGCGCCTTGATGCTGGTCGTCACCGGTGGCGAGGCTATGTATGCCGATGTCGGGCATTTCGGTGCGCAGCCGATCAGGGCGAGCTGGTTTGCGGTCGTCTACCCCGCGCTTCTGATCAACTATCTCGGGCAGGGTGCCTATGTGTTGAGCGGCGCGCAGGTCGTCGGCGGCAAGCTGTTCTATAGCCTGGTGCCGCAACCCTTGCTTTATCCGATGGTGCTGCTTGCCACCGTAGCGACCGTCATCGCCTCGCAGGCGCTGATATCCGGTGCGTTCTCTCTGGTGTCGCAAGCCGTCCGGCTCGGTTTGTTTCCCCGCCTCGCGCTCTTGCACACGCACGAGCGGCACGCCGGTCAGATCTATGTGCCGTTCATCAATTGGTCGCTGTTCGTCGGCTGCGTCGTTCTGGTCTTGACGTTCGGCTCGAGCTCGGCGCTTGCGGCGGCTTACGGGCTTGCAGTCTCCGGCGTCATGGTCATCACCTCGCTCGCGATGATCCCGGTCGCGCGTTATTACTGGAAATGGGGCTTGGTCTCCACAAGCCTGGTGTGGGGCTTCCTGACGGCGGTCAACGCGTCCTTCCTGTTCGCAAGTTCGCTCAAATTTCTCGAAGGCGGGTTTGTGCCGCTGTCGGTTGGCGTTGCCGTTTTTCTGGTGATGACGACCTGGCGGTGGGGCCGCAAAGCGACCTTCGCCGCCTATTCGGCGAAACCCACCATGACCATGGCGGAACTGGTTGAGCTGCATCGCAGCTGCAAGGTTTTCGTGGAGCGCAACGCCGTCGTGATGTCGCCGAAGCCGCTGCGCCTGCCGAGCGATCGCGCGCCGGCGCTGATCCAGATGCTGTGGGAGCGCCACGGCATCCTGCCGCGCAACCTCATCCTCGTCGAGGTCACTCACCGCAAGGTCCCCTATATCAGGGATAACCGGTACCAAGTGACGGTGTTTGACCGCGACAGCGATCGCGGCAGCATCATCGCGGTCGAGCTGAGTTTCGGCTTCATGGAGGAGCCGAATGTCGAACGTCTGCTGGAAGAGATGGCGCAGCACAAGGAAATCGACCTGCCGACCGACCGGCGCAAATGGATCGTGCATGTGTCGCAGGAAAACCTGCTGCCGGCGCGGCATATGAGTTTCCTCAGGCGGCTGCGCTTGCGGCTGTTCATGGTCCTGCGCCTGGTTTCGCAGCCGGCCTATTACTATTACGGGCTCGGCGACGAGGTGCAGCTGTCGGTCGAAATCATGCCGGCGCGGGTGCGCTAGCATGCTAAATTGCCGACCTCTGGCAAAGGCTTCCCCCGCATGTCCGATTATCTCGAATTCGATCCCGCCATCGCCGACAAGCGCCAAGTATACCGGCTGTTGACGGGCGCCGTCGTGCCGCGGCCGATCGGCTGGGCGTCGACGGTCAGCCCCAAGGGCATCACCAATCTGGCGCCGTTTTCGTTCTTCACGGTCGTCTGCGTCGTGCCGCCGATGATCTCGCTCACCATTGCGCGCAATCCCGACGGCAGCGAGAAGCACACTTTGAAGAACGTGCGCGCGACCGGCGAGTTTTGCTTCAACGTCGTCACCAGGCCGGTATGGAAAGAGATGGTGGATTCCGCCAACGGCTTTCCCGAGGATGATTCCGAATTCGAAGAGACCGGTCTGACGCCGATCCCGAGCGTCAAGATCAAGGCGCCGCGCGTCAAGGCAGCGCCGATCCATTTCGAGTGCAAGCTCGAACGCGTCATCGAGCTCGGCCCCAACCGGCACCCGCTGGTGATCGGCGAGGTGGTCTATATTCACGTCGATCCGGCCTGCATGACCGGCGGCTATATCGACATGAAGAAACTCGATCCGATCGGCCGCCTCAACGGCTTCTTCTATGCGAGCCTCGGCGAGATCTTCGAGCGCAAATTCGAAGACGGCCAGCCGCGCTAGAGCGCGACCCGCCGGGACTACCAATTCCGGAAGCTATGACACCTGTAAGGACCGAACACGAATTCGCGGTAGCATTTGGTCGTCCGGTAACGGCCGTTACGCTCGGCATATTGCACGTGCTCGACGCCCGATGTGGCGGTGGCGGCCTGGTGGATCTCTCCGCCGCCGGCCGGAAACGCGGCCGCGCCGTGGCAGCAGATAAGACCTAGTCCGGCGGCGAGGCTCAAGGCAGCTAACGTGGTACGCAAGGATTCCTCCATGGTTGGTTCGTCCATAACAGTCCGTCAACTAACTCACCCGGCCGTTTGCGGTTCCGCTATTTCTTGAACACCTCGACGCGTAGCGGCAACACCGCGCCGAACCAGGCGGCGTGCGCGGCGTGATCGGTCGGATCGTCGCCGGTCTCGGGATGAAGCAGCACGGTGAGGCCGTCGCGGTTGAGCATCAACCACTGCACGAAGGCGCCGAGCATCTCGGCCGGAAAGACTATCTGATACATCGATTGCGGATGCGGACCGACCAATTCGTCGTGCCAGCGGCCGAGCGTGGCGTGCGGGAAATCCACAGCGATGAGCGCACGCAGGCGCTCGGCGCGATCGCGGCTTTGCACCGGATCGTAATAGACGTGGGCGTGATAATCCGCGATCGAGCTCATGCTTTACGGATGCGGCGCGTTCGTGCGCACTTTCCCGAAATGATTGGCATGCAGAACCGCGAGGACGAGCGCGCCGACGGCCGTGGCAATGCAAAGGCCGAGGGACGGCGGCAGCGGCGGGAAAAAATAGCGGATCAGCCCGGCGCCGATCACGAGATTGCACCAGCCCCAGAGCACATTGATCATTGCCGAGGATTCGCCCTTGCCGGGCGGCGACGCGAACGGGCTCTGGAATTTGTTGCCGCAGGCACCTTGCACGAGATGCGGAATGCTGTTGGTCAAAAACGCTCCGGCGAAGAAATAAGCGAGATAGACGTACCACGGCATGACTTGGTTCTCCGTTAGCAGCCGTTCTAGGCTGGCTGTTGATGCGAAGCGTTTCTTAATGCGTCATCGCTGGACCGCATTCATCGTTAGACGGTCCTGGCCCGCCGCGGGCCGCCGTAGAGATTGGCGATCAGCACGGCGAGAATGCCGGTGAGAAAAATGCCGTCGAAGGTGCCGGCGCCGCCGATCGAAGCGACCGGCGCTCCGAGCCCCGCCACCTTGTCGAGATTGGAGAGGTCGGCGCCGATCAGCGTGCCGAGACTGCCGGCGATATAGGCGAGCGGCGCCGCGTCCTCGCGCGACAACAACAGCGCGACCGCGGCCGTGGTGATGACCGGCGCGAACACCGGCACCGCGATGCCGATGCCGGGGACCGGATTGGCAAGCCAGTGCATCACCAGCGCGACGATGACCGTTGCCAGCGCGCCCTTGCCCCACAGATTGCGGGTGACGAGGAGATAGAGCGACAACAGCGTCGGAATGACGGCGCCGCCGACATTGACCGCGATCACCGTGCCCTGCCAATGGTTCACGACCGGCACTTCGTATTGCATGCCGAAGAAATCGACGATGCGGTCGGACACCACCGGCTCCGGATGCAGCTCGGCGACCGGAATATTGAAAACGCTGCCCACGAGCGACGCGAACAACAATAACAGCGCGGTGCCGGAACTGATGCCGAGGCTGACATAGGCATAGCGCCACGACTGCAGCACCAAAAGGACGATGAAAAAGCCGACCAGGATGGCAAAAAAGCCGGGCGCCAAGGGCAAATAGTGGTATTGGCTCATCTGCATCGGCTTGGCTCCGCGATCCTTAACCAGTCTGACGGCGATGCATTATAGCCGTCTTGCTAGTCCAACGCTTGCGCCTATAATCCGGCGCTTCCTTCGCGCAGGGGATTTTTTGCGCCGCCGCCGCCGGAAGCAAATCAGTGGCCATTATGAAATCCGTCGCCATTATTATGGGCAGCCAGTCCGACTGGCAGACCATGAAACATGCCGCCGAGACGCTCCAAGCGCTCGACGTCTCCTTTGCAACGCGCATCGTCTCCGCGCACCGCACGCCGGATCGGCTGTATGCTTTCGCCAAAGGCGCGAAGGCCGCGGGCTTCAAGGTCATCATCGCCGGCGCCGGCGGGGCCGCGCATCTGCCGGGCATGACGGCGGCGCTGACCAGCCTGCCGGTGTTCGGCGTGCCGGTGGAATCGAAAGCGCTGTCGGGCCAGGATTCGCTGTTGTCCATCGTGCAGATGCCGCCGGGCATTCCGGTCGGCACGCTGGCGATCGGGCAGGCCGGCGCGATCAACGCGGCGCTGCTCGCGGCCAGCGTCTTGGCGCTGAGCGATCCTGAACTCGACGAAAGGCTCGAAGCCTGGCGGGCGCGCCAGACCGCGGCTGTCGCCGAGACGCCGAAGGACGGCGCGTGAGCGGATCTTCGCCCGCTGCCGTGCCCGCACTTCAAGCCGGAGCGACCATCGGCATTCTCGGCGGCGGTCAGCTCGGCCGCATGCTGGCGCTGGCCGCGGCGCGGCTGGGTTTTAAGTGCCATGTGTTTTCGCCGAGCCCGGATTCGCCCGCCTTCGACGTCGTGCATCGCGTCACCGCGGCCGATTACACCGACACCGATGCGCTCGACCGTTTTGCCGCCGACGTCGACGTGGTGACTTACGAATTCGAAAACGTGCCGGCGGAGACCGCGACCTTTCTCGCCGCCCGGGTGCCGGTGTTGCCCGATCCCAAAATCCTCGCCATCACGCAGGATCGGCTTGCGGAGAAAAACTTCGTCACCCGGCTCGGCATTGCGACCGCGCCGTTTGCCGCTGTGGCCGGGCCCGCCGAACTTGCGGCGGCGCTCGAACGCGTCGGCCCGGCGGCGGTGCTCAAGACCCGCCGCTACGGCTATGACGGCAAGGGCCAGATGACGATCAAGAACGGCAGCGATCCCGCGGCCGTCTTTCGCGAGCTCGGCGGCCAGCCCTGCATCCTTGAAGCCTTCGTGCCGTTCGAGCGCGAGGTCTCGCTGATCGCTGTGCGGGCGCATGACGGCGCGGTCGAATGTTTCGACGTCACCGAGAACGAGCACCGCGACCACATTCTGAAAGTCTCTCGCGTGCCGGCGCGGCTGTCGGAGGCCGATCGGCGCGAGGCGCGGCGCATTGCCGAAACCATCGCGCAGAAATTCGCCTATGTCGGCGTGCTCGCCGTCGAGATGTTCGTGCTGCCGGACGGTGCCGGGCTCCTGGTCAACGAGATCGCGCCGCGGGTGCATAATTCCGGCCATTGGACCATCGACGGCGCTTCGGTGTCGCAATTCGAGCAGCACATCCGGGCGGTCGCCGGCTGGCCGCTTGGCAAACCGATCCGTCATGGCCGTATCGAAATGACCAACCTGATCGGCGCCGAGGTCGAGGACTACCGGCGCTGGCTCACCGTCCCCGGTGCTGCAGTGCACCTTTACGGCAAGGCCGCGGTGCGGCCGGGGCGCAAAATGGGTCATGTGACGCAAGTTTTTCCGGAGTAAGCCGGTTTCCCGATCGGTCGCGCCTGCGCCGGACTTGTGGACTTTTCGGCCCAGCTCTGCTACAGGCCCGCGCCGAGACAGACTGGGCATTGCGCCCGGGCCGTCCCGCAACCTCATGAACCGACGACAAAAGGAGCACGTGTGCAGGTTCTCGTCCGCGACAACAATGTCGACCAGGCCCTTAAGGCGCTGAAGAAGAAGATGCAGCGCGAGGGCATTTTCCGCGAGATGAAGCTTCGCGGCCATTACGAAAAGCCATCGAAAAAAAGGCCAGGGAGAAGGCGGAAGCCGTCCGCCGCGCCCGCAAGCTGGCGCGCAAGAAGCTGCAGCGCGAGGGACTTCTGCCGATGAAGCCAAAGCCCACCAACGGTTTCGGCCCCGGTGCAGGCGCCGGCCCCGGCAACGGCAGATCGAGCTCGGCGCGGGCCCCCCGATTCGGCTGATATCGCAGCGCGTTCGCCGTTTTTTTGGCGGGCCGGGGTGCTACCGTGCCCACCGCCATGAAGGATGACCGACCGACATTGCAGAGGATTGCGCGGCAGGGGATTGCGCGTGGCGCGGCGCCGCTGTTCGCCGTGCTTCTTCTCGCCGGCTGCACCACGCTCGGCAATCCACCGCCGGCCGAGAACGACGCCCCGCTTTACGCCACGGCGCAATCGAACCTGACCTCGCTCAACGAGGTCATCGAGAAGCACCCGGACGATCCGCAGGCCTACAATATCCGCGGTACGGTCTATGGCGAGGGCGGCAGGAACGAGCAGGCGCTCGCCGATTTCGACAAGGCGATCGGCCTCGACCCCAATTATGCGCAAGCTTACGCCAATCGTGCGCTGATCTATCGCAAGACCGGCCGGCTCGATCTGGCGCTCGCCGACGACAACAAGGCGATCGCGATCGACGCCAATTACGTGCCGGCCTATCTCGGCCGCGGCATCGTCTACCGCGAGCAAGGCAAATCGAGCCAGGCGCTGGGCGACTTCAACAAGGCGATCGCGCTCAAGCCCGACAATGGCGAGGCCTATTACAATCGCGGCCTGCTCTATCAGAGCCAGCACCAGCACCCGTTCGCCATCGACGATTTCACCACCGCTATGGCGCTGACGGGCCAGAAATCCGCGCCCTTTGTCGCGCGCGCGCTCAGTTATCTCGCCACCGACAACAACAAGGCCGCCGCCGACGATCTCGACCAGGCGGTGCAGCTCGATCCGCTCGACATGCGCGCCTGGACCAGCCGCGGGCTTGCCTATGAGCGGCTCGGCGACAAGGACAAGGCCGCGGGCTCTTACGCCAAAGCGCTCAACCTCAACGACAAATACCAACCTGCGGTCACCGGTTTCGCCCGCGTCGGCGGTAAATTCGGCCAGACCTATCCGACGTTTTGATCGCACGCCCGCTAGATTGTTTGTTTGAGCATGATCTCTTCCGAAAACCGGTATCCACTTTTCGGGATCATGCTCTAGCGCGGCGCGGCCACGCCGGGAATCTTAAGCACGTCGAGGAACGCGCCAAGCCGATGCGGGTAGGCAGCCTCCGCCGCGCGCTCCTTCTCCCCGCGCGCGGGGAGAAGGTGGGGATGAGGGGGCCTCTCCGCCGGGCTGAGCATCTAAGAAATATCTCCAACGCCGTAGTTCGATCCGCATCGCTCGGAATCGCGGAGAGGCCCCCTCACCCTCGCTGCACTCGACCTCTCCCCGCACGCGGGGAGAGGTGGATGAGCGACACCGTCCTCGCGCCACGCTTTTCGCGCGCGAACTGAAAGAACCCCCGTTACGTTCAGCGCGAAACTTGGGAAGGAAAAGGAAAACCGAGGGGTGGT
>Ga0182030_10018622_pt1 | contig 13305 bp, 9 predicted proteins | sample 812S3MmetaG_FD_121299 | JGI IMG/M metagenome (GOLD analysis project Ga0182030, IMG submission 121299) | Permafrost microbial communities from Stordalen Mire, Sweden - 812S3M metaG (Illumina Assembly) | ecosystem: Environmental > Terrestrial > Soil > Wetlands > Permafrost | place: Sweden... | reverse complement strand
GCGCCACCCGTATCCTTGAGGAGATGGATCCACTGGCTGACCAAGGTCGATTGTACAAATACGTGCGCGCTGGCCTCATCGGTCTGTCGCGCCGCGTCCAGTTAACCCGCGTCCTGTCAACCCGCGTCCAGAACCGCGCTCACAATCTGAGGCCACTTGATCTGATGCCACTCGTAAGATCTGCCATTTTTCTGGCTCTTTCCCTGCATCTCAGAGCGCAGCAGTCCTCCCCTCAACCACCTGACGCTCACCCATCTCAGGACCAGATGCCGGCAATGAGCCAGGATTCCATGCCTTCGATGCAGGGCATGGACGACCTCATGCAGCAAATGGATCCGCGCACGTTTCTACAGCAGATTCAACACCACGCGGCGTCCGGCACAAGCGCCGAACCCAACTCAACCCCTGCGCCCATGCTGATGTCCATGCATCGTGATTGGATGCTCATGTTCCATGCCAACGCATTTCTCAACGAAACGCGGCAGACCAGCCCTCGCGGCGGCGACAAGCTCTTTTCCACCAACTGGTTCATGTTCATGGCGGAACGCAAGCTCGGACCTGGCCAGTTGACGCTGCGGGGTATGTTCAGCCTGGAGCCGGCCACCATCACCGGCGAACAATACCCTCTGCTCTTTCAGCAGGGCGAGACTGCGTATGGAGTACCGATTGCCGACGGCCAGCATCCCCACAACTTGTTCATGGAACTGGCTGCGTTATATGACTTGCATCTCGGACACACCACCCTCTTGAGCGTGTATCTGGCCCCCGTCGGCGACCCCGCCCTGGGACCCACGGCGTACCCGCATCGCGCCTCTGCCTCCGAAAATCCGGTAGGCACTCTCGGCCATCATCAGGAAGACTCAACTCATATCGCATATGACGTCGTCACCGTTGGCCTCACGCATGGCATCGCGCGGGTTGAGGCGAGCGGCTTCCACGGTCGCGAGCCAGGCGAAGACCGCTGGAATCTCGATCAAGGCGCTATCGACTCGTGGTCGACCCGTCTCACAGTGCAGCCGGCGCAGAACTGGAGCGGCCAGTATTCCTATGCTCGCCTGCACAGCCCGGAGGCGCTTTTTCCGCTTGACAATCAGGAGCGAATGACCGCCTCGGCCATGTATAACCAGCCGTTCCATGAAGGCAACGTGGCCAGCACCTTGCTCTGGGGTCGAACTCGGTCTCTCTCCGATTCCTCCAAGGAAAACAGCTACCTATTCGAATCGACAGTGCGATTCAAGACTCGCAACTATGCATGGACGCGTATCGAAAACGCCGGCCGATCCAATGAACTCCTCAATGGTGAACATCCCTTGCCGCCAAATTTCGCAGAGATGCCCCTCACCCACGTGCAGGCCTACACCCTCGGCTACGATCGAGACATCGATGTCATTCCTCACTGGCGAACTGCCTTCGGAGGACAGGTCACGCTCTACGGCGTCGGCCAACCGCTGCAGGGCATCTACGGCACCGATCCAGTCAGCGTAAATCTCTTTCTGCGCCTCCGCCCCTTCTCAGACAAACAGCGATAACTTCATGTCGCCGAACTTCCTGAAGCTCAATGGATAGCGATCAGCGGACTCTCGCAGCAGCATCGCGAACCACTGTGTCGATTGATCTCGCAACGTCCGCCAGACGCTCGTAAGAATTTAACCGGTCTTCATGCTCATAGGTATCCGTCACCGCAATGATCTCGTTGGCGCCCGTGTCAAACATCAACGATTCCAGCCCCCGTCGCACGGCGGCTTCTGAACCGATAATGGCCGCGTCCAGCTTGCTTTCGACGATCTCCCGCTCCCACGGCTGCCAGATGCCGTCCATCGAATCCACGGCAGGAAGCAGTTCGACAGGCCGGTTGCGAATCAGGTTCAGAAATCTCTGCTGCGGCGTGGTAAACAAGCGTCGAGCTTCTTCATCCGTTTGCGCCGCAATCACCGGCACTGCAACCATCAAGTGCGGCTCACTGAGTTCAGCGCTGGGAGTGAAATTCTTGAGATACAGCTCCGATGCCGCATACAGATGTTCAGGCGCAAAATGCGCTGCGAAGGCAAAGGCGAGCCCCAACTCCGCGGCCAGCCTCGCGCTGAAGGTACTCGACCCCAACAGCGTGATCGGAACATTGGTTCCCTGCCCCGGAATTGCCTTGACCACCTGCCCTGGCCTCTCTGGTCCGAGGTAACCGCGTAATTCCGCAAGCAGCGAAGGGAAATCATCGCCCGTCTGGCCGAGATCACGCCGCAGCGCCCGCATCGTCAGCATGTCACCGCCGGGGGCACGGCCAAGACCAAGGTCAATGCGGCCTGGATACAGCGACTCGAGCGTGCCAAACTGCTCGGCAACCACCAGCGGCGCATGGTTCGGCAGCATCACTCCGCCACTTCCCACGCGAATTGTCGAAGTGCCCGCCGCAATATGCCCAATCAATACAGACGTCGCTGAGCAGGCCAGCCCCGCGATCGAGTGATGCTCCGCCAGCCAATAGCGCCTGTATCCCCATTCTTCCGCATGCCGCGCCAGGTCCACGGAACGCCCTACCGCGCTGCCCACGGATTCTCCTGGCCGCATGCTCACCAGGTCCAAAATCGAAATCGCCAATCCTTGATGCTTCATCCCTATTTAGATGTCGCAGATTCGGTTTCGATGTAACAGAATCGCAACCGATGCGTACGTACTCAGAAAAGCGGTCAATGCGCATAAAAACACGACTCAGCGTTGGACCTCGCCGATCTTAGGCCGATCCATCCCCGCGCCTCGCGGAGCCACCGTGGGAATACTAACCGGCGAGTGGCCGCCGATAGCTATCTCACCAAACAGCGCGCGCACCAGCGCTGTCCCCGATTCGGCTGTATTCGAAAATGTACACAAATAAGTGCCAATGTTTGGCAAACCTATTCCAACATACGGACTACCGAATGCCACAAACACCGTCTTGTCGCGGGCGCTCTGCAGCAGCGACATGAGCACTCCGGTTCCACTTTGTTCGAGCCCATTCGTTCCGTCCGGCTGGCTTACAGTGCTTCGACGCGCGGTGGGAACCACCTCCGCCACCGCAATCACCTTGCCTGCGCCTGAAATCGCAGCCTGCACTTCGCCGCTCATGAAGCGAACGTTCGCCTCATCCACAAAGATCACTGTTGCACTGTTGTCGCGCAGCTTCAACTCACGGGCAAACGCGTGACCTCCTTCACTGGCTCGCGCGTTGTCGGTGAAGACAACTGCGACCAGCTTTTCTTTCCCCGTGCTTTGCTTTTTCGTCGCTGCGCCTTTCGCGTCAGCGCTCAACGGCAGCAATCCGTGCGTATCCGAGAGCAATGTCACCGCCCGATCGGCGACGCCCTGCGCCAAACGCTGATTCTCTGGCTTGCCAACTTCTCGGGACACCGCAGCGAGATCCACAAATCGATCTCTATCCAAACCGACCAAAGCTTTGAGACGCAGAATCTTCAACACACTCGCATCGATTCTTTTCTCTGTCAGCACTCCGCTGCGAACGGCGTGCACCAATCCGTCATAGGCCCCTTGCAGATCCGCGGGAATGATCACCATGTCGTTGCCGGCCTGAACGGCTTCGACCGCCTCTTGACCGGAAATCTCCGCAGGCGTGCCGCTGAACACGCTCATCAATGCCCCCATATCCAACGCATCCGTAACCACCAGGCCCTTGAAGCCGAGCTTCTCCTTCAACAGACCGGTAACCGTGTTGTACGAAATGCTGGCCGGCCGCTTGGGATCAGGTTCGATTGCCGGCACCGTGATGTGAGCCATCATCACTGAATCCACATGGGCTGCGATCGCCGCCCGGAAGGGCACCAGTTCCAGCCTGTCGAGTCTTTCCACATCAGCAGTCGAGCGTGCCAGCGCAACGTGCGAATCCGTCGCCGTGTCTCCGTGTCCCGGAAAATGCTTCGCCGTCGTCAGTAACCCTTCTTGCCTTGCCCCTTCGATATAGGCACTGATCATGGCGCCCACCTGCTCCGGATCTTCGCTGAAGGAGCGAGTATTGATGATGGGATTCGCCGGATTCGAATTGACATCGGCCACTGGAAACCAATTCCAGCGGATCCCAACGGCACGCGCCTCTCGCGCACTGATGCGGCCGAATTCACGCGCCAGGCTGGTGTCCCCCGCGGCCCCAAACGCCATGGCCGCAGGAAAGCCGGTCGCTCCTGTAAGCCGCATCGACAGACCGCGCTCAAAGTCGGCGGCAAACAGCAGTGGATACTTCGAGCCGCGCTGCAGTTCATTGGTCATCGCCGCGGCCTCGAAGGGCTCGCTCTTGATAAGCGCCGAGCCCTCCGTAAACACTGTCACCCCAAATCCTCCTACATGGTACCTTTGCATCTCGTCCTGGAGTTGCAAGTAGGTCGGAGACCCGACGTTCATGAATTCGACCCGGGCCCACGGCATGATCATCTGCCCGATCTTTTCTTCCAGTGACATCTTGCGAAGCGTGCTCACCGCCCATCGCTCACCTCGTGCAGTTAGATGCAGCGGCTCAGCAGCGAAGACACTCGATTCGCACAAACTCAAGAGGAGACAAAGCGCCACGACACGCGCCGGCCACCTTCTCAAGCGTCCAATACAGAAAAACGACATCCAGCCTCCGCTCCCTTACTCAATGCGCGCGATCTGACAAGACTGGGCCTCCGAAGCGGCCAATCAGACAGGCCAGATTATCTCACGGGCGAACCTTGCAAAGTACCTTCCCGTTCTGTCGTATCATGGCCATGCGTTGCCCCCGACAATCCACGAGGAACCCCTATGTTTCGCTCTGCCCGAATGTGCGTTGCACTCCTTTCGCTTTCAGCGTCAGCATTGACCGCGTCTGCGCAATTCGCACAACATGTGGACCCTTTCCTTGGCGCCGACGGCGGCGGAAATACATTCCCAGGCCCGTCCCTCCCCTTCGCCATGATCAAGCCGGGCCCTGACATGCAGGCGACCAACGATTGGAACGCAGGATGGGCTCCCGACGGCGATATCCTCGGCTTCAGCCAGACCCACGTCAGCGGCACCGGCGGCGGCGCAAAGTATGGCAACATCCTTGTGCAGCCAACCACCGGAACGCCCGCCAGCAAAGATGTCGGCTCCCCGCGCGAAAATGAGCAAGCCAGCATCGGATATTACCGGGTTACTCTCAAGCGCTATCCCATCGATGTTGAAGCAACTTCGGCGCGGCGCACAGCTCTTTATCGCTTCACCTATCCGCAATCACAGCAGGCCAACATTCTTTTTGACGTGGGACACTGCCTCGTCTCCTCCAGCCGGTCGGGCGAGATGCAGGTCCTCACCGCATCCAGCATTACCGTGCGATCCTCTACGGAGGTCAGCGGCTCTACCAGTGTCACCAACGGATGGAACCGACAGCCAACTTCCTACACCGTCTATTTCTACGCCGTCCTCGACACGCCCGCTCAATCTTGGGGAACTTGGAAAGACGGCAAAATGCACCAGGGCTCTAGTCAGGAAAGCGCCCCTGGTTCCGCAGGGTCAGGAGCCTGGATGTCCCTCTCAACGAAAACCAGTCAACGGGTAACGATGAAGCTTGGCATCTCCTTCCTCAGCGAGGAGCAAGCCCGCCACAATGCTCTCGAAGAGATACCCGGCTTCGATTTTGAAGCGACGCATGCCGCAGCCACCGCCGCCTGGAACAAGGCACTCGGCAGTGTTCAGATAGAAGGTGCAACTCCCGACCAGGCGCAAATGCTCTACACCGCGCTCTATCACACCATGCTGATGCCCGTCGATCGCACCGGAGAAAATCCGCTCTGGAACTCAACCGAACCCTACTACGACGATTACTACGCCATCTGGGATACCTTCCGCACCTCATCCCCGTTGCTGACGCTCATCGCTGCTCAACGACAGACGGAAATCGTGCGCGCTCTCGTCGATCTATATCGGCATGAGGGCTGGCTGCCCGATGCGCGCAGCGGCAACTATAACGGACGCACCCAGGGCGGCAGCAACGCGGAGTTTGTCATCACCGATGCCTTCGTGAAAGGTCTGCCAGGCATCGATTGGAAGACTGCCTACGCCGCGGAACTCAAGGATGCAGAAGCCTCGCCAGTGGATCAATTGAAGGAAGGCCGCGGCGGCCTCGAGGACTGGCATCAGCTCGGCTATCTCACCGAAGAAGGCGTTGACCGCTCCGGCTCCAAGCAGATGGAGTATGCCGCCAACGACTTTGAAATAGCTCTCCTCGCCAAGGGTCTCAACGACCAGGCAGGCTACAGCAAATACCTGCAGCGTTCCGGCAATTGGGAAAATCTATGGGATCCCAGCTTCGAGGATCAGGGCTTTCGCGGATTCATCCGGCCGCGCCACCGCGATGGATCATGGCTCGCCCCATTTACCGCCAATGAAGGCTGCAGTTGGGGCGGCAAGACTTTCTACGAAGGCAATTCATGGACCTACTCGACCTTTGTCCCTCAAAACGTAGCGCGGTTGATCGAAAAATCCGGCGGACCCGCACAGTTCGTCAAACGTCTCGATGCCTTCTTTACCCTGCCGGGCCTGTACGATGTCGGCAACGAGCCCGGCTTCCTCAGCCCCTATCTTTACCTCTGGACCAATCGCCATGACAAGACCGCGGAGCATGTCCACTCCATCATCGCGGCAAGTTATCACACAGGTCGTTCCGGCCTTCCCGGCAACGACGACTCAGGCGCCATGTCGTCCTGGTATGTCTTCGGTCAGATTGGCATTTTCCCCAATGCCGGTCAGGATGTTTACCTCATCGGCAGCCCTTCTTTGCCGAAGACCACTCTGCATCTTGCCGACGGCAAAACCTTCGTCATCGAAGCCCGGAAGTCGTCGCCCACCAATATCTACGTTACCGCCGCGGAGTTGAACGGAAAGCCGCTCGATCGGGACTGGTTCCGTCACGCCGACTTGATCGGAGGCGGCAGCCTTGTGCTTCACATGGATTCCAAGCCGAACTCATGGCCTGCGGGAGATCCACCGCCATCAACTCCGGCCACGACCTCGCGCTGAAGGCGCACCGCGGATTTCCGCCAGGTAACTCGTAAGTTCCTCGGGAGTATCGATGTCCGTCGCTGCGCTCTCAAACGCCACTTCCGTCGCATCGCTACCTAGCGCCTGCAACAGCCTCCTCGCGCCCTGGTCGCCTTGTAGTCCCATCAGCTTTGCAAATGCGGCCCTCGGGAAAATCGCAGGTACACCACGAATACCGGCATAGCTCGAAGCCACAACCTTCGCCGAGCTTGTTTCGTCGAACCTGGCGATTAGCGCGTTCAGGTGCTCCAGAGTAAGTCGCGGCTGATCGCACACCAGCAACATCACCCCGCTTGCATCCTTCACATGCTCTTCGAACCAATCGATGCCGGCGCGAATGGAAGACGCCATGCCCTGCTCCCACCCTTCATTTCTCACGACGAACACATTCGTTAATGCCGCTTCGCTGAGAATGCGATCCGCATGGGCGCCCAGCACCACGCACACTGGCCCGCCTCCTGTACCCCGTACGATCCGAATCGTCCGCTCCAGCAGCGTTTCGCCCTCAATGCGAACCAACTGCTTCGGCTGACCAAGACGCCGGCTGGCTCCTGCGGCAAGCACGATGGCGGGCAAACTCATCCATCTAGTTTAGCTGGGATGAGTCGCATTATCGATCCCATCACAGGCAACTAAACCTGCTCTTCGCGATCTACCTGCAGCACGATAAGCATAACCACGCCTACCACAACAAACATCCGAAAGGCCGCGTCCTGGCCGTTCCATGAGTGGGATTGCCACATCAAAAACCATTCCGCGCCCACCGTCAAAAAAGCAACCAGCCACATCAGCATGCCCAACCCAAGCGCCATCACGGCGATGCGCTTGGCTGCGTTGAACTCCTTCGCCGGCTTCCGCATCGCTCGCAGCAGCTTGAATGCGCCCCACCAGTTCAACACCATTGTCGTGATTTCCCAGGCAATGATGGAAAAGTAGAACGTCAGATGTATCGCCGGTGAATACATAGCCCTCCACATCCCCTTGTTGCCCGGAAACGTAGAGTCCATCATCAGCACGTGACGCACAAACTGGTAGTTCGAATCGAAGTCCGTTGTGTTATTCAACACCACCAGCGTGTAAAAAAGAGCGATTGCCGAAACCAGCAGTAATTTCGTGAGCCGTACCGTCATTGAACTTTCCTTGCCGGAGCGAATGTCTTGAAATAAGCAGCGAGAGCGGTCAGCGTTGCGTCGTCGTAACTCGAGTGCGGAAGCATCTTGGCGCCGGCCTGCACGTCCTGAGGCTTGTGAACATATCGTTTGAATCCCGTTTCATCGGTCGCTGCCCACGCTCCCAGGATCAGCCAGGAACGAGACGCCAATTCCCCTCCCTCCCCATACAAACCGTGGCAGCGAAAACAATCCTCGCGTGCAATTTGGTACCCCTGCCAGACAGAGGCTCTCTTGGCCGCGTTGCCCTTTGGCTTTATGTCACGGAAGACCACCGACTCCGTTCGAAACTCAAGCCTTGTTACTCCAAAAGGAATCTGCGCTTCATCCTTGTGAGAGAGCACAACGAACGATGGTTTGAATGTCGGATGCGAGATCACGTAAGGCGCCATCGAACCACCTTCTTCCGCGGGTGGCCACTCTGTCCTGTCCTTGCCATTGATTTTCAGCACTAGAAGTGGATGATGCGCGGCAACATAATCCGTTGGGTAATTGGATCGATACTTGTCATAGCAGATCGCCACAATCATGTCGGAGTGTTTCGCTTGCCCAAAGGTTTTCGCAAGTTCGCTGAGCGGAACGCCGCTGACCTCGACGGTTCCCTTGAAATTTGCATCGTCTGCAACCTTGAAACTGACCTGAGGCAGCGTCAGCAGGTCTTCGTAGCGAATGTACCGGGTAGTTCCAGCAGGTAGCCCCGCCAGCTCCCCGCCGATTTCCAGGTCTCCGGGCGAAGATCGCGTCGTCAATATCAAAGGATGACCCGAAAGATAGGTCATTTGAGAATGCAGCGTCGGATGAACGTTCAGCGACAGGATCGAAACAATTGTCACGGCCAGGCTTGATCCCAACAAAGTCCACTTTTGGGAAAACATGGCTCATCCTAGCGTGCGGCTGGCCTCCGTCCCAAGAAAAATCGGAGAGCCCTGTGCAGGCCATCAAATCCGCATGCTAAATTCAACTCAAATGAGCCGGGAAGAACAACTTGCTGAATTCGGATTCGCATTGCCCGCCCCACCAGCTCCGGGCGGCAATTATCTGTCCGCCAAACAAATCGGTTCCATCGTCTACCTGGCTGGGGTGATTTCCACCAATGCTGCCGGCGTCATGACCGGTACTGTAGGCCTTGATCGCTCCGTGGCCGATGGGTACAGCGCCGCGCGTGCCTGCGCACTGACGCAACTCGCCGTGCTCAAGCGCGATTTCGGGTCCCTTGACGCAATCGCAGAAGTCGTTTCCGTCAACGGCTACGTCAACTGCATCCCTGGTTTCGCAGACTCCCCGGCCGTCATCAACGGTGCATCGGATCTTCTGATCCAGGTGTTTGGCGAGTCCGGCAAGCACGTGCGCGCGGCTGTCGGCGTCTGCGCCCTCCCGCGGAATGCCCTCGTCGAAGTGCAGATGACCATTCGCATCGCAATGAAAGCCGCATCATGAGCGAACACACTCTTGCCGCCGAGCCCACACACTCCGTCTGGGACCGCAGTCTTCCGCCGCGCCTCAACATCGTCCCCGAAGATCAGGTGCATTTTCATTGCCTCGACGCCAGCGGCGGGCAGGTGCAAAAGGACATGACCGCGACCGAATTTCAGTCCATCGACCGCACCCGCATCCATGCCCTCACCGGCCCGGTCTGGATCGACGGCGCAGAGCCGGGCGACGTCCTCCAGATCGATGTTCTCTTCACCCAGCACAGCGGTTGGGGCTGGACCAGCGTCATCGAGGGTCTCGGTTTCCTGAAAGAGCGCTTCCATGAGCCGTATCTCTTCCATTGGCACCTCGACGGGCTAGAAACACGCTCCCTCTTCCCCGCCGTCGTGCCCGTGCGCCCCTTTCTCGGCGTCATGGGCGTAGCCCCTCCCGTCGACGGATCGTTCCGAACGCGCCCTCCTGGAACCTTCGGCGGCAATATGGATGTTCGCGAGCTCTGCGCCGGCTCAACACTCTACCTGCCCGTCTACAATCGCGGAGCTCTGTTCAGTTGTGGCGACGGCCACGCCGCTCAGGGCGACGGCGAGGTTTGCATCAATGGCATCGAATGTCCCCTTGACGTCACCCTGGCATTCCACCTCCACAAGCAGCAGCCTCTCAGCGGACCCTTGGTCGAATCGAGCGAGTCGGTTGCCAGTGATGCTTCATGCGACTCGTGGATCGTGGTTGAATCCGCCACCGATGCAGTGTCCGCCGCCCGCGCCGCCACCCATCGCATGATCGATTTGCTCTCCTCTCGCTGGGGCATGAGCGACGTGCACGCCTACCTGCTGTGCAGCGTAGCCTTGAAACTCCGCCTCAGCCAGGTCGTCAACGAGCCCATGTACACCGTCAGCGCCGCGATCAGCAAACAGATCCTGCCCGGCGCCGTCCTCTTTCCAGCCGGCTGAGTTGTGCTTCTCGACCAGTATTTGCTTCGCTTCCTCGATCAAACCTGCTGCACGAGGGAAACCGTGAGTATTCAAAACCAGCAGATCAATCTCCCCGACGTGCTCGAAGAATTGCGTCAGCTTTATCCACGCTATGAACAGGCTCTCATCGAAAATGACGTCGAGACCCTGGTCGCCATGTTCTGGGCGTCCCCTCACGTCATGCGCTTCGGCGTAACCGAGAACCTCTACGGCCATGACGAGTTGGAGGCCTTTCGAAAGGCGCGTCCAGCCGTGAACCTGGCGCGCAGCGTGACTCGCCTTGAGATTGTCAGCTTTGCCACGGACTACGCCAGCATCACCGTTGAATTCGAGCGGGATTCCCAAGGTGCGATCGTAAAAGGCCGGCAGAGTCAGATATGGGTCCGGTTCGCGGAGGGCTGGCGCATCGTTGCCGCACATGTCTCCCTGCTGCCCGCAAAGTAAACATCCCGTTTTGGTAACGTTATCTTTGAGCCTGCGGTAATGACATACCAGGCGCACTCCTGGCAACGCAAACGCATAAATTTTCCATTGTTTTTAGTACCAACTGGGGTATTGTATTGATAAACCCCGCAGAATTTTGCAGAGCGGTCCAAGTAACGAGCACTACTCGTATCCACCTTCCTTTCCTCTTTTTTGATCTGCGCCTTACGGCAGGTCGGTGCTTCAACCTACGGTCTTGAAATCCATTTCAAGATCCATGGGATATCCCTATTCGCGAGGCCCTGCATTTGAAGTTCTCTATTTGTCGCCATTCTTCCCCCTTGTTTCGGCTGCTCGCTACCATGGCAGTCGCTGCGCTGTGTTCAATTTCCCTGCTCGCACAGCAAACGCTCGGCGGAATCACCGGTGAAGTGACCGACAGCTCAGGCAGCGTCATCCCCAACGCGGCCGTGACCATCACTGGCGAACAAACCGGGCTCACGCGAACCGTACAGTCCAACAGATCCGGTGAATACCTCTTCGTGAATCTGCCCATCGGCACCTACACCCTGACCTACACGGCGGATGGCTTTGAAGTACAGAGCACTCCGCACATCACGGTTCAGGCCGACCGAACTGCCACTGTGAATGCAAATCTCAAGGCGGGCTCCAAGGCAGAAACCATCGAAGTCGATGCCACCCCGCTCATGAACGCCGTCGACACCACCAACGGGTACGTCCTCGACAAGTCTCAGATTGACGCAACGCCCCTGCCGACCGGCAGCTTCACCGGCGTCGCCATCCTTTCCGCCGGCGTCAACGCGGAACTTCCCGGCGGGACCGGCGCGCTCTCGGGCCTGGGCAACCAGCCTATCTGGGCCAACGGCCAGCGCGATACGTCCAACAGCTTCTCGCTCAACGGCGTCGACGCCAGCAATCTCTTCAACGGCAAGAGCACCAGCCAGGTGGGCTCTGCCCGCGTCGTCAACTCCACCGGCACTTCCTCGAGCAGCGGCGCAGGCGGCGTGATTCACTCCGAAGCCTCCATCTATCTCTCCATCGGCAACGCCATCCCCACCCCCGCTCCCGAGACCATTCAAGAGGTGCGCGTCAATACCTCCATGTATGACGCCAGCCAGGGTTCCACCTCGGGCGCTCACATCGATCTCTCTACCTCCAGCGGCACCAACACTCTTCACGGAGCCGCCTATTATCGCCGTGGCACCGACTGGCTCAATGCCGCACCCTTCTTCTTCAATCAGGATCCTGACGTCATCCAGAAGGTGCCTCAGTTGCATCGCTACACTCTGGGCGGCTACGCCGGTGGACCACTTCTCAAGGACAAGATTTTCCTCTACCTCGGCTATCAGCATGTCCATGTCTCCGACCAGGAAATCGGGTCGTCCTTCCTCGATGTTCCCGTAGGTCTGACCGACGACCGATCCGCCTCGGCACTCTCCGCCCTAACCAACAACAACTTCGGCACAGGCCTCACCCCCGCCAACATCGATCCCACCGCACTGGCCCTCTTCAATGCCCCGGCCGTCGCGGGCCAGCCCGGCAAATGGCTCATCCCCAATGACCAATACGGCTTTCCCACGACCTCCCACACAACCAACGCTTTCATTCCCGGCACCGGACGCTTTACCGCCGATCAGGCTGTAAGCAATCTCGACTTCAATGTCAACGCAAGGGACACGCTCGCCCTCAAGTACTACTACCAGCACGATCCGACCCTGTCGCCATTCGCCTACTCCAGCGTTCCCGGCTTTACCGAACACCTGGATGCTGGAACGCAGGTTGCATCCCTCATCAACACCTTTCTGGTCAAGTCCAACCTCAGCACCACTGAGACAGTTGGCGTCATGCGTGAGAAGATCTACGGCGATAACGAGCAGCCCTTCGGCCCCGGCTCAATCCCCGGAGGATCGGCCGGAAATGGATCAATTAACGTCTTCGGCTCAAACTACTTCCCAGGCGTCTCGGTCTATAACGTCTTCGGCTATAACCCAAGCGGCGCCTACACTCCCACCGGCATCCTCAATATCGGCCCGAATGCCGAAGGTCAATCCTCCAACACCGGCGTTTTTCAGAACCGCATCTCTCCCTCCGCAAACGCTATCTGGACGCTCGGCCACCACACCGTCAGCTTTGGCGGCAGCTATAACTACACCCAGCTCAACACCATCGACAAACGCACTGGCACGGGCACCATCGCCACCGATGACTTCAGCCAGATGATCCAGGGCTACGTCACACCCGGCAGTTCATCGACCGGCTTCTATGTCAGCTCTTTC
>Ga0182030_10018621_pt1 | contig 13306 bp, 10 predicted proteins | sample 812S3MmetaG_FD_121299 | JGI IMG/M metagenome (GOLD analysis project Ga0182030, IMG submission 121299) | Permafrost microbial communities from Stordalen Mire, Sweden - 812S3M metaG (Illumina Assembly) | ecosystem: Environmental > Terrestrial > Soil > Wetlands > Permafrost | place: Sweden... | reverse complement strand
GCTGCGGAGCGCCGCGCCGGTGCCGGTGAGCTCGAGGAAGTCGAGGACGACGCCGTCGGCCCCCGCGTCGAGGGCGGCGTGCGCCTGCTCCGCGGTGCGGCAGAGGACGAAGAGGCCCGCGGGAGGCGGCGCGCGATCGGGTGGGACCGCGGCGGCGAGCAGGGCGTCGTGGGTGACGGGCGTCGTCGCGTGGTGCGCGTGGGGCGAGGCGACGAGCGCGTCGGCGAGGGCGCGGCGGGCGCGGTTGAGGGCGGACATGGGGAGCATGGCGCCCTCGGGGAGGTCGATGTCGAGCGAGGCGAGCACGAAGGGGGTGTCGCCGAGGCGCGCGAGCTTCTCGTGGATGACCTCGCGCGTCGTCGCGGCGCTCCGCGCGGGCTCGACGTTGGAGTCGCTCGTCACTTCGGCCGCGTGTCCACGCGCGCTCTTCGCCGAGAGCACGAACGGCTCGCCGAGGACGCCCCGGAGGCGCACGTCGATGCCGACCCGCTCCGGCTCGCGCTCGGTGCGGACGCCGATGGCCTTCTCGTTCACCGGATCGCCGGTCTTGAACACGCGCCGGCCCGCGAGCTCGCCCGCGACGCCGCGGTTCGGCCCGAGCCACACGCGCGACGCGCCGTCGCCGCCCGGCTCGACGTCCCACACGCGGCCGCCCACTTCGCCCTCGCCGCCCCAGCCGCCCTCGACGAGCAGCCCGTCCCCGCGCGCGATGCTGCCCTCGGCGCGCACGACGAGCACTTCGCGTCCCCGCACGCGCTCCACGCCTTCGCACGTCCCCACCTGGAGCCCGCGGTGGTCGCAGCCGCGTCCCTCGACGAGCCGCTGGTGATTCACCCCCGCGAGGAAGCCCGGCCCCGAGCCGCGCGTGAACGTCTGGAGCGCCGCGAGCCGGTCCTCTTCGACGACGTGCGCGTCGATGGCCGCGCGGTAGAGCGCCGTGGTCGCCGCGACGTACTCCGGTCCCTTCAGGCGGCCCTCGATCTTCAAGGACGACACGCCGAGGCGCGCCAGCTCCGGCACGAGGGCGCTCGCCTCGAGGTCCTCCGGCGACAGGAGGAACGCGCGGTCGCCGAGGTCCTTCAGCACGCCGTCGACCACGAGCTCGTACGGCAGCCGGCACGCCTGCGCGCACGCCCCGCGGTTCGCGCTGCGACCGCCGATGGCCTCGCTGGTCATGCACTGGCCCGAGTACGAGATGCACAGGGCGCCGTGGACGAACACCTCGAGCTCGGCGTCGCTCCCGGCTCGGATGGCGGCAATGTCGTCGAGCGAAAGCTCCCTCGCGAGGATGACGCGCGTCGCCCCGAGCGACCGCGCCAGCTCGACCCCGGCGGCGTCGGTGCACGTCATCTGCGTCGAGGCGTGGATGTGCATCTCCGGCGCGATGGCGCGGACGAGCTTCGTCACGCCGAGGTCCTGCACGATGACCGCGTCGACGCCCGCCGCCGCGCACGTGCGCACCGCGGCCTCGAGCGACGCGAGCTCCGCGTCGAAGACCAGCGTGTTCAGCGTCACGTACCCGCGGACGCCGTGCGCGTGGAGCTCGCGCATCGTCGCTTCGAGGCCCGCGGCGTCGAAGTTCGTGGCCCGGGCCCGCGCGTTGAAGCCGTGAAGCCCGAAGTAGACGGCGTCGGCCCCGGCGCGCACGGCCGCGCGCATCGCGTCGGCATCGCCGGCGGGGGCGAGGATCTCGGGACGGCGTGCCATGGCGTCGTCTCAGCGTCGCCCGTGACGCGCGAGCCGCTTCGCGATGCGAAAGCCCATCTCGAGCGCCTGCCGGTAGTTGAGGCGCGGGTCGCACGCGCTCATGTAGTTGCGATCGAGGTCGTCGACCGTGATCCCGGCGGCGCCGCCGATGCACTCGGTCACGTCCTCGCCGGTGAGCTCGAAGTGCACGCCGCCGAGGAAGGTGCCGCACGCCTCGTGGACGTCGAACGTGGTCTCGACCTCGCGGAGGATGTCGTCGAAGTCGCGCGTCTTGATGCCCGACGGCGCGGCCTGCGTGTTGCCGTGCATCGGATCGCACACCCAGAGGACCGTCCGCCCGGCGCGCTTCACCACCTCGACGAGCCCCGGCAGCACGTCGCCCACCTTGGAAGCCCCCATGCGCGTCACGAGGGCGAGCTTGCCCGGCTCGTTCTTCGGGTTGAGGGCATCGATGAGGCGGAGCGCCTGGTCCGCGGTGATGCTCGGGCCCAGCTTGATGCCGAGCGGATTCTCGATGCCGCGGAAGTACTCGAGGTGCGCGCCGTCGAGGGCGCGCGTCCGTTCGCCGATCCACGGGAAGTGAGTCGTGAGGTCCCACCAGCCCTCGCGCCGCGGCACCTGCCGCGTCTGGGCCGACTCGTAGTGGAGGTTCAGCCCCTCGTGGCTCGTGTAGAAGTCGACGCGCGTCAGCTCCTCGATGGTGGCCTCGCCCAGCGCCTCCATGAAGCGCAGCGCCTCGGCCAGCGAGCGTGTCGTCTTCTCGTACTCCTCGCGCAGGTAGTCCGGCACGCTCGCGCGGCGGAAGAACGGCAGCTCCCACTGCTCGGGGTGGTGCACGTCGGCGAACCCGCTGGCGGAGAGCGAGCGGATGAAGTTGAGCGTCATCGCCGCGTGGCTGTAGGCGACGATCATGTTGTCGGGATCGGGTCGCCGGCTGCCCTCGTCGAACTCGGTGCGGTTGACCATGTCGCCGAAGTAGCTGGGGCGGACGACGCCCTCGCGCGACTCGACGGGCTTGCTGCGCGGCTTGGCGTACTGCCCGGCCAGGCGGCCCACGCGGATGACGGGGCGCTTGCCCTCGTGGATCATCACGAGCGACATCTGGAGGAGGATCTTCAGCTTGTCGGCGATGACGGGCGACCGGCAGTCGGCGAGCGTCTCGGCGCAATCGCCGCCCTGGAGGAGGAAGCGCTTGCCCTGCTGCGCGTCGGCGAGGAGCGCCTTGAGGCGCGAGATCTCCCACGAGGTGACGAGCGGGGGGAGATCGCGGAGGCGTGCGTACGCGGCGGAGAGCGCGGCGTCGTCGTCGTAGGCGATGGCCTGCGCGTCCACCTTCGTTCTCCACGATTCCGGCGTCCAGGGCTGCGTCGTCACGGCGCTGGGTCTAGCACGCGGCGGCGGCAGTGCTCGCGCGGGAAGCCTTCCGTCGGTACCGTCGAGGCCGTGCGCGCCCACCTCTTTTTCGCCGCCTTCGCGCTGATCGCCTGCGACTCCCGCACCCGCTCCCCCGACAGCGCCCCCCCGGTCGCCTCGGCCGCCGTGGCGACGCATCCCGCCGCGCGTCCGTACGCGCTCCACGTGCCGCCCGGCCTCGACCGCTCGAAGCCGGCGCAGCTCGTCGTCTCGCTCCACGGCTACGGCGCTGCGAGCGGCGAGTCCCACGCGCACGCCCTCGGCCTCGACACCCTCGCCGACGAGCAGGGCTTCCTCCTCGCGATGCCCGACGGCACCGTCGACTCGCACGGCTCGCGCTTCTGGAACGCGAGCGACGCGTGCTGCGACTTCGACCACGACGGCGTCGACGACGTCGCGTACATCGCGTGGCTCCTCGACGACGTCGCCAGCAAGCACCTCGTCGATCGCAACCGGGTCTTTCTCATCGGTCACTCCAACGGCGGCTTCCTGGCGCACCGCCTCGCGTGCGAGATGGCGCCGCGCCTCGCCGGGGCGATCAGCATCGCGGGGGCGGCGTGGAAGGACCCGTCTCGCTGCAAGCCCGGCGCGCCCGTCAGCATCCTCCAGATCCAGGGCGACGCCGACTCCATCATCCAGGTGGGCGGCGGTCGCGTCTTCGATCGTCCCGGCCCCGTGTATCCGTCGACGAGGGACACCATGGCGATGTGGCTGGAGAAGGACGGATGCGGCGCGGGAGCGCAGCCGGCGCCGCTGCCGATCGACTTCGACGACAACGTGCCCGGCGTGGAGACGACGCCGGTGTCCTACCGCGGGTGCAAGGACGGCGTCACGGTCGACCTCTGGACGGAGGCGGGCGGGTCGCACCTGCCGCATCCTTCGCACGCGGGGCTCGTGGCGCTCGGAGCGTGGATGACGGCGCACGCGGCGCACGGGCGGTAGGCGCGGCATCGCGGGCTGCCCAGAACTCCGCCAGGGCCGGCCACAGCTTCTTCGACGCGCCGCGCGACACGACCGCCCCCACGTGGCCGCCGGGCAGGTGCAGCGCGTGCTTGTCGCGGGACGCGGCGCGCTCGTAGAGGTCCGTCGCGCTGGCCTTCGGGACGATGGCGTCGTGCTCGAAGGTGACGACGAGGAGCGGGCAGGTGACGCCCTCGAGGCGCGCGGGCCGGCCGGAGAGGGCGAAGGTGCCGCGGGCGAGCGCGTCGCCGCGGTAGAGCTCCTCGACCCACGTCCGCCAGCACTCCCCGGGGAAACCGACGTTGTCGTTGCCCCACGTCTCGACTGCGAGGAAGCCGTCGAGGAACTCGTCGTCGTAGGCGCGGTCGACGATGGCCACCATCTTGGCGAGGTTCATCGTCGGGCGGAGCATGTGAAAGCTCGACTGGAGCAGCTGCCACGGCACGTTGCCCAGCGCGTCGACCACCGCGCGCGGTTCGAACGCGGGCGACTGCGTCCACAGGCCGAGGACGCCCGCCTCGGAGAAGCGCACCGGCGCCGCGAGCGCGACGAGCGACGCGAACCGCTCCGGGTGGACCGACGCGTGGATGGTCGCGAGCGTCCCGCCCATGCAGTAGCCTAGGACGTGGGCCTTGCCGGTCTTGTGGAGCGCGCGCCCGAGGTAGCGGTCGCAGACGTCGTCGAACGAGAGGAAGCGGTCCTCGTCGGAGGGCGTGCCCCAGTCGATGCAGTAGACGTCGTGGCCGCGCGCGACGAGCCACTCGACGAAGCTCTTGTCGGGCAAGAGGTCGAGGACGTAGTGCCGGTTGATGAGCGACGGCACGAGGAGGACGGGGGTCTTGAAGCGAGGAGGCTGCTGGCTGCGATAGCGAAGCAGGCGCCACTTGTTCTCGCTGTGGACGACGTCCGCGGGCGTCGTCCCGACGGGCGGACGCTTTCGCGTGAGCAGCGAGGCGACCTTCCAGAGTCGTCTCATGCGTAGAGGGCCTCGAGGACGGCGCGGAACGTCTCGTAGACCTTCTTCCGCTTCACCTTGAGCGTGGGGGTCAGCATCCCGCCCTCGACGCTGAGCGGCGCGTCGATCACCGCGAACCGCTTGATGGTCTCGTAGCCCGCCAGGAGCGCGTTCACCTTGTCGATGCGCTGCTGCACGAGCGCCCGGACGGCCTCGCCGCGCGCCTCGACCGCCATGCCGCTCGCCCCGAGGTGCGCGTCGACCGCGGCGTCGTTCAGCCACACGCCCGCGACGAGGTACTTCTTCGCGTCGCCGTAGACGACGACGTGCGCGAGGAACGGGTCGTCGGCGAAGCGCTGCTCGATGTTCGCCGGAGGGACGTTCTTGCCGCCCGCGGTGACGAGGATGTCCTTCTTCCTGTCCACGATCTGCAGGAACCCGTCGTCCGTGAAGCGCCCGACGTCGCCCGTCTTGAACCAGCCGTCGTGCGTGAAGGCCTCCTGCGTCGCGACGGCGTCCTTGTGGTAGCCGCCGAACACCGTGGGGCCGCGCGCGAGGATCTCGCCGTCCTCCGCGAGCTTCAGCTCGACGCTCGGGAGCGGCTTGCCCACCGAGTCGAAGCGGAAGGCGTCGGGGCGGTTGAGGGTGAGCGTGGGGGACGTCTCGGTGAGGCCGTAGCCCTCGATGACGAGGACGCCGCACTCGTAGAGCAGCTCCTTCACCTCGCGCTTGAGGCCCGCGCCGCCCGACAGGCAGAAGCGCAGGCGTCCCCCCGTCGTCTCCGCGAGCTTCGCGCGGCGTGCCTCGGTCGTCGAGGCGCCCATCGCGGTCGTCGCGATCTTCTCCCAGACGCTGGGGACGCTCATGAAGACGCTCGGACGCACGAGCGGGAGCTGCTGGAGCACGAAGCGCGGGTCCACCATGTACGTCGTGAAGCCCAGGGTGTTCCCGAGGCAGGCCTCGCCGAAGCCGAAGATGTGGCTCATCGGCAGCCAGAGGAGATCGACGTCGCCCTCGCCGAGCAGCGGCGCGTTCGACTTGAGCCAGTCGAGGCCGTTGATGGCGACGTTGCGGTGCGTGAGCGGGACGCCCTTGGGGTTGCCGCTGGTGCCGCTCGTGTAGAGCATCATCCCGGGCTGATCGAGCGAGACGCCCTCCATCGTCCGGTGGAACGCGCTCGCGTCCTCCCCGTCGCGCGCGCGGCCCATCGCGCAGGCGCGCGACCACGGGAGCACCTTGCGCTCGATGTCGGTGAAGGCCGGGACCGCCTCGCCCCGCTCGCGCATCTCGGTGACGACGCGGCCCACGTCGATGGCGTCGTCGAGGAGGACGATGCGCTCGACGGCCGCGAAGGCGCTAAAGCTCGCGAGGACCCGCGCCACGAGGGCCGGCGTGTCGACGAAGACGACGCGCGCGTCGGAGTGCTCGACGACGTACGCCGCCTGCTCCGCGGTGCTCGACGCGTAGACCGGCACCATCACGCCGCCGGCGGCCTGGATGCCCAGCGCGGCGCTCATCCACTCGACGCGGTTCGGCGCGAAGACGCACGCCCGCTCGCCGCCCTTGAGCCCCGCGGACGCGAGGAAGAGCGCGACGTCGCGGATCTGCCGTGCGTGGGCGCCCCAGGTCACGACGCGCCAGTCCCCGTCGTCCGTGGGGAGGAAGAAGCGTGCGCGTGTGCGGCGCTCGCCGAGCGTGTCGAAGACGGCGCGCGGGGCGATCTTCAGGTCGAGATACGGCGTGATGTCCATCGCTGACTACCCCCGTGCCTGGAGCTTCTCCTCGAGGTCCATGATGCGGCTCTGCAGCTGGTTGAGCAGGTGCAGCGACCGCTCCTGATCGCGCTTCGTGGGCAGGCCCATCTGCCCCCAGAGCTGCGCCTTCGCGTCGTCGGTGGCCTTCTTGGCCTTCATCGCGGCGGTCAGCATGCCGCCCATCGGGCCGAGCACGAGAGGGCTCTTCATGAACTCCTCGACGAGCTTCGCCGTCGCGTTCTCCCAGATGTCGAAGCCCTTCTTCCACTCGGTCCACATGGTCCGCTCTCCTTGTTACTGGGTGCCGAAGCGTCGCAGCTCCGACGCCGTCGTGAAGTCGTCGCTGGTCTCGTTGGTCTCGCTGGTCGCGCGGGCGACCTCTCCGAAGCACTCGAAGAGGTACGAGTCCTGGCGCGTCACGACGTTCTCGCCCGCCGCGGGCACCGTGGTGACGACGAACTCGAGGCGGTGCGCCTGCGTGAAGGTGAAGTCGGGGAGGAGGAGCTGCCCGGTGGCGGCGTCGGTGCCCTGGTAGGTGTCCTGGCCGGCGTAGTTGAGGCCGCGGACCATGCCGTTTCGCACGATGCCGGTCGTCGTCCACGTCGTCCCCACCTTGAGGGGGAACACGTAGAGCGTCACGGGCGTCTCGTAGACGAAGAGCGTCTCGCCGTCCGACGGGTTCTGCTGCGACGACGCGAGACCCTGCAGGTAGAGGCCGTTGTCGTCCTGCGAGTAGACCGCCTCGAGCGTGTCGGCCGCGTCGAAGGGCGTCGCGAACTGCCCGTTGGGGAACGACGACGCGTACCACTTTCCCTGGAGCGCCGAGGCCTGGATGCTCGCCACCTGGTCATCGGAGTAGTCCGTGCCGAAGTCCCATACGAGCTGCCCCTTCGTGTCCGTCGCGCCTGCCACGTTCACCGCGCGCGACGTGCCCGACGGCGACACGAGGTACTTCACCGGGATGCCGAGGACGGCGGTGAGCTCGGTCGAGTCGATCTGCCCGTCGAGGTTCGGCACGCACGAGAGCGGCGCCGCGGTGCCGGCCTCGTACGGCGCGTTGTTGTCGACGTGCGTCTCGTTCGGCTCGCACGCGAAGACCGCGATGCACGCGATGGATAGAAGGATTGACCGTCGCATGGCTCAGTACCTGTACATGACGCGCACGCGCGCCAGCTGGGCGGGAAAGGCTTTGAGGTTCTGCTGCGGATTGTCGAGTCCCGCCATGGGAAAGAGCACGCCGTACTCGAAGGCCACGCCGAAGCCGTCGCGCGACGCGTAGGCGAGCGTGGGGTCGATCTCGACGCCGAGGGGCGCTTTGCCACCGGGCGCGTTCTCCGGGAAGACGGCCCACGAGGCGATCCCCGCCACGCTGGCCTGGAGGATGCCCGGCGCGATGCGCATAACGTCCCACCGCACGTGGGGCCGCGCGTACACGGCGCCGGTGACAGAGCCGATGATCTCGCGAAAGAGGATGCGGTCGACGAAGTAGTCGGGGTGAAAGGTGAAGTTGTTGACGGTTGTATGCAGAGGCGGGTTCGCCTTGGGTCCGTTGAGGTCCCCGGGCTGCGCGGGCGCCGCGCCGACGATCGGGAACGCGCCGAAGCCGGGGGAGTTGTCGCCGCTCGCGTAGCCGCCGTCGAACCCGGCGCCGAAGCGCGACTCCTCCTCGCCGAACTCGCTCTCCAGCGCGCCGCCGATCTGCTGCGCCGTCACCGGCTGGTGATAGAGGACGCCCGGGATGAGCGACGCCTGCTGGACCGCCCCGATGACCGCCGCCCACTCGGTCTCGATGCGGAAGTAGGGATGCGTCACGCGCGCCCAGCCGTCGACCGCGATGGCCTGGTAGCCGCGCGACATGAGCTGCGAGCCGGTGATGGCGATGGGCTGCGCCGTGGGGAGGTACTCGGCGGGGACGTCGTTGTTCTGCCAGCGCTCGGAGAAGAAGGCGCCGTACTCCACGGTGGTCTTGCCGGCGAGGCGGCGGCGCTCGCGCGCGAGGTCGTCCTTGTAGCGGAGGAAGGCGACGGTCACCGTGTGCACGTCGGCCGACGGCGACAGGTTGAGGAACGTCTGGCCCGGCTGCTGGGCGACGAAGGGGCCGATCTGGTCGATGTCGTAGGCGAGGGCGAAGATGTGTCCGGCGAGCGGGGTGATGAGCGCGACGCGATCCGCCGCGTCGCCGTAGTTGCAGTCGGCGCAGTCGCCGCCGTTGGTGAGCATGCCGAGGCCCCACGTGGCGCCGATGCGGCCCACCTCGATGAGGCCGATGGGCGTCAGCGCTTCGCCGTACGCGCGCTTCACGCGGAACGCCCCCGGAGGAGAGAGCTGCGACGCCGACGACGAGGGGGCGCCCTGCGCGTCGCTCCCGGCGGCCACGTTGTCGAGCACGTCGATGCGCGCCTTCACCGCCACGGTGCCCCCCGGCGCGTACACCGAGACGTCACTGCGGAGGCGGATGTCGGCGTAGCTCATCGCCTGCGCATTGGGGTTCCCGAGCGGCACCGGGAAGAGCGGCTGGCCGGAGGGCGTGGTGCCGCGGTCCAGATCGAGGTTGTAGAGGTCCTCCGCGCGCGCCCGCAGGTAGCCGTCGAGCTTCACCGCGACGTCCGTGCGCGGGACGATGTCCTGGCCGATGTCGGTGAAGCCCGTCGCGCGGGCCGGTGACGCGGCGAGGAGGAGCGCCGCGCCGGCGAGGAGGGTGACCCACCTCACGGGGACTCCGCGTCGAGGAACTTCTCGAGCTCCTCGGTCGACGGACCGGCCGCCTCGATCATGGGGAAGTGGCCGCAGTGCGGGTACGTGACGAGGTGCGCGTGCGGAAGGTCCCGCGCGAGGCGCTCGCCGTACGTGAGGAGCGTCACCTCGTCCTCGCGGCCCCAGAGGAGCAGCACCGGCTGCTTCACGGTGGCGTACTGCTTCTGCATCTCGGTGTAGCGCTGGTCCCGGACGGCCGCGAGCGCCGCCGCCGTCGTCCCGGGGCGATCGAGGGCGCGCTCCACCTCCTCGACGAACCTCTCGCTGACGTACTTTCGCGGATCGTAGAAGGCGCGGGCGATCATCTCGTCGGGCCGCTCGCCGTAGAAGAGATCGAAGAGCACCTCGCCGACGCCCGTGGCGCGTGCCCAGAGGAACGTCGAGGGGAGCTGCTCCTCGTAGACCCACGCGTCGTAGAGGACGATCCGCGTCACGCGCTCCGGGGCTGCGAGCGCCATCGCGAGGGCCACCGACGAGCCCCACGAGTGGGCCACCACCTGGGCGGAGTGGATGTTCCGCTGCTCCATGAGCGCGAGGACGAGCTGCGCCTCGGCCTGCGGCGAGTAGTCGCCCTCCGGGCGGCTCGACCAGCCGAACCCCTTCAGGTCGAGGGCGAGCACGTGGTGCTTCTTCGCGAGCTCCGCCATCACGCCGCGCCACGTCTCGAGCGCCGACGCGAAGCCGTGGAGGAGCACCACGGGCGGTCCCTCGCCCTCCTCGACGAACCGAAGCCGCGCCCCGCCGATGCTGGCGTAGAAGGCGTCCTTCGGCGCGCCCGGAGGGACGCCGTCGTAGAAGGAGGGGGCGCACCCGGCGAGGAAGACGGCCCCCGCGGCGAGCGCCACGAGACACAACTTCACGGCGACAGCCTCCACGCCTCGGCGACGGTGGTGAACGCGTCGCCCGGCACCGCAGCGGGATACGTCGTCGTCTTGGAGGTGAGCCTGGCGACGGGGCCGAAGCACTCGGCGACGAACGTCATCGTCTGGATCGTCTCGACCTCGACCCCCACGGTTCGCGTCAGCGTCGTCTGCACCCGCAGGACCTGGAACGTGCCGTAGGGGACCTTGAGCGAGCCCTTGGCGTCGACCGTCGAGTCGTACTTCTCCGTGTACGTGCTGATGCCCGAGACGAGCGTCACTCCGTCCGCGATCCCGCTCACGGTCGACGTGCTCGTCCACGTCGAGCCCACCTGGAGCGGGACGGCGAGGATCTCGGCGGCCGGCGTGTACGTGAGCTCCGTCTGCGGCGACGCGTTCGTGGGGTTGACGACGCCCTGCAGGAGGAGCGCTGCGGCGGTGCCCTGATAGACCCCCAGGAACGCCTCCGTCTCGGACAGCAACGACGTGTACGTCGCGTCCGTGAACTGCGGCGAGAACCACTGCCCCTGCGGCGCGTCGGTGGTGATGACCACCGTGTGATCGCCGGTGAGCGCGCCGGAGAAGTCCCAGTCCACCGTCCCGTCGGACTGCGGAGTGCCGGCCGTGTTCATGGTGACCGTTTCGGTCGTCGAGCCGCCTGCGGGGGCGATGAGGAAGCTCGCGTGGAGGCCCGCCAGCATCGGCACCTCGGCTCGCGTGATGACGCCGTCGTTGTTCGGCAGGCAGCCGGAGCCCCCGTCGTCGCCCGGGCTCGCCTCGACGCCGCCCTCGACGCCGGCCTCGGCGTGCGCGTCGACGCTGACGTCGGCGCCGCCGGAGTCACCGCCGCCGGTCGTCGTCGGGACGCACTGGCCGCTGGAGTCACAGGCTCCCGAGGCGCAGTCGGCGCCGACGTGGCACTGGGGAGTGCCGCTGGAGCAAGCCCCGCCGGCGAGGATCGCCAGCGACGCGACGGAGAAGGCGATCGTGCGATGCAGCATGGTGTCTCAGGCGGCGAGGGCGCCGGAAGGCGCGGAGGATGGGGCACGAGTCTCCCTCATGCCGAGCGCCGGAGCCAGGATGAGGAGGTGCACGACCGCGAGGCCGCCGATCGCGCCGGGGAGCCCGGCCCACCCGGCCGTGAGCCCCGCGAGAGACGGGAGGAGGAAGCCGCCGAGCTGACCGACGAGCACGAGCAGGCCGAGGGCCGCGCCGATCCGGCTCGGTCCGACGCCGTCGAGCTCCGCCGGAAGCGCGAAGAGAAGGGGCGCGATGCACCCGCCGCCGAGCGCCGCGACGACGAGGAGCGGGATGGTCGCGGACGGAGGAGCCACCGCCATCACGGCGAGCGATAGGCCGGCCACCGCAGCGCCGGCCACGAGCACCGGACGACGGCGTCCGATGCGATCGGAGAGCCACGGCCCGAAGTAGTTGGCGAACGCCGCCGCCGTGAGCCACGCCGCGATCGCGAAGCCCACGCGCGCCGGGGGCATGCCGCCTTCCACGAGCGTCCGCGGGAGCAGGCCGAGCATCGCGAGGTAGCCCCCGAAGAGGAGGAAGTGCATCGCCGCCACGCGGCGCAGGCGCGGGTTGCGCGCGAGGCGCAGCACGTCAGCGAAGGGGGCGTGCGTGCCCACCGAGCGACCGTCGCGCACGAGCGCCCACCACACGCCGGCCGCCACGACCATCGCCCCCGCGGCGACGAGCATCGTGCCGCGCCATCCGCCGACGAGCGGCGCGAGCAGGGTGGGCGCGACGACCACGGTGACGGCCGTTCCCAGCGTGTATCCCACGAGCGCGACGCCGTTGGCCCGCGCCAGGCGTGCGAGAGGGACGTGCGCGGCGAGCGCCTTGGGGATGGCGGGCGCGCAGAAGCCGATGTGCGCGCCGAAGACGAGCATCGCCGCTGCCAGGGACCACGGTCCCGTCGCCAGGGCACGGGCCGCGCAGGCCACGGCGCCCGCGAGGAGAGCCAGCCCGGCCACACGCCGTGGACCGAAGCGATCCACCGCGGCCCCGCCGGCGAGCGAGGCCAGCGCGATGCCCAGCGAGGCCGCGCCCCAGACGAGGCCCCCCATGGCATGCGAGATCCCGAGCTCCCTGGCCATCGTCGGCATGAGCGCGGGGAGGACCGACCATCCCAGCCCGCCTCCCACCGCCTGTACCATCGCGCAGAGGGCCGTCGTTCGCCCTGGCATCGTCTGCTCCATCACCGCGCTCCCGCTGCGACGCAACATGAGCATCGCGACGCCATCCATGAGCCCGGGGAGACGCCCTGTCAAGGCGGAATTGTTGCAACGCAACACGGCGCGGCGCGCTATCTTCGCCTCGGTCGGCGTGCAGGTAGCACGCCGACACTTGCGGAGGCGCATCGTGCCCACTCTCCTCGTGAAGAAGTACGGCAACCGGCGTCTCTACGACACCGTCGAGAGCCGGTACATCACCCTCGAAGAGCTGGCGGAGAAGATCCGCAAGGGGTCCGACGTGCAGGTCCTCGACGCCAAGACCGGCGCCGACCTCACGCAGCCCACGCTGACGCAGATCATCACCGAGAGTCGCGGCGCGGCGCGGCTGCTCCCCGTCCCTCTGCTCCTCCAGCTCATTCGCATGCGAGAGGACGCGCTGGCTGAATTCATGGGCCGCTGGATGACCTGGGCCCTCGCCGTCTACACGCAGGCGCGTCAGGGCGCGCGCACGATCTCCGCCTACAACCCCCTCGCGATGGCCCCCTTCGCCGCGACGAACGCGCTCGCCCGCCTGCTCAATGGCCCTGCGCCCTGGAGCGACAACGAGCCTCCCCCGGCGCCCCCCGAGCCGCCGCCTCCCCCCGACGTGCAGAACGACGATCTCGCACAGCTGCGTCGGGAGCTCGATGAGCTGAAGAAATCATTGCGGAAGAAGCG
>Ga0182030_10018618_pt1 | contig 13306 bp, 8 predicted proteins | sample 812S3MmetaG_FD_121299 | JGI IMG/M metagenome (GOLD analysis project Ga0182030, IMG submission 121299) | Permafrost microbial communities from Stordalen Mire, Sweden - 812S3M metaG (Illumina Assembly) | ecosystem: Environmental > Terrestrial > Soil > Wetlands > Permafrost | place: Sweden... | reverse complement strand
GTCAAGATGAACGCCAAACAACGGCGCCCTTGACACCCCTCCGACCACAACAAGGGCCTTGTTGCGAAAATTAGTTGACAGGAGCCGACGCTGTCATACACGGCGTTACTCGTTCGTGCTGCGATCTACCAATTCGGCCACGGAAGGGTCTCACTCTACATCGATAGGAAAAATACCTAAACAATTCCGGCGCCTAAACAATTCCGGCGTTAGTTGCCATTTCCCTGGCTTGACGGAGCGCGGACACCGGGTCGCCGATGGGCTGAAATTCCATGGCTACGGTGTGACGGTAGTGGAGCGCGGCCAGTTTGCGGAAGATGTTCACGTAGTTGATTTCGCCGGAGCCGGGCTGATGGCGGCCGGGGACGTCGGCTACGTGGATCAGGCCGATCACGTCGATGTGCTTATCGAGTTTATCGATCAGGTTGCCGTAGCTCATCTGCTCGTGGAAGATGTCGTAGAGAAACTGGACCTGGGGGTGGTTGACGGCGCGCACAATCTCGATGGCTTCATTGGCCGAGGTGAGGAAGTACTTGGGATTTTCTTCGAGATGGATGCACTCGAGAAGGAGGCGCACCGGCTGTCCGTCGATCTGGCGGCCTTCGACCAGCGAGGCGGCGCGCTTGAGGGTTTCAATGGAGCACTGGTGCTGGGCCTCGCGGCTCATCCCTGGGACCACGTTGCCGGAGAGCACGATCATGGCCGGGCAGGAGAGGGTTTCCATGGGCTTGAGAGCCTGACCGAGTTCGGCTAGAAACGCATCACGGGTGGCAGGGTCGGCGATGCCGTGGGGAAGCCCGGCAGTGGCGTCGAACTGGATACCTAGCCGCTTGCGCGCGGCGTTGGCGCGGACAAAATCGTCCGCCGACCACTTGCTGTACTCGCCTACCAGTTCCACGTTCGAGTAGCCGGCTTCGGCCACCTTGGCCAGGCGCTCCTCGAAGGGCAAATCTCCGAAGACCGTCCACAGCATGACGGAGAGCGGGAAAGTGGGAGACCTGCGGACAACGGCGGCGCTCTGAGCGGCCGGAAGCGAAGGCGCGGCGGCGGCCATGGCGGCTACGGCCAAGGATTGCGTAAACGTGCGGCGATTCATGACTGCTCCCTAAGAACAACGGGGTTGAGTGAAGAGTTTTATAAACAAAATCAGCAAGTTAGCTTCCGCTTCGCGGAAATCGCAAGTTAGCGAGTTGGCGGCAGCTCATCCCAGCCTTAACTCGTGGTGGCGAGTCGGACTGCTCCGAATTACTTTGCCTTGGCCTTGCTCCCGCCCTTGGGACTGCGGCGCAGTTGCTTCCAGTCCTTCTCCGTCTGGTCGGCGTAGAACGAACCAAACTTGGCCAGCGCTTCGCCAAAGCCGTCTCCAGCGCCGAGGTAGCCGGTCAGAACCAGCGGATCGCCGGAGCGCGCATGGCCGCGAGCCAGCAGTTCTCCGCAGACCTGGGCATACGTCTCCAGACCGTCGCCGGCCAGGTCTTCCAATTCAATGGACCCTTTGTGGTCGTTGAGTTGCCTGACCATGTAATCGCGGCCGGCGATGTTCGTCCAGCCCAGAAACGGGTCCGATTGCACCTGCATGGCGCGCTGTCCCTCGGCCACACGCTGGCCGTTGTGGGGCGCGGGCTGAGCGTCGGGAAGATAAGACGTATAGGCCGACGCCGGCTCTTCCTTGATCTGCAAAAACAGAGGGTCCTCGGGGCCGTTGCCTTCAAAGTAGATGCAATAGTCGCGCAATCCCACCGAGCCGGTGCCGACCACCTTGAACGCCACGTCGATGGGGCGGTAGAGGGAGAGAAGATGTTGCCGCTGCGGCTCCAGCATTTGCCGGTAGGGGCCCAGCGACTTGAGCACTGCCTCGGCCCGTGCGCCGGTGACGCGGGTGAGCGTGGGCTTTTGTTCCTTGAACCGGCGCGGCGCTCCCGGCTTGTCGCTTTCCGGCTCAGTGAGCAGTTCGAGCGTGTGCTGCGGGGTGGAGCGTTCGGCCTTGAGCAGCGCGTCGTGGATGGGGTGGACCCCATTCAAACGGTGCACTTGGGAATGACTCAACTCCACCCAGGGCATCTGGGCAAAGGCCTTCATCTGGGCGGCGTAGCTGGCAACGCATTTTTCCACGGTTTCGCGGGCTGCGGATTCCTTATGCCCGGATGCGCGCCCGGCCAGCACCAGCGAAGCGGCCATGCGCTTGAGGTCCCACTCGAAGGGGCCGCGAATGGTCTCGTCGAAGTCGTTGATGTCGAAGACCAGTCGTCCGTCGGGAGCCGCGTAGGCGCCCAGATTGCGCACGTGCGCGTCGCCGCAGAGTTGGGTGACGATGCCGGTATTCGGCACCATGGCGAGGTCGGCGGCCATCACCGGAACCGCGCCGCGAAAGTAGCCGAAGGGGGATGCGGCCATCAACTCGTACTTGAGCTTGACGAGCGCGGGAACGCGCCCGCGCATGGAGCGCTCGAGCAGGACAGGCGCGGGCGTCTTGCGCGCCTTGGGTTTGAGCTGGTCGTGTTGCTGGCGGCCCACCTGCTTGCGCCGCGCCTGGCCCAGATTGCGTCGTTCTTCAGGGGTTGCCCAGTGCATGACCCGGAAGATACACCCTGGGCCCATGCAGCGCAAAACAAGAAAGGCGGTGAGTTACACTTCTTCGAGGAAGCCCCGCCCTTTTCAATTGCTCCCTGAAATGCCCCGGCAGGCTTCTTTCCCGGAGGAATGACATCTTGAATCGTGCAGCCGTCCTTGTGCTTTCGGCCTTCAGCGTCCTTTGCCTGGCAACGCTTCCGCTGGCCGCCCAAGCGCCCGCCAAGCCGCTCACCGTGGACGCGATTTTTGCGCACGGCCCACTGATCGGAACCCCTCCCAGCGGACTGACGTGGTCGCCGGACGGCAAGCACCTGACGTATCTTGACGGCGGAGAACTGGTGGATCTGGAGCCCGCGACGGGCAAGGCGCACGTGCTGGTAAGCCGCGCCAAGCTGGCGTCGCTGGCGGGAGCAAAAGACTCCGAGGTGGACCAGGACCATCGCGACCGCTACAAGATGGCCAATTACCTGTGGGCGCCCGACTCGGCTCACCTGGTTTTTGACTCCAACGGACGGCTGTGGCTCTACGACCTGCACAATGGCACCGGCGTCGAGGTGGGCTTTACGGGCACGGCCTCAGGCGACGATCCCAAGTTCTCTCCCAACGGCGAATCGATCTCTTTTATCCGCGATCACGGGCTGGCGGTGATTCGGCTGAAGACGCCCGGAACCCCGATGAACGTGGTGGCTCCCGCGCCCAAGCCCACCGTGCTGAACGGACAGGTGGACTGGGTTTACGAGGAAGAGCTGGAGACGCGCAGCAACTACTTCTGGTCGCCCGACTCCAAGCGCCTCGCCTATCTGCAAATGGACGAGACGGAGGTGCCGGAGTACCCCATCACGGACTGGATTCCGACCCACGCCCAAGTGAACCCGCAGCGCTATCCCCAGCCCGGCGACCCCAATCCCAACGTGCGCGTGGGCGTGGTGAGCGCCTCTGGCGGCAAGACGGTTTGGGTCAAGCTGCCGCTACAGGGCGGCCAGGATTACATTCCACGCTTTGGCTGGGCGGACACGGAAACCTTGTGGGTGGAGACACTGACGCGCGACCACAAGCATCGAGACCTCTATTTTGCCAACGCTTCCAACGGCCAGGCGCACCCTGTTCTGCAACTCTCTGACGACAAGTTCATCGACGATGGCTACGACGTGTCAGTGGGCTTTGGCACCATTGTCCTGAATAACTGGACCGACGGCCACAATCATCTCTATCTCTATAGCTACGATCAGGCCAACCCCGCGCCCGCGAAACTGGAGCGGCAACTGACGAAGGGCGAATTCGAAGCCGGAGAAGTGTCGCGCGTAGACCACACGAACAAGCTGGTGATTTACGCCTCCAACGAGGGCAATCCGCTGGAAGAGCAGTTGTGGCAGGTGAGTTTCACAGGCGAGCGGAAGCAGCTGACCACAGGCGCCGGCGTGCACAGCGGCAACTTCGCGCCCACGGGCAGCGCCTTTGTGGACCGCCAATCTTCGCGCATGGAGCCGCCTACGCTGCGCCTGTGCGCGGAGGCGGGCAAGTGCAACGAATTCTGGTCCACGCGGGCGCTGGACGCCTACCACCTGCGCGCTCCCGAGCAGCTTGAAGTGAAAGCCCACGACGGCACCACGCTCTACGCGACGCTGTTGTTGCCCGAGGGCAAGGACCCGGCTACTGTCCCGCTGATCGTGAACCCCTATGGCGGTCCCGGCGCGCAGACGGTGACCAATAGCTGGGGCGGCGGACTGCTGTTTGACGAGCTGCTGGCCCAGCATGGCTTTGCCGTTCTGCACGCCGACAATCGCGGCACCGGCGGCCGCGGGCGCGCCTTTGCCCAGGCGGCGTATCGCAACTTTGGCCCGGTGCAGCTTGAGGATCAGCTCACCGTGGTGGACGCGGCGCTGGCCCAGTATCCGCAACTGGACCCCAAGCGGATGGGCTGGTGGGGCTGGAGCTGGGGCGGAACCTTCACCCTCTATTCCATGACCCATTCCGATCGTTTCCGCGCCGGGGTTGCCGTGGCTCCGGTTACCGACTGGCGTAACTACGACTCGATCTACACCGAGCGCTACATGACGCTGCCGGCGGAATTTGCGGCGGGCTACAAGGATTTCTCGGTGGTCAACTCCGCGGCACATCTGAAGGGGCATCTGCTGCTGGTGCATGGGACCGGCGACGACAATGTGCACATCGAGAACTCGGTGCAATTTATCCAGAGGCTGATTGAGGCGGACCTTCCCTATGACTTCCAGATTTATCCGCGCAAAACTCACTCCATTGCTGGAGCGGATGTGCGCACGCATCTTTATAACCGCATCCTGGCGCACTTTGAGGAGTATCTGAAGCCCGCGGTCAAAGGCCAGGACGAGCCATAGCAGGGTATTCAGGCCGTGCGCTTGATGGACTCCAACAACGCACCGTCAATCCGCGTCTGCCAGCCAGGGCCGCCGGCTTTGAAATGGTCGATCACTTCCGGAGACAGCCGCAGGGAGACCAGTTTCTTGGTCGGAGCTTTTTGCGGGCCACGTTTGCCCCTGCGAATCACCTTTCCTTTGCGGATCAGGTCGGCTTGGGCAAACCAGGCTAGGGTGGCCTCGGCGTCGTTCGGATCGTAGGGTCCGTCTTCCGGTTCATAAGGGATCGGGTCACCCTCTTTGAATGCCTGTACGCGCTTCCAGTCGGTTTCACTCTTGGTCTTCTTCATAAAAGTCGAGTCCGTGCTTTTCCAGATTGGACTTTCGTTTTGCCTCATCCCAGACGAACACGAGTTAATCGTAGCTACAATATAAGAAGAATGCAACTGGAATCTTGGCGATCTTGCGGCGCTTGCCAACAGAACACGACGGACAACTTAGAGGCTGCATCCTCCTTTCGTCTGGAGCATCCAAGCAGCCATGGAATATCGACTTCTGGGAGGCTCCGGCCTCAAAGTTCCCGCTCTCAGCTTTGGCACCGGCACGTTTGGCGGCGCCACGGAGTTTTTCAAGGCATGGGGCACGACCGATGGGGCCGAGGCCAGTCGGCTGATCGACATTTGCCTGGAGGCCGGCGTCAATCTCTTTGATACCGCCGACATCTACTCCGATGGGCGCTCGGAAGAGGTGCTGGGCAAGGCTCTGGAGGGCAAGCGCGACCGTGCCCTTATCTCGACCAAGACCACCTTCCGCCTGGGCGATGGACCGAACGACGTGGGCTCCTCGCGCTACCATCTGCGGCGCGCGCTGGAGGCCAGTCTGCGCCGGCTGGGCACCGATTACATCGACATCTATCACCTGCACGGCTTCGATGCGCTGACGCCGGTCGAAGAGGTGCAGGAGACGCTGAACACGTTTGTGCGCGAGGGCAAGGTGCGCTACATTGCCGCTTCCAACTTCTCCGGCTGGCACCTGATGAAGTCTCTGGCCGTGGCCGAGCGCTATGGCTGGACGCGCTTTGTGGCCCACCAGGTCTACTACTCGCTGCTGGGCCGGGAGTACGAGTGGGAGCTGATGCCGTTGGGCCTGGACCAGAAGGTTGGCGCGCTGATCTGGAGTCCGCTGGGCTGGGGCCGTTTGACGGGCAAGGTTCGCCGCGGCCAGCCGCTGCCGGAGGTGAGCCGCCTGCATGAGACCGCCCAAATGGGGCCGCAGGTCTCGGACGAGCGCCTGTATACGGTGGTGGACGCGCTGGACGCGGTGGCTGCTGAAACCGGCAAGACCGTCCCCCAGGTGGCGCTGAACTGGCTTTTGCAGAGGCCAACCGTGTCTTCAGTGATTATTGGCGCGCGGACGGAAGCGCAGTTGCGCCAGAATTTGGCCGCGGCGGGCTGGAACCTGAGTGCGAACCAAGTGGCCGCACTGGACAAGGCCAGCGCCCAGGCGCCCGTCTACCCTTACTGGCACCAGCACCAGTTCGCTGAGCGCAACCCGCTGCCGGTGTAAGCGGACATTTTCCATGAGCCTGGAGGCGGCGATCCTTCGTCTCCTGGACGCTCAACAGGGTGCGGAAAAAGGCCAACTTTTGCGGAAAAGCCGCGAGAGCCATCCTTCCGTGGCTAAAGCCACGTTGATTATGTTGACCTTATGCGGGGGTTGAAACCCCCGCCTCCCTCCGGATCGACAAGGACCCGTCGCTGGGGCCCCGGCCTCCCTCCGGATCGAGTTTTTCCGCAGCCTGTTCACCGGTTGTCGTTCAACTTCCAATCTGCCCTGCTTTCCACCTCTTCCACACCCCCGCCCTCCCTGCCGGCCTTATGCTCAAAGCAGCATCCGTGTCCGACTTCGCCCAAACCGTCAAGCAGCAGGCCGACATCGTCAAGGTGATCGAGGGCTACATACGCCTGCGCAACGCAGGGGCGCAGCGTTTCAAGGGATTATGTCCGTTCCACAAGGAAAAGACGCCTTCGTTCAACGTAAATGGAGGGTCGCAACAGTTCTTTTACTGTTTCGGCTGCCAAGCATCGGGCGACGTTTTCTCATTTGTCGCCAAGATCGAGAATGTGAGCTTCCCCGAGGCGGTGAAGATTGTGGCCGCGAAATGCGGCATTCCGCTGCCCAAGCGCGAGTATTCGTCCCCGGAAGAGGCGGCGGAAGCGCGGCGGCGCAGAACGCTTCTGGAACTGCACGAGGCCGCAACGGCCTGGTTCGAGGAGCAATTGAGCGGGCCGGAAGGCGCTGTGGCCCGCGAATACCTGGCTGGCCGGGGACTTACGCCTGAAGGCATCAAGGCTTTCCGCATCGGCTACTCGCCCGACAGCTTCAACGCCCTGCGCGACCGGCTCAGCGGTATGGCCGACAACGAAACTCTCCGTGCGAGCGGCCTGTTCAGCTCAAAGGAACAGGGCGACGGGACGCTGGGGCCCATCTATGACCGCTTCCGCAAGCGGGTGATGTTTCCCATTGCCAACGAGAGCGGGCGGGTGATCGCCTTCACTGCGCGCACCCTGGAATCCGGCGACAAGGCCGGCCCCAAGTACGTCAACTCGCCGGAGACGCCGCTCTATTCCAAAGGCCAGATTCTGTTCAATCTGGACAAGGCCAAGGCGGCCATTCGCCAGGCGGGGTTTGCCCTGCTGGTGGAGGGCCAGATGGACTGCATCTCGGTCTTTCTGCGCGGCATCCAGAACGTGATCGCGACCAGCGGCACGGCCTTTACCGAGATGCAGGTGGCCCTGCTGCGCCGCCACACCTCCAACGTCGTGGTGAACTTCGACCCCGACGCAGCCGGCGCCAACGCCGCCGAGAAATCCATTTCCCTGCTGACCGAAGAGGGATTCACGCTAAAGCTTGTGACGCTGGACGACGGGCTGGACCCCGACCGCTACATTCGCGAGCGGGGCGTGAAGGCCTACACCGCCGCCATCCGCGGGGCGCGCCGCCAGTCCGACTACCTGATCGAGCGCGCCCGGACTGCTTTCCCCGGCGCCAGCGCGGAAGCCAAGGTGAAGGCCATGAACTTCCTGCTGCCACACATCCGCCGGATGCCGGAAAAGCTGGCCCGCGACCAGTTCGCCGCCGATGCCGCGCAGAAGTTGGGGATTGACTCGGCTGTACTGAGGGAAGAGCTGAGGCAGGCCGCGCTTCGCCGCCGCGACCACATCGAGGTGCGCGCCACCACTCTAACTGAGGTGGAACGGGTTCTTTTGCGCGCCCTGGCCATTGAGGACCCCGAGTTCGAACAGGGACGGCGGTTGGCGATCCAGGCCCTGGCCGAGCAGCCGGCCTGGTTTGAGCATCTGGGCGCTTGCGCCGCGTTGCAGGCGCTGGCCCTGCGCCAGAGTCGCGACCCCATGGACGCGGTCGAGGACCCGGCGCAGCGCGCACTGCTGGCCGAAACCCTGCTGGGCGAGACCAAGCCGCCGGAAGCGGGCGAAATCCGGAGCGCCATCCAGGAGATACAGGAGCGGGCTCTTGAAGTTCGGCAGCGCGACCTGCGGGTCCAGATTGCCGAAGCCGAGCGTCGCGGCGACTTTACTGAACTGGCGCTGCTGACGCAGAAAAAGATGGAGCTCGACCGGGCGCTCCGGCAGCTGCATCAAAAAAGTGCGGAGCCGTTATAATTCCACCAAAATTCGTTGAAGAACAGCCGTGGGTTCCATTCGACTTCGCTCAGGGCAGGCTTTCGACTATGATTGGCGCAAAACCTAATGAACGAATAGGGTAAATAATGAGTTTTTATCAACAAAATCAGCAAGTTAGCTTCCGCTTCGCGGAAATTGCGAGTTAGCAAGTTGGCGGCAGTTCATTGCAGCAGTAACTCATTGTAGCGAGTCGAGTTGCTCAGGATAACAGCTTGTCTTCGATGCGGGCTTCAGACTCAGGACACTAGAAGATCTCTGACGCGCCGTCCGAACTGCTTCAAACCCTTCAAAAACCTGCGTCCAATCCCAAATCCCTGCGTCTAATTTGTTAGAGCGAGCCGAGCACCGGACAGGCGACATTCTTTGGACCTGCCGCGAAACCAGCCGGCAACTCGTTGCATGTGTTGCATCTTTGCCTTGGAAACACCGGGCGGAGTGTGGTAATCTATTGATCTCTGTGAGGATGTGCGCACCCTTGCCCCATCTATGAGCTGCGGCTCGCGGGCGACACAGGTGAATCCTGACGCGCTTGTCATCCTGTTCCGAGAAAACCACCTGAAACCGCATTTTTGCGGGTGTTCGCTGGGCCGTGTCTTCACGCGCCGGGTTTTTACGATTTCCATTGGGAAATCCGTATCCCGTGCGCCCTCGACTGGCCCCCGCACCGGCGCGCAAGACGGTGCCGAATCCAGCTTGCGTAAGAGAGTAGGAACATTTTGGCAATTGACGAGAAGTTTGAACACGATATCGACAGCCTGATCGAAGTAGGCAAGGAAAAGGGCTATCTCACTTACGGCGACGTGAACGACATGCTGCCGGAAGAGATTGGCTCGGCGGACGACCTGGACGACCTGATCACGACCATCGGCACCCAGGGCATCGACCTGCTGGATGGGCCCAAGTTTGGCCACGACCACGACAAGGAGTTCGAGGCCGAAGAGGGCGAAGACGTCGAACTGGACCTGACCCCCGGGACCCTGGAAAAGACCAACGACCCGGTGCGCATGTACCTGCGCGAGATGGGCACGGTTCCGCTGCTGACGCGTGAGGGCGAAGTCGAGATCGCCAAGCGCATCGAGCGCGGCCAACTGCGCGTTCTGAAGGCAATCTCCCGCTCGCCGATCGTGATTCGCGAGATTGTGGCTCTTGGCGAGGACCTGAAGCGCGGTGTACGCAACGTAAAAGAAGTGGTGGTCTTCGACGAAGAGGAGCTCACCGAAGAAGTGGTGCAGACCCGCGTCCGTTCGACGGTCACGCGCATCGACCTGCTGATCAAGCACCAGAAGAAGATTCTCGCGCTCGAAGAGAAGCAGGCCGCTCCGGCTCCCGGCATCAAGCCCAAGGCCGCTGCGACTGTCGCGCGCCACACGCGCTGGATGATCGCCCGCGAAAAGATTCTCATCTCGCGCATCGTCCGCGAACTGAAGTACACGCCCCTGGAGCGCAAGCGCCTGCTCGACAAGGTCAACAAGACCGTCGACACGATGCGCACCCTGGAGCGCCAGATCCGCTCGCTTGACCAGAAGTTCGAAGCCTCCAAGAGCGAAGAGCTCAAGAAGGAGTACCGGCGGCAGCAGAAAAACTGCAAAACTGACCTCGAAAAGATCGAGGGCGACGCGGGCGTGTCCATCGCCGAGCTGAAGCGCACGCAGCGCGAAATGATTCAGGGCGACATGGACGCCGAGCAGGCCAAGAGGGAGCTGATTGAAGCCAACCTCCGCCTGGTTGTCTCCATCGCCAAGAAGTACACCAACCGCGGACTCCAGTTTCTCGACCTGATTCAGGAAGGCAACATCGGCCTGATGAAGGCGGTGGACAAGTTCGAATATCGCCGCGGCTATAAGTTCTCGACTTACGCCACCTGGTGGATTCGCCAGGCCATTACGCGCGCCATCGCGGACCAGGCTCGCACCATTCGTATTCCTGTGCACATGATCGAGACCATCAACAAGCTCATCCGTACCAGCCGCCAGCTGGTGCAGGAACTGGGCCGCGAACCGAGCAGCGAAGAGATTGCCCGCCGTATGGATATTCCCGTCGCCAAGGTCCGCAAGGTGCTCAAGATTGCGCAGGAGCCTATCTCACTAGAAACTCCGATCGGCGAAGAGGAAGACTCGCACCTTGGCGACTTCATTGAAGATCGCCAGGCTGTGTCTCCCTCAGAGGCTGTGATCAGCGTGAACCTGAAGGAATATACCTCGCAGGTGCTGCGCACGCTGACTCCTCGCGAGGAGCGGGTGATCAAGATGCGCTTCGGCCTGGAAGACGGCTCGGAGCACACGCTGGAAGAAGTCGGCCAGAGCTTCCAGGTAACTCGCGAGCGCATTCGCCAAATTGAAGCCAAGGCGCTGCGCAAGCTGCGTCATCCTTCGAGGAGCCGCAAGCTGAAGGCGTTCGTTGAAGGCGTTAAAGAGATGTAAGTGTTTGGCTGAACGTTAGCCAAAAAGAGCCGTGGCCTTGGAAGGGGCTGCGGCTCTTTTGTGTTTGCTGGCAGGGTTGGAGGGAGCAGAGGAATTCAGGCTCCTGGACCTAGGGCTCTAGAGCAATTCTTCTGTTGGTGTAGCGTACAGCGTGGACCGGGAGGTCCACGCTACAGCCGACCGGGAGGTTGGCGTTACTGGTTCCTGCAGCGACCAACCGCAATGGCCAGGCAAGAGTCGCCCTCTATACCAAGAGGAGTTTGCAGATCATGATTAGGAACTGGCAGCGGCTTCCAGGTCGGACATTTCTTGTGTGGTGAGTTTCAAATCTGCGGCGGCGACGTTTTCTTCTAGATGAGCGACCTTGGACGTGCCGGGAATCGGGAGCAGGACTGGAGAGCGAGCGAGGAGCCAGGCCAAAGAGAGCTGCGCTACGCTTGCTGAGTGGCTCGCGGCAATCTTTGTGAGGGTCTGGGCTGCGGGCTGGTCTGGCTTGAGCAGTTTTCCGGCGGCCATGGGGTACCAGGGGAGAAACGCGATTGATTCCTGCTGGCAGTATTTCAGCGTTTCCTCGTGACGCCGGTCGGCCAGACTGTATCGATTCTGGACACTCACGACCTCGACGATCTTCCGCGCCTCGGCAATTTCCGCTGGAGTTACTTCGCTGAGGCCGATGTGGCGAATCTTGCCTGCTTGCTGCATCTGTTTGAGCGCGCCCAGGCTCTCTTCAAGCGGGGTGCGGGGGTCGATGCGGTGAAGCTGGTAGAGGTCGATGCGGTCGAGCCGGAGACGCCGCAGGCTCATTTCCACACACTGGATTAAATAGCCGGCGCGGCCCACATACTCGGTCTTCGACGGCCCCTGGCGGGTGATGCCGCCCTTGGTGGCGATGACGAGGCCGGCCGGGTAGGGGTAGAGGGCTTCGGCGATCAGGCGCTCGGCAATCTCGGGGCCGTAGGCATCGGCCGTGTCGATGAGGGTAACGCCCAGCTCAACGGCACGGCGCAGGACGCGGCGCGCCTCGTCCGGGTCGGCGGGCTCGCCCCATGCACCCTCGCCCACCAGGCGCATGGTGCCGTAGCCGAGCCGGTGAACGGGCAGGTCGCCGCCGAGAAGGAAGGTTCCACTGGCGGATGCGGAGGAGTCAGGGAGACTCATGCCGGATTGGATGCGGCGGAAGGGGGGATGGACGCGCCGGTCAGCGAATTGGCTCGGCAACCATCAGGCCGCCTTCGGTCCACAGCTTGTTCATTCCGCGGTCGAGCTTCATCTCTGAGCCGGCGCCCAGGTCGCGCTCGAAGATTTCTCCATAATTACCGACGCTCTCAATCACGCTGGCGGCCCAGTCGTCGTCCAGGCCAAGAAACTGTCCCCAGCCGCGCCGCGTGCCCAACATGCGCTGCACTACGGCGTCGTCGCTCTTCTTCTTCTCTGCAACGTTGGCCTGGGTGATTCCGCTTTCTTCGGCCTGGATGAGAATCTGCATGGTCCAATCCACGATGGCGGCCCACTGCGGGTCGTCGGTGCGGAAGGCCGGGGCGAGCGGGTCCTTGCCTACAACTTCGGGCAGGATCAGAAAGTTCTTCGCCATGGCCTTGAAGCTGATCCGTTCATAGGCGAGTTGCGAGACGTCCGCGGTGACGGCGGCGCAATTGCGCGTGAGCAGGGCCGCTTCCATTTCGCCCTCCTCGGAAAATGGGCCGGGAATAAACTTCATTGATTCGCGGCTCATGTAGGAAGTTACCTGCTCCTCAATCTCCGTGCCGATGAGGAAACAGACCTTCCTTCCTGCCAGATCATGGGCCGTCTGAATGCCTAACTCCTTATTCACCAGAAAGGCCTGAAAGTCGTAGAAGATGGGGCGTGCGAAACCGAAGCTTCCGTTGTTGCTGCGTACGTAGGGAGAGGCGGTGGCAAGCAGGTCGATCTCCGCCGCTTTCAGGGCTTTCAGGCTTCCGGCCTCGTCGCGATAGCGCTTGATGGTGAATTTGGCATTCTTGCCCAGCACGGCCACGGCTACGGCCTTGCACAGGTCGATGTCGAACTGGGAATGATTGCCGTGCGCGTCGGCGAGGGTGTACTCCGGCTCCTCGATGTCGATTCCGCAGGTGAGGCTTCCGGCGGCACGGACCTTGTCGAGAGTGGGACCGGCCAAGGCACGGGGCGCGAGGCATGCGGAGAGGAGCGTAAAGGCGAGGAGAAGAAAACTGGGGACTCTCTTACCTCGGTGCGGGGTGGGCGTGGACCGGGAGGTCCACGCTACAGCCGACCGGGAGGT
>Ga0182030_10018617_pt1 | contig 13307 bp, 11 predicted proteins | sample 812S3MmetaG_FD_121299 | JGI IMG/M metagenome (GOLD analysis project Ga0182030, IMG submission 121299) | Permafrost microbial communities from Stordalen Mire, Sweden - 812S3M metaG (Illumina Assembly) | ecosystem: Environmental > Terrestrial > Soil > Wetlands > Permafrost | place: Sweden... | reverse complement strand
TTGGGAGAAGGCTCTTTAAATGAAGAGATAAAGCCCAAAAGAAGATAGACTTATCTTTTTGCCCTTTTTGGAAGCGAAGGAGGGAGTGAATTTTTGGAGACGGAAAGTTTTCGTCCCCGATACAAACCTCTAAACCGCTGTCGCCATCGGTGTGAAACTTCTCGGAACAAGCACAATACTTGCGACATCTTCATTCCTGGACCCTATGCTGACCATGAAATAACGCGCTTATCACCCTCAGAATATTTTTAACATCTCAAGTCTCAATCTTCAAACAAACTTGTTATTGATGCGTGTACTCATAATTCCTTTCTCGTCCGGTGTTAGAAAAAACATTCACAACTAAAATAAAACAACGCTGAAGAAAATTGTCCGGGCGATTCAGGATTTAAACGTGAGACTCCACCGCAACTGGCATATACCTCTTCCCAAGACCAGGTTCGTACGCAGAACCCGTTTCCACATTCTGGGTGTATCCCTCCTCCATCGAGAAACCCGACTTCACCCTAGCTATCTTCTTCTTGGTTGACGATCTCGCCAGCGCCAGAATTATAACGATGAACGTCACGGCATAAGTTACCGTCTCAATGATCATCGAATACCACGCCCCAGTCTATCTGCGGTTAGCCAAGATCCCAAGCACGTGAACGTGTGGTCTCACCTGCGTCGTACATAACTTTCCAAAATCCAAGAAAGCATTCACCTCCGCCTGAATCGCATCGGCATTCGAACTGCACGAGAAACCCCACAGATCTTTGGCATCCTGACGCGCCATCCTGAACAATCCCAATGCAACAGCCCATACCAAAATATGTACCCCCGTCAGAATATACCCGATTTTGCTGAAGAGGTTGTCTGTTTTGTTCGCAGCTCCAACACCGCACAGATACGTGCATATGGTGACGAAGTTCATCAAGAAGGTGATTGTCGCGATAGCGAGGAGCATAATGGTGGGCCAAAGTGTAGTGGGCGTTGCCCATGGATGCTGGTTACCGGAAATGATTTTGTTTTTGGTGAGGAAGTACTTCGAGAGGGCGTAGGCCATGGTGCCGACCATGTAGGCGTTCAGAAGCAGGGAAGCGACTCGAGAGATGAAGCGGAGGATTCGAATGCGCTTCTTGTATATCTGAGGAAGGGTCAGCTAATCTGATTTGCTCACTGGGAGGATCGATTTTGACGTGCTTGGTCTTTCTTTTCCAAATCGGAAAGAGAGGCTGTGAAGCCCCCGTTTTTGGACGTTGTGCGGGTAGTCTCATTTGGGCTCAGCGCAGCGGTAGAGTATGAGGAGCCTTTGTTCTTCTCGGCTAGGAAAGACATTGTGAGGATTGTACTGTCGGTCTTGTATACAATGGAAAACACGAAGCACAAGTTGCGCAAAATCGCCAAATGCAGAAAAGAAAAAAAATTGCAGGTGTGAGGGAAACAACGGTGATATAAGAGCTAGGAATTGGCCAGCCCAGCCCAGCCAGGCCCGTCAGCCCTGCGAGGACTTTTGTGGCGTCTTGGGCTGGGGTCACTGGGATGGATCAGTCAAAAGTTCGCCATGATTTGTCGCTGGAAAGCTCCTTGGCTATCAATTGGCCACCATTGTGGAATGCCGCCCTTTGCCTCCAATCTGCTTGTCGAAAGTCCACTGCAGTGGATGCTACTTGCAGACGTAGAGATAGACATGTTTGAATGCAGCGTTCTTGATTCGCATTTATTGTGAGATTGGCGGTTCGTGGCTTGCGTAAAGAAACTCGGCCAGGTGCTGTCATTGGCGAGCTAACTGCACGTCAGCCCCAAGACAGGATCAAGCTTTCAGCTTTCCATTCTTAAGTGTGAAGGAAAATGTCTGCTGTTGTAATCATTGTGCAACTTGAGAAGGCAGAATATCGAAATTTCAAAATCCCCGCGGCGCTTTCTGCTGAAAACTGAGCTGTTGAAGCTCACGAGAGCGGCCAAAGCATCACATCACGTGATGTGAGATGGAGGAGGTTCTTCTGAGAGTCTGTGCCGTTCTATGGGTGGGGCGATTTTACGATTGATATCGCGAGTGTACTGAAACGCCGATATATTTGGCAAAAGAAGAATAGTAGGGTGTTGATTTTAGAGTGAGAACTTGGCTTTGGAGGGTTTGGGAGTTCGGCTTCTTCTGATCATACCGTTATGGTTACTAGGTACAGTTGTCTAAGTTAGCGAGTTACAAATATACGGCTGCTTCAGTATAATGGTTCTTTTCAAAGTACGTTGTGTTTTTACCTGCACCAGCTAAATCAAAGGCGGGTATTCCTCACAGACAAGAAACCAAGAAAGCAATCTATATTGACTGCGCTAAACTCAAGCATAACCCCCTTAAAGATTCCAGTTTTTCTAAAAATGCAGCTCCTGTCAAAAATACAGAGTTGAAAACACAAAAACAAAATCTTCAATAAAACACAACTGTTTAGGTGAGCGAGTATACAGTAAATTTACTAGTGACACGCCTTGCCAAATCCCACCAACAAGAAACCCTGATACTTAAAACCTCCTTTCCTATCTCCAAGTGTACCTCTCTTTACTTCTAGATACTACCTCTGACAAACATTTACTGAGGCTGAGGCGCGAAATTGAATACCCCTTTGCCCGTATATACAGAGCATCAGACCAGAAGAGGCCCGTTCGACAAAGGAACTTTGCCTTCCTTATTTGCTCCTGTAGCAAATTCGGTATCATTGCCTTGAGTCTCTGTATCGAGCTCAAGATCAAGGTTTGGGAAAGAATAACTGGCGCGTTGGCGGTCTCTGATGACTGATTCATCATCAGCAAGAGTTTAAAAACATGAAGACTTCACAGTGAAGGATGATTTCGTACCTCCCCAGCTGCCTCTTTCCACAAACCCTGTATTCATACGCATTCCGCTAATCCCAGAAAAACAGTTAAGAAAAATCCCTAATTTGGATGCTTCCATACCGGACCACTTAGATCCCCAACGATCATAACTCTCACGAGCAGCTTTTGAAACTGAAGACGTTGCTTGGTGATACCTGAAGCTAAGATATCTAGGTAGAGTAGCATTGTATTCCTCGACCCTACCAAGTGACGATTCTGAATAAAGGTTTTGACTTGGAAACAGATGAGAACGCGGCTCGAAACTTCCCACAAAAGGGAGAGGATCAGGAAATCTCGAACTGGCTCCATAGCAGGAGAGGGTAAGTTTGTCAAAATACTGGTCTGAGAATGAATCGGGGTCATTCGATGGTAGCTCAGACAAGAAACCAGGGGATATTATTAGTTCAAACTCATCTCTGGGAGTGTTTAGCCACTCGAAGTTTCCTTCCTTGTTCCATCTCGCGGCTGCGGCTTCAAGAATAAACTGCTCGACATGGCTAGTCATTGGAAGTTTGAGTTGTTTGCCTAGGTAGACTACATAGTGCGCCAGGATTTTGCATAGGTGATCTTGCATAGCCTGTGATTGGGCTAAAGCCACTCGCATACCGTTGTTCAATTCCTGTCATAAGTATCAGTCACAAATTTTCAGATCAGCGTTGCATCTGGGACTGACCTTGTCCAAGGTTTCAGACGTGGTAACAGATGGGACAGTGTAGCCAACAGCGAGAATTGTGCCAACTACCAGGAATAGAGCATGTAGATTATCTTTGGCGCAGCGCTTTAGAGACTCGGGTCTCAGCTTACCATCGAGAAATTTCAGAAAATCGTGGCCAGCAATGGCACCTATCTGCTGGAGTTCGTAAACGCTCAAGTGGTGCTGTTCCTCGGTTGTGGGCTGGATGTAAGCCAGCGATTCCGAATAAAGCATGCGTTGGAAACTCAGCATATTATCGAATCCGGTATGTGGTTCAATGAGCTCCATGAAGTTTGGTGATGACAATGTTCCAACTTTGCTAGTAGCAGATATTTGAGGACTGTTGAGCCAATCAACAACGTCACCTACCAGTGCCGGTAGGTTCCATGTGATCTGATGGGCGAAATTGAGAGTGATGGATTTGAGTGCTAGATTTTGGGTTTTGAGTAGCACTGAATCCCGAATCTCGACTGGGGGAATGGCTGTAGGGCAGATTGTCAACTGTCCATCCGTCTACGGAATATATTACACACTATCTTCGAAGACGCTCACTTCAATCAGGCGTGTCCGAATGCAGCCCGAGAAAGACAAAGTTGATGTCTCATGGGTATGTAATACCAAATCTCTGCACTTAGTGCAAATGTTTCCTGGAGAACACTTGAAAAAGTCAGTTGGGCTGCAGATGAACAGGCTGAAAACTTACGCTGATCTTTAACAGCGAGCATCTCAAGCAAGCTCTGATCTTCCGCACTTGGCCGACTTCTCGACGTCTCGTGGGATCAAATCTGGCTCGCTCGCGGGCCTTTTCTTTCGGCTTCACTGCTTTGAAGGTATTGATACCAGACGCTGTAGGCTTATGGCCGCCTACAGCGCCGCTGATTTTGGATGGAGGCATTGTACCTCGGGTTTCGAGCAGGTAGGATGATGGTATCTGCCAATTTATTCAGCTGTGGGGTGGTTGGAAAGTGATAGAAGAGCATATCGTCAATTGATGGCGGGGGAAGGCCATTTATGTTCGGACGATAATCACATTGTCGCTGGGCTACACCGATGAGTTTGGTATGAGGCTATCATGGGCGGCCATTTAGCCAATCAGCCTTCATCAAAACGCCACATTCGGTGAGCATTTTATTTCCTTTTCTGGGAAAGCAAGCGAAACTAAAGACAATTTTCATTGCACAGTGTCAATCTCAGCCCAGAGTTAAGATAACATTACCAGGCAGGAGTGATGCATACTTGTACCCTATTCATCTCTTTATTCTTTGACGCCCAACTTTCCATGGTTCGCCCAACTCCTATCCTGCTTACCCACCTGTCCATTACCACAACCTCCAATATCTTGTCGCTTCTTGAAAAGTTTCGCCTTATCAAACAATAGAAAGCGCCACCTCTTTCTCTATATTATAAATAGGTGAGAGAGACTGAGTGCTACCTGATTGTATAACTAGAGCACTCAAAAAGGCTTGCAGCTCGACATCAAGACCTAAGATCTCTTTAGGCATTGCTAAAGAGAACCTTGATTTCGCCTTCGATTTCATTGGTCATGTGGATTGCTGACTTTGAGTGGGATTAAAAGGAATAATAGCAGACGTGGAAGGCGTACAGTGCATCGAAGTCTGTCAATATTATATTTTCCGCAGGTCTTGTTCATCGCTTCGGGTCAAAGGCTTGCAGTCATTTAGTGTACATCCAGGAGGCAAGAAAGTGACAGAAATCATTCACTTTCCCCTATGGTTTATCTTTCCGCAATGGTTTCTACCTAATTATTGAGGGATCTCAAACAAGGAGAATCTGTCAAATTTGGTACCTTATTAACATGAGCTCAAATTTCAGAAACTTGTAAGCTGAATATTTCAACAATCAAGGCAGTGTCTAACTTAACGGAATCCAACGGTAGTTATTTAAAAGACAGTAAACTCGTTGACTTGGAAGAAGCAGCCCCTCGGTTACATGGACAAGCTGACGCGGATAAGTTATAGACTCTCAGCGAAGATGTTGTCGGACAGAAGTTTCGATAGGAGGAGGACAATACATAAAGTCTCTTCGACTTTACCTGTAAATGACATAAGTTCCCATTATACGACTTGGAAGTTATATGTTCGGTAAATTATGATGCCTCTCTTGCGGAGAAAACCTTTTCTTTTTGGGTAGCAAGCCACAGCGATCGGGCTGCCTATATACTCAAGGCTCACTCGAGCCGTCTTCTACAATCAATTCAGATAGATGGTATCGTAAAGATAGAAGAATTTTTATTGCCTCCACTAGCATATCAATCGATACAGATCGCAATTAAAGTAGGATGAGCATATGATTACCGCAATGGTATCTATACTTGATTCATTTCTCACACTTGAAATCTAACAAAGATTTACTACTAGCACCCTCACACATATTTTTCCCTCGTCCCACTAGGGACTCAATCTCTTCGGCGTCCGCGGATAATCACACACTAGATGTACACTCGGCAAATTCAAATACCACGCCACCACCCTATCCAACCCAATACCCCCACCCCCATGCGGTGGCACACCTACACTCCTGAAAACATCCACATACTCCTTAATCCCCGGCTGGTCAGGATCCACCCCCTTCGCCCTAATCGCCTGCACTAACTGCTCTGGGTTATTAACTCTTTGACCCCCGGACAAGATCTCCTGCCCACGCATCATGAAATCATACGCGTTCGTAACTTTCGGATTTTCCGGGTCAGGGAGCGCATAAAAGGGGCGGGCATCGATGGGAAATTTATCAAGGACGTAGAAATCGGTGTTGAACTTCTTTTTGACTAGGGCGCCGAGGGCTTTTTCTTGAGGCGTAGACATGTCTTCGAAGTCGGAAACGTTGGCGAATTCAGGGGGTCCTTCTTCGCGAAGAAGTTTTTGGCCTTCCGCAAAGGTGATTCGGACTTCCTTGCCTGGGGCTGGGAGGAGGAATTCTTCAGATGGGTAGATGGAGCGGATTAGTTCGATTTCGGGACGGTAGCGCTCAGAAAGGCTTTGAAAGATGTAGAGAAGTACACCTTCGAGCATGTGAAGGACTTCATGGTAGTGGTTTTTGATTTCCATTTCAAGATCGAGTCCGATGAACTTGGTTGATTAGTGGTGGATTTGGGGAAAGGGATGGGAGACAAACCTCAGTCATGTGTCTTGGGGTGTTTGAATTTTCAGCGCGGAAGACGGGTCCAACGCAAAAGACTCTTTTCTTACCACCTGCAATTTCAAATTGCTTGTAAAACTGTGGTGATTGGGCCAAAAATGCTTGCTTCTCGAAATATTTGAGCCCGAAAACATTGGCACCGCCCTCTGAAGCAGCACCGATCAAGCTCGGAGGGTGGAAACTTCTGAATCCATGCTTTCTCAAATACTCGCAGAACAAAACTTCGACTCCTTCTCGAATATCGGCGATAGCTAGACTGACGGGAGCTCGTTTGTGCATAGCAGGGTTGTTGAGGTGTGTAGACAAACTCGCGAGTGGTGTTCCTTCTGTGATGCTGAGACCTGCCGTACATTAGTCCTATATTCTCTTAACAATAAACTGAGCCTAAACATACCCTCGACGCCTTTAACCTCATCCTCATCCTCATCATCCTCAATCCTCCCCGCAGCCCTCGAGGCAGCCGCCAATGTCAACCCCAACATCTCCGGCGCCGTTTGCACCAAGTAAACCTTCGTCAAATGTAACTCATAATCACTAACCCTCGTACTCTTAACTGGCTCCAACGGCTTCTGCACCACAGCTTCCACATCCACAACACTCTCCAACTTCAAACCCAAAGACCATTTCACCATTTGTTTACTCACTACTTTTTGCACACTTTCGTCTCCTTCCTTTGTGGCAGCCACAATGGCTTGTATAGTCCAATTTCCTATCTCGCGTAATTCGAAGAATGCCATTTTGGCGCCTTGGGCTCGAGAATTTTGGACGATGGCACGAAGGTTGACTGTTTTCCCGACATGTTCTTCGCCTATATCCTTGAGATGGATCTCTGGAGCCTCAATGATTGTCTTGTGTGTAAAGGCTCCATAGTTATCTTTAGCTAGATCCACGGAGGCGGCTGCGGAGGAGGATGCTTGCGCTGCTTCACGTTCGGCGGCCTAGCATATGTTAGTCGCAGTCGAATTCGGAATTAATGCAGCTCATGCGTGATGGGAGAAGATGACATGGGAAAACTTACCTTTCTTGCCTTCTCCGCTTCTTTTTTAGCTTTAGCTTCTGCTTTTTTTGCGCCCTTCTTTGATGTCTGCCCCTCACCCTCTCCGCCAGCTGCTGATGCTGGGTTGAGAGCAGGGTCAGTTGGGACTTCTTTTGCTGGTTCTGACATTGTGTTTCTCGAGTGGTTGTATTGAAGAGGAGGAGGGGGGGGGGTTGATTCGCGGTTAAGTACTAGGAAGATTCTTGGTGGTGTGAGTCGAGGTGGGATGAAATTGGAGTCAACCGGCGAAGTGCGCTAGTTTTTCTTAAGCGAACCCGCAGCCTTGTTTCTACCCCGCCGAGGCTGAGAATCTTTCCACGGAGTAACAGATAGAAGTATTATTAGTTAAGAATTGTAATATGAGAAGGGCTCGGCGATCTCAATGGCCATCATCCTATTTTATGAATGATCTCTTTTGGGACATAAATGTTTGGATTGATTCTCTCCAATCGAAAAATTGCTTCTCCATGTCACGCCACTTTGCTGCTTAGGCATAGGTACTGCTCAGCAATAACGATACAATCAATTGAAGAATGAAGTACATCTACGTTCGTATTAGTCATTAATACCCTAATAGAATGGGCTCTCTCTCTCTCTCTCATTCAGCGACCCAACCATGAAAATGCCATCAAGGGCGAATGTCTAAACTCAATGAACGCCAATGTAAATCATCGCAAACCTGCTGACCACGCATCGCCATGTATTCCAGCCAAAGAGTTCAATTACTCCTCTCTTTATGAAAGCATCTAAGCCTCCATCTCTTTCAGAAGACGCCGCTGCCTTAAAATCACGCTGAATCGCTTGTAATCAAAGATCCAAATTCAGACCCTGCTTCTTGTCTGCGCAAGTAAAAAGATTAATATGGTTATCGCCACGAGCAGCACATGCTAGCATCATGCGATGAGGGTGGAAGGCAGTCGCCGCTATGGGGGATTGTCGAGCCTGATGGAGGAAACTGGAATAAGGTTCCACGCGTGATAACTCTCTGCCATCGAAGTTGAAAATCTTTACAGTATGGTTACCCGTTCCACTGTGCTTTATTAGAGATATAGACAACCATGACAGGAGGGAAAACTTACACAGCGAATACTGGAAGATGTTCATGCGTGCTTGCAGTACGGAGAGTATCATTTGTGGTTTTTAGTATGCGTAATGGCTTATCCATCCGAATATCCCATAACTTGACCTTGCCGTTACGACTAGCAGAGAGGAGCTCTCGTTGACCGCCTCGTTGCATATGCACACTCTTGATCCAGACCCTGTCAGATTCGTCCTTCCACTTCTTCACCATCGCTTCCTGAGGTCTGTTCCGTGCGTCAAATACTCGAATCGCTCCATCCCCAAATCCGGCCACGAATATATTCCCAGTCATTTGATCCGAAGTTAGAGAAGTAACGCAGGAACCGGACCGAGCATTAATGTCCACTTGACACATCTCGGCTGCTGCTGACCAAACGCGGATAACCTTGACATCCCCAGCTACTAGCAGCTTTCCTGTTACCTGCTGCCAGTCGAACACCATCCCCGAATTAACATTGCTGGGAACGAGATGCGTCAATGCCCGCCATGCGGACGCAACTTCGATCTTTTTATCGGAATCGTAATTCCTGTATATCCTGATCACTCCGTCGGACGACCCAGCTAGTAAGAAAGCCTGATCATCCTCATTAATGAATTGAAGATCACTAATTTTAGAACCCTCCGGATTGCCATTTGAAAATCGACTTAATCGATCTTGCTTCTTCCAGTCCCAGATGCATATCGTATCTCGGTCATCCGATACCGCGAGATGGTCCTCAAATTGATGAAGAGTCATCTTCGACGGTTGACTTTGGTTATTGAAGAATCCAGCCGAAGTAGTCCATTTTCCGTTGCCGGCAATCTCCTTTTGAGGTTGAGTCTCTCGCAAAATCGATTCATTGCGCGATCTCCTCCATAATCGCTCATTATAATCAGTGCTGCCAGGTTCTTCCGCCTCACTGGGCTTCATCTGCGGTTCACGAAAGTACTCGATCGACCAGTCAAGAAAATTACTGTCTAATGGTAGATTTGGAGGTATCGACATCTTTCGAGGACTAAATCCTCCCGACACAGGCTCGGTGGCAGTATGATATGTACCTGGAGTTGTAGCAGTATCATTTTGTTCTGGGGGTGTGCTAAAATCTGCTGGGAGTCGTGATCGATGTGGCAAAGGCCGCGGTAGACCAGGCGAAGTGGGCGGGTTTCTACCAATAGAGGTGGGTGGTGAGTTTTCAGCACTTGATGTACCGCCAAAGGGTAGAGTAAATAGATAACTAGCCGTTCTCTTGAGAAGACCCTGTTGCAAATTCGGGGCTGGCGTGAACGATTCTGGACGGGCGGGTGTGCTTGGCCGTTGTTCCGAAACTTGGGCTGAGGCCGCTGATCGAGCTACGCGACGGTTGATATCATCTATCAACGCTTGAGCATGTTCACTTAGAGGAGACTGTAATAAGGAAACGTGGACGTAGTCGATTATTATCGATGCGTTGCGCTGAACCTCTGGATGTGGATCCGAGGTCATGATTAAAACATGCTTCCACACTGCAGCAAAGATTGAGTTGTGTGCTACACCGTGCGCGGTAGCTTTGATTGTGCCGTCCTTATTGCGGTTCGCCATGCGTGCATAATGCATGCCCATCTTGTGATCATTCCCATCGTCCGTGGGCGGATACTGGCGATATTCGCGTTCCTCCTGTAATTGCTCGTATGCTGCAACCCAAATTTTGTTCTCGTAGCGATGCACAAACTTGGAAAAGTATACAAGAAGTTCCTTCCGAACCATACCACTTCCATCATTGGCCATCTCGATTACGGTCCACGTGATGTTCTCTTCATTGCGTGCTACTTCATCGGTCAGATCTGGAATTCCCAGAAATGTGGTCATAGCATAGAGCATGGCGGCTCTAACTTCACAGCAAACATCTCGAACTAATGAGCACAGCTTAGTTGGAGCATTCTCCCTGATGCCTCGCCACTTCGCTTCTGAGTACTCATTCCATAACTGACTGATGCAAAGACAAGCCCATTGTCTTAGTAACGGATTGTCCTCATTCCGCAGATGGATCAAGCAATAAGACATGATATCGGTTTGGTTGCAGACGGTCTGACCAGGTTTATAGCCGTTACAAAGCTGAGCCAGAATAAATGCGCACATAGCTTTGTGCTCAAGGCCATCAACAACCGGGAGTCCTTCAGTAGGCTTCAATATGCTCTGAAAGTAATTGTAGCCACTGTCCTTCAAAAGATCTTGTTGACAAGAAATGTCTACAGCCAAGACACGAGTCCAGATGAATACCATGACTGGCTTCAGCTCATGAGCTGCAGACTGTAATAGTTTCAACACATAGGGGAAAATTCCAATGCTCAGAGCCAGGTTCACCGCCCATGGACCCATATCGAGGAATTTTCCAAGCAGAATCAAAGCTCGTACTCTGTGCTGTTGGCTGAGAAGGACTTGAAGAACAACGGGAAGCTGATCTGGAGCTTTATGTGTTGCGGCACCTTGAGTGAGATAGACCTCAAATGCGGTGAGTTGCTCCGTGAAGAAGGTCGAATTCTGAAATTCGTAATCAGGGCGAATCCCAGCTTCTTTTTCCTCCAATTGGGTCAACTGAGAAAGGGCCATCTCAACTGCTAAATCCCAACTCTCCCAAAGAGGATGTTGATGGGTATCGGGAAGTTCAGGAAAGGATTGGGGATGACAGCCATAAGCTGACATTATCCTTTGCGAAAGTAGGAAATTTCTGAATAGAGCGGCGACCATGAGATCTTGGCGGAAGAATTTTCGAAATAGTGGGCGGGGAAGTGTGGTCCATGCTATCGTGTCTGTGATAGCGGTAAAGATCCAATTCAACTCTCCGAGTGGTGTTCTTCTTTCCTGTAGCCTCCCTGGGAGTTTCTTTGCTCGCTCTGGAGTGATATGTGAAGGTAATGGATTCTGGAGCACAAAGAACCACAAGGCCATCTCAATGGGTGTCGTAAGACATGATGTAAAAACATCAGCAGGAAGTAGGGGGTTTGTGGGGAGATTTTCCTTTACCCCACAAGCTGCCAGGTGGATATAAGGCCGGTAGCTTACAAATGGGTAATTGGGATCCTGAGCAAGACCCTTAGCCTCTTCCTCCTCGTGTTTCTCAACAAATCGGTGAAAGTTGTTGAGGATATTGCCAGCATCAGAACAATCCCAGACGAAGAAGGTTGGAGCTTGTAGCCACGTCTGTAAATCATACAGAGAGACTGGGATGTATTGTGTGTAGTTCTTGTTGAATACCCAGATTTCACCAGATGCTGTGGGCTTGGGTACGCCATGACCATTGTAGTGGAAAAGCACTCTTTCCTCTTTGGCATTTCGTCGCAGTGACACACAAAACTTCTTTGTCTCTTCTACAGACGGGTCCAAATACTGCTTGTATCTTGTCCGAATTGCCAGTGTTTCGTACTGCGCCTGCAAAGACTTGCCTATCGTTTCGAGAGCCTTCTGTACCGGAGGATGGGTGGGATCTTGCCAAGCTTCCAATTTTGCACCTGGGGTCGTCTTCAACTGGTCCGGTGGCTCCACACCAATGTTTAGACATATGGCTAATGCTGCTGAGACTGTCTTCAACCGATCCTTCATTCGCCAATCCTGAAGCTCAAACTTCAATACTCTCGGATTTCCTGTTGTTTCATGGCGCTTGTCTGTGAAGTACATGTACCAATTCTGTTCATGGTTGTCAGCAACTGGTCCCTCAAGTGGCGGTGGATGTTGAAAGAGATATCGGCGGTATTGATATTTCGCATTCTTTCGGCAGTCTGTTTCGAGCCAGGTCCTCCTAATGAAAGCACACCTAGCATTTAAGAATGGTAACAAGTCATGATATTCGTCACTGCCAGAAGAAAAGAATACTCCATCGATATCCAAGACAACTTGTCCTAGCTCCATGCTGAATATGTTGTATAGTTGTCTAGGTTCCAGGTGTATTGCTCCTTAAGGCAATAAGTGCGGGGGTTGTTGCAAAACATCGTATAGTTCAACAGGCTGGGAAGTAAAGTTCAGATGAAAAGGAAAGAGCGACCTACATTTGCCAACTGCGAAACATATTCCTCCGAAGCATAATGATCTTCGAACCCATGTCGTGCCCCCCAATCCTGTATGTCCTCCTCTGAGTCTGGATCTTCGCCTCTTGGTCCAAAGTCACTCTTCGATCGCTGAAGTAGTGGTTGTGGTCTGCGTTTTGGTCTATCCATCTCCGACTCATCTTGCGAAGATTCCCCATTTGGACCGGGCGACGAAGTTGGTCGCACTTGCAGAGAGAGTCTGCGATAGTGTCCAGATTCGCCTGTTTTATTTATAGAGGCAGAAGAATTCCGATCAAGCTCAGAAGGTGATGGCCCATCCCCGTTCACAACTTGTACTGGATCATTACTCACTGCAGGTCTGGGATTCATGACTGCAGGTGTACCATTCTGTGAAAGGGGTTCTTGTCTTTGGATCTGCCCAGTGGCTGATGATGCGTAGCTTTGAGGGCGGGATTGATGGGGTGAAGGGCCATTGGAGGAATGGGGTGATTG
>Ga0182030_10018616_pt1 | contig 13307 bp, 10 predicted proteins | sample 812S3MmetaG_FD_121299 | JGI IMG/M metagenome (GOLD analysis project Ga0182030, IMG submission 121299) | Permafrost microbial communities from Stordalen Mire, Sweden - 812S3M metaG (Illumina Assembly) | ecosystem: Environmental > Terrestrial > Soil > Wetlands > Permafrost | place: Sweden... | reverse complement strand
TGTGGCGGGTGTCAATTTCACGTTTGGCGGGAAGTAGGAATTCCCGATCACTCCGAGGTGTCGGCTCGGTACTGCCGGACCGTGTAAAGCTCTAACTTAACCATTGCTTGCGGCTTTACGCCAGTCGAGGGGGACAGTTTATGACGCATCGGCATAAGGTCAAAGTGGAAGAGGGCGGCGAGAAGGCCATTGAGGACGCCCGCCGCGCGCAATTGAAGAAGGAAGTATCGAAGCGACTGGGTCAACCGGGCGCCATTGCCGATCTGGTGAGGGCTCAGGTCGTCCGTTTAGGGTTTACGCCTCAGGAGGTTCACGCCGAGATGTTTCGGCAATCGCAGGGCTAATCGATGTTAGCCGTCGTTTCGAGATGAGTGGCCGATATAGTGTTGGAACCAGGCCAGCGGCGCAGGGTTCCCGAGGGCAACCTATTCAACTTGCCCAGACACTATGCTGCTCGGAACAGAACGCACAGATGAGGCCGCGGAGTATGGCTGCAAACTACCTAGTGACTAAGGAGAACAGATGAAAGCAGTTCGGGTGACGAAGTTTTCTGAGTGGTGGACATTGGCGCTACTTATCGTTGTCGTACTCATCACTAAGCTGGGATCGGCCCAAGCGAAAAAACCGAACATCATCATTCTGATGACCGACGACGTAGGCTGGATGGATCTCGGAGTGTACGGTGGCGGTGCAGATCGCGGAGCGCCCACACCCAACATGGATCGTCTTGCCAACGAAGGCATGCGCTTTACCGACTATTACGCACAGCCTACCTGTACCTTGGGACGGCTAGCAGTGATGACCGGCCGCGAGCCGGTTCGTTCTGGCATTCTCAATGTATTCATACCCGGCGACCCGAATGGCATCAGCAAGGCCGAAATCACCCTTCCACAGTATCTAAAGAAGGCCGGCTATCACACCATGCAGACGGGTAAATGGCACCTTGGCGACAAGCCCGAGTACTATCCCACCCAACATGGCTTCGACGAGATGCACTTCATGTTGCCGTATTACGGAAACGTCTACACCTACGATGACACCAGCTTCTATCCCGACTTTCCCACCAACGATCCGGAGTTCATGGCGTATTGGAGCAAGATGAATCTGAAGATGTGGGAGCAGAATCCCGGGGAGAAGCAAGCCACCGCGATGATCGATGGCCGTGAATTCCGCACTGCAGAGCTGAAGCTGATCGACCAATGGCAAACCGACTATGTCATCAAGTGGATCAAGCAGCATGCTAAAGATAGTGAGCCCTTCTTTATCGATCTTAATTTCATGCGCATGCACAATCCAACCGTTGTTCCCGACGAAGACGCGCGTAAGTCGCCGGGCCAGTTTCCCTACACCGATGGATTAATGATTCTCGACCGGCAAGTCGGTCAGGTCATGGCCGCGCTGAAAGAAGCTGGGATTGACGACAACACCATCGTCGTCTGGACCACCGATAACGGCGCCTGGATCGACACCTGGCCTGATGCCGGCGAAACTCCCTTCCGGGGCGAGAAGAGCAGCACCTTCGAGGGTGGCTTCCGGGTTCCGGCCATGGTCCGTTGGCCGGGGCACGTTCCGGCAGGCGCGGTTAGCCACGACATCTTCTCCTGCATGGATTGGTATCCCACGCTCGCGGTGCAAGCGGGCCTGCCTGCGCCTCCGCGCCATTGGGTGGACAACACCGGTACGCCCATAGTCTTCGATGGTATCGATCAGTCGGATCTGATCCTGGGCAAGGGTCTCGGCAAGCGTGAAACCGTTTTATTTTTCAGCGCCGGCGGTGGCATTGCGGTGCGCAACGGACGCTGGAAACTGACCTACAACTCCCATGATTCATGGCTGGGCGTGAACCGCAACCAAACAGCCGCCTCCTTGTACGACCTGGTAATGGATCCCTTCGAACTCCACGACATCGTTTTTATGGGGTCGGCACCCATGTCCGATGCCATGAAAACTTCGCCCGGGCGGAGCCCTGAACATGATCACGGCTGGATTATGGCCCCCATGGGCTTGGTATTGAAGCAGACATTTGCAGAAATGAAGGAGTTTCCGAATCGCTTCCTCGGCCTGGACGGGGAAGTTTTTTGGGAGGCGCTGCCGGAGCTGCCTAAGGACCTCTCCGTACCTCCAAAGGGATACAAAATCCCACAGGACTAAGCCCGTTTATCGAGAGGATAGTGCGGGCCTTCGGGCCCGCACGGCGTTCGCGGAGCTTGACATGAACTTTCTTGATGTTTTCTCGCTGCTGATACTCCTGTTTCTGATTCTTCTAGGGGTAGGGTTGGTTCTGCTGCTCGCATATACCCCGGGAGCAGTTGCCAGGTCACGACACAGTCCTTGGGCTGAGGCCATCAATATCGCAGGCTGGGTAGGAATCCTGGTGTTCCCAATCTGGATCGTGGCGTTGGCTGCTGCGTTCCTCCGTCCTCGCACCGGTGAAGGCGCCGCAATCGCGATCAGCGAAGCCGAAACCGCGGAATTGGCGACAACTATCTTCCTGATTTCGGTACGCCTCAAGAATCTGGAAAACGGGCTGCGCACTGTACTTCCGAAGTCGGCATCCTCGGGCCTAGGAGGCGCCTAGCCATGCTAGTCGCAATACTGGTTATCTGCTATGTGCTGGTCTTGCGATACCTCGATCAGAAGAATCGCGAAAAAGACCGACTGAAGGCCGGGAATGCTGCTCCCACGGGACCGGCAGACTACGCGACGATTAAGAAAGCCCTGGCGGAAACCTCAGAGCGCCTCGCTGTAGTGGAAGGCCAATACCGCGAACTGGCGAAGCGACTGGAGGTAGCTCGATGATCGCCTTTCTGGCGGTAGTGTACTGCGTTGGCCTCTACCTTGTGTTTATCAAGTTTCGCGTGCTGCCGTTCAATCTTCTGGCACAGATTCTAGTCGGAGCGGTGGGCTTCATCGGCCTACTGGTTGTTTTGTTCGGCATGAACTACACCCAGCCTTTTTCGATCGGCACAACCGTCTCTGGTTTGACGACCCAGATTGAAGCTCGCGTGCCCGGCAAAGTCACCGAGGTGGACGTTAAGGATGACAGTTTCGTGAAAAAAGGTGAGGTCTTGTTCAGAATGGATCCGCAACCTTATGTGGACCAGCTTCACCATGCCCAATCCGCCTATGCCGAGGCCGAGGTCAGAACTGCGACCGCCATTCTCCAAACCACGCAAACGGTGAATTCAGCCAGCGCACAGGTGCAAGCTGTGGAAGCGCAAATAAAGGCTACGCAAGCCGCCATCGGCGCCACCGAATCGCAACTCAACCTGGCCAGGACCCGCTTAAAGGAATACACCGAGCTGAAGAGCAAGAATGCCGGCAGCCTGTTCGAGGTCGAGCGTTATGAAACTGATGTAAAGTCTCTGACCGATCAGGTAGCAGCCCAAGATCAGCAATTGGCAGCGCAGAAGCAACAACTGGTCGCCACCCAGGCACAACTGGTACAAGCGCAAACCGCGCAGCAGGAAGCCATCAAGATTCAGCCGGATATATTGAGTGGCCTGAATGCCGAAGTCACGGGTGCGCAATGGAGCGTGGACCAGACTACGATCGTGGCCCCCGACGATGGTTATGTGACTCAGGTCACGCTGCAGCCCGGAACCATGGTCGCGATAGGGCCGGTGATGGCGTTTATCGGCCAACGGACCAAGCCCCTGCTGGTTGTAACCGTCATGCAAAACTACGTCAACGTCGTGAAACCCGGCGCTGAAGCCGAGGTGGCGACCCCCGCCCTTCCCGGCAAGATCCTGCACGCCCGGGTGCTGGCGGTCGAGCGGGCCACCGGCTCCGGCGCGCTTTACGCCGAAGGCCGTCTGAAGCGAGCTTACGAGCCGGCCTTTCCTGATCGCATGTACGTGATTCTCAACCTCGAAGACAGATTCAAGGACACCATCCTGCCCATCGGCACCAACGGCTGGATCTCCATCCAAGGTGAAGACTGGAAAGAGCTTTTTATCATCCGGCGGGTCATCATGCGCTGGTACACCTGGACCAATTACGTATTCACTGGCTACTGAGTCAGGAGGTTAGGGTGAATGCAAGCATGAGCTTCCGAACGACACTGGCGGTCGGGGTTTGCGCGATGCTGCTGCTCTGCGCTTGTGCGGTGAAGAAGCCGCCATCGACCACGGAGACAGTGAAGAACTCGCTACCGCCGGCCACCAAGCTCCCGGACCAATGGACCAGCCAAGGCACGAGTCCCGCTCCGGTGGAAACCGGATGGCTGAAAAGTTTCAACGATCCGCAAATGGAGGCGGTTGTCTCCGAAGCTATCCAGAACAATCGTGACCTGAAAGCGGCAGCGACCCGCATCCAGGTGGCGGCCAGCGTGGTAACCGAAGTACACGCTCAGATGATGCCCCTCATCGCCGTCGCGGGGGCGGCCAAGTACCTGGGTCGTTTCCACCAGAAGAATGCCCAGGGACAGATTAGAGGAGACTTCAATGCTTCGAGCCTGCTGGGCGGAATCTCGTGGGAACTGGATGTGTGGGCGAAGATCCGCTCCCAGACGGCGGCTGCCAAACAAGGTCTGGCCGCAACCGAGTCTGATTACCAGTGGGCCAGCATGTCACTGGCTGCGGCGACGGCGAAGTTGTGGTATTTGGCTACTTGCACTCACGTGCTGCAGAAGTATGCGCAGGACAATGTTGCAGTGAATCAGCAATTGCTCGACGTTTCCATCGCCCAGTTCCAAGTTGGCAACGCCGAGCAGCAGCAGGTGGACTTCGCGCGGGCGCAGCTCGCGCAGTCGGAAGCCCAACTGGCGCAAGTCAGCAATGCCTATCTGCAAGTCGTACGCGGACTGGAAGTGCTGGTAGGCCGCTATCCGGCGGGCGAAATCAAGACCGCCACCGCCCTCGGCGTCCTGCCGCCGCCGGTTCCTGCCGGCCTGCCATCGCAATTGCTGGAGCGCCGTCCCGACATTCTGGCGGCGCAGCACACTTTCAACGCCGCCTTTCACCTTGTACAGACGGCGCAGGCTGCGCGGCTGCCGTCGTTTGCTCTGAACGGCGCCGGAGGCTATCTCACCAATGAGGTTTACCAGGACCTTAAGTTTCGTCCTTGGGTTTGGACGGCTGGGGCCGACCTGATGGCACCGCTGTATACCGGCGGCTATCTCCAGGCGCAGGTGAAAATCGCCAACCAGAACCAGAAGGCGGCGCTGGCGCTCTATGGCCAGACTCTGTTGCAGGCCTTCGATGATGTGGAGGTCACTCTCACCAACGAGCGATACCTGAAGGACCAGGAGAAGGATGCGACGGAGGCTTTGAAAAGTACCGAAGATGCGCTCAACCTCGGAAAAGTGAAGTATGACATCGGCCAGACCGATCTCTCGCCGGTGCTGCAACTGGAAAGCGTGGTGTTGGCAACTCAGACGGCGGAGACCTATTTGCAGTACGAACTCATCGCCAATCGCATCGACCTTTATCTTGCATTAGGAGGTTCATTCTAAGTTGTGGTGGGCATCAGAATAGCCTGCCATTCGGCGCGACAGTAGTAGTGCTCAGAATGATTACCCTGTATTCGTTGAACCACAAGGAGATTTAAGGCTCTAGCCAATCTAGATTTCGGCGAGACGCAAGGCTCGCGGTTATCTCAACCGGACCTTCGATTCTCGGGCTCTAGTAGAAGGAGAGAAAATGACTGCCACATTGAATCACAGGATACTGCCCTATCTGCTGAGTATCTTTTTGGTTATTGCCACAACGCCAGCACCGGCCAACGTGCTAATGATCTACCAGGAGCAACCAGCGCCATCTTCCTCCGGTTCGTCCGGATATGCGGGCCAGGGCACTCCCATGTCCGCGCAGGAGCTCCAAAGCCTGGTCGCTCCCATTGCGCTTTATCCGGACGCCTTGGTGGCGCAGATTCTTTCCGCTGCAACCTACCCCGACCAGATCGCTGTTGCCAACGCCTGGTTGCTGCAGAACAGTAAGCTGACGGGCAGCGCGCTGGGGCAGGCGGTCAATGGCCAGTCGTGGGACGCGAGCGTTAAGGCGCTTACCCAGTTTCCGTCCGTGCTGAACAACCTGGCACAGAACATGGTGTGGACCTCACAACTGGGCGAGGCCTACCACAACCAGTCCTCCGATGTGATGGCTGCGATCCAGACGCTCCGCGCCCAAGCCAAGGCCGCCGGCAATCTCAAGACGAGTACGCAGATCACGGTCGTGCAGCAGTCACCGCAAGCCATCGTCATTCAGCCGACAAACCCGCAGGTCGTATACGTTCCGGTCTACAACCCGGCCGTAATCTACGGTACACCGTACGTCACTCCCGGATACAGCGCCGGCGACCTGGTGGCGACCAGTCTGCTTTCCTTTGGGGCTGGTATAGCGGTCGGGGCAATGATGAGCGGCGGATGCTGTGGCTGGGGGTGGAGCAGCTGGAACTGCCACTGGTACCACGGTGGGGGCGTCTACTACGGCAACCATCCTTATTATGGAAACAACGCGTGGCACGGGGGCTACTACGACGGCAACCACCCTTATAACGGCTATAACAACGGCTACCATCCCAATGGCTACAATGCCAATGGCTACCACCCTAACAACTACAACAGCGGCTATAACCACACCGGGAACAATACCTACAACCACAACACCAACGTAAGCGGCAACACGGTGAACGTGAACCGCGGCGACGCCTCGAATTACAGCAAGTCCGGCGGCGGTTGGGGTAGCTCGGAGGCGGCGCGTGGCTATGGTTCGCAGGACACCGGCAGCCATGCGACAGCGTTCAGCGGATACGGCGGTCACTCTGGTTCAACTTTTGGTACTGGCGGCTGGGGAGATCGCTCGGCCAGCTCGCGCGGATGGGGGAGTCGAGGCGGCGGTGGCGGCTGGGGCGGCGGGCATGTCGGCGGTGGCGGCGGTATCCGCAGGTAGCGATGCGGCTGTTCTGGGATTTCAACGGGTAGTGGAACTCAAGCAACACATTGGAGGATCTGAAAATGTTGCGGTTCAAGCGGAGTGTTTCGCACTGCTGGATTCTTGGGGCGCTGTGCGCGCTGGCGATTTCCCTTGTCTCGTGCAGCAAGCAGCAGGAGCAGCCGGCCGGTACAGAAGCAACGCAGAAAACCTTTGCCTCGCCAGACGATGCGGGCAACGCGGTGATGGATGCGGCAAAGTCAGACAACCGGGAGGCGATGCTGGCCATCTTCGGTCCGGGGTCGAAGGACCTGATCTACTCCGGCGACGTACAGGAAGACAAGGCGTCCTTCACGGGGTTCGTGGAGTCCTATAACGTCATGCACCGCTGGCGCAAGCTCGACGACGACAATGAGGTTCTGCTGGTGGGGGCTGACAACCATGCGTTTGCCATCCCGCTGAAGAGGAACAGCTCGAACCAGTGGGCCTTCGATACCGCGGCAGGTAAGGAAGAGATCATGACGCGTCGTATTGGCCGGAACGAAATGGCGGCCATTGATGTGTGTGCCGCGATCGCCGATGCACAAGCCGAATACTTCGCGCAACATCACGACGGCGTTAAGCAGTATGCGCAGAAATTCATCAGCGATGAAGGTAAGCAGAATGGTCTGTACTGGCCGGCGCCTGAAGGCAAGCCCCCTAGCCCGGTCGGTCCGCTAGTGGCGTTTGCGACCGGGCAAGGATACAAGGTTGCCGCCGATCAGCACGTACCCTTTCACGGGTACTACTTTCACGAGCTGTTCAAGCAGGGGCCGGATGCGAAGGGCGGCGCCGATGAATATGTCGTCAATGGCAAGATGACCGGGGGATTTGGGTACGTAGCCTATCCCGCCGAGTACGGTGTTTCCGGCATCAAGACATTCATCATCAATCAGCAGCGGGTCGTGTACGAGAAAGACCTGGGCAAGACAACCTCAGACGCGGCCGAGGCGATGGACAACTTCAATCCTGATAAGAGCTGGACAGTGGTTGGAGAGTGATAACGTAAGGATCGGGAACGCTGGCAAACTAGCAGTCCGAGCCCGGCAAACGGTAAAGCAAGTCTCTGATCCCTGGACGACGCGGCTTGATGAGAAGCGTCGCGCGTGCAGCCTTTCCGTTCCTGGATGGAAGGCGCGATGCTTCCGAAGACTAAGATCATCGAGGCCCACCCACTCCTAATCGTTAGCGGTACTGTATGGTGATCGAGGAAGACAATCATCCAGGGCCTTGACGGGGTCAGGTTCGACCAGTTGTCGCATCAGCGAACCTACGGCGCAGCGAACGCCGGGCGTCAAGACGCTACCGACCACATTTAGCCCACAGACGCTAACCTCCTAATTCGCAGAACAACCGTTTTCAAGCGGCTTGCCCCCAAAGCGGTCTTGGATCCAAGGGACAAACAGGGGTTGCGAAGCGCCCGGCGTGCTGTAGTGAGTTTGCTCTCCGGTCAGTTGCACGCGCGTCACATTCGCTCCCTTCTTGCACATCTGCTCCCGGTAAAGCGCGCCCATGACAGGCGGAACCACCGTGTCGTGAGTTCCCCAGAAAATAACTAGGGGGGCAATTGGTTTCTCGTCCGGAACGCTCCCGGCCAACAAAGCAGTCGCCCACGCCATCGCGTTGCTCACTTTCGGCTTCATGAGCGATTGATATCCGCTGCCGTAGGTGAAGTTGAGGGTGCCCGCAGCGGCGTGCATACATTTCTTCGACACAACCTCATTGATAATCTTCGCGCCCTCGTCGGTGAATACGTCCGTGAGTTGAAGGTTGTCCTCGAAGGCGGCCTGTGTGCCCCAGAGATTCATTGCCATATGCGTGAAGTTGAACACATTGTCGGAAAAGGCCTTGAACACGCTCTTCAGCATTTCTTCGGCTGAAGCCGGGGTCAGTGCCTGCTTCGGAGCCATCACCGCAATATCGGCGGGCGCCATCGCCACGAACCCCACGATATCGATGCCGTCGAACGCGGTGCCTTTCTGCGAGACATACGCGCCGGAACTCGCGGCCGTCAGCACCGTGGCGCCCCCCTGCGACCACCCATAGATCACCGCCTTCCTGCCTGCACCAGTATCCTTCAGGTCACCCGCGGCGCGAATCGAGTTGATCGCGTCGTATCCCTGTGTGACCGATACCACGTACTGATGTTTGCCGCCGCCACCCAGCCCTTGGTAGTCCGTACCCACCACAACGTAGCCTGCCTTGATGAATTCCTCCACCGCCGGCAAACCGTAATCCGTCCAGGAATCCCCGCCCACCAGGAAGTACTCGTTCAAAGGAACCGCCGGATTGAGTATTTGTGAAGGCCCGCAGTTCTCGGCTGTGCCCGTAGTGCCGTGGGCCCAGGCAACCACCGGGCGACCTTCCTTCGGCGCCTTTCCGGACGGAGCTACTACGAGCCCCGTGGCTATGGTCTTACGATTGGCGACGTCGGAAGAGATATATGCGATACGCCACGCCCGTGCGCCCGGAATCGCGGTCTTGATCTCTTCTTTTTTGATTACTTGACCAAGCTTCCCTTCCGGGGCCATTTTGGATGCAGCCTTGTAAAACGGGGTAAGCGATACTTGCGCGGCAACATTCACTGCAACCATGCCCAACGCAGCTACCCCGACTGAAACAGCCGCGAGAGTGTTTCTAAGTTTGCCAGCTTTCATGATGCCTCCATTTCGTGAACTCGTGCCAGAATCGGCCGAACCTTGGCCACCGTGCTGGCAGGATTTTGGTAGGAGACTTGTGGCCCGCACACGCGGCGGGCGGTGGAGATAAACTATAAGCGTACCCGCTGACGGCTTTGGTTTCTTGAAAAAGCCGCGCTCTTTGCCCGACTCTGCCGGGTTGTTGCAGAACTCTGGACCGCCAAGGCATTTCCGCTGACCGGCAGGGAATTTCAACAGATCAACGAATCCCCAGTAACCAAAGAAGACCAAGTGGCAGACAGCGGGCTCCGCTCCTCCGCCCGCGAAACCCGCTGCCGGCGCCATCTACCATAAAGTCGCCCTTAATGCCGATCCACGAAGTCGCGGTGTAGACAAACGCAGCACCAAAGCCGTTCACCTTAAAACTATCGATCGACGCGAGGTTGGGTTACACACTTGCCAGCGAATACCCCGCCGCCGGCTCGAACTTGGTAAAGTCTTGCCCCAGCGCCCTCGATTGATCTGGGACAACAAGGGCAAGAACAGAAAGCCAGCTAATCCCCGGTCTGGGCCGCACGCATGATGCGCCACAATTGTGCGGCCCAGAGACGATGATCACGTCCAGAATCCGGTACAGCATCTGACTGTCCAAAGTAGCTCAGAAGGAGACCGGGGAACATTCCTTATTATCGATAGCTTAGAGCGTACGGTTTAGCTCGCCACGGATTTCAATCAGGAAAACCGCTTCTCCCCGGAATACTGTATGGGATTGGGACATACGACCACCACATTCTCCAACTGGTCGCCTTTGGTTGCAGCGACCGCCAGCTTGGCCTTGACTCGACCCGGAGTTCCGCCATCATGCAAGCGACTGATCGAGCACTGGGGATGATTACAGCCGTGCGGAGTGTCAATAGACAGTCTGCCAGCTGAACCCCGACCCGCGGAACCGCCTGGGTGTGAACACGCAAAGCGAAGAAACGGGCAACCATGAACTCATCGGCAACCAACGCCGACAGCCCCGTCACAAGAATGGCGCCTGTCAGCAAGCATTTTGTGCTTGCCTTCAATAAGCAATAACGCATGCTGAATATAAGTAATGCTTTACCTTAGTCGAGAGCATCGAGTCGGCGGACCATTAATCCCGATGCCAGCCGCCCCGGGCGAGTTGCGCCAGCAGGTGATGGGACGCGACGGCTGCCGATGCCAGCTCTGCGGGAGCATGCTGCGACTGCAGGTACACCACTCTTGCAAGCTCTGCAGCCGGTCGGGCGGCGACGAACCGAACTTGATTCCCCTCACTCAGTGGGCATTTTGCGGCTGCGCAACGGCACGACAATGGCCCTTTAGTGCCATGCGTAAGTATTGCATAAATGGCGATTTTGCCAGATTTTATTGGCGTTTATCATTGACGTAATATCTTCAAAGGTGCTATGTTTGGTACTCCAAAGTGGTGTACTTTTTCCGGAGGTGCCCAATGAGAGTCCCGTGCGCGTGCAAGCTTGTTTGCCTAGTCGCAATGTTGACCTTGTCGGCGCTTGCGTTTGGAGGATCGAGTGATGTCGCAGTGCTGCATTCCAGCGGTGCGGTCGTTGTGAATGGCAGTGTAGCACCGACCACCAGTGCGCTCTTTCAAGGGGACAAAGTGCAGACGGCAAATGGCGGAGTCGTAACAATCTCTTCGCCTGGATCCACCGTTTTGATTCCGTCGAATTCCCAGATGGTCTTCAATGGCGGCATTCTGGATTTGACTGTGGGAAGTGCAAGTATTAGCACCACGAAAGGCCTGTCGGCAACGATAGGCAAGTATGCTATCTCGCCTGCGAGCAGCGGCACAGCTAAGTACGAAATCCGGAGAAGCGGAAGCTCCGTTTTGATTCACTCCACCAGTGGAGTGTTGAATGTGAGTGCCCCGGGGGAAACATTCACCCTTGCGCCAGGAGCAACTGCAGCCCTCAGCTCGGGAACGGTAGCATCCAGCACCACATCGCCCCACCCTGCATCTCCAACGATTTACGGAACTCCATCAACGGCGTCCTTTTTCAGTGTCGAAGGGGCTTTGTCTGATCCGTCGGGTCCAAGTAAAATTCTGTGGTGTGCAGACGCCAAGCTTTGCGTTACTGGGCCTGCAGTTTCGGGTCACAAGCCTTGCCGTTGCCGGGAGTTGTGAAGTTGATGTAGCTCAGGCGCTGACGATCGTCACCTCCGCGAGCGCTTCTTGTTTTGCAACTGATCAGCCAAGACGTCTGTAGCTATGCGTGACTCACAGCTTCGACGGTCAAGCACTCTTCCCGGTGCCGTACCGTTCTTGCCTGGCATTGGAGCCGTTTCGTTAAGGTCAAGCCCGCTTTCGTTCTTCGCTGCACAGCCGAGATATAGCAGATGCTTCTCAACGTCCCGGTCCTCGCAGCTCAGCAGCACGCCAGCACGCGGGTCTTGTGTCGCACGTGGGTTTCTGCGACTCTTGACCGCGGAACCAATGTGCTAAAGCCAGACATTCTCAAAACGCTTTCTGCTCCAACATCTTCCCCGTGAACTCTTGCTAAAATTGATCTTGGTCGTAACACACGACAGCCCAGCTGAATTAGCTGGGCTGTGGCTTTTTCTCCTTCTATCCTTCCCGTTTGTCGTTTGTCTGTGTGTCTGAAGCTTGAAAGCCCACGGCGATCCGGGGCTATCGATGGCTCCCCTCTCCGGTCAACGGTGAATGCAGGCTTCGGTCGATTGAGCAAATTCTCCCTCGGGGGTCACCCAAAAGCGGCCATGTAGGGTCACTTCAAAACCGGCCATGTTAGAGGCCCAAGACAGAAGCTACGACTGGGGTGCAGGTAGCCTCGGTTGGCATGGGCAATGTCTTGAGCGAAGCGAAGCGACAGCAGGTGATTGCGCTGGGGCGGCTGGGTTGGTCGCTACGGCGGATTGAGCAGGAAACCGGAGTCCGTCGCGAGACGGCGGGCAGCTATCTGAAAGCATCTGGGATTGCGGTAGGGCGGCCTGGCGGTTGGAAAAAGCAGCCCACGGCAAAACCGGCCATGCCGGTGACCACCGACTCCGGCCCGGAAATCCTCTTCCCCAACTTACCAACAGAAGATTTTTCAAAACCGGCCATGGAGGTGACCACCGACCCGGGGCCGGCAGCAGCGCCTGTGGAGGAAAGCCGCCGGACCACAGCCAGTGCCTGCGAGTTGTATCGGGAAACGATCCAGCTGGGGCTGTCGCGAGGCCGCAATGCGATGGGGATCTGGCAGGATCTGGTGGACGGTTACGGGTTCGCGGCTGGCTACCAGAGCGTGAAGCGTTTCGTGCGCCAACTGCGCGGAAGGCGATCGCCGGAAGCGCGGGTGGTGATCGCAACCTCACCCGGCGAAGAGGCGCAGGTCGATTACGGCAGCGGCCCGATGGTGCGCGACCCGCAGAGCGGCAAGTACCGGCGTACCCGGATGTTCGTTCTGACGTTGGGCTATAGCCGCAAATCGATTCGCCTGCTGAGCTTCCGTTCCAGCTCCCGCATCTGGGCCGAGTTGCATGAGAAAGCCTTGCGGCGGCTGGGCGGATCGACCCGAGTCGTAGTTCTGGACAATCTGCGGGAAGGCGTACTGGTTCCCGACATCTACGATCCCAGCCTGAATCCCCTGTATCGCGATGTTCTGGCGCACTACGGCGTGGTCGCCCTGCCCTGCCGGGTAAGAGATCCAGATCGCAAGGGTAAGGTCGAAGCCGGAGTCGGACATGCCAAAAAGACGCCGCTGAAGGGCCA
>Ga0182030_10018613_pt1 | contig 13309 bp, 15 predicted proteins | sample 812S3MmetaG_FD_121299 | JGI IMG/M metagenome (GOLD analysis project Ga0182030, IMG submission 121299) | Permafrost microbial communities from Stordalen Mire, Sweden - 812S3M metaG (Illumina Assembly) | ecosystem: Environmental > Terrestrial > Soil > Wetlands > Permafrost | place: Sweden... | reverse complement strand
TGTACCGGGACAAAGATGAGGAGTACGAAGACGTCGAACGACTGAATCAAACCCAGGCCCCTAGTCTCAATCTTCTATTGTAGTGACATTCGTGGAGCGGGGAGCTTCGGCCGCCAGCCACGGGTGCTAAACCGACCTGGGGAAGGTCCATCACCGGAAATACGCTCCCTAACGGTCGCGGCTCGGCAACTAATTGCAAACACGCGGGCACTCGTTACGCACTCGCCAGCCACGCGTTGCCGGCTACCGCCAGGGCCGCGGCCGCCGCGGTTTCCGCGCGCAGCACCAGCGGGCCCAACGACACCGGCTGCCAGCCTGCTTCGGCGGCCAGTCGCCGTTCGGCATCGGTCCAGCCGCCCTCGGGCCCTACCATCAGGGCAACATGGTCCGCGGCCGTGCGGCGCTCCGGCAGCGTGCGCAGAAAAGGCGGCGCTCCGGCCTCTTCCAGAAAATACCGATAGCCCGCGGGCTCCGCCAGACAGGCTTCGAACGGCACGGCGGGCAGGATCTCCGGCACGCTCACACGCCGCGCCTGCTGGCTGCTCTCGCGCGCGATGCGCCGCCACCGTTCGGCGCGTTTGCGCGAAGCTTCGAGGAGGCCTTTTTCGGTGCGCGCCGCTTCCATCGGGAGGATGCGCTCGACACCGAGTTCGGTGGCCTTTTCGATGAGCCATTCGAAGCGGTCGAATTTGACGATGGCCGCGACTAACGTGAGGCGCACCGGAGCGGTGGGCGATTCCAGCGGCTCGAGCGTGCGAAAGACAACGCGCTGGCCACGGGCTTCCGTCACTTCCGCGAGCCACGCCGCACGATTGTCGGAGATCTCGAATTGCTGGCCGGCCTCCACGCGAAGGACCCGAGTGAGGTGCAGGGCATCGTCGCCGAGGAGTTCGGCAGTGCCGCCGCGGATGTGATCTACGAAAAATCGTCGTCTCGCCAAGAGACTATTGTAATGAATTGTAAGTGCCGGCACTCAAAGGGGCTAGGTAACCAGCCCGGAGCGCAGACGTCTCTATAAGTGAGGAAAATCAAACTATGAGAGCTAGATCTATTTTCGCTAGTGGAGTGTTGTTTCTGTCAATGGTTGCCCTGGGGAACGCCAAGAGCTGGGACATTGTGGTCGGTTCGGCCACCCGGGCAGGTAGCGTGACGCTGCCGGCCGGGAACTATAGTGTGAAACTGAACAATAATCAGGCTCAGTTCACATCGGATTCCGGAAAGACATTCACCGTAGCCGTAAAGGTTGAAAACGCGGCCAAAAAGTATGACCAAACCGCTGTCCAGACCCAAACACAGGGCGATACCCAGGTGATGCAGTCCATCGATCTGGGCGGCAGCACGCAGCAGCTTGACTTCGGAGAGTAAGGCAGACATCGGGTGCGGAACCGATCTGGGGAAGGTCAGGCACCGGTGAACGCTCCCTAACGGGGTGCCCTCTGGGCCCGGCTCTGTAGCGCCGCATCCTTCCAGCCCCGCTACAATACGAACTGATGATTGCTCATCTTCGCGGGATCCTGCTGGAGAAACATCCGAATCAAGCCATCGTCGAAACTGCCGGTGTCGGCTATGACGTCACCATACCGGTTTCCACATTCACCCATTTACCGGACGCGGGTGCTGAAGTCCGTCTACGGATTCACACCCACGTTCGGGAAGATGCATTGGCTCTTTATGGCTTCCTGACTCAGGACGAGAAGGCGCTGTTTGAGAAGCTGATAGACGTTAGCGGCATCGGTCCCACGCTGGCCGTGAAAATCCTCTCGGGGCTTGCCGCGCCCGATCTCATCAACTATATAAGGCGCGGCGAAGTCGACCGTCTGGTGCGGATTCCGGGGATCGGCAAGAAGACCGCGGAACGCATGGTGCTGGAACTGCGCGACAAGTTGCCCGCCGTGAGCGGCTCCGGGCCCGATGCCACCGCGGCAGAGGATACCCTTTCGCCGGTCGACCAGGACGTCCTTTCGGCGCTGCTCAACCTGGGTTGCGCGCGTCCGCAGGCCGAGGCCGCGGTGCGTAAAGCCAAGGCTGGGGGAGGCGGCATGATGGAGTTTGAGCCCCTTTTCCGCCGGGCGCTGGAACTGGTACGTTAAGCTGGTAATACATGCCCGACCGGCCTCTGGTCTCCAGCAATCTCCAACCCGAAGAAGCGCAGTACGAAGCCGGCCTCCGTCCGCGCCGCCTGGCCGATTTCACCGGGCAAACCAAGCTGAAAGAAAATCTTTCCATCGCCATCGAAGCCGCCAGGAAGCGCGGCGAGGCCATGGACCATGTACTGCTTTATGGCCCGCCCGGACTGGGCAAGACTACCCTCGCGGCCATCATCGCCGAGGAACTGCAAGTCTCGTTCACTACCACCTCCGCCCCGGTTCTGCAAAAAAAACTCGACCTCACTGGTATCCTCAGCAATATCCGGCTCCATCAGGTCTTCTTTATCGATGAGATCCACCGGCTTCTGCCCGACGTGGAAGAGATGCTTTATTCGGCGCTGGAAGATTTCCGCGTCGATATCCTGGTGGGCGTGGGGCCGGGCGCCCGCACGCACTCGCTGCCCATGCCGAAATTCACGGCCGTCGGCGCTACCACGCGGCAGGGCTTGGTAAGCGCGCCGTTGCGCGGACGCTTCGGGTTGCCGTTGCGCCTGGAGCCATACCGCGAGGACGAATTGCAGGTGATCGTCAACCGGTCGGCGCGCCTGTTGAATGTGGAAATTGAAGATGGCGCCGCCGCCGAACTGGCCCGCCGCTGCCGTGGAACGCCGCGCATCGCCAACCGTCTGCTGCGGCGAGTCCGCGACTATGCACAGGTGCGCGCCGATGGCCGCATCACCCAGCCGGTGGCGCAGACCGCGCTCAACCTGTTGGACGTGGACCGTTACGGCCTGGACGAGATCGACCAGAAGATCATGATGACGATCCTCATGAAATATCGCGGCGGGCCGGTGGGCCTGAATACCATTGCAGCGTCGATTAACGAAGAAGCGGACACCATTGAGGAAGTGTACGAACCTTACCTGATCCAGCTCGGCTTCCTCAATCGAACGCCGCGCGGGCGCGTGGCTACCGCTTTGGCGTACGATTACTTCAAGGTGAAGCGTCAGTCGGGTAGCGACGAGCAGCCTGGACTATTTTGATGACTAAGTGGGGTACATCGCTCCCTCACGGCCGCGGCTCGGCGCGATGAAGAAGATCTACTTAGCGCTGGGCTCTAACATCGGCGATCGCGAGACTAACTTGCGCGCGGCCATACAAAGTATCCCGGCGGCCGGTATAACCGTGCTGCGCGAATCGCCGATCTACGAAACCGAGCCCGTGGGTTACACCGATCAGCGCTGGTTCCTGAATATGGTGGTGGAAGCGGAGACCGCGCTTTTCCCCATGCAATTGCTGACCCGAACCGGGAAGATCGAGCGCGCACTCGGGCGGGTGCGCACCGTGCCCAACGGTCCGCGGACGATCGATATCGACATCCTGCTGTATGGTAATGCCGTGGTGCGCACCGCGCGGCTGGAAATCCCGCATCCGCGCATGCACGAGCGCCGTTTCGTGCTGGCGCCGCTGGCCGACCTCGCGCCCGACCTGCGCCATCCGCTGCTGCGTCAGACCGTGCGTCAAATGCTGGAAATCGCGCCGCCTCAGACGGTACGGCTGTTACACTCAAAGTTCACACCGTGCCCGACCTCTACCCAGCCCTGAAACGGTATTGGGGCTATGACTCGTTCCGCCCCATGCAGGAGCGGATCATCCAGAGCCTCATGGGCGGCAGCGACGTCGCCGTGGTGATGCCCACCGGCGGCGGCAAATCGCTGTGCTACCAGTTGCCGGCGCTGGCCATGGGCCAAACCGTAGTGGTGATCTCCCCGCTGATTGCCCTGATGCAGGACCAGGTGGCGCAGCTCTCCGACATGGGTATTCCCGCGGCGGTTCTGAATAGTTCGCAGACGGCCGACGAGCAGCGGGCGGTGATGCGCGCGGCGCAACAGGGCGCGTTCCGCCTGCTCTACCTCTCGCCGGAGCGCCTGGCGCGGCAGGATACCATCGCCTGGCTGGAGAAAGTGCCGCTGGCCTTTTTCGCCATCGACGAGGCCCACTGCATCTCCGAATGGGGCCACGAATTCCGCCCCGAGTATCGCCAGCTTAGCTCCCTGCGCCAGCACTTTCCCGACAAGCCCTTGGCCGCCTTCACCGCCAGCGCCACTAAGCGGGTGCGGCACGACATCCTGCAGCAGCTTCAGCTCCGCGACCCGCACAAATACATCGCCAGCTTCCATCGCGCCAACCTGCGCTACATCGCGCACCAGTGCGATAAACAGAGCCATCCGCGGCTTCTGCTGGCCGCGGCGCGCGCCAATCAGGGGCAGAGCATGATTGTGTACGCGCCCACCATCGCGAAAGTGGAGGAGACGGTGGACTTTCTGGCCGGCCGCCGCATCCCCGCCGTTCCCTACCACGGCCAGATGGAGACCGGCCTCCGCCGCCGCAACCAGGAGCTTTGGATGAATGACGAAGTGCGCGTGCTGGTGGGCACTATCGCCTTCGGATTGGGCATCAATAAGCCCGCGGTGCGCGCCGTGATTCACCTGTCGCTGCCCAAGTCGATCGAGCAGTATTATCAGGAGGCGGGACGCGCCGGGCGGGACGGGCTGCCGGCCGATTGCGTGATGCTGTGGCAGCCCAAAGATGCCGGACTGCTGGCGTTCTTCATCGAGCAACTCAAAGACCGGGAGGAAAAGCAGCGCGCCTGGGAGCGCTACCATTCCGTGCGGAACTTCGTCGAGAGCGACCGCTGCCGCCACTTGCAGATTTGCGAACATTTCGGCCAGACTCCGAAATGGGCGCGCTGTGAGATGTGCGACGTGTGCGGCAACATTCCCGATTGGCTCACGGCGGGTCCGGCCGAAGAGTTGAGTGTGAAGAAGAAGCAGCGGCCCAGGCTTCAAGTGGAAGCTCCGCCCGCACCGCGCGAGGAGCCCCTGCCGGCGGCGCCGCGCGGAGGCGAAGTGGTATACTTCGAGCCCGACCCCGATAGCGGACTGCTGCAATTCTTCAAAGAGTGGCGGCGGCGCGTGGCGCAGCGTTCGAGCGTCCCCGCGTACATCATCCTCAGCGATGCCGCCCTGGTCGACCTGTGCCGCAAGCGGCCAGCCAACCGGCACGAGTTGCTGGGCGTCACCGGCATCGGCGAGCGCAAGGCGGCGTTATACGGCGGCGACATTCTTGCCGCATTCGAAGCTTACGGCAAAGGCGCGCGCGCCGCGGTGGCGGAGGTCACGCAACTTTCGCCGGCCGAGGAGACCATGCGGTTACTGGCCGAAGGCAGGAGCTTTGAGGAGATCGCGCAGATTCGCGGCCGGCAACCGGGCACTGTCGTAAATATGGTGGCCGATCTGGTGGAGAAGGGGAAGCTGGCCTACCGGGTGGAATGGGTAGGCGAGGAAAATCACCGGCGCATCGAAGAAGCGGTGGAACGGTTGGGGTCGCAATGGTTGAAGCCTTTGCGAGAGGCCCTGCCGGCGGACATCGCCTACGAACAGATTCGGCTGGTGGTGGCGTTTGTGCGAGCGAACTCTCCGCTGCAGCTCTCAACTCTGAGCGTCCCTGACGCGCCGCCGGCGCGATTTAAGGAGCCGCTGAACTGAGGTGCGGAGCTTTTGGCTCCGCTCACGAGCGGTCACCTCTTTGTACAGCGGCGCGGGCGCGTCAAAAAAGCCAATACCAGAACCCCTGATGTCGGCCGGGGATTTCGGATAGTTGGGGAAATTGACGTGAGCCATGACGTGGCGCAGACACTCGTGTCTGCGGCGCCGAAACTCATCTCGGCGCTCCGGGACGGTGGATGCCGCTCGCCAAGAGGGTCGAGATGAGTCTCGACCCAGCAGGCAGGAGTGCCTGCGCCACGAAAACGGGCTGATCCCAAATTCCACGACGTCAGGAGTTCTGAATACCAACGATAAAACCGCTCCCTTGCGGTCGCGGCTCAGTAAGAAGTTCCGTGGAATCAGGCACGGCGTTACCGAGCCGGGCCCAGAGGGCACCCCGCAAGGGAGCGGTTTCTTGAGTTTCGCGACAGAAACCAGCCAATAGCCTCCGTCGCGGTCAGTGAACGCTTCTAAATAAACATCTCTTCGTCTTGTGTAGCCGCGTCCGGAGCCGCCTTGCGGGGGCGTACCAGGGTGGAGACTGCCGCGGAAATGCCGGCGGCCAAACCGTTGGCTTCCCGCACCGGCCGCATGACGGCGCGCTTCATCGCATCGCCTACTTGCCCCACCTGCTCCACCGTATGTTCCACCGTAAGATCGATCTGTTCCAACCGGGCATGGGCACGCCCGGTGGCATCGTGCACAAGATCGCCGATCCGGTCCAACTGCTCGCGGCCGGATCGCGCCACCGCCACGACTTCCTTGGAGACCTCGGCGATGCGCGGGCGGACATCCACCACTACCTGGTTGGCATGGGCCACTACCTGCCGTACACCTTCGACGACCGGTCCGGCCTCCTCCACCACAACCCCGATTTTGCCAATCACCTGGACCGTGCTGTCGATCACCGGCCGCAAGCGCTCCAAGGTGTCCGTGGCCCCGTCTATCATCGGGCCGATCCGTTCGACCACCGGTGCGACCTTGTCGACGATTGGCCCCACCTTTTCGACCACGGGGCCGATCTTATGCACCAGCGGTTCGATCACGTTGACCAGGTCATCGACTTTCTGCTGCATCTTTCGCGCAGTGCGGTAGAAAGCAAACACTACGGCGGCCTGCACCACAAAGGCGATGCAGGCCAGCATCACGGCGGCCGCAATTACCAGTCGAAAGAGAGCGTCAGGCATGCCAGTGAACGCGCTTAGGATTGGGTTGAGCTGACGGTGTCGCGATACGCCTGGCGTCCGGCTTCCACGGCATCCGCAATGTTGTCTTTCTGGCGGCCAAGAGCATCTTTGCCCTTGTCGACCCATTCAGTGGCCGTCTGTTTCATGTCCGCGCTGCGCTGCTTCAGGAAATCAGTGCCCTCGCCGGCTTTGTTCTTGATCAGCTCGCGGGTTTCCTGTCCTGATTTCGGGGCGAAAAGCATGCCGATGCCAACACCCACGCCGAGCCCCAGCAAGAAGCTGGAAAGTCCGTTTTTGTCCATGTGCTGCCTCCAATTGGAACCACTTGAAAATCGAAAAGTACAATCCGTACGACTAAATTCCAGTATACTCCCCATGAGTAAGCGAATCATGCAAGAACGTCGAGCGCGGCTTCTGGACGCCGCGACACTGTGGGAGTACGCACTAAAGAGTCTGGCGGGACGCGCCCAGTCCATCGGCGAACTGCGCGATAAACTGCGGCGTCGCGCGGAACGGGCCGAGGACGTGGACGACGTTCTGTCCCGTCTCAAACAAAGCGGCTACCTGGATGACAAGCGGTACGCCGAAAGCTTTGCCACCGCACGGCTGTCGGGCGACGGATTCGGCCGGGGGCGTGTCATTCGCGACCTGCGGCAACACCGCGTGGCGCCGGCACTGGCTGAACGCACCGTGGAGAAGGTTTATAGCGGCGTCGACGAAGAAGCGATGATCGAAGAATGGATTCGCCGGAAATACCGGACGGCGACGCGCGAGGGACTCTTCGGCGAACAGAAGGATATCGGCGCGGCCTATCGACGGCTGGTGCGGGCCGGCTTCCGCAGCGGCGAGATCCTCAAGGTGCTGAAGCGGTTCGCTAAAAATCCCGAGCTCTTGGACGGGTTCGAACCTCCCGAGGAAGAGCCGGATTCTTAGCCGCGGATGGACGCCCCTGATGTGGCGCAGACACTCTTGTCTGCCGCGCCGAGACTCTGGACTCCTGATGTCGCCCGCAATTTCGGTTGGCCCGGGGAAATAAGGTGAGCCACTTCGGACCGCCACTCGCTGGCGAGCGTTTCGAAGGTGGACAGACTTCAGTCTTCCCCAGAGGGGACCCCGGGCTTCAGCCCGCCCTCCTGCCAACGATGCGAAACCTGCGACGGGCGGACTGAAGTCCGCCGCAGACTAAAGAGGGACTTGCAGAATTCGGTGGCGAACCCGCTCCCTCGCGGTCGCGGCTCGGTAAGTGGCTTCCTTTCCGCGCGCGGTCTCCGAGCCGCGCGCGCAAGCAAGCGGTTTCTTCGAATTCTGCAAGTTCCTCTAAAGTCTGCCCCACCCTCCGGCTCAACCCAATTCCATGACATCAGGAGTCCAGAGACTCATCTCGGCGCTCCGGGACGCTTGATGACGCTGCCCCCAAGAGGGTAGAGATGAGGAGAACGCTTTACCTCTAATTCGCCGTGGGCGTCTTTTCGGAGTGGTCGATCACCACCACTTCCACCGGAGCCTTGCGCGCCTCCAGTTTGAGACCCAGCGCTTCCAGCGAAGAGAAAATCGAGATCGTCGGATCTCCTCCCATGTCCGGAATCCGGCTGGCGTCCGCGCCAAAACCTCGTACCATCGTGCGCAGTTCGTCCACGGAGTATTCCAGTGTGAAATCGTACCGTCCCTTGAGATCGGTCATGTCCACCACGGGACGGTCCACCAACTTGGCGAGCGAGTCGATCAGCGACGGGAAGTTCACCTTCTTGGCCTCCAGTTTGTTCAATCCATAACTGATATACGACCCGTTACCGAGGTTCACCACCGTACCGCCGCGACCGCCGCCGGCCGCCGTGACGTCCACCTTTCCGGTGTCGGCGCTCTCCGCGTCGGGCGGCAGTTCCTTGATCTTCAGACCGCCCTTCCCCACTACCAGCGCATAAGCCGGCAAATCCCTGGTCTCACGATGCATTACCAGCTTGAACCGGTCCGCCAGGAGCGACGCCACCATGCCGCGAAGGTCCTGGTCGCCACTGCCGTCCGGCCGCTTGGCGACGATATCGAAATGGTCCGCCCCCATCCAATCCGGCGCAATCAGTTGATAGTCTTTCACGTCGTACGCCATGGTGAGGTAGTTCCGCAACGTGAGGTAGTTGCAGCGAACCATGGCGCCGTCGATGTGCACGCCGACGCTGAACTGCCCATCGGCCGACAACGGGGCCGAGGCTTTAACCGACGCCACCTCGAATTCCGAACGCGCGGCGGGCGTCTGGCAGAAGACCGCCGGCGCCGTGACAAATGCCAAAACGAACGCTGTTACTGCTTTCATAGTCAGAGTTAATTACGCGGGCGCGGCAAGAATGTTCCGAAAGCGTAGTCTGCCACCACCCGGCCGCCGATGAGGTGCTCCTGAATAATGCGCTCCAGCACCGCCGGGGTCGCCGAATGGTACCAGACGCCCTCGGGATAGACCACCGCGATAGGTCCCTGCTCGCAGATGCGCAGGCAGTTGGCTTTGGTGCGGTTGACGCGGTCCAGCAGGCCCAGTTCGGCCAGGCGGCGCTTGAGATAATCCCAGGCTTCCAGGCCGGTCTCTTTGGCGCAGCACTTCGGCTTGGTCTGGTCGCAGCACAGAAAAATGTGGCGCTGGTGGCCGGGCATACCCAATCCGGCCGCTAGTTGCACCAGCCGTTCCACGTCCGCCATGTCAGTACTTCAGGTAGACGGTTTTATAGTCGCTGTAGAATTCCATGGCCGCGGGACCCTGCTCTTTGGGACCGAAGCTGGAATCTTTGGTGCCGCCGAAAGGAAGCTGATATTCCACGCCCGCGCTGGGCAGGTTGACCGTCAACAGCCCGGCTTCCGCGCGATAAATAAACTCGAACGCGCGGGAGAGATTGCCGGTCTGAATGGATGACGACAGTCCGAACGGGATATTGTTGGCGATGCGCATGGCATCTTCGAAATTGCCGGCGCGCATAATGGCCAGCACCGGTCCGAAGATTTCTTCCCTGGCGATGGTGTGCGATTCTTCCACGCCCGCGAACACCGTGGGCTCCACGAAGTAGCCGTGGGCGAGTGCGCCCTCGGTAAGCCTGCGGCCTCCACACAGCGGCTCGCCCGATTCCTGGCGCGCGATCCCGATGTAGCGCAGCACGGTATCCATCTGCGCCCGATCCACGCACGGCCCGATGTCGATTCCCGCCTGCATGCCGTCGCCGACTTTCAACTTCTTCGTCCGCTCCACCACCGCGGCCACAAAGCGGTCGTAGATGGCGTCCTCCACAATGGCGCGGCTGGTAGCGGTGCACTTCTGTCCGGTGGAGAAGAAGGCCGCGTTGACCACGTTCTCCACGGCGGAATTGAAATCCGCGTCGGCCAGTACGATGGTGGGGTTCTTGCCGCCCATTTCGAGCTGGATCCGCAGACGCCGCTTGGAAGCTTCGCCATGCAGCCACGCGCCGATCTCGCAGGAGCCGGTAAACGACACGGCTTTCAGCGGCGGCGCGGCGATCATGGCCTGGCCCAGCTCCCCGCCCGGCCCCGCCACGAAGTTGACTACGCCTTTGGGAATGCCGGCTTCGTGCAGCGCTTCCACAATGCGCCAGGCGCTCAGTGGTGCGGCCGATGCCGGTTTCACGACCACCGTATTGCCGCAGATCAGCGCCGGGGCCATCTTCCACGCCGGAATGGCGCTGGGGAAATTCCAGGGCGTGATGAGCCCCACCACGCCGATCGGTTTGCGCAGGGCGAACATGTGGACGCGGTCGCGTTCCGAAGGCGCCAGCGTGCCTGCCATGCGCGAACCTTCGCCGGCGAAATAGCGCAGAATGTTGATGGCGCGGCGCACTTCGCCCTTGGCTTCGGGCAGCGTCTTGCCCTCTTCACGGGTCATATCGGCGGCCACGGAATCGAACTTGCGGTCCAGAATGTCGGCCGCCTTGAAGAGAATATTGCCGCGGCCGGGGCCGCTCATGGTAGACCATGCGGGCAGCGCGGCGGCCGCGGCGGAGGCGGCGTCATGCATGTCCCCGGCGGTGGCCTTGGTAAACGTGCCCACCAGTTCGCCGGTGTTGGCGGGGTTGCGATTCTCGAAGGCATTCGCCCCACTCACCCATTCGCCATTGATGTAGTTCGGGAAGTTTTGAGTCATAAGAGTTGGATTCAGAATTGCACTTTCGGCGCTTTTTCGGCGCCCGCCTCGGTTTTGAAATACGCGTCGTTGCGGGTGAAGCCGGACATGGAGGCGACAATGTTGTTGGGGAACAATTGCAGCGTGGTGTTGTACGTCTGCAATGCTTCGTTATATTTGCGGCGCTCCACGAAGATGCGATTTTCCGTTCCCGAGAGTTCGTCCTGCAGCCGCAGGAAATTCTCGTTGGACTTCAACTGCGGATAGTTCTCGGCCACTACCAGCAGGCGGGAGAGAGCGCCCGAGAGTTGGTCGTTAGCCGCGATTTTTTCCTGCGGCGTGCGCCCGGTGATGAGGGCCGAGCGCGCGTCGGCAATATCCTTATAGACCTCCGTCTCATGCGCGGCAAAGGCTTTCACGGTGGAGACCAGGTTGGGGATGAGGTCGGCGCGGCGTTGCAAGACGCCTTCCACGTCGCTCCATTGCCTCCTCACGGCCTCCTGCTGGGTGGCCAGGTCATTGCGCACACTGACGTATTTGCCGCCCATGAAAAGCAGCATCAGCACCAACACGGCTATCGCGATCAGAGCAATTTTCACGTGTCGTCTCCTATTTTTCCAGTTGATCCACGGCGGTAATTACCACGTTGATGGCCTGCAGATAGGCATCCAGGAGCGCGACGGGTTCCACTTCGCGCGCTTTCAGTTGCTGCTCCCGGATGGCCAGCAGCTTGTCGAACGGCAGCGGGTCGAAGCCGAAACGCTCGCTCGCGCGGGCGATGACGTCGCGCTTGGCGGCGGGCCCGTCGGCGCCGTGCAGAATCAGCGCGTGCCGGAACAGCACGCAAAAGGTGGAGAGCGAATCGAGCAGCAGGCGCCGCAGCAGGCCGGAGTCGGAGAGCATGCCGGAAGCCTTCTGGCGCAGGCGCAGCAACTTGGCTCGCAGGTCGTGCTCCACTTGCGCGCGGTAGAAGGTTTCGTCCACCGCCAGGGTGGAGATCACGTCTTTGCCGAAGAGCAACTGGTGTTGCCGCTTCATGTCGCTGAATTCGATGGCGAAGCAATCGGTGGAGGTCAACACTTCATTCTCGGTGAGCAGTAGCGGCGAAGGGCTGCCGAGCTCGCGCCACCAACGGAAGATCGCCTCGCTATCGCCCAATTCGCGAGGGGTGATTTGGCTCAGGACGCAGAGGACGTTGTAATCGGAGTAGCGCGCCTGGTGATCGCCGGCGGCTGCCGAGCCGTAGAGCACCACGGAAACCAGGCGGTCGCCATAGGCCTTCTGGAGCTTGTCCACGAGTTGTTCCACTACTTTGTCCATAGATGGCTCTTACCAGTCGCTCGATGCGCCGCCGCCTCCGGAATCGCCGCCGCCGAAGCCGCCGAAGCCGTCCCCGGAATCGAACCCTCCGAACCCGCCGCTGCCCCGGCCGCCAATACTCGATCGGCCACCCATCAGGTTACCGAGTAGCAGCCACGGAAGCACGCCCCATCCTCCGCCGCCCCCTCCGGACCCGCGCCGGCCGCCGGTATGCGACAACAGCCAGACGAGAGCGACCACCCCCAGAATCATGGGCCAATTCACGTGGTCCGAGACATCCGGCTGGGTACGCCGCTGCGGCAGGTGGGCCTGCAACTGCACGTTCCTGGCTTGCGCGATAGCGTCGCCGATGCTCTGTGCGGCGGCCATCATGGCATCGCCGACATCGTTTTGGCGCAGGGCCGGCCGCATTTCGCGCAGGATATCGCCGGAGAGCCCGTCGGGCAGAATAGGCTCCAGGCCGTAGCCCACTTCCAGACGGCTGCGATGGTCGCCGATGGAGAGCAGCAGCATGATGCCGTCGTTCTTCCCATTTTCGCCGACTCCCCAGGCACGAAAAATGGTGTTGGCGACATCTTCAATGGGCTCGCCTTGGAGCGAGGGAATGGTGACCAGGGCCATTTGCGCACCGGTGGCCTGCTGGACGCTGGTGGCGTAGGCTTCGAGCTGGCTTTTGCTGGCGGCGTCGATGACGTTAGCAAAGTCGCTGACGTAGCCCTCGGGCTTGGGGTAGCGCGCTTTCCAGTCGACCGCCCAGCCGCCGGAGGCGCCCAGCGCGAGCACGACGCCTAGCCGCAACCACTTCATCATGTTGAACTTTCAGTTTACTATGAGCGGCGCCCTGGGGTGCTTATTAACCGATCTGGGGAAGGTCCATCACCGGCGAACGCTCCCTAACGGGGTGCCCTCTGGGCCCGTTAGGGTAATGCCGCATACTTTGCCCAAACGTGGAATTTTGCATTTGTTGTGGGGCAGTTAACCGGCCAACGGGCGGAGTCTCGCGCACATAAAGCGGCAGTTGCAGTATTTTTTCCCAGCTGAGATTTCTCAGACGGA
>Ga0182030_10018612_pt1 | contig 13309 bp, 15 predicted proteins | sample 812S3MmetaG_FD_121299 | JGI IMG/M metagenome (GOLD analysis project Ga0182030, IMG submission 121299) | Permafrost microbial communities from Stordalen Mire, Sweden - 812S3M metaG (Illumina Assembly) | ecosystem: Environmental > Terrestrial > Soil > Wetlands > Permafrost | place: Sweden... | reverse complement strand
CCGATAGGTTCCAAATGCAATGTACTTGGCTTGTGCAATTTCGTCCATGCGCGCCCTCGCTGACTCTGCATACATACGGTGCCCCCGGCAGGATTCGAACCTGCGCACACGGTTTAGGAAACCGATGCTCTATCCCCTGAGCTACGGGAGCAAATAAGGGTTTTTGGCTTTCCTAAGGCCAACCCACCGAAGTTTGCCCCGGTGGTGCCCTGCTTGTGAAACAATGGTATCGGTTGCTGTCAACCTTGTCTCACTGTGGACGAGTGTACCTCGGAAACAGCGAGACATACTTTCAACCGCTTAGTCAAGGTGACTAAGTAGAAAGGAGCCTCGTGGCAACAACCCCCAACCAGTGGCTCTCCGTCTCCGCCGTGTGCGCCGATCTCGGCGTCAGCCGTGGGACGCTCAACGCTTGGCGCCGTGACGGGCGTTTTCCTTCGGGCAAGCGCCTCCCCAACAACTCGGTTCGCTTCGCCGCGTCTGACGTGGCCGCGTTCCTCGACTCACTGGTTCCCGCGTGAGCCCTCGGCGCCAAGCCGAGGTGTCTGTGAGGTCTCTTCAGACCCGCCACGACGGACGCCCAAAACTCCATCTCGTTCGCTGGACTATCGACAAGACTGAATACGCCAAGGGGTTCACTCACTGGAGCAAGGCTGACGAATACCGCGCGAAACTCGTAACCGCAAGTGGGGATGTAAGAGAGCGATGGGACCGTGTCACAGGGGAGCCGGTCTCTTGGGGTGCCCGAGATCAAGTGTCCGTAGCGCAGTTTTGTCTTGACTACGTGGCCCGTGAATCCCCCACATACGAACCAAGTTCCGCGATGACACTTGTTGAGACTCTGGCCAACCTCGTCGTTGCGGCCAGGCGCGAGCGCGCACCTGCTTTCAATCCGGAGTGGCGTCCATTTGTTCGACTTTGGTTACGACAAGCCAAAATCAAAGACGACGAAGACGACCAGAAGAAGTTCGACTCAATGACATCTTGGGTATCCAAGTGGTCGATGCAACTCGACGAAATCGACAAGTACACTTTGCTTCGCATCGATGAACGCTTACGAGTCGGCGTCGATGGTTCACTGTTAGGTCGCCGCACTCAATCACGTCGCGTTGCACAAGCGAAACGGTGCCTGACTCGCGCAGTCGCCGAAGGCCTAATTCTCGATCTTCCGTGGCCGGAGGCCGACGCGGGTCGAGCAGCACGCAAAGCAAACACTGAGCCTAAAAGAGAAGACGCAGTCCCCGCTCCGGAAGAGGTCCCAGCGATCTTGGACGCAATAATTTCTCATCAACCCGCGACCCACATGTATCGGGCGATGACTGCCATTGGTTTTTATGCTGGCCTTCGCCCCGGCGAGATAGTGGCCCTAACTCGTGAAAACTTGACATTACCCAATAAGGGATGGGGTCAAATAAGCGTGACGAAAGCATGGGTGGGAGTCCATCGAGACGGTGATGATCCCATCGGGCAGACCAAGACCACTGAGCATCGTGAAGTACCAATTCCTCCTGCCCTGGTAAGCGAACTGCAATCCTGGCTCGATCATTCGGAGATCGCCGAAGGGCCACTCTTTCGAACGCGCAATGACAATCGACCGACTCAGAGCAACTGGCGACGCGTGTTGTTTCGCGCCACCGAAACTGCCGGCATGACGCCCGTGAATCCGTACGGACTTCGCCACGCTTGCGCAAGCTACCTCAGCGCCGCGGGCGTACCCATCGCTGAGGCCGCGGCTCGTCTTGGGCATTCGCCCGAGACGATGCTGCGCTACTACGTAAATCGCATTGCTGGCCACGAGGCGCTCAGCAACATGCAGTTGGAGCGGTTCTACTCGATAACGAACAACGAATAATTGCCCTTTGAATTCAGCGCAGACATAGATGACGCACCCCGAGTCATTCGGGGTTCTCACGCTTTATGGTTTCGGCGAGCCAGTTGGGCACTGGTCTTGACACGAGCCCGTCCAAGTCTGGAGAGTTACGATTCGACATGACCTACGACCCGATGGGATCGACAGTCAAGTTTTCGCGGGCTTGCGAACACTTGAACGCCATAGAACAAATTGTCAGGGAGTGGAGTGACGTTACTACCTACGAATACGTATCTGAGCCGGACCCTGAGAGGTCAAGCATGGTCGATTGTGTTCGGTATGTTGCGAAAATAGGTGGACCGCCACTCCCCGAACTCTCCTCCTTGCTTGGGGACTGTCTCCACAATTTTCGTGGAGTCCTCGACCACATGATTTGGTTCGCTTCTGTAGTACAGAGTGGCGACCCTCCACCTGGTCCAAAGAGAATCGCCTTCCCCGCCTGGGATGATGAGACCACCTACAAGGCCCGAGGACTTCACGCCGTATCTCCCAAAGTGAGGGAATTCGTCGAGACGTTGCAGCCATACCACGCTGGGAAGGAGGCCAGGAAACATCCACTGTGGGTTCTCTGCGAGTTGAACAACATTGACAAACACCGAGAATTGCACGCTGTCCAACACGTCGCCTTGGCTCCCGTCATGAATGTTGCGAGTTCCATTTCCGGCCCATGGTTTGAGGTCATGGAGGACGGTCCGGTTCAGGACGGCACAGTACTTGCTCGCCTCTTCACCCCCCTCGCATTCCGCCCATTCGATGTGACAGTGAATCTCCGAGTCACACATGGCGTATCTATCATGAAGACCGAATCGACCCCAAGCCTTCACCTCGGGCAGACGCTGATTGCCATCCGCGAAGCAGTACACGACGTGGCCAAGGGAATCACGGCTCTTCTATAGCCCTGTCGCTTCACGCGACCATTTTTGCGCTGAAGCCAATCAGAGGGCACTATGTGTGAATGCCACATGACGCCAATTCCTTCCCACCTGGCGTTGCCGACAAACTGAAGTACTACGTTTATCGCCTCATTGATCCCCGTAGTGGTACCACCTTTTACGTGGGCAAGGGCCAGGGAAACCGAGTCTTCGCTCACATCCACGAGCAAGTAGGTGACGACGACCCGAGTCTCAAACTTCAACGCATTCGAGACATCCACCTATCGGGTTTTGAAGTGGCTCACGTAATACATAGGCATGGCATGGACGAGAAGACGGCTTTGCAAGTTGAAGGTGCAGTGATGGACGCTTATCCCGGACTCACCAACGTCGCCGGTGGGACTGGCAATTCCGACTTCGGAGCACAACACGCCCAAGAAATCATCCAGCGCTATTCCGCACCAGTCGCTGAGTTCCTTCACCGAGCGCTACTTATTAGCGTCAATCGCTCAGCCGCTGACACGACTCTTTACGAGGCCACGCGCTACGCGTGGAAGATCGACCCAAAGAAGGCGAAGCAGGCCGAAGTCATCTTGCCAACGCGAGAAGGTCTGATCGTAGGGGCCTTTGTCGCCACTGAGTGGCTCGAGGCAACGCTCGAGAACTTCCCTGGCCGAGAACTTTCACCGGGCCGATACGGATTCATCGGCTCCGAAGCGCCTAAGACAATGAGATCTTTCTACATCGGAAAGCGCGTGCCCGATGAGATGCGCAAGCCCGGTTCTGCAAATCCGATTCGCTACACATGGAAGTAGTTAGTCACGGCTTTATCTGAGAGAATGTGATAGTGAGCAATCAGCGCAAACCTGTACTGACGAAAACGGCCTGACGATGGCCAAGAATTCGTCGCTGGGTCTTCGCAACAGGTCTCCGAAGGACGAGTTTTACACGCAGATTGCGGACATCGAGGCGGAGTTGCGTCACTACAGGGACCAATTGCGCGACAAGATCGTCTTGTGTAACTGCGATGACCCTTACGAGAGCAACTTCTTCAAGTACTTCGCCATGAATTTCAATCATCTGGGACTGAAAAAACTCATAGCTACTTGCTACGACGGTTCACCAATAGCGGGCGAGCAGCTCTCCCTCCTCGACCTCCCTGGCGTGCCCCCGGGTTCAGAGCGGCTGGCCTACAAGGTGGAGATCACCGAGGTGCCCGACGCCAATCACGACGGCGCTATTGACCTGCTTGATGTTGAGAGCCTGATTAGGAACAACGGAAATGTGTTAACGCTCCTCGACGGTGACGGAGATTTCCGATCGCCTGAGTGCATCGCGCTACTCGAAGAGAGCGATGTCGTTGTCACCAACCCACCGTTCTCACTCTTCAGGGAATACGTCGCTCAACTTATAGCCCACGACAAACTCTTCATCATCGTTGGGAGTAAGAATGCCATCACCTACACGGACATTTTCGCTTTCATTATGGAGAACAAAATGTGGCTCGGGCATGGGTTCCCTAACGGGAACGCGTTCTTTCGCGTTCCCGAATCGTACAGAGACACCTTCGTCGATGGTGTCTTCAACGAGGAGACTGGGCTCGTCAAGTTTCGTAACGTCGGATGGTTCACCAACTTCGATACCCCGAAAAGACACGAGGTCATTACTCTCTACAAGCACTACTCGCCCGACGATTACCCCACCTACACCAACTACCCCGCGATTGAGGTATCGAAGGTCGCTGAGATTCCGATCGACTACGACGGTGAGATGGGGGTCCCCATAACCTTCTTGGACCGGTACAACCCCGAGCAATTTACGATCATCGGCCAGAGCATCTCGTTGGCTGAACCGATGTCAAAGTACGCTCGCAAGGAGGATTACATGACTTCCGAGGGTCGGTTCGTTGGAGGAACCGGAAAGTTCTTCACCCCGCGGGGCAACAACAAGCACCAAGGTGTGTACCAGCGCGTGGTCATCAAACGCATAGGAGCGGCGTCATGAACATTGACCTCCACGAGATCACGGTTCGTGAAGTGGTGAACGGCTATGTCGATAGTGACGAAGAGGGCGTGGTCGCTTACGGCGGCAAACTCGACGTTCGACCGAAATACCAGCGTGAATTCATCTATGACGCGAAAAAACGCGACGCGGTGTTGGACACGATGCGCAAGGACTTTCCACTTAACGTGATGTACTGGGTCGTCAACGACGAAGGTAACTACGAAGTCCTGGACGGTCAGCAGCGCACTGTCAGTTTTTGTCAGTACGTCAACGGCGACTTCTCCATCGACATCGATGGACACCCGATGGCCTTCCACAATCTGACGCAGGTCGCCAAAGACCAACTACTCGACTACAAGTTGATGATCTACTTCTGCGAGGGAGACGACAAGGAAAAGCTCGACTGGTTCAAGATCATCAACATCGCCGGAGCGAAACTCACGGATCAGGAACTTCGCAACGCCGTCTACACGGGTCCTTGGCTGACGAGTGCCAAATCATTCTTCAGCAAGACCGGCTGTGCGGCGTACGGACTTGCCAAGGACTACGTCACTGGCATCCCGATTCGTCAAGAGATCCTGGAGACAGCCATCAAGTGGAAGTCGAAGGGGAACATCGACGCCTACATGTCGGACCATCAGCACGACCCCAACGCCAATGAGTTGTGGACGTACTTCCAGGCGGTCATCGCGTGGGTGGAGTTGACATTCCCGAAGAAACGCAAGGAGATGAAGGGCCTGGACTGGGGATCACTCTACGACCAGTTTCACACCAAGGTGTTTGACACCACGAAGCTCGAGCAAGAAATCTCGGCATTGATCATGGACGACGACGTGACGACCAAGAAGGGTGCGTACACCTACGTACTGACCCGCGAAGAAAAGTACCTCAGCATACGTGCGTTCACACCGGCTCAGAAGAGTGGCGCCTACGAAAGACAACAGGGCATCTGTCCTGTGTGTGGCAAGCACTTCGAACTCTCGGAGATGGAGGCCGACCACACAACGCCCTGGTCGAAGGGCGGCAAGACGAGCACCGACAACTGCCAAATGCTGTGCCTCGAGGACAACCGTCGCAAGGGCGCGGTCTAATCGTTCCAGCAACACGGGAAGGTTGCAGTGGATAGCGAGAACGGCGAGGGTCTTTCGCCAGAGATCTACGAGGAACTAAGAGCGTGAGCCGAATTACCAGCCACGAGGTCCACAGCAACTCCCGGTTGGATCGATTCTTCGGCCACTCCCATAACGATCCGTCGGAGATCGCAACAACATTTTGACTAATCCACCGCGAGTAGGTTCAATGTCACGGAGCCTTGCAATAATCGAACAAGTGTTCGTGACCAAGAAAGTTGGCGACAGTGTCGGATGAACCGCTCGTTACAGAAGCCAAAAAACCTTGGTTTGCAGACAGGGATGTTCTCGTACTTATGTATCGAATCAACCGGCGACCAATCGCTCAGGGAAACTTCTTCGCTGAGCAACCCGAAGACTTCTTAGATCATTTGGTGGAATGTCTCTTGTTCGGCGAAGAGATTGTGACGACGGGAAGAGGTAATTCAAGGACGTGGATTCTTGGAAACTCTGACTTCAGCACGTTCACCCAATCACTCGCAGGATGGATCGGGTTTGGCACAGAGGAGTCTGAGTTACGCGACGACTACGACGAATCGACGAAGTCGTGGCGCACGGGCGAAGTTACCATCGAACGACGTGCGACTGCTCCCTTCGTGGTCTCGGGAGTCACACAATTGCTCTTTATTGCCCAACATCCCGATTTCTCGGAGAATGTACCTCGGCACGTTATTGAACGACTCTTAGAAGCCGGAGAACAACGGCGCGAACATCCGACGACAATTTGGGGAGTTGAACCCGTATTGGATCGAGGTGGCTTCCAACAGTGGTTAGATGAGACGAATGTTTTAGAAAAGATCACCTTCGAAGTAAGGCTTCCGAATCCCGACGGAGAGGAACTTTTTGAGGAAGTACTCGACCATTTAAACAAGATGCAGGCCGGTTCATTCAAGCACACGTTGAAACCGCGTAATCCGGAGGTCGGGCTTTCAAAGGACTTCACTCAGGACTCGATCTCGAAGCAACTAATGGCGATGGTACAGAGGACGTACGCGCAAATCGTTGCAAAGGGGACTGGAGTATCTGGAAGCATCCGAACTTACAATCAAAATCGGAAGGTCAAACGTGAACGTGTCCACCTTCCTGAAGGCCACGAGGCTGCGACCCAGGCATTGGTGGAATTCGGAATTTCCAAGACGTTAGAGGACGACGATGATGAGTAGCCTTCGTCGCCAGGTCGGATTCTTCGGTTCAATTGGCTCAACTGAACTCGGAAGATTGCTTTGGCCGGAAGGCGTCGTAGCACTTGTCGTTGGCGGAGGAGGAGCTGCGTGTCTTGTAGCCTTCGATACCCTCCACAGCCGGATCGGAGTCGTAGGAGACGGTTTGGCGTTAGTGGGTCTCCTATTAGGAATCGTATTCGCCGCATTCTCGTTGCTTATTGCATTTTTCTCAGACGACTACATTCGCGCCCTCAACCTTGCTCAGGGCGGAATCGTCGTATTCATGCAACCCTACATAACGGCAATAGGCCTGCAGATCTTTGCGATCTTTGTAGGAATCACCTATCGAGCGAGCGCCACAAAACTTCCCAGCGGTGTAGAGCACGTTCTCTTTGGCCTATGGCTTTTCTTGTTTGTTTACGTCCTCGTCGACATCCTTGCGCTTGCTCGCAACATGGCGTTTCATGGACTCTTACGTGCGCGTCAAGTGCTCCACGAAGAACTCGACGAAAACGGCAATCCAAAGATTCGGAACATTGAGAGCAAGACCAGCGATCAGGGCTAACGACAGAACTCAGCAGAGCCAACTCAGTGATTGGCATTACGAGGTGAGCGTCAGATTCGTAGTCCTGCGTAAACCACGAAAGGGAGTTGTTCATCAGTCAAGTTGAAGAACTGGACTGATGATGCTTGTCCGCCATCGCTATGAAGAGCACGCCCTGGTGCAGCCGATAGAAGTTGCCCAGGCGTGAACGCACCTACGCCGAGGATCGCTTCAGCCTGGTGCCGATCCCCACACTTCAACGCGAAACGCTGATTAGTGAGCGCTCTGGTCCCAACATCTACGGAGTCATTCGTAGGTCGCTGAGTGACTAACAAAGCAGTGCAGCCCACTGCTCTGCCGAGACTTAGGTAGCGACGCAAAAGCGCGTTGATGTGCGTGCGCTGCTTTGCGTCACCAGCTGCTCCAAGTTCGGCCCACTCGTCAATCACCAACACAATCCACGGATTTGTGCTTGTTGGTTGAAGCGTCGCTGTTTGCGTGGTGGCCAGATACTCGGCTCGTCGTTGCACTTCCGTGAGTAATTCGTTGAGTAATGTCACCGTCGGCTCAACTTCGTTGCCCAGTACCAGACGGCTAAAACGGCGACGCCACATTGACAATTCGGCGTGCTTCGGGTCTATGCCGACGAGACAGACATTCCGCGACGCGGCGAGTCCCGCGAGAATGACTCGCATCGCTACTGACTTTCCCGACCCGGGATTTCCACCAATCAAAACAGACTGGCCGTAGAACGAAGTTGCAACTTCGTCGCCGTTGTCATCGAGACCGATGGGTATCGCTCGTAGTGGGTCTAAGGGAAGTCCCACCGGATTGTGTTCCGGCTCGTACGGGACGCTCCCGATACTGAGTTGTTGATCCAGTAGGACCGTAACGCGGTGCGCGAACTCCGGATCCGCCAACACTCGCACGCGAGCGATCCCGAACGCAACAGCCAACTGGTCCGACATCATTTCGACACGTGTCGCTGAGTTCGGTGGCCTTAGTTGTAACTGAACGGCGTGACCGAGCGCGGTCTTGCTAATGGCGGTTATGCGTGTTCCGTGAAGGCCAACCTGGTCCGCCACCATCGGCCAACTGATGACCAGGGGAAGGCTCTGCATCAGCCAGCGTCTGAGACTCATCTGACGGCCCTGGCGTCAACGTTGAGACGATCGCAACTCTCGCCTAAAAAGTCGGATAATTGGCGGACGGGCAGTTCGGTGAGGTCGAGATAGTGTCGCTTCCTCACTTCGTCGCAGAAATACTCTCGGCGCGAAAGGACACGGCGACCCGGTTGTTGTTCACGTAGGGTGCAGCGACGAGGCCCACCAACGAGACCGCGGACAATGGGCCAAGTTCCTTCGGCACATTCGCCGACGGGACTTTCACTCGGATCTCTTCCGCTCCCTCCGTCGTAAGTACGAAGAGCGACACGCGCACGAGCGGTCGGCCTGTGTCGTCAATTTCCGTGGCTTCTTGGCGAACTCCATCGACGTATTTATTTATCGACACGGGCGTTACACCTGTCGCCATCACTTTGAGGCCTGACACATCTACTGGGATACTTCGCATTGACTCATCTCCTGATTCAGCACAGACGAGCACCTTGCTCGCCAGTTGCTTGTTACCGTCCTCGCCGGTCCGTCCTACGCAAGGAGGCGGTCTTTCGGCGTCCATCGTCGCGGATACTCCTAATTCAAGGCAGCAGAACTGAGACAAATGCGAGAATGCCGCTCAGAGCAGCGAAGCCAATTGCGAGGTACGCAATGCGGCCCGGGAGTACGGATTTGAGTGCGTCCCTGACCAACTCTTGGGTGTAACGGCGAAGTTGTTGAGGGTTCGGGTCGATTCCGCCAACCGTCCACTCAACGTGCTCACGATCTTCGAGTACGTTGACAGCCTCATTGATTCCTAATTGAACATCGTGACGAAAACGCCCATACGCCCAGCAAGTAAAAATCGCCGCGAAGACGATGCAAGCGTCTGACGCTAACTGGAGACCGTGACTCACGATTACCTACCTAACGGCGTTGTGGCGGCAGTTGCAATCCTCCGGCCAACCTTTTGCGTAGGTCGTTTCCGATGGTCTCTCTTATGTCAGGCGTCACGAGTTTGGCAATCGCCGATTTAGAGACTCCCAGGCTCTCGGCAACCGTTGCCAGAGACTCGCCGGGCCACTGCACGGCCTCTGCGATCGCCCTGCGCCTCGAATCCGCGAGAGCATTGATGACGGCCTGCAATGCAGCGATGAGATCGCCAAGCAGTTTGGCCCGTTTCACGGGCTCCCTGGTCTGATGAATCTTGGAAATCGCGGCATTGAGCTGTCTTTCCACATTTTGAGGTAATGCCATAGTGTTCTCCTTCGTGTACCGTTGGGACCAATCGTAGCAGTCTTTGCCGTAATCGTGTCTCACTTAGTATAGATCGTACACGGGGAGTACACTCCAGTCAAGGTGCCAGGCGGGAATCTAACCCGGTGGCGATTTGGACTGTTGCATTACCTTCTGGGAGTACTCGCCCGCCGGGCGAGCGATGTAACCCATGTCGGCCAGTGCATCAAGCGCCGTTTCAACTCTCTCGGCAAGCGGCTTGTCGGCCTCTTCGAGCGCATTGAGTATCGCGGGGAGGTGCCCGGTACTCACCAACTTGTACCAAGACACGGCCTCCACCTCAATCACCGGCACACCCACGGCCTTACGGTCCTCGATGATCTCGTCATCTGTGCGCGTATCCTCGGCAAAACCCAGCGCAACCTCCAACCCGTGACTTACTCGGTAATAGCGAAGTCCGCGCGAACTCTTTTCGTACTCGAACCACGCCTTAGCCTCGGGACCCTTTCCACCATCTGCCATAGCAATCCCCAATACCTCAAACATCGGGAACGTGCGGTGCTCCGACTCATCGACCATCGTCTCGCTGGTCTTCAGGTCCGCACGCATTAGCTCGTACGTCCCGCTGATGGCGCTCATTTCTTGCACGCGTGCGAGATTTTCAGCCCGGGACGCGAGGACTTTTTCGTAGAAGTCCAACCCCTTGCTTGCTCCCTGGTCTTTCAGCATGTACTCATCAAGTTCGCCGTTCACTTCTTCATCGGTCTCCGTACCAAAGGCCGGACGCCAATCGAAGGCGTAACGCTCATCAGCGTCCGGTAGGTCACTATCACCGATCAGAGCAAGCCACTTTGTGCGGAACCAGTCCACGAACTCACGTTCCTCTGTTGCACACCACGTCTCTGGTTTTGAGCCTGTTTTGGCCCATTGGCCGCCCTCACCCTTGGCAACAGGTGAGACACCCTGAAAAAACGCCATGTGTAGATGTGGGTGAAACCCGTGTTTACGGCTCCATGTGAACTCCACAACCGACACGAACCCCAACCCGTAGAGCTTGGCGTACTTGCGATACCTCTGCGTGCCGGTTATCAGGTGCATTGCCTCACGAATGACCGAAAGAGACTGCTCCAAAGTGTGGCGCTGATAATGGCGTACGGTGAGCGTTGCGAAGTACACGCCTATCTTTTGAGACCTCGCGGACTTGATCATCGCATGGAGAAGCTGTCGTCGTTCTTCACGTGATTGCTTGCCACAGTGTGCACACACCAGTGCACGCCCGCACGTCTCTACGTTCGAGGTGCCCGCCTTGTTGTTACCGTCAATAGTCAAAATGGCAAAGGGTCCCTTTGCTACCCGGCCACAACGACGCAAGCGTTGGATCTCGGGCGCGATCCCGTAATACGCCTCAAACCATTCACCGTTCTTCTTTCGCCGCGCGGGCACGTCCTCATAGGGATAGCGCAACTCTTGGGCAGCAGATCGCAGCAAAATACTGGTCTCGCGTCTCCCGCGAGGAGTCGGTAGTACAACCGTGTCCACCTGAGCGGCGGCAATGTTTGCGGTATTACCGAGGCCACCGCCTGCGGCGGTGGCGGACACGCCGCTCCCGACCGTCTGGTCCCTTGACGCCTCCGCTCCCGCCTTCGGCTTCGCTCGGCGTCTGGGACCACGGACGGGACCCGGCGCGTCCACAACTGTGAGGCTGGTTGGCTGCAAAGTCACCATTGGCGGTTGCTCCTAAGACGAGGAACCCGCCACCATTCGCGCCATCAAGGAAAGCCAAAACGGCAATGAAGAATCTGTCTGTACCAGCCGTCAAACAACGCGTTGATTTAGGACCAACTTCGCCAAAATTCTCAGGCCATGCCGGAAATCAAAGATCAGCATTCGCCATTTCTTCAAGAGATGATGCAACGTTCGGTGCGAGGAATCGACTTTCAGCGAACTCGCTTCCCCAATAAACCTGTACGACAACGAAGTTCGTGTCGTTCCACTCGATGAAAGCGTTGGGTCCGCCGTACGTTCTAAGCAGGCGGGCGCCAACAACGTTCCACTCGTTGGTTGCGCTGCTCCGTTCGCCCAGAGTGGTGAACTCTAAGCAATTCAAAAGGACGTAATCAAAGACGGAAGGCTGATAGCAGATGGGATCTTCATCCGCGCTCTCAGCCAACTCAATCCAAAACTCCCGTAGGGAGTCTTCTAAGTCATCGTCAAACGACTCGTGATTCGCTACTAACTCTTCAAGTGCTAAGACTTCTTGCACGATTGAGTGGCAATACTCTTCTGCCAACTCGCTGCTTTTAGTGTCTGGTTTGCTCATCTTCGGCATGCCTCTTTCCTGTCATTGCTCAACCACGGTGGCTGGCCACATTGACAGTGCCGACCAACGAGATCTACGCATACGCGACTAAATGAGAGTCAGCAATGCCAACCCGCTTCTCTTCGCCCGTTGAATTACCGACACCGGCAGGGATTATTAGCGAAAACGACGACTCGTGTAATGGTGACTCTTCATTAGCCACGCGACCATTTTCTTTGGCACGATCCAGAAGAGCCCCCACGTAATGAGCGACGCGTAGCGCATGAAATCGTGCGGAGTGACGAAGGGATGAATCCGATCAACGTATAGAACTCCAAGACCCACGAAGAAAAGCAACAAGCTCCGGCTTTTCAGATACACGATGTAGCGATCCTCTGTGAAATGCGCGTGTTCAGATCCGTTCGTTGATGAATAGTCTGTTCGCGGAGCATAGCCAGAGTTTGGCGATGGTGTCGAAGAAGAATGGTCTTTCGTGTCGTGTTCGAGCCAAGCATCGTAGGCACGACGATGGCTGATCAGTGCGTCGCGTGCTCTGGTCGCCGCCGCAAACCAAGCGGGGTTTGCAAGTCCATCCGAGTTGTCCGGGTGAGTGACCTTGGAGATTTTGCGATAAGCCTCTTTGATCTGAGTTGATGAGGCGCTCTTATTGACGCCAAGAATTCCGTAATAGTCAAGATGGTCGAATTCGCCCATGCTCCCCTTCCAAACATCACTGCTCGCCTTGATTCTCCACCAAGGGAGTGACACTAAAACTCCGCGACCAAAGAAGAGTTGGAACCGTGCTCATTTGTAACCGTACATGGCCTTTTCGTTTTGCCCTGTCCTTGCCCCGTTAACAGGATTGTCCCACTGTGATCCACTGTTACTCACTGTGTTCAATTCAACCAGGAATCATGCGGAAATAAGTCAAAAATACCTAATCAGCGTAGATAATTGCGGGATACGCCTACGTCTTAGGAAACCATTGCTCTATCCCCTGAGCTACGGGAGCTTGATTGGTCTAACAACAAAGTTTTAAATTGCCTGACTCCCCGCGCAACGTCGTAACAACCTTTTGGAATCACTACACGGCAGTT
>Ga0182030_10018611_pt1 | contig 13310 bp, 10 predicted proteins | sample 812S3MmetaG_FD_121299 | JGI IMG/M metagenome (GOLD analysis project Ga0182030, IMG submission 121299) | Permafrost microbial communities from Stordalen Mire, Sweden - 812S3M metaG (Illumina Assembly) | ecosystem: Environmental > Terrestrial > Soil > Wetlands > Permafrost | place: Sweden... | reverse complement strand
GACTTCATCCATTCAGACGTCAGTCCACAGGCAAACCCCGCACTGTTCGTGCGGGGTTTGCTTCATTCAGGGTTACGTCGTGCCGATCGTCTCGTGGTGCGCTCGGGGTTGACGACCTCGGGTCGCGCGGCGGCGAACTTGGCGGCGCCCGGCGAGCGGTGCGGCGGCCGTAGTGGCTCAACTACGCCGGCGCGAAGGTGGCGACGGGTGCCCGACCACGGAGCGAGCGGCGCCGTGAAGTGGTCGGCGATGAAGTAGGCGGAGTGCTCGTAGTTGATGCGCCAGCCCTTGAAGTGCGGCCAGGCCTCTTCGGCCGTGCGCTCCATCGGGAATCCGTAGTCGGCGAGACGTTGGACCGCGCTCTCGAATTCGGCGAACTCGAGCGTGATGGCACCGTCGGGGTCCGGATCGGTTTCGACCTCCTGGCCCAGTGAGGCCGCGATCCGATTGAACATGGTGAAGCCCATGCGCAGGCACAGTCGAGTGGAACTCGGTGCCGTGCTGGGCGACAGCGCCAACTGCATGGCCCCGGCGTCCAGCACCGCGAGGAGGCCGATGATCCAGTTCAGCCACGGCTCGGGTGAGCGAAAGAGCAGCAGTACGGGGTAGGTGGTGTGACTCTCGGTGACCTCGGCCGCCCACTGCTCCCAGTCGGCGTAGAGCTGTCCCAGCGCGTCGGTGATGCCCACGAGCTGATGGCGCGAGAGCAACTCGGGGCCCCACGCCGGCGCGCCGGCGCGGCTTTCGAGCATCGTCACGAGTGCCTCTCGACGACTGAAGGCGCTGTAGAGCGATGGAAGGTAGGCGATCTGGAGTGCGACGATCACCACCCAGGTGGCCCCCGCCGCGATGTCGATCCCGACGTTCGCGATACCGCCCGCGTGAATCGATCCCACCGTGAACAGCGACGTCAACGCCTGGGTGCAGGCGAGCCCGAAGGAGTGGGTCGTCGGCATCAACATGAGCGCGAAACCCATGACGAGTGAGAATGCCCAGAACAAGAGCTGCGCGATCAGTGCGACCGGCGCCGTCGGGGCCAGGATCTGGTCCTTGCCCTCGTAGGTTCGTGCGATGCGCGAGAAGTTGAGGAACGTCGCGTGCACGGCCTTGTTGACGATCACCGTGAGCTTTTCGAGACCCTCCGGCTGACGCGGCAGCACCAAGATGAAGAGCACCGAGATGACCGTCACGAGCACAATCAAAATCCCCGCGATGTACTCGACTACGAACACGGCACATCCTTAGAGAGTCGGCACGCGGCGCCGTGGCGACGTGTGAAGTACTGCACGCGACCTCCCCTGGCTCGCCAGGTCAACGGTGACCTTGGGTGAACCTTCAACAGTACGCGCACGCCGTGAGCGCGGTGGCGCCTTAGTGTTGACGGATGAATGACTTGGCCGTCACCCTCGCGGGGCGCTTCGTGACGCTGACCCCACTCACGCTCGACGACGTCGCCGGACTGGTGCGCGCGGCCTCTGGTGATCGCGCGACGTTCAAGTGGTCGCTCATCCCGGACAATCTCGAAGGGATGGAGAGCGTCGTTGGGAGGTTGCTCGCCGATCAGGATGGTCGGACCGCTGTGCCGTTCGTGACGCGACGTGCCGACACGGGCGAGATCATCGGCATGACGAGGTTTCTCCTACTGCGCTGGTGGCTGGAGCGACCGTTTCCCGACGCGGCGGAGATCGGTGGGACATTCTTGGCGGCCCCGTGGCAGCGAACGCCGTGCAACACCGAGGCGAAATTCCTGATGATGGGCCACGCCTTCGATGAGTGGGGTGTGCAGCGACTCGACCTCAAATCCGACGCACGCAATGAGCGATCGCGCCGGGCCATCGAGCGCATCGGCGCTCAGTTCGAAGGAGTGCTGCGCAGCTGGCAGCCTTCCCAGGTTGACGGCGAGGAGGAGCGTACGCGCGACACCGCGATGTACTCGGTCCTGCCCTCAGAGTGGCCCGCTATCAAGGCTCGACTACTGGAACGACTCGCGACTACGTAGCGCCGGTCGCGCGAGTGAGCGAGACCGGTTCGCGTCGTGGCTTGGCGAGACGCAGGTGCAGCGCGATGGCGCCGCTCGCGAGCGCCGCGTAGAAGCACCACAGTGAGGCGAAGCCATTCGCGCAGAGTCGCGCGAGGACGATCACCGCCACTAGGTTGACGACGCCAAACCACACGACGTTACGCATTCCTGAAGCGAGCATCGATCCACACGTCGCGGCGATGTAGAGGCCGATGATGATGACGCCGTGTTGGAGACCGATCGTGTACGCCACGTGATACGAACCGAGCTTCGCCGAGGGATGCCCGCGCAGCATCGTCTCGAGGAGCAGCGCCGAGACCGCGATCCCCATGACGAGAAATGGCGCGATGACCTTTCTTCGCTCCCTCGGTACGAGGAGAAAGACCATGGTCGGCACCAGCGTCGGCAAGACAACGAACGCGAAGAGCAGGTAGATCCACATGGCCACGACGCCGACGCCGTGGGGCACGTGGCCCTGCAGCTGCCACCACACGAAGGTCTCGTCGACTTGATGCAGCCCGAGGAGGATCGGGAACGGCGCGATGAGCCGATATTCGGGCCGGGCGCGCAGGTGCAGGCAGGCGTCCACGCCAATGGCGGTGACGACGAGACCGCCGATGAGGTCGCCCTCAGGTGAGAAGCACATGGTCGCTCACGGTTGCTGACATGACCAATCCACTGATTCGGGGCACCCCGAAGTGACGCATAGGGCACCCTAACCTTGATGTCTCTTGAGCGATGCGGAATCTTCCCACGCGATGACCGGTGTCGAGTGCCGACGACCAGGTCCATCGTCAACGCTGTTCGATCAAGTCCATGTAGTCATCGTTCCAAAGGTCGAAGTACTCCTCGGGCAACAAAACGGCGTGCGTCGGCTCGAGCGTCTCGACGAAACCTCGTTCGTGGCTCACCGCGACAATCGTGCCCTTCCACTTGTGCATCATCTCGCCCAATGCCACGACACTGGCTGGGTCGAGGTTGTTCGTGGGTTCGTCCAGGAGCAGCAGGTTTGCGTCACTCGACGCCAGGATCGCCAGCGCCAACTTCGCGCGTTCGCCACCGGACAGCGTGCCCGGCATTTGGTGTGCGGCCGAGCCCTTCAGACCGAACGCGCCGAGCAGTGATCGACGCTGCACCTCGGTCACGACCGTGGCGTTTTCGAGGTTGCCGAGGACGGTCTTGTCGAAGTCCAGTTGTTCGTTCTCCTGGGCGAAGTAGCCCACCGTCACGTTCGCGCCGAACTTCACCAGTCCCTGCTGCACTTTCTGGGTGCCCGCGAGGCAACGCAGCATCGACGACTTGCCCGCACCGTTGCGCCCGACGATCACGATTCGATCGCCACGACGCGTGATGAAGTTGACGTCACGCAGGACCTTGAGTGCGCCGTAACTTACGGCGACGTGCTCGACGGTCATCGGCACATCGCCGCTGCGAGGAGGAATCGGAAGTTTGAAGGTGACCTTGCGTTCCTTCTTGGTCACTTCCACGCGATTGTCCTGGAGCTTCTCGACCTTGCGGTCGAGCACCTTCGCGAGACGCGCACGCTTCTCGGTCTGACCACGCATCGAGTCGGCCAGTTTGGAGAACCGGTCGATCTGCTCGTCCTGATGGGCCGCGAGCTTCTCCTCGCTCAGGCGACGTTCCTCCTCGAGTTTCAAGAACTTGGAGTAGTTGCCCTTGTACTCACGCAACTGGCCTTCTCGCAGCGCGAGGACGCGGTCAATCGACTTATCGAGGAGGGGCAGGTCGTGACTGATGACGAGCACGGTGCCGCGAAAGCGGTCGAGCTCTTCGAAGAGCCAGCGCTTGGCCGCCTTGTCGAGGTGGTTCGTAGGTTCGTCGAGCACCATCGTGTTGGGCTGTTCGTAGAGGACGCGCATCAGGTCGACGCGGCGGCGTTGACCACCCGAGAGCGAGTTCAGGTCTTCGAGGAGGAGATCCTCCTTCAGTCCGAGTCCGGCCGCCAATCTCGACACCTCGGACTCGGCTTCGTAACCGCCGCGTTCGCGGAAGTCCTCTTCGAGGGCCGTGAAGCGATGAATGGTCTCATCGGTCGGGTCGGCGGCGAGCTCGTGGCGCGCGTGTTGCATATCGGCGTCGAGCTGGTCGAGGCCCCGCGCACTCAGCACGTGACTCAATCCAATCGGTTCGACGCCGAGCCCGTCGGGCACCGGCTCCTGGGGTAGGTGGCTCAGCGTGCCCTGGTGGGTCACGGTCCCTTCGATCCGCAGGTGTTCGGGATGTTCACCGAGCAGCACGGACATCAACGTTGACTTGCCGGCACCGTTTCGTCCGACGATGCCCACCTTCTCGGCGTTACCGACCGTGAAGGAGACGGGGTTGAGGATGCGTCGAGCGCCGATCTCTATGCCTAAATCTCGAACTATGAGCATTTAGCGCCCTAGCAACTCAGCCGCTGCAGTTAGTTCGTCTCGAAACTGCGGGTGGGCGATGTTCGTCAGCAGTTCGGCGCGCTCCCTCACGGTTCGTCCGCGCAGGTCTGCCGAGCCGTATTCGGTCACGATGACGCCCGCCAAATGGCGTGGGGAGGTCACGGTCGAATTCGGGGTCATGAGTCCAATGATACGGCTCTTCAGTTCCCCGTTGACCGTCGCGGTCGACTGGAGACAGATCAACGAGACGTGCTCGAGCGAGAGACTCGTTCCCTCGGTGAAGTCCTGATGTCCGCCGACGCCCGAGAACTGCCGCGGCCCGATCGTGTCGGCAATGATCTGGCCCTGCAGGTCGACCTCCAGCGCCGAGTTGATCGAGACCATGCGGTGGTTCTGGGCGATGACGTGGGGGTCGTTGGTGTAGAACACCGGCGCCACACCAATGTCGGGATTGTCGTCCATGAAGTCGTACATCGCGCGGCTTCCCGTCGCGAAGGTGATCACCGACGCTCCTCGGTTGATCGTCTTCCTCTGGTTCGTGACCTTGCCCGCGGCCATCAACTCGAAGAGACCGTCGGTGAACATCTCGGAGTGCACGCCGTAGTCGCCCCCTTCACCCTCGCTGAGAGCGTGCGCCACGAGGTTGGGCACCGCCCCGATGCCGGTTTGGAGCGTCGCGCCGTCGGGGATGTAGGCGGCCGCGTACTCGGCGATCTTCAAGTCCTCGGGCGAACCGGCCTCCTTGGCGAGGGCGACGGGCTGCTCGTCGGTGTACACGATGACGTCGACGTCGTCCAAGTCGAGATGGTTCTCGTGACCGGCCAAGGCGTGCGTACGCGGAAAGTGCGGCGACGCCTCGACGATCAGGAGTCGCTCGGGGTCACGGCCGGCACGCACCAACTCCTCGCGGTGTGCCCCGTTGTAGAGCGAGAGGCTGACCCGGCCGAGTTCGTCGGGCATCGAAACCGGCGCCATCATGACCCGCGCCTGCAGGTGCTGAATCAGAAGTCCGTAGTGGCGAAAGAACGAAGGGACGTGCGCCACGTCCGCGCCTTGAAGCGCCAGCTGGCGTTCAACGCCACCGTAGAAACTGACGCGGTAGTGAACGTTGGGCTGGAGAAAGACGTCGGGCGGTGCGAGCGAGAGCCCGCCGCTGAAGGTGAGGTCCTCCCAATCCGATCGCTTGCCGAGCGCTCGCAACATTGCGATCGGCGTCCCGCTGATGATGCCAAAGCCCGCGGTGTCACGGGGTCGAAACAGTGCCGCGGCCTCGTCGGCACTCATCTCGCGGGCGGTCATCGAAACATTCTGCCCGACGCGACGGCCTGTGGGAACATTTAGACATGAGCGATCCCTTCGTTATCGACATCTGGAGCGACGTCGTCTGTCCCTTCTGTTACCTCGGCACACGACAACTCGCCGAGGCCCTCTCCCACTTCGAGCATCGAGACGACGTGGAGTTACGCCACCGGGCGTTCGAGCTCGATCCGGCCGCCAAACTCCACTACGACGCGTCGCTCGAGGAACTCGTCGCGCGCAAGTATTCAATGCCCGTCACGAGTGTGCGAGAGATGCACGTTCGCATGGAGGGCGAGGCTCGCCAACTCGGTATGGAGTGGTCGCTCGCCAGCGCCCAGCCGACGAACACGTTCGATGCCCATCGCGTCATTGCCCTCGCCTCGACGCAGGGGCTCGGCGACGCGGCCAGCGAACGGCTCTTTCGCGCCTACTTCTGCGACGGTGAACTGATCAGCAGTCACGAGCGCCTGAGCGAACTCGCTCGCGACGTCGGCGTGACCGACGTCGACGAGTTGTGGGAGGGCGACGCGTTTGCCGTCGACGTTCGTGGGGATGAGGCCGCCGCGCAGGAACTGGGCATCACCGGCGTGCCCTGCCTGCTCCTTGATGGCAAGTTCATGGTCGTGGGCGCCCAGGGCGCCCATCAAATAGTCGACGTGCTTCGTCGGGCTTGGGCGCGCCGCGCCGCCTAGTCCTCTTCTTCGCTCGGTACGAGCGCGGCCGTCGCCAACGAATGGCCCTCATCGAGGTTCATGACGCGCACACCCGTGGCGTCGCGGCCCTGTGAGGAGACTTCACGCACCGGGGTGCGGATCAGCACTCCCCCGCTCGATGCCAACATGACCTCGTCGTCCAGACGGGTCATGAAGGCCGCGACCACGAAACCGCGCGCCGCGGTCAGTTTGATCGCGCGCACACCCTGGCCACCTCGACCCTGACGATTGAAGCGCTCGATCTTCACGCGCTTGCCAAAGCCCGTGTCGGTGACGAGGAACAGGTCGGCGTCCTCACGCACAACGTCGAGCGAAATGGCCTTGTCGTCGCCGCGCAGCTTGATGCCTCGCACCCCCATCGAATCGCGACCGACTTCTCGCACTTCGTCCTCCGTGAATCGGATCGCCATGCCTCGGTACGTGACGACCATGAGGTCTTCCGTGCCGGTGGTGGCGACCACGCGCACGACCTCATCGCCCTCACGCAGATTGATGGCGATCCAGCCTTCACGACGCGATTTGTCGTACTCACTGAATGCGGTCTTCTTGACGGTGCCGTTCGCCGTGGCGAACACGAGGAACTTGTCCTTCGGGAAGTCGTCCGTCGTGACGATGGCCTGGATGAGCTCACCGGGTTGGAGGTTGAGCAGGTTGACAATCGCCGTGCCCTTCGCGGTGCGTTCCTTCATCGGGATCTCGTGGCCCCGCAGTCGAAAGACCCGTCCGCGGTTCGAGAACAACAACAGATAGGCGTGCGTCGTCGTGTGCACGATCTGTTGGACGAAGTCCTCATCGCGCAACTTCGCGCCCTGGACCCCGCGACCACCGCGACCCTGGACGCGGAAGGCGTCGGCGGCGACCGACTTCACGTAGCCGGCCTGGGTCATCGTGATGACGATGTCCTCATCGTCGATGAGGTCCTCCATCCCGAGTTCGCCCGGATCGTTCACGATCTGCGTGACGCGAGGATTGGCGTACTTGTCACGAATGGCGGTGATCTCATCAGAGATGACGCCACGAAGCTTGGTGTCGCTCGCCAGGATCGACTGCAGTTCGGCGATCGTCTCACGGAGCTTCGCCATTTCGTCCTCGAGCTCACTTCGGCCAAGTCGTGTGAGTCGACCGAGCGTCATGTCCAAGATGTGGTTCGCCTGCTCCTCGGAGAACTCGAACGGTGCGGCCATCAGCGCGATGCGCGCGGCCCCTCGGTCATCAGACCCGCGAATCGCCGCGATCACGAGATCGAGCATGTCGATGGCCTTGAGAAGACCTTCGACGATGTGGGCTCGCGCCTCGGCCTTGCGCAAACGGAACTGCGTGCGCCTCGTTACGACTTCGACTTGGTGCGCGATGTAGTGCGTCAGTGCCTGCGCCAAGGTGAGTGTGCGCGGCACGCCGTCGACGAGGGCGAGCATGTTCACGGCGAACGTCGTCTGAAGCGACGTGTTCTTGTAGAGCTTGTTGAGCACCACGTTCGCGTTCGCGTCGCGCTTCAACTTGATCACGAGTCGAGCCTTGCGGCCGGCGGAGTCGTTCTGTACCGCCGAGATGCCGTCGACGTCGCCGTTCTTCACGAGGTCGTAGATCTTCTCCTCGATCGACTCAACCGACACCTCGTAGGGAAATTCGGTCACGACGATGCGGACGTCTTTGCTGGTCTCTTCGATCTCAGCCACGGCGCGCATCTTGATTGATCCCCGTCCCGTGCGATACGCGTCGAGGATCCCCTGGCGTCCAAGAATCTGCGCCCCGGTCGGGAAGTCTGGCCCCTTCACGTACGCCATGAGATCGTCGGACGTGGCCGCAGGATTGGCCAGTAGATGCAAGGTCGCGTCGATCACTTCGGCGAGGTTGTGCGGGGGGATCTTGGTCGCCATACCGACCGCGATGCCCTGGGAGCCGTTCACCAAGAGGTTCGGGAATCGCGAGGGCAGCACCGTTGGTTGTTGGGTGGAGTTGTCGTAGTTCGATTCAAAATCGACGGTCTCTTCGTCAATGGAGTCGAGCAGTTCAAGCGCAATCGGCGCCAAACGACACTCCGTGTAGCGCATGGCCGCAGCACCTTCGTCTGGACCGGTGCCGCCGAAGTTGCCGTGGCCGCTCACCAGTGGGTGGCGCATCGCGAAGTCCTGCACCATGCGAACTAGGGCGTCGTAGATCGCGCTGTCGCCGTGTGGGTGATAGGTACCCATCACCTCGCCCACGACCTTCGCGCACTTCGCGTGCGGTCGGTCGGGTCGCAGTCCCTGATCGAACATGGAGTAGAGGATGCGACGATGGACGGGCTTCAGTCCGTCTCTCGCGTCGGGGAGGGCCCGTGACACGATGACCGACATCGAGTACTCGAGGAAGGATCGCTCCATCTCGAGGTTGATCTCGATGGGCTCGATGTAACCAATCACCTCGTCGACTGGTGGCGTCGTGTCGCCTGTGTTGTCGCTCTTGCGTGCCATATGCCTCTCCGCCTAGATGTCCAGGAAGCGAACGTCTTTCGCGTTCGTTTGAATGAAGTGTCGGCGTTGGGGAACGTCATCGCCCATGAGAATCGAGCAGACCTCGTCAGCGAGGGCCGCCTGCTCCACCGTGATCTGTAGCAGCGCGCGCTTCGAAGGGTCCATCGTCGTGTCACGCAGCTCGTCGAAGTCCATCTCGCCGAGTCCCTTCAGTCGTTGGAAGTCGTTCTTGTGATCGGGGTGTTCACTGAGGAATTTCGCCTTCTCAACGTCGTCGCGCAGATAGACCTTCTCTTTGCCCACGAGCGTCGAATACAGCGGCGGCTGTCCGACGTAGACGTGTCCGTTGTTCACGAGTTCGGTCATTTGACGGAAGAAGAACGTCAGCAGCAGTGTCCGGATGTGGCTGCCGTCGACGTCCGCGTCAGCCAACAAGATGATCTTGTCGTAGCGGATCTTGGTCACATCGAAGTCGGCGTCGACTCCGGCGCCGATTGCAGAGATAAGTGCTTGGATCTCGGTGTTGCGCAGAATTTTGTCGGAGCGAGCCTTCTCGACGTTCAGGATCTTCCCGCGGATCGGCAGGATCGCCTGAATGCGCGGATTGCGGGCGTCTTTCGCGGAACCACCGGCCGAGTTGCCCTCGACGATGAACAGTTCGCATTCTCGAGGTTCGTTCGAGGAGCAGTCGACGAGTTTGCCGGGCAGGCCCGCTCCGTCGAGCGCGCTCTTGCGCCGCGTGAGGTCGCGCGCCTGATGCGCAGCCATGCGCGCGCGCGCGGCCTGGACCGCCTTCGCGACGACCTGACTGCCCTCTTTGGGATTCTCCTCGAGCCAGTCGGCCAGCTTCTCATTCGTCGCACGTTCCACGAGCGATCGGATCGAGACGTTGCCCAGCTTGCCCTTGGTCTGACCTTCGAATTGAGGCTCGGCCAAGCGGACGGAGATGACCGCCGTGAGACCTTCGCGGATGTCGTCGCCGGTGAGGTTCTCTTCCTTCTCTTTTAGGAGATTGCGCTTGCGCGCGTAACGGTTCACCACGTTGGTGATCGCCTTACGGAAACCCTCTTCGTGCATGCCGCCTTCAATGGTCGATATGCCGTTCGCGAACGAGTGGATGCTCTCGTAGTAACCGGTGTTCCACTGGAAGGCGACTTCGACTTCCTGACGCTCCTCAGACTGCTCGTAGGCACCCACCTTGCGGAACAGCGACTCCTTGGCGTTGTTCAGGTGACGTACGTAGTCGGCGATGCCACCGTTGTACTTGAAGGTCTCTTTCGCCTGACGACCTTCGCGTTCGTCGACGAATCGAATCTCGAGTCCGCGATTCAAGAACGCCTTGATCTGAAGACGCTCGAGCACGGTCTGCGCGCGGAACTCCGTGTCATCAAAGATCGTCGGGTCGGGTGTGAACGTGACCGTCGTACCGGTTCGTCCGCGCGGTGCGGGACCGGTGATCTTCATCTTGCCTTGCATCTTGCCGCCGTTCTTGAACACCAGCACGTGATGCTTGTCGTCGACGTCGATTTCGAGCGTCAGTTCCTTCGACAGTGCGTTCACCACCGAGACACCCACGCCGTGCAGCCCACCCGAGACCTTGTAGCCCTCACCGCCGAACTTTCCGCCCGCGTGCAACGTCGTCAGCACGATTTCGGCTGCCGATTTACCGGGGTATGCGGGCATCTCGCCAACGGGAATTCCGCGGCCGTCGTCCACGACGCGAACGCCACCGTTGGCGAGGAGCGTCACGTCGATTCGCGTGCAAAAACCGGCCATCGCCTCGTCGACGGCGTTGTCGACGACCTCCCAAATGAGGTGGTGGAGGCCCGAGGGTCCCGTCGAACCGATGTACATGCCCGGTCGCACCCTGACTGGTTCTAGACCTTCGAGAACGGTGATGTCGCTGGCGTCGTAGCTAGCAGGTCCCTTGGTCTTCTGGGGCACGTAGGCATCCTTTCGGTGGCGAAATAGTGGCGCTTTCTGCGCAGTCGAACACAATTTTTCGACTGTTCTATCCTACCCGAGAAGATGTCACATTCGGCCCTCCAAAGGCCTCAAACGAGCACTTCTTTTGCCTATTTCTAGGGCTTGGCGAGGACCGTTCGAAGCGACGTCGGAGCACGTTCTGCGAGTGGAGCGAAACCCTCTAAAATCGTCGTCGCGTCACTCATGACCCGTTGCGCGAACGCCCCCGACGGCACCGTGACGAGGAGTACTCCGTTCTTCACGAACTCGGGTCGACAGTGCTCGGCAATGACCGGCTCAACGATGCGCGGCCAGAGTTCTCGTATCTCGTCAATGTCACGAAGATCAACTTTTCGAAGTCGCCCCGCCAGCGTGTTGAGTAGCTCGCCCAACTTCGCCGGCTGTTCGTCGCGCGCCTTCATGACGAAAACTTCGTGAGGTCAATGACCGCAGCGGGGTGCATCGCGGTCGGTAGTGGCGAAGCGGTCGTCACGAGTGTTTGCCCTGTTGGGAGCAGATTTAAGAGGCGATCGCTCCGCATCGGATCGAGTTCACTGAAGACATCGTCGAGCAACAGCAATGGATCGACACCTCGACGTTGTTGCACCAGTTCGTGACCGGCCAGACGAAGTGCGAGTGCGAGCGAGCGTTGCTCACCCTGGGACGCTTGACGACGAGTGTCGCGTCCGTTGAGATGAAGTGCGATGTCATCACGTTGTGGACCAACCGTCGTGTGACCGCGAAATCGATCGTCGTCGTACGCGTCACGTAGGGCGCCCGCGAGGTCACCACGCCACGACCGCTCGTAGGAAAGTTCCACGCGCGAGTCGTCTTCGGCGAGCTCGTGGTAGTAGTGCGCGACCAGTGGTGCAACGTCGTCAAGGAGACGTATTCGAAGCGTGATGAGTTCATCGCTCACGTTGCAGAAGTCGCTCGTCCATACGTCGAGCTCTCCCAGTTGTGATGACGTCGGGCGCTCACCGCCCAACGCGCGCAGTAGAGCGTTTCGCTGACTCAGAATTCGAGCAAAGCGTTCGATGACATCACCGCTCGTGGGGTCGACGTCCGTCATCAAGTTCGTGAGGAACAGTCGGCGATTCTCGGGTCCTTGGCGAACGATGTCGACCCCCTCAGGCGTGAAGACCGTGAGCGGGAGGGCCTCTGCGAGTTCTGCCCGGGACTTTGGCCGCTGGCCGTTGACCAGCATTCGTTTCGTCGTGTTTCGAGTGCCCCTCGTGAGCGTCAGGTCTACCTGGATGCGCCGCTCTCGCTGAAACAGCACGCCGTGGACCTCGCTCGCGCTCTCGCCGGCACGGATCATGTCGCTCGCCACACTCGTGCGAAAAGACGAAGCCGTGGCTAGCGCGTAGACGGCTTCGAGGACCGACGTCTTACCCGTCCCATTGGCCGAGAGGAGCACGGTGATCGCACTGGCGTCAGGTTGGAAGGAGAGTTCCTGGAAGAGCCTGAAATCACGCAATCGAAGCTCGTGGAGACCCACGACGATCGCCTGCGCTACTGAACGCGCACCGGCATGAGAAGGTAGCGGAATCGCGTGTCCTCAACACCGTGAACCATGGCTGGGCGCACCGAGTCCGACATCTCCAATACCACCTCGTCACCGGGTACGGCTTCAATACCGTCGATCAGGAAACTTGGGTTGAAGGCGATGGTCATCTCCTCGCCGCCGTAGTCGGCGTCAACATTGTCCTCGACGTCACCGGCGTCGTGACTCTGGGTGCGGATCTCTACGGAGCGATCCTTCATCGTCAGACGAACCGACGACGTTGAGTCTTTCGCGAGGAGCTTGGCGCGCTTGAGCGACGTGAGCAACGTATCTTTCGCGACGCGCAGCTGGTTGGGGTAGCTCGCTGGAATCAGCTGGAGTACTGACGGGTAGTTCCCATCGATGAGACGAGACGCGATGCTGGTCCCCCCCACCACGAAGCAGATCTCCGCGTCGGTCAAGGTCACACCGATTTGGCCGTCCTCTGGTAGTGAGGCCGCGGCTCGCTGCAGTTCTTGGAGGGCGCGCGCCGGCACGAGCAGGTCGTGCGCCCCGCCGATACCTTCGACCTCTGGCACGTCGCGCACCGCGAGTCGGTACGAGTCGGTCGCGATCATTCGCAGGACACCGTTGTCGGTCGTGAAGAGAACACCAGTTAACAGCGGTCTGGCGTCGTCGTTCGCGGCGGCGCGCACGACTTGGTTGAGTCCTTGGATGAGGTCGCTCGACGCGATCGACGTCAGCTGACCGGTGATGGGTGGGAGCTTGGGGTAGTCGGCCACGGAGAACGTTCGCAGCGAGAACTTCGCGCGCCCTAGCGACACCTCCACGGTCTCATCGTTGCTCGAGATAGTGACCGCGCCCGCTTCGAGTGACCGCACCGCGTCAACAATGAGACGGGCCGGCACGACGGAGGAACCGTCCTCGACTCCGATGACGTCAACGGTTGTGCGCACGGTG